>Ga0123356_10000754_pt1 | contig 35837 bp, 50 predicted proteins | sample TergutEmb28metaG_2_FD_92546 | JGI IMG/M metagenome (GOLD analysis project Ga0123356, IMG submission 92546) | Embiratermes neotenicus P3 segment gut microbial communities from Petit-Saut dam, French Guiana - Emb289 P3 | ecosystem: Host-associated > Arthropoda: Insects > Digestive system > Gut ...
CTTTTCTTTAAGCATTGACAAATTATTATTACCGGGCGGCAAAGGTGAATCTCCATCATCATTTATTTTCATTAGATTATAAATATTCTGCCATGCTACCGCTTCTATTGCCATGTATGCGTAATCTGATGCAGTTTCTTCGTCAAAGCCGCAGATGTTCATCAGCGTGCGCTTATCAGTATCAAAGTTTATGCCTTTTAGCTTTTTGCTTAGTATTTTATTGGTTTTCTCGTCCATGCTGACGTTATCAATTAATCTTTCTAAGCTCTCACCTGCGTTATATGCTCCGGTAAGCAGTGAAATTAAAATCCGCTTACCGTGGACGTTTACGGTGTATGTAGTTTCTTCTTTGACGCAGTCTGCGTATACTTTACCGAAAATGTCTTTAAGAAGTGAAGGGTATGTAACCTTTAGTGTTTCAGCGTTGGTGACGGAAACGGCACGGGAGTTGCTTGCACCGATTATACGTATGGATTTGTATTTCGTGTCGGCGAGCAGCTCCTCTCCGTGCTTTAAAATATCCGCTTCCATTATGGAAGCGCGGTCTTGAAGCTCCGATATAGTTGATTTTAAATCAACGTATTCATCGACTTTTGTTCTGATGTCAGTCATTAAATTCCTCCTTTAAGCTGTCGGCACAGACGGGGCAGATGTCTAAGCTCCCCATAACGCCGCGGATTGATATAGCCTCGCGTACATCACCGCAAATACGGCACTTGGGTATACTTTTTCTGATTGCGATAATCCCGTCCTTATATTCGAGCTCAACCGCCTCACCGCCTGTTATACCAAATTCAGCAGCAAGGTCTTTAGGTATAGTAATTGCGCGATTTTTTGTGACTTTTTTGAACCTTTTCATAAGATACTCCTTTATTAAATAGTATAAATTAACCGGAACGCCCGGAATAAAAACTTTTTTTTTTAATCTTCGCTTTCCCAAAATTCACCCACGATATATGACAACGACATAACAATTACGCAGATTCCAAGAATAATTAAAGCAATATGCTCGGGGATTTCATCGTGATATGCTAAATCTCCAAAAAAGCTTGCTACAATAATTGAAATCCATATTAAAGCAAAGCAAATGCTTTTTCTCACTATAAACGCTCCAGTCCGGAAAGGTTCATGCGCATTGCTTTTGCCATTGCAGAAAGTCCCGATAAGTCATAACGCTTATTATCAAAAGCATTAGCGAATAATCTCACCGCTCCGCGTATTCCTTCTGCTGTCTGCGCGATTTTATGTAGAAAAGTCAGCTCTTTTTCCTGTCCTTCAAGAAGTGGGAAAAGCAATGCAATGTCTTCCGGCTTCACATCTTTTGTTTTAAAGAACGGACGCTGCCAAACGCGGTTATTGACCTGTCTATAAACTTCCTTGCTTTTACCCTCTATTTTCTCTCTGATTCCGTTATTTCCTACAAGAGCCACACCCATTGTCTGACCTTTTGCGTCGAAGTAGTCTGCGAATGAGCGCAGAGTTTCGATTGAATGATACGGCAGGAGCTGAGCCTCGTCAACTATAATAACCATGCCGTCGTGGAGCTTTTGCGTAATAGCAATCCATAAATCGTCCATGCCGCGCTCAATTGAAACGCCGAGCTCGGAGGCGATAAGCTTCAGCACTGCGCGGGTAGATTTACAACAGGGGTTAATTGTAATTACAGCGCAGTTATTTGGATAATCTTTCGCAAACTGCCTAACTGCTTTAGTTTTACCGATTCCCGCGTCGCCTGTTGCGACGGTGAATCCGCCTTTAATCTGACATGAACGAATAGCTTCATAAACCGCCTGCGAAATAGAAGTAGGAACGTAATCTACCTCTGAATATGTATCCTGTGCAGCTGATTTTGTTTCAAAGTAGGCAAAAATCTTATTGAAAACATTATCGTAATTTCCTTTATATGAGCCACTTTTGATTGCGCTCATTACGGATGCGCTGACACCGATGAGCTCCGCCGCCTTGTTTGCACTTCCGCATGACTCAGCTAATGCCGAGAACCTCTCTAATGCAATTTGCCTTTTTTCATTGAAATCCATAGTATTAATCCTTTCCCATTCGTATTTTTGCATTTTTATTTAAAGCCGTCCAGTCTATTTCTACTATTTCAGCGACCTGCGGCTTTTCGCGCTTGACCTTATCTGATATTACCGGGGTAAACTTCGCGGGGTGTTCGATGCTGTAGCTTTCTAAGTTACGCGCTGCACGTTCACATTCGAGTGCGAGCATATCAATTTTTTGCTCTGAGGTTAGTCCGTCAGTAATTCCTTTACTGTATGCTTTAATGCTTTTAAGAACGTGGGATTTAACGCGCTCTGATTCTGCTATGTCTTCGGGGTTATCAGCGATATAATCAACAATCAGAGCTTCATCAAGATAACAATTGAACATATATTTATCTTCAGAGCGGCTATATACTCTGACCTCACGCGCGTCTGACGGGTCATAGCGGACATAGACTTCCGTTCCTTGGTGCTGCCAGAGCTCGTCGCGGGTGTACCATAGATTAACACCGGAGAATGTAGCATATACGCCTTTACGTCCAATTTTCTGATAACGACTGACACGTGCAAGTAATAAAGATAAATCATCAGCGGCTGCTTTTCGGAACTGCGTATTTTTTATACTCGAATTCCAAACCTCAATACGGCTCATTCCGCTATAACACCGCTCTTTACCGCCGTAAGCGTCCATATTGAAGCCGCCGTTTATAAGGGTTGAAATAACATTTCGTATTTCTGCATCTGTCGGAATATCACCGCGCTTCAAGGTTGCTTTTAAGCTTTCGGGACGTTCGGTTATATTTCCGCCACAGAAAGTTGAAAACTGCCGTGATATTTGATTCTTAAAAGTTCCAAAAGTCCGCTCGATTGGTTTTGCTTTTGCGTTGCAAACCTGCGCATTACGCATTTCTATATCAAGCAGGTCAAGAATTGTTGGCGGCTGTTCGTCTTTATTCCAGTTTTTTCGGGTACGGTGTCCGCGACCGCCGATGTCGTGCGTAAGAAACTCAGAGCCGTTATCAACGTAGATGATTTTAGGCAAACCGTGCTTTAAAATTCCGTCGCGCAAGGCAAGCAGTGTAGAATAAGATGATGGATTTTCAGTTATATTAAATCCGACAATCACGCCGCTTTTAACATCAATGAACGCTGTTAAGTACAATCTATGCCGCTTTCCTTGCTCTCCCTCAGTAATAAAATCAAAAGTATGGTTATCGCTAACCCAAACATCATTAGCTTCTAAATCGTCATAAAGACGCTCTGTATACGGACAGTGGTTATCTTTCAGAGCCTTTTCGCCTTTCCTGCATAAAGTAATTATAGCTTCCGGGAGCTTTTTTACTTCTCTGCGAAAAGTGTTTTCGCTTAAAATTAATCTAATATCATCGGGATAGAATTTTTGAGTCCATTCGCGCACTGCGCGATAGCATTGACTTATTGTTGGCTGTCGGTCATCGAGATAAAACCACATGAAAGCGTCAAGGATATGCTTTGGTGTACCGCTACTTCCTTTATTCCAACCGCCGCGTTTTTCTATAAGCTCGTCATAATTTTTCTCTTTATACGCCTTATACTTTCTATATAGGGTCGGAAGAGAAATTTCAAGCTCCGGGTGCTGACGCTTTATATTATCAATAAACATTTCGTCTAAGCCTTTTTTATCCTCGCTCATATCATGAAATAACCGCCACTGCTTGATTATTTTACTCCATAAAGCTATTTGCTCACGCTCGGCATCAGAATATGTACAGAGAGGACGCGGAGGCTTATCGTATTCTTTTTCGCCGCAGGCACTGAGCTTGCTGTAGTATTTTCGCTGAAGGTTTTCCGGGAGCGACGACACGGGGATTATATATTTGTTGGTGTCGTCTTTTACGGCTTCCAGTTTTTGGTTGGATATAAGTTTTCTAATATTATGTTCACCGCAACCCTTTAACTCTGCAACTTGTAAAGTAGTTAAGTAATTACTCATTAAGTTAAACTCCTTTTAAAAGAGTGTTTTAATATTGTTAAAATGATGTTTTAATGATTATGCTGATTCAAGTCTTACGCATAAGGCGAATTCGTCGCAGGCAGATTTATGCTCGTCGCAGTAACGTCCGCCCCATACCCCGCATTTATCATAGTCTAAATTCCAAACTACGTATTGCGTCGTAATCATTTTAGATACTGCCTTCGCCATCGCGCTGTCCCGCGATATTGCTACGATTTTATATCCTTGAATTATATCGCCGATTCTGATAGGTCTATTAAATTCCTTACTCACACCCTCACCTCCCCGTTCACAAGCTCATCAAGTGAATAGTTAAGTGCTTTAGCTAATTTCCGAGTAAGCGCAAGCGAAGGAATCTTCTCGCCCTGTTCTATGAAATAAATCATAGATTGATTGCAACTAATTCGTTTTGCAAGTTCTGATTGTGACAAATCATACTGCTCACGCCTGCGCCGGACTCTTGCCCCTAAATCTTTCATACTACCTCCTTATGTATAATAGTGTTTATCTCAATCTGTTTATCAGTCACACGAGCGGCAGCTCGAAGCGCATCCCACGCGGTCGCTACTTTCGGTTGCACCCGCAAAACATTCATAAACTCAGAGAGCTCCTCCGGTGTACCTTTTATAATAAGCTCCATAAGATTCACCTCAATTTATATTTGAGTTTTTGTTTGTAGTCAGCATTTTTCTGCTCTATTGCTTCTTTTTCTTCATCGCTTAACGCTTCCCATTTAAAATATCTTATATCTTTCTCGTATTTTGATATAATCGACAGTAATTCTTCCCGCGCCGCAGATATTGGTGTTACTATATTTTCGTGTTCTTTTTCGTGTTCTTTGAGACTTCCGCAAATAAAATCATATTCTTCAAGCGTTATATTGCCATAACCGTAAGCTTCTTGGGCATCTTCGACGCTCGAATATGTTTCAAGCTCTTTTAAGCGATTATTTCGCTGCAGTTGCTCAGCTTCATATTTACGATTTAAAGTATTTAAGGGAGCTTGTAGACGTTTTATAAGTTCTTCACGCCATGCTATTTCAAGATTTTTCATGATGCTTTTCCTCCTATAACAATCCCTTATCAGTCAGTATCTTCTTTATATCTTCAAAACAATGCCATGTTACATCATAGACATCTTCAAGCAGGTTTGAATGAGCGATTTTACTTTTTTCTAAGCTTACATAAGTATCTTTAGCAGAGTCGAGATTAGTTGAAGGTGACATCAAATTTATAACATTAATTGCCTCAACTAACCGCTTCGATTCTTCTTTTACTTTGTAAAAACGCAGAAAATCTTGAACGAAATTCTCGTCACCGCAGAGAGCCTTTATTGTTTCTTTAGTTAACATGATATTTTCCTCCTACCTGCGTGGTCGGGGTTGTGACCGACCCTCCCGAATTACCCGCCCATAGGCGGTCACTCTGCGATTAAAATTCAAGCTCTGCCATAACTTCGTCTATTTCTTCGGGTTTATCTACGACATCGCTCAGCCAGTCAACTATTTCATCTTTCATACCATCTACACAATAATCGTCGCCGTGTTTTATTATTGCTTCGTGAATCATAAACTGACATCTTTCTATGAGTTTTTCTATTTTTATCATAGCTTCCGTCCTTTCTGCCGAATTAGCCTCTGGCTCGGTTTTAATTGCACTCTTGACAAATTCTCACCCTATGTTATAATAAAGGTGGATAGGTGTGCGGGGTATGATTACCATAGTAATATTATATCACGCTATAGCGCGATAGTCAATACGCAATCGCTATATTGCGCGATATTTAGTAGTATTCACAAAAAAATACCCTGCATTTTGTGCAGGGTGCATAAAGAAAGGAAATTTAAAATGATATTTCAAATAACTGATAAAAGCAAAAAGGCTGTTTTCGACCTTCTTTGTGATGTTAAATATAGCAGAGCAACTGACTTTTTCAAAAATATACCCAAAGGAATGAACCAATCCGACTACGAAAATGCCTGCGAATACATAGTAAAATCTGAACTAATCAAAGGTTTATCGTTTAAACGTAATGTTGAAGGAAAGGTTCTGATTGACGGTATAATCGGAAATTTAGAGCTAACTGAAAAAGGAAAAAACGAAATAGATTATCTAAGTCAATCATAGATAGTTATATTTGCCGGAATATTTAATGTAACCGTTGTTGTATCTTCCGGTAAAATATTTACATTGCAAGCAATGGCACCCTTTATTTCCATGTCGTCAATAAAAATTTTCCTCTTGCTTATCCTAACATGGTGTACATTTTCCATCGGTTCTCTCGTTTTCATTATAAATCCTCCTAAAAATATTTGATAGTTATATTATATCACGCTATTTAGTGATTGTCAAGAAAGATTTATGAAAGTAGGTGTCTCAGATATATAATTCAGAAAAAATAGCGGATTTAATAAGAGATACCGCTAAAAATAAAAATATTGTGATTAAAACAATGCTTTTAGATTGTGGATTAGGTTCTAATGCAATTTCAAATCTACGACACGGTAAATTTATTGCTTCTGATAGCCTTGCTAAAATCGCTGATTATCTTGATGTTTCTGTTGATTTACTCTTAGGAAGAAATACAACGCATTGCGATGAAGACGAATCAAAATTATTAAAAGCCTACAGGAAGCTCGAAGCTGTACAGAAAGGCAAGCTCTTAGAAAGAGCTGAGACCCTCGCAGAGCTCTCCGATGATGAAGCTGAAAGAATCAAATTAAGACAAAAGAAAAAATCGCTAAAGCTTCCGTCCCCACCCCAAGAAGTAATAGAAGCAATTGATAGTGCAGATTTTTCTACATTTGAAGTAGTCGGTTTATATATACAAGAATTTGATTTACCTGTCTCAGCGGGTACGGGTTCTGATATAGAAAATATTCAATCTGAGCCGATATTTGTAGAGCCGAGCGATGATGTTAAAAAAGCCGATTTCGTTTTACGTATATCCGGTGACAGCATGGAACCGCTCTATTATGACGGTGATAGGGTATTTGTAGAAAATGCAGATGTTTTAGATATTGGTGAAATCGGAATATTTATTTATAAAGGAGAATCATTTATAAAAAAATATATAGATGGGGAACTAATTTCATTAAATCAAAAGTATCCGCCAATAAAAATAACTGAACCCGATAGCTTTTTCTTTAAAGGGAGAGTACTCGGTAAAGTTGAAGTAATAAAATAGCATTAAAGGATTTTTAAGATGACAGAAAATGATAAAAAAATAAATCTTTCAAAGAAAAAGTTAATAAAAATTATAGTAGTTTTAGTGATTATTACAGGATTAATATTTGCAATATATTACGAATCATATGGCGATATTAATTATAATTCCGTTTATAATTCTACTTTGGGTATTTCAATTTCAATTGGAATGAAAAAAGAAAGAGTAGATAAATTATTAGATAATCCATTAGTTAATAGTTATGGATATTATACATACGACAAAGGAAACCTTTGGATTACATATGAACATGGTAGAGTTAAAAGAATTTCAGTTGTTGGCGGTAGATGGAGAGTTGAAGGACGACCCGGTGTAGGGTATGGTTCTGATAAAGAAATGTGGTTAATGATTGCGGAACGCGACGAAAAGATGGAATATAACGAAGAACTTGATTATATAAGTTTTTATGTAACAAGAAGAAGAATAGTTTCAAGAGATAACCATAAATATTCAATTTCTATTTTCTTTAGAGATAATAAAGTTGGTCATATTATAATTAGTTGATAATTCTATTTTTTATATAAACTCGTCTACTTGTGATATATGCACAAGTAGACGAGTTTATTTTTGTTTAAAATGCGAATTGATATTACTATAGTAATAAATGTTATGCTTTAACCAACTAAAAATAAAATGGTGAAAAACATGGATATTAACACAATTCTCGGACTTATAGCCACCTCCGGCGTCGGAGTCATAGGATTTTTCTTGAAACGGCATATCGACCGTGTAGATAAGTGCGAGAAAAAAATAGAGGAATGTGCAAAAAAAGAAGAAATCACAGCGATAAATAATCGCATGGATAAATTTGAAAATAAAATTGACGATTTAAGAAATGATTCAATGCGCCGCGAAGACCTTGTTCGGTATTTTGTAGATATAAATAAAAAATTAGACGATATAATAAGAGGAAATTATGACAGAAAATAATCTTTTAAATAAAATGCGTCAAGAACGCTTTTTTATAAACAACAGAACAGTGCTTCAGTCAGTAAATGTTTTACGTGAGAAGTATGTTTCTTTAAATGATTTATCGCTTGCGCTTTTCCCCGAAATCGGTGAAAATGAGTTCCGCGACTGCGTTAATTATCTCACAGAAGGAGAATATATACAGTCGCGCGATAAAAGCTCAAAAGAATCTGCGACGCTCGCAGATATTGCGATTGATAAACTCGAAAGCAAGCTGACATATGAAGGAATACAGCTTCTTTCCGGTAAAAGAAAAGATGCTTGCATTGATGGGTATCAGTAATGAGCAGGAGAAATAAGAAAAATCGCGAGCCTAATCGCGCATATGGTAAAATTCAAAGCTTGCCTGCGGATATACGCGAAGCGGTTGACGAAATGCTTCGGCTTAATTACCGATACCGCGAAATTATTGATTTTATTCGCGATAATACAGGTGTTGAGGTTGATAGCTCTATGGTTTGCCGTTATGCACAGCGGCTTAACGCTAATTTAAAAGAAATCCGTATATCGCAAGAAAATATGCGGGTTTTAATGGAAGAAATTAACCGTTACCCGAATCTTGACAGCTCTGAAATTATAGTGCGTTTGCTTAAAAATCGTGTGTTAGAAGCTATAAGTAATAGTTCTATTGAAAACTGGAAAGATATTGACCCGCTGGAGCTCATCGACAAGTCGGCGAAGCTGATGCGCGTTGCTACTTATAAAAAAGATGTTGATAATAAGATTAAAAGCATAACAGATATAGCTTTAGATAGCTTAAAAGCTGATATAGCTGATATGCAGAAAGATAAACCAGAGCTGTATAAAGAATTTGTTGATTATCTTAAAAATAAATCGGAGGCGTAAAATGTTTATTTTACACGTTTTAGACGGTAAAGAGCATGATATAATTGATAAGCTCAAATGGCTTAAAACATTAAAAACATATGCGCCTAAAGAAAAAATAATATTCCGTAAAGGCGGAGTATGGCATGAAGAACAAAAAGCTATATTCCCCGGATATATTTTTATTGAGGAAAGTGAGCATATAGAAAAACTTTCACCGTGGATGTATTACAGATTGATTGAAATAAATGGCGTTCTGCGCGTTTTGGATAGATATAAGCCGCTTTCTGAAAAAGAAGCGGGCAAAATAAGAAGTATCGCAAAAAACCTTGATATGTGCAAAGCAAAATTTGAAAACGGTGTTCTTATTTCACTTCATGGATGGATTGAAGATTTTGATTATAAGATTATCAAATATAGCAAGCGTCAACGTAAGGTTTTAGTAGAATCTACGATTTATGGTGAACCCGTTCGTCATAAATTAAGCGTTGATATTATTTAACCAACATAGTGTTTTTCCTTTTACAAGTTTCGGCGTAAAGGCAGCGCGGTTGATTCGCTCCCGCGCTGCCCAGCTGAAACAAACACGCGAAATAAATTCGGAGTTTAACCCGAAATGGCGAAGCACGTACCGAAAAGACTGTTTTAAAAATATAAAATAAGCGTTTAAACACAATTAAAATGCTGTTTTAATAGAAATTAAATTGTAAGGAGCTTGTAAAGTGCTATGAAAAATAAATCTCAAAGCTTAAACAGGCTCAGCAGCTTACTACCCGCGTCAGAAAGTTCTAATTCTCCGGTAAGCGGACTTGAAATACTGTGTAAAATCTTTCTTGAAACGACTGACCCTGTAAAAAGAGAGCGCGCAGTTCGTAAATTTATCAAGCAACGCGGAGATTTTAACGCACTTATTGAAAATAACTTCGCGATGCTAATAACAGAGACTGAGCAGGCTCTTTTGAAAATGTCTGTAGGATATGAAGTAACTGAAAAGACAATTAAAACTACTTCAAGAGGGCGTTTTATAGAAGAGCGAACACGCTATATTCCTTCGAATCAAAAAGCGGCGGAATTTATTTTAACAAATATAAAACCAAAAAAATATAGCGCGTCTCCTAAGTTGGAAGAAAATAACGAAGGCTTAATCGAGGAGCTCATGGAGGCATTTAAAAATGTCAGATAAAATAGCGTTTACTTTGAAGCAAAAACAATTAATGTCGCTTTTTAAGCATGGGAATTTGAAGCGCATTAACATTCTTGAAGGCTCTGTTCGTAGCGGTAAAACATGGATTAGTCTTGTATTATGGGCTTTTTGGGTAGCTACTCAGCCTAAAGAGCATCTTTACATGATGTGCGCTAAGAGCCTTCAAACATTAAAAAGAAACTGCCTTGAAATTCTACAGAGTATGGTTGGTAAAAAGAATTTCACTTATTCCCTCTCAAAAAAAGAGGGTGTTTTATTTGGGAGAAAAATTCTGCTCGAAGGCGTAAATGACGCGCGGGCTGAAAATAAAATACGCGGCACGACACTTGCCGGAGCTTACTGCGATGAGCTGACGCTTTTCTCAGAAGATTTCTTTAGTATGCTTTTATCGCGATTATCGGTTAAGGGTGCGAAGCTTATCGGTACAACAAATCCCGATAATCCCACTCACTGGCTTAAAAAAGAATATATAGACAATAAGCATAAGCTTGATATGCTTACAATGCAGTTTTTAATTGACGATAATACTTTTCTTGACCCTGAATATGTCAAAAATCTTAAAAAAGAATTTACCGGAGTTTTTTATGACCGTTTTATTTTTGGGCTTTGGGTTGCTGCCGAAGGTGCGATATATCGTTATTTCAGCGAAAATAAATCAGAATTTATTGTCGATGATTTTAACCCGAAGGAAATCATGTACGCCGTCATCGGCGTTGACTTCGGCGGAAACAAATCTGCTCATGCGTTTACTTGCGTAGGATTTACGAGAGGCTATAAAAAAGTTGTTGTACTTGATGAATATTATAAAAAAGGTTCGGACGTAAGCTCTCCAACGGCTCTTGAAAATAACTTTGTCGATTTTGTTAAACGCTGTCAAGAGCGATATAAAATAGCTGATGTTTTTTGCGATAGTGCTGAAGTTCTTCTTATAAAAGGTTTTAAAATTGCCATACAAAAAGCAAGATTGCCGATAAATATTAGAAATGCACGCAAGATGAGAACAACTCGTCGCATTGGTTTAATTACGCGGCTTCAAAGTTCAAATAGATTTTTTGTTAATAAAAAATGTGTTAAACTTATTGAAGCTCTTGAAACTGCGGTGTGGAGCGATAAGGTTATGGCTGACGAACGTCTTGATAACGGCACGACTAATATAGATAGCTTAGATGCGCTTGAATACGCAGTAGAGCAATTTGAAAGAGAGCTTTTAGTTATGGAGGTATAACTTGAATATAATCGAAGCTGTGAAAGGGTGGTTTTCTAAAATGACAGCGTTTAAAAGCGTTAAAACCGCATTAAAAGATAAAAATATACCCGCTCTTGACGGTTATTATGAAAACATTAAAAAGTGGGAAAAGATTTATAAGGGTGATAGTGATTGGAAAATCGTTTCACGTGGCGGAATCAAAGGCGGAACGCGGGAGATAAATCAGATGAACGCCGCTAAATTCGTCTGCAATGAGCTTTTAAAGCTTACTTTCTCTGAGCAGGTTAATATTTCAATTTCAGATGAAGAGCTAAAAAAATATATAGATGATGTTCTACAGCAAGGTGGTTTTTGGAAATCATTCCCGGAATTGCTTGAACGATTTTATGCACTCGGCGGCGCGGCATTAAAAGCCTATATAGATAACGGAAAAATAAGGCTTGACTTTGTTCCTGCAACGAGATTTATTCCGGTGTCGTGGGACGATGTGCAAATTACTGCGGGGATTTTCGTTTCGTCAATCACTAAAAACGGAAAAAGCTATAATTTGCACGAATATCATAGCTTTGAAAACGGAATAGAAGTAATTGAAAACTATATATATCACGTTAATAGCGGTTCTGAAACACCTGTTAAATGCAGACTATCTGAAATTTATCCAAATTTAGAAGAGCGTATAGAAATTAACGGGCTTTCAGCTCCTACATTTGTTTATTTTAAGCCGCACTTAGCGAACAATATAAACTTCGATACACCGCTTGGTATTTCTGTTTTTGCTAATGCAGTAGATACGCTGAAAGCGTTAGATATTGTTTTCGATAGTTTTATGCGTGAATTTATTTTAGGTAAAAAGCGCATTATCGTTCCTACATCAGCAATACAAATACAATACAACGAAACAGGAATTGCAAAAACATATTTTGATACCAACGATGAAGTTTACCAAGCGTTCAGAACTGACGATACAGAAAACTTGAAAATAATTGATAATACCGTAGAATTGCGTGTAGATGAGCATATATCAGCGATAAATAATCTGCTTGACATATTATGCGCTCAAACAGGTTTATCAACCGGAACGCTCTCTTTTGATTCGGTACAGGGTGTAAAGACTGCGACAGAAATCATCAGCCAAAACAGCCAAACATACAGGACGGTAGCAGGTCATCAAAATTTAATCAGAGAAGCTATTGAAGGATTAATTACTTCGATTATAGAACTTAGCGTTAATACTGGAAAAATAACTAACAGTGAATATAAAATTAACATAAAATTTGACGATAGCATTATTACAGACAAAAATACTGATATTGAAAATGCAATTAAATTAAATGCTTCCGGACTTATATCAAAAACTGATGCAATGATTAAAATATTCGGTTATGATGAAAAGACTGCAAAAGAAAAATTAGAGGAGATAGTAGCTGAAAAGCGCGTAGAAATAGGAGATTTTAAGCTACTTGATGTATTATCATGAATAGACTTGAAACGCTAAAATTATCAGAACCGTTAATTGATACCTATATCGAAATAGAACGTGATTTAATGGTAAAAATTGCAGAGCAGCTTGGTTCCGGTCTCGGAATAAACAGTAGTACCGAATGGCGTATCAAAAAACTCGCAGAGCTCGGCAGTCTATCACGCGAAACTATTAAAATAATCACGGATTCAATAGGTGTTGCATCGGAATTACTGACGGACTCTCTTTTAAAATCAGCTGAAAGCACACTTGAATGGCTTGATATTTCTTCTGATGAAAAGCGCATACTTATGCAGGATATTATAGATGGAAATACTCAGACATCTATATCATCAAGTATGATTCAAACGCTTCAAAACTATGAAAGTCAAGCGCGTGATAAACTTAATCAAGTTAATACCGTTATGCAGTTTAAATCCGATAGTTCTTACGTCAACGCCGTTAATGATATTTGGTATTCGTGGAGTCGCGAAGAACGCCGAGAGCAATCGGAGCTGGTAAACAAGGAAGATTATTTAAACATAATTAATGCGAACACTGCATCAGTTGTTACCGGAAACACGAGCAGTCAAGCGGCTGTACGTCAGACGATTTTACAACTTAAAGAAAAAGGAATTCCTGCTTTTATTGACAAGTCCGGTCGTGAGTGGTCGCCGCAGGCGTATATTTCAATGGTTATACGAACGACCGTAAATAACGTAGCGCGTGAAACTCAGTTCAATTATATGCGTGAGAATGGACTTGATATAATGCGTATTTCAAGGCATGATAACGCTCGACCGCTTTGCTTACCATTTCAAGGAAAGCTTATCAGTATAAGCAATAGTAGCGGTTTTATTGAAGACGCTCTGGGAGAAATGCACGAATTTATACCGCTTGACTCTACAAGTTACGGCGAACCTGCGGGACTATTCGGTATTAACTGCGGACATTTCGGATTTCCCGTACATGAAAAAGCGTTTTATCCTAAAGTTGAACCCGTTACCGACGAAAGCGATAAGGAATATAAGCAGGCAATCGAAGAGCGCGAGCGTAAGTGGAATGTAAAAGAAAACGAAGTGCTCGCAGAAATGTTCAAAGCAATAGGTGACAAGGAATACGCTGACATATACGATGAAAAAGCACAACAGGCTAAAAAATAATTTTAACACCATTAAAACCCGTTTTAAACAGCCTTTAAAGGCTGTTTTTAATATTGCAAAAATTAAATGAAAGGATATTTTATCATGGACAATGAAAATTTAAAACAAGACATCTCGGCAGAAGAACCGGAAGCAAATGAACCTGTACCTTCGGAAGAAACGTCTAAACAGGAAGACACTCTGCCGTCTGCAACGGTAGACGAATCGTCAAAAAAAGAAGAAACCAAGCCACCCGATTTAAGCGCGGAGCTCAAATCTGCAAACGAACGTGCGGAATCGGCAGAGCAAAAAGCCGAGGTTCTCGGCATGGGCGTAAAACTGGAAGCGGTCGCAGACGTAATTACGCTCGCAAAAACAAGACAAAACGATAAGACGACGTTTCAACAGGCAGTTGCGGCGGTGCTTGAAGCATACAAAGACTTTAAAGTAACACCGCCTTTTACAACAGGCACAAGAACAACAGGCGACGATACACATGAAGACGACGCGCAAGTGCGCAAAACTATGGGCTTACCGCCTATAAAAAATAATTAAAGGAGAATCGAAATGGCAAACAGTATTACAACTTTCAAAAAATACATAGACAAGCTTGATGAAGTCTATGCAGTAGGCTCGTGCGCGTCGGTACTCGATGGCGACACCTCTTTAATTCAAATTGGCGCGAACGCCGGGGAAATCCTAATTCCTAAAATGGAAATGGACGGTTTAGGAGAATACAGCCGCTCAGACGGAGCTCCAAGCGGAGATATTTCGCTAACAATGCAGACCAAAAAATGCGACTACGACAGAGGGCGTAAGTTTTCCGTTGACGCAATGGACAACGAAGAAACAGCAGGGCTCGCTTTCGGTAAGCTTGCAGGCGAATTTATCAGAACAAAAACAACACCGGAGCTTGACGCCTATAGGTTCGCTACTTATGCAGGTATATCCGGTATACAATCAGCGAGCGGCACGTTTACTGTAGGCTCGGAAGTACTTGCCGCACTTTCTAATGCGAGTCTCGCGCTCGATGAAGCTGAGGTTCCTATGGAAGAGCGTTATTTATTCATTACGCCGACACTTCTCAGAATGGCGATGAACGTAACGGCTGACATCAGCGCGAAGAAGGAAGTGCTTGACACTTTCAGCCGGGTAATTAAAGTTCCTCAGACAAGATTCTACACAGGCATTGACTTGCTTGACGGCAAAACTACCGGAGAAGAAGTCGGCGGTTATAAACCTGCGGTAGGCGACTTTAAAATCAACTTCATGGCGATTTCAAAGTCGGCAGTTATACAATACACAAAGCACGGTGTAAACAAAATCATAACTCCCGAGTTAAATCAAGCGTCTGACAGCTGGGCGTTCCACTACCGCGCTTACGGCATTGCAGAAGCTTTTGACAATAAGGTTAAAGGCATTTATTTGCACCGCGATACTACTGCGGTAACGGCATAAGGAGGTACGCATGAAAAGAGTAGGACTTGGAGTAGCAACGGAAACAGAAAACAAAAAAGCTATTCAAAACGAAATTAAAGACCTTCCTCAAAATGAAGGCGCGCCGAATGACCCGCCCGCCGATGAGGGAGACGCAAATGGGTGACGCTTTAATTAACGAGCGCGCAAAAGACATTGTAAACGCTGCTACAGGTTGGCAAATCAGTAATATCGCTGATTTGCCTCCTATTTTACAGGAACTTGTTAATAAAGCGATTACAGCTCAGGCAGAGTTTATTACCGCAAACGGTGGAATTGATTATTTTACCGATAATACTAACTCAGTGTCGCTCGGAAGCTTCAGCTATACCAAAGGCAACAGCGGAGCTGCCGCCACAGGTAAAAGACAATCACTGCTCTGTCAGCAGGCGGAAATGTATCTTGAACAAACCGGATTAATGTATCGCGGCGTAAGTGTGAGGTGATTTTATGAAACCGATTCCGCGTATGTTATTAATTCATACGGTAACGGTTTTATCCGATATTTCAAAAGACACGTGGGGAAATGAGACGTTCGGAACTAAAACTGTTATTTCAAATGTACGTATTGAGCCTAAGTCAAAGCTTATTATCGACAAACAAAATAATCAAGTTAAGATTTCGGGATTAATGTTTTATGACATGGTTAACAGTTCTCCGGCTTATTCTTTTGAAGAAACTGACAAAATCGAATTTCACGGAAACATGTATAACATCGCGTTTTTAAAAAAGCAGTACGACGCGAATAAGCTTCACCACTTAGAAATAGGGCTCGCGCTATGAAAGTAAAGCTTAACTTTAACACCCATGCGACCGTAGCGCGGATAAAATCGGCGGCGGATGCGGGACTTAATGCGGCAGTTGATACAGCAATGGAAGATACGTCTAAATATGTTCCACACGGTGAAACAGGAAATTTAAAAGCTTCGGGAATTATTCACAGAGAACCGGGTAAAGTGCAACTTGTATGGGAACAACCAGGAGCACGGTATCTTTACTATTCATTTCTAATGGTTTCACCTACAACTAAATCCGCATGGGCTAAAAAAGGCGAAAAGAAAATAATTAAAAAGCCTTTGAAAGAACTCAATTTAACAAAAGGCAGAAACTCAAAAGCGCGTAAGCTCTGGGCTCATTACGCTGAGAGTATTCACGGTGAACAATGGAAGGAAGTTTTACAGCGTGTATTTAAACTTAACATGGAGAAAGGCGGGAAGTAAATGCAAGCGCAGATGCAGGCAATTGAGGCAATTATAGCATTTCTTAAAACAAAGCTTGATTTTTCATTAAATATTGACGCGCTTCCCGTAAGCGAGGGTATATCGATAGAAATTATGCCCGGCTCGAGCGGAAAACCTTCGCTTAATTTAGAGTCGCAATTACGCACAATCCCGCTTTTATTCATGTCTAAGTATAAACAGCAGACGACAGCATTTGAAAATCTGCTATTAATCGGAAATTTACTAAGCAAAACTAAATTTTCTACGGTAATTTTTTCAAGTGATGTGCAGATTTTATCGGCAGAAGTCAAAACCGAAGCTTCGCTTGTCGGAAAAGAGGGTGATTATTGGATTTATTCAATGATTGCCGAAATAAAAATTAATTTTTAGAAAGGACTAAAAATCATGGCTTTAAATATTGAAATGAATCACGAAGTTACCTGTGAGATAGATTCAAACGGCGATGTCGGAACTCCAAATTATGTTGACATGACAAAAGCATTTGATAATATCGGAGTTATAATTAACGAAAATATTTTAACTACCTCATATCTTGCAGACGAAGGTTTTTCATCAAATGAAGTTGTAGGATTCTCACCGCAAGTAACATTATCCGGTCACTTCAAGCCCGACGACCCTGCTTGTCAATATCTTGCTTCAAAAGAATTTGAACTCGGAGCAGGGAGAAAATCATTAATTAAACTCCAGCGCGTCGGAACATTAATTAAATGTCCGGTAACACTAATAAATATCAATATTAGCGGTGGGCAAGCACAAGCTCCTAACGATATTAGCGTTACAATTGCATTTAACGGTAAACCGACAATGAGTCCGGCAGTGTCCGGATAATTTAATGTAAAAGGAAAATTACTATGAAAAATAATTCATTATCAAACCGCGTCGTAAAATCATTTAAGCTTATAGATAAGAACGGCGCGGTTATTGATACGATAACAATTTATGTCGAAATTGAAAATATTGCGACTATGTTTAATGCTCGGTTACAAATTTTAACAGAAGCTGAGCGCGAGCTTAGAAGAGCACAAAAAACTAAAAATACGATAGAATTCGATAAATCAGCAGAAAAATACGCAGTCGCAACAAAGGCATTTATAGAGCTTATTTTTGGTGATGAAAACACAAGCAAGCTATTTGATTTTTATGATAATAGATATATTGATATGGCTAAAGCTATCGCACCTTTTATTAAAAAGGAGTTACTTCCTGCAATAAATAATTACAAAAAAGCAAAAAAAGTAGAACTTAAAAACCAATTTAAATAGGTGTAATCATGCTAAATGAAATATATGACATTTCAAAACCGTTACCGGAAAGCATAGAATATAACGGTGTTAAATATCTTTTAAAACTCTATTTTAATAGGGTTTTAATGTTTTTTGATTTATTTAATAAAGATAGTATTTTAAATGATTCTGATAAATACGAAATTGGTTTTGAATGGTTTACAGAAAATGAAGGCTCTCTTCTTTCCGCGTTTGAAAAAGAAGAGTTTGTTAATCTTATTATTCAAAAATATGTAATTATATCGCGTCGTAGTGATAACGGTAGTAAAAAAATCGTTGATTTCGCACAGGATAGTGCATATATTTATGCTTCATTCATGTCAGATTACAATATTGATTTGTTAAATGAGCACGATAAGCTTCACTGGTGGAAATTCCGTGCATTGTTTGACGGATTATCAGAAAACAGCATAATTAAAAGAATAATGCAAATACGAGCTGCTGAAATACCTGTGTTAAATCAGCATAATTACAAAGAGATTGAGCATTTAACTCAGCAAAAATTGTATTATGCTCTTGAAATATCACAAGAAGAAAAAGAAAAGAATGTTGCTTCCGGCTGGGCTAAATTATTTGCAATAATGGAACAGCGAGCAAATTAAAAAGAAAGGTGGCTTCATGGAGTGGCTGACGGAAAAGTTACATATGAATTTGAGGCGGATTATTCCGGCTTAGAAAATGATGTTAAAAAAGCTGAAAAAATCGTTAGCGATAGCTCTGATGAAGTCGCTAAAAAGCAAAAGGAAAATGACAAAGAAGTTGCCGAAAGTGCGAGGCAAGCTACTGATGAAAAAGTAAAAGCTGTCACCGAAGGCAATAAGGAAATTGCTAAAAGCTCCGATGAAATCAAAAATAAGCTGTCTGCTCTTAATAAAGAATACGATGATAACAAACAGCATATTCAAAGCGTTAAAGAGGCAGTCAATGAATTAACAAAAGAAAAAAACAGTTTAGTAATGACATTGGAAAATGTTCCAAGCAGTTTTCCAAATTATAATAAATACGAGCAAGACCTTGAAAAAGTAAATAAAAAGCTTGAAGAAGCAAGATTTGCTTTAGCTGAATTTAACACAGAACAAACTACTTTAAAATTAAAAATTAAAGATACAGAACGCGAGCTCACAGGGCAGGCAAAAGGCTTGCAGAACGTAGCTGACAGCGCAAATAAAACAAAAACATCAACACGCGGAGTAACCACTGATTTAACCGCATTTATACGCGCAATTCAAACTGGAAATCTCTCTGTACAAACATTTTCGCGCGCACTCCTCGGAATCGCAGGTCCGATTGGCATTTTTGCGGCGGCTCTGGGTGGAGTTATAACATTAGTTAAAAAATTCAACGATGAAAAAGAGGAATCGAGGAAACGTCTCGACGCCGCTGCTCAATCACTTGCGCAGTCGTCGGAAGCTTCGAGGCGCGAATATGATGAACTTTCAAAACTCGTAAGAGAATACGAACGTCTCGGCTCACAAACTAATATTACGAGTGATGAAAAAAATAGTCTTGCAGAAATTCAAAATAAACTTAATAGCTCATTTCTTACGGAAGAGCAAAGGATTAATAATTCGACAAAAAGCTATAGAGAACAATTAATTTTACTCAGAGAAATTTCAGAATTAAAATTTGATGAAGCTATGAGAGCTGCAGAAGACTCGCATTTAGTTGCGTCGGGTGCATATTATGACATTCCAAATATGCGTCTTGAATTAGCTAAAGTTAATTGGAATTTTAGGCGTGACATAAGTAAGGCAAGTGAACAGGCAATTTTAGACTTATCAAATGAATTTGAAAATCTAAAAGCAAATCTTTTAGATGATGCAGGTGTTTCTGTTACTGTAACAGGAAATGCAAAAGAGCAACTTGACGCATTAATGGCTGTTAGACGTGCTTTAATACAAAATGGTGATTCATATTCTAAATTATTTGCAACTATTGATACAGCAATAACAGCAGCTGAAAAAACAACAAAAAATTATGTAGATGAAACTCGCAATTTAGCTGATATGCAACGTATTGCAAGCGGCGAAATAGAAGATGCTACAAATTCTATCGAAGAGCAAACTGATACTATAGAAAAGAATACCGATGTGCTCGAAGATAATCAGAAAGCCGCGCAAAATCTCGAATCATCAGCGCGTAGGCTTTCCAACGCTTTTGCCGAAGTAAACGAAAACGGCTCGCTTACCGTAGAAACCACACTTGCGTTGATTGACGCAGGCTATGCAGCTGCACTCGCTATTGATAACGAAACTGGAGCTGTTAGAATCAACGCCGCCGCTTATCGCGACTTAGCACAAGCGAAGCTCGAAGCGCAGCAGGCAGATTATGCCGCGCAGATGATTGAGCTTCGAGGACAAAGAAATTCTATGTCGAGTAGGGTAAATCATCATAACATGAGTGTCACTGTCCCTCAGATTCAAGAAATTGATAATCAAATTAAAATATTAGAGCTTCAAAATGCCGCGGTCGGTAATATTTCAAACAATATCGATAGTGTTATTTCCGGTACTTACGGCAGAAGTTCTTCAAGCTCTTCACCTCGTCAATCCGTCACAAGAGCTCCGACCGAAAGACTCCAAAGACCGGAGAGCTCCGGTGGTAATATTATTTCGATTACAAGCTATGTTCCGACAATATGGGACGATGTCGCAACTGCGAACGCAAAGCTTGAAAGAGGGCTCGGAGCTTCGATAGTTGGTAACAGTTCTACAGGAAAGCTTGTAACCGGATTGGAAACACTTTCAGATAACGTGGGAAATATCAGCGTGCCAACTGCAAAAATCAGTACAACAAAAGAAGCTACATTGCGTGATGTTGTTAGTGCAATTAATGACTTAAAAGACTCGCCTACACCAAAACAGCCGCTTAATATTAATTTGACGGCACGCGATTTGACAATAGGACGCGTAGCGGTTGCCGATATAAATGAAATGACAGAAAGGGACGGTAAATCTCCGCTAAATAGGTAATGTTATGATATTTGAACTTAACGGCGTAAGCTTAGTTAATTTTTGCCGTCCTCCGCAGATTAATAAAACTCATCGAAGTCAATCAGTAAATATTGCGCTTAATGGAAACACTTTAGTTGACCGAATCGGCGGACATAAATTCTCTATAACTGTTGAAATACCATTTATAATAGATACTGAATGGAATGTTTTAGTTACAAGTATGGAAGCTATATCATTTCCAATAAAATTTGAATTTGGCAATGAAACTATAAATAGTCTTTTTCGCATTGACGGTGATATTCCGTCACCTATGATTTTTCAAAAGAACGGTAATAGCTATTATAGCGGAATACTGCTTAAACTGGAGGAAATGTAATGATTAATGTTTCCGCAAATTTTATAACACTAAGTACTTCTGATGAGCGTAATATAGAATTTAGAATTCTTATTAATAAAGGTGAATTAACATTTATTCAAGACTGGGAAATCAGCGATGTTGAAATTGAACAAATAGGTAGTAACGGCGGAATTGGTATCGGAAACGCTATTTCATGGCGTTTGTCTTTTAAAATGCAGTCTTCTTTTGAATGGGGTGAGGATTTTGTTTTTACTCCGCAGATTCGGTTTTTAGGTGCAACAGATAGTGAATGGCTTTCCTTCGGTGATTTTGAGGGAAACGATACGTCATCAAATAAAAGCACGCTGTCAGTTACCGCGTATGATGCGCTTTATAATACAGATATTCCATGCACATGGGAAGGCAGAAGTGCTATAAACCCTCTGACATTCCCCGCATCTATGCAGGATATGCTTAACTATGTCTGCGCAATATTACGAATCAGCAACGGATTTACCTGCGAGAATTTCACAGTTACTGAAAAGCCGGAAGATTATACATGCCGCGAAATTCTACGCTACATATCAGCTTCTCACGCGGGAAATTGTTATATTGATAATACCGGAAAGCTTAATATTAAACGATTTGAAAATACAAATGTTGAAATTTTGAAAGCAAATATTATTGAAATGGATATTAATAAAAAATCAACTTTTAAAGTGAACGGAATAGCTTTTCATCGCGGAGAATATATAATTTTTATTGATGGTGATGAACATGAATACAGCGATGACCGACCGGGTATTATTCACTGCGATAACCCGCTTGTTACAATCGAAATCGCTGAGTATGTTTGGAATAAGCTCGGTAGCATGGAATATCATAACTGCCAAATTGAAAAGCAAGGCTTTGGCTATTTACAATGCGGAGATATGTGCTCTATAGTTCCTGTTAATTCTGATAATAATCAGCCTTTAAACATCGTTATAACGTCGTTAAAATACGTTTTAAACGCTGAAACAGGATTTACTGAAATGCTCATTAGCGAAGCGTTTAATGAACGGCAGTCGGCAAATCGTAACAGCAAGCCTTCAGTCAGCACTCCGTTTTGGAATGAAGGTAATGGAACTGGCAGCGGAAACGTTATAAATAAACCTATAATTATAACTGTAAATCTTGCAAGGCATATGCTTAACAACTATTATACAGTTAAACTGGCTCCCCCGGATAGAATTATTTTTGGAAATATATCTAATCAAATTATCTGTCAAGGTTATATTTTTCATAGGAGATATGTTACAAATTTAGATATTAATACTCAGATATATAACAAAATCAGTCTTAGAGCGGAACGTGTAGTTGACGATGTTAAAGAAACAAAGATATTACAAAGAGAAATTACTCTTATCAGAGTAGATGAAATATATAATCCGACAAGATATACATTCAATGATGGAGATGGACGAAATAGTATAACAACAATAAGACCTAATATGGTTGGATTTGCATTGGTAAGAGCGAATATTTACGGACCTTCTAAAGATTTTCCAAACGGAGCATTACAAGCATTCAGTAGTGGTTCTCTTCATGACACAAGCGTAAATATGATGCATACGGGAACTTCTGATGTTATACCGAATACATATATCAGAGTAACAATGAACGGTCTTCTACTTGACGGCGGGTGGGTTTTTCCATTTGATTCAATTGAAGAATACAACGCCGCAATAAATCTAACGCAAGAGCCTGCTCCGCTTGGATTAATGCAAGTGGTACAAGAGTCAAGAATCGTTTTAGATACACCACCATTTATATCTGCTTTGAATAATCCGGAAATATTAAATGCAGGCCAATATTATAACATTGAGCTTGAAGTTTTAGGCACTCCTCGAATCGAATGTTATTGGGATATAGATAGTGGCGGAAGATTGCCTGAAGGAATGGAAATAACGCTTGACGGAAGAATAATAGGCACACCGACAATTACAGGAAACTATAGGTTTATTGTAAGTGCAGTGAATATTTACGGCACATACGCAAGAGAAATTAACATTAGAGTTATAAGTTAATGAAAGGAATTTATTATGCAAGGAAAATATAGAGTAATAGAGTTCAGACCCGGGGCTAATACATTTCGCCATTTTAGAGGGTTATCAACTTATCCAAAACCGACATTAGATGATTATCCGAATTTAGGATTTGGTAGTGAGCTTATTGAAATTGATACAGGAAACATTTTTATTTACGATTCTGATAACGATGTTTGGCTTGAATTGTAGGAGGGGAATATGAATTTATTTGAAATGCTTTTAGCAGTCAAAAGAGCAGGCATAGGAATCATATTACAACCCGAAATAGACGAGATTAAATCGTTGATTCCAACCGGAACGTCTCCCTCAAATTTACTTGTAAATAATGATATATTACAAGAAGCATTGAATTTGATTCCCACCGGACTGCGACCGCCTGTTGAAATCGAGCTTGAAAGTAGTTTGCCGGACGCATCAACCTTCACGAGCGACGACATCGGTTTATTTTGGATTATACAAATAATGGACGTAACCGCCGCAGGTCATACAGGGAAGGCGTGGGTAAACTACGAGGACGGCGACAGCAAAAAGCCGATTATGATTTATAAAGTTTACGACCATTATTACAGCGCGGACGGTGAGTCAGTAGTTCTTACGCCCGCGGGACAGTTGACGGTTAGTTCAGCTTGGATAAATGGAGTTATTGCTGGGTTAATATCTATACATGATACTAATCCTATAGCACACAGCGCACAATTTGCCGCTAAACAAAACCAATTATCATCGTCACAATTACAACTTTTAGACCAAACACCTTGGTTTGATTTAGTATTACAGAACGGGGCTGTTGCAGTATCTGGAATAATCCCAAGATACCGAAGAACTGGAAATCGTCTTGAGTTAGAGGCGGCTATTGCGTTTCCAACGGTAAGCGCGGGAATAAGTTTAATATTTGCAACATTACCCGCCGGATTTAGAGCGTTACAAACATTCAGAGATTGGGCGGTAAATTTTTCAAACGATATTACGGACGGAAGACTTGTTAGCGCGTTTGTTAACGGTGATTTACAAGTAACTACTCCGGCGTCAGGTACGCTTTGGATAAACATATCATTTGCTATTAATATTGATTAGGGGAGGTAGATATGAAACAATATTTTATATACGATGAAAAAACTAAAATCTATATTGAACCTGTAATATCATCAGAAATATTCGATGAAGAAAATCCCATGCCGCATAACTGGACGTATATTCCGCCAATTAAAGAAGACGGAAGCGGATATTTTAATGCTATGTTTACGGGTACAGGGTGGATTGAAATAGGTGAGCCTCCGGAGGTAGTTGTTGAACCGCCGAAGCTGACGACAGAAAAAAAGCTTAAAGCATTGACAGCGGCGGTTCTTGAAATATCAGCGCAGCTTCACGCAGGCGCGCGGAATTTGACGGCGGTTAGTGCATTGCAGAAGATAGTGGAAAGCGAGGAAAATTCAAGTGGAAATATTTTTTAAAGATATGACAGAGCGTGCAATAAAAACAGCGGCACAAACCGCTATTACTATGTTAGTTGGTTACAATTTAATCACAGAAGTTGACTGGTATCATATTTTAGGAGCGGTAGGTTTAATGACGCTAACATCTATACTAACAAGTCTTACAAGCTTGAAACTCGGCGATAAATGCACAGCGAGTGCAGTTAAATTAAAGGAGGAAGTTACTAATGGCAAAAAATCAAACAACTGAAAAATTTATCGTAAGCACGCATAAACTCAATATTCGAGATAAGCCGTCGATGAAAGGTAAAGTCGTTGACGATGCTCCGGTATTAGAGGGTGAGGAGCTCACCGCTTATATCGGCTCTGATATTGAAGCAGATGGTTATGTGTGGGTGAAGGTCGATTTCAAGGGTAAAAAACGTTGGGTGGTTAAAAATTATCTGTCGCCTTTAAGTCAAAACGAGGAGAAAAACAATAATGAAGAATAAACCTAAAATTACAATCGACCCCGGACACGGTCAGTTCGACAACCCGTATCCCGCCGCCAAAGGCTTTTTCGAGGGTACGCAGATGTGGAAGCTGGAGGGATTCTTGAAAACCGAGCTCGAAAAGCGCGGCTTCGATGTCGTCACCACCCGCCCGCGCATCACCGACAACCCGCCTGTTGACAATCGAGGAAAATTAGCGGCGAACAATGGCTCAGTGCTTATGCTGTCACTTCATAGCAACGCCCCCGCACAAGTCACTCAAACAGCCGTGACGGGTTCTGAGGTGTATCTGAGCATAAAAGGGCGTGAGCATAAGCCACTTGCCGAAAATATGCTTGCCGCCGTCTGCCGCGTTATGAATCACCAGTCTCGCGGAGTAAAGGAGCGCACGCTCGATAACAGCCAAAATAACGACTACTACGGCGTGATTCGCTCCGCCGCAAACAACGGCTGTACTTGTGCTATACTTATGGAGCACGGCTTCCACACGAACCCGCGCGACGCGGAGTTCTTGACTGTAGATTCAAACCTTCGCAGACTTGCTGAAGCCGAGGCGGATGTAATTGCAAAATATTTCGGATTAACAACTAAAACACCGCTGACTGCCGCCGATGCTGTAACTGCGCTGAGAGCGGAGGCGGGGCTCGAAGTCTTAACACCGGGTCAAACTGAAAAGCTCGACCTTAACAAAGACGGTAAAGTTACGTCCGCTGATGCGCTGATGATTCTGCGTGTGGTTGCGGGACTTACCGTATAATCATAAAAAAAGCGAATATTTTAAAGTAAAAATATAGAATATTACAGAAAGTATAAACTAACGATGTTTTAGTTTATAAACCTGCTCTACAAAAGCGTTTAAGCCCCTTTGATGTTGAAATAGTTTTCAACATTCGAGGGGCTTTTTCTCATTTTGCGTGTCAAATATTCTCATTTTGCGCGGTAAGCTACACTAGTCAACGTATTTTTAATAAGATTATAAAGCAACCCGATGTATATTGAATTAGCGCGATATAAAATTCTACTTTCGATTTGCTCTCTTGTAATTGATGATTTCACATGGTCGCCAAAGACATGAGCGATTGTTGTATTATCCTCAAAACAATAAATTTTTCGGGAGTATAAGGCCGCGATTGCTGTATTGTTCCCAATTATACTTCTTAGTTCCTTCCAAGAAGATATATCAGTATCGAATACAGCGCAAACAGGATGTGATAAAGATTCAAAAGCGTTTAATTTTAAAAAATTAGACACAGGTTGTCCGGAAAAACTTATCGGTAATTTTCTATATTGAAAATCCTTCCAACGAGTTTCAATTATTTCGCTAGAGCCCCTATAAGCAACATATATGTCATGTAAAAATTCGTCAAAGCCTTGTATTCTAACAATTCCAGAGCATTCATTTATGTTGCTTGCATCATTTATAAGTTTTTCCAATCGCATCGAAGGTTTTACACCGTCAGGCAAAGCCCAAACCAAGCCACCTGATAGAAATTGTGTGTTATGTATATTGCTTTCAAACACATTCATTATGGATTCATCAGCACCAGAATAACCTATGACAATGAGCATTTTGCCATTTAGATTATTGCTAAAACAAAAATTCATAGATGTTTCAAGCGATTGTAGTTCGCTTGATGTATTCTTAATATGGTCGTATCTATAATCGCCGTGGAGTTTAATAATGGAGGATAAAGCGTTTGTCAATGTGTCTGACCAGTTAATGTTACTATATACATTGAAGCTGTGATGAGGCGAAAGCGTTTTAATGCCAGCCTCAACAAGCTCATCGAAATTAGTTGTCCAAATATTATTAATTTGCCTATTAACAAACAAATCTCCTAAGCAAAGATGTCCAAGCGAAGGGCAAATATTAACCACCTTGCTTTGAATATATCGCTCTCTTGCAGTTGCTGTCGGATAACACGTTTCAAAGTAATGAGCATATTCATTTTGAGCATATAATGCTGGATAGTTGCCCTGAGTATCAAAATACGCTTGTAATTCTAACCTTGTTGATTCTGCATACAGGTCTTTGAATATATCTTTTGATACGCTATTCTCACTGCAATACAATTCGCGTTTAAACTCCCATACCATAGAACCACCAGTAGGTATACCGGCTTGTGCCGAAGCACCCGAACCTAAGAAAACATCAACTTCTCTTGTGTTCATTACTGCCATGCATCGTAGCAGTGCTGATTTATCAATGATGCGCATGCTTGTCCCCCGTTTCTTTACTGTCTCTCTCTTTTCATTTTTGTGTTTTTAGGAACACAGCGAATAGGTATAATTATTAAATACCATTCTTTATATTGTGCTTTTCTTTATAATTGTATCAGATTTTAACCCAAATGTAAATAAGGAAAGCAGTATTTTAATAAATATAAAAGCAAAACTTGACATACGTACAATTAAACAGTAAAATATAGACAGACGATTCACAATTTAATGAAATACCAAAAGGCAAAGTCGTTAAAAATAAACCTTTCTTTTTAATTGTAGGTAATATTAAAGCAAATACGATGCTCGACCATAAGAAAAAAGAGGTGAACCCCATGCACATACATTTCTACAACTACCCCACCGGAACCCTCGGCATCGCCGAATCAAACAACGCCATATCTCATATCTGCTACAGTAACAAAACACCCTTCGGCTTTGCCATAAAAGAAACCCCGCTTATTAAAAAAGCGGCGGCTCAGCTTGACGAGTATTTCACTGGAAAGCGCAAAGCGTTCGACCTGCCGCTTGAACTAAAAGGGACAAGCTTCCAAAACGCTGTCTGGAACGCTCTGCTCGCCATTCCATACGGCGAAACGCGAAGCTACAAGGAAATCGCCGAGTACATAGGAAACCCGCGTGCCTGCCGCGCTGTCGGCATGGCGAATCATCGGAATCCGCTTGCTATAATCGTTCCGTGTCACAGAGTTGTTGAGCATAGCGGCGGCTTGGGCGGGTACGCGGGCGGGCTTGACGTGAAGCGGCTTTTATTAGATTTGGAGATGAAAACGAATGAAAAATAAAAAGAAAACCGAAATCACAATCCGCTCGTCCGCCGCCGAGTATCTGACGTTCATTGCCTCGACAGGCGACGACGAAAAAAGCGTCGAAATGCGGTATCAGGACGAGAATATTTGGCTGACGCAGAAGATGATGGCAACGCTTTATGACGTGGAAGTTTCGACAATCAACGAACATATCGCAAAAATATATACAGATAACGAACTTGTCGAAGCTGCAACTATTCGGAATTTCCGAATAGTTCAAACTGAGGGTTCGCGGCAGGTTGAGCGCGACATAAAACATTACACGCTTCAAATGATTATCGCAGTCGGTTTCAAAGTCAACAACGAGCGGGCTGTGCAGTTTCGCAAGTGGGCGGGGCAAATCGTCAAGGATTACACGATTCAAGGCTGGACAATGGACGTTGAGCGGCTTAAAAAGGGTCATATGTTTACCGATGAATACTTCGAGCGGCAGCTTGAGTATATTCGCGAGATTCGCCTGTCTGAGCGGAAATTCTATCAGAAAATCACTGATATATACGCCACCTCCATTGATTACGACGTGACGGCTACAGCGACCAAAAGGTTTTTTGCCACGGTACAGAACAAGCTGCACTGGGCGATTCACGGACAGACCGCCGCAGAAATGATTGTTTCACGGGCTGACGCAGAAAAAGACCACATGGTTTCGTCTTTTTTAGATTTCGGCGAAGATATGGCGTTAAGGAAAATCCCAATGACGATGGCTGACTGGGAAACGCGGCTGAACGGCTTTATTGAGCTGTTTGATTATGGTTTGTTGCAGGACGCGGGAAAGGTTTCCGCCGAGATTGCGAAGCTTCACGCAGAAACCGAATTCGAGAAGTATCGGATTACGCAGGACAGGCTTTTTGAGAGCGATTTTGATAGGTTTATTATAGAAACAAAGGGCGATAATAAGAATTAAATAACATCTAATCACGATTTATATAATCGTGATTAGATTGTTTTGTCGATTCTTATGTCGAAATAAATCAAAATAAATATATTAAATACGATATAAAAATATATCTATTGCCTTTCCAACCCTTCTATGCTATACTTAATCCCATGAAAACCCTACTAAAAATCTACAAAAAAGCCGGCAAGTACAAGCTTCACATCCTCATCGCGGCAATCACGACATTAATCGTCACAGCCGCTAACTTAGCCACGCCGCGCATTACGCAGGAAATGATAAAGATTCTGCAGGATTCAAGCACGGCAGACATAGAATCCATGCCGAAGCTTGTGACAATCGCGCTGGTTCTGCTAATAATTTTCATAATCCGCGCGGTCTGTTCCTTTTTGCACAGCTACATCGGGCACGTTGCGGCGTGGAACTACGTTTCCGAGCTTCACGCGGAAATATATTCGCACTTGCAAAAGCTTTCAATCGGCTACTACAGCGATAAGCAGACGGGTCAATTAATGTCGCGCGTAATTAACGACACGCGCAACTTTGAAACTCTGATTGCCCACGCTGTTCCCGAATTAGTGTCGGGAATAATCTTGTTTATCGGCGTGAGCGTAATACTTTTCACGACGAACGTAACGCTCGCCGCGCTGACGTTTATCCCTGTGCCGTTTCTGCTTTTCGTCTTTCCCGTACTCAAAAAAGCCCGCGCCCGCCACAGGGAAGCGAACGAGCACGTCGCGGAGCTGAACGCACAGCTGCAGGATAATTTCTCGGGTATAAAGGAAATTCAGATTTTCAACCGTCAAGCCGACGAAAGCGCGCGCATAACTGCAACCTCGCGCAAATATTCAAGGTCGTTAATCCGCGCGCTGTTTTACTCGGCGGTAATGCATCCATTAATCGGCTTCGCGACAAGCGCGGGAAACGTAATCGTAGTCGGTGTCGGCGGTTATTTAGTCCTGAACAATCACGGTATGCAGCTTGATGAAATCGTGGCGTTTCTGTTGTATCTGGGCGTGTTTTACGGGCCTGTGGCGCAGATGGCGCGGCTTTTCGAGGATATGCAGTCGGGAATCGCAGGCGGTGAGCGAGTTTTCGAGATTCTTGAAACCGAGCCCGATATACAAGATTCCCCCGACGCAAAGGACGTTGGGAGATTAACAGGTAATATTGAGTTCAGAAACGTGGATTTTAGATACGACAACGACAGCGAAACGCTGAACAATATTAATTTCGTTCAGCCCGCGAATCAGATGTATGCAATCATCGGCGCAACAGGTGTCGGCAAGACGACATTAGCCGCGCTTCTGCCGAGGTTTTACGATGTGACGGGCGGTGAAATTTTAATAGATAATATTAACATAAAAGACATGACTTTGCAGTCTTTGCGCCGAAACATCAGCATGGCTTTGCAGGACGTGTTCCTGTTCAACGGCACAATCGGCGAAAATATTCGCTACGGCAACCCCGAAGCGAGCCACGCAGACGTGGTTATGGCGGCGAAAACCGCTTGTATCCATGATTTTGTGAGCGAGCTGCCGTTGGGCTACGACACTGTTGTCGGCGAGCGCGGCATGAGGCTTTCGGGCGGGCAGAAACAGCGCATTTCAATCGCGCGCAGTCTGCTTTGCAACGCGCCGATTCTAATTTTAGACGAGGCGACTTCTGCCGTAGATACCGAGACCGAGCGGGAAATTCAGGAGGCTATTCAGAAAATCGCGGGTTCGCGCACGCTGATTGTAATAGCGCACAGGCTGTCTACAGTTAAGCGCGCGGACTGCATAATCGTGCTGAAGGACGGGCAGATTGCAGAGCAGGGGAGTCATGGGGAGCTTATGGAAAAGGCGGGGCTTTATCGGCATTTGGTGGAGATTCAGAGGATTCGGGGGTGAGGGTTCAGTCGTTCCTCTACTCCTTTATAATATCTCCAATCGTATAAAGCACCAAGGCTTCATCTTTCCCCGCCTCATCAATCAACCCTTTCGTAAACCCCGACTTCGAGAACAGGCTGTACATGACTTTCGCAGGACTTACCGGTTTATACTTCGCAACCAGCTTTTCATAATCGCCCTGCCCAACCTTCTCTTTTCTAAATTTACACTCGCCGAGCAGAATATTATTTTCCCCCTTATCTACAGCCATTACGTCGATTTCAACTGCGCCGCCTTTCTTCCCGCCCCAAAAACGCCCGACCTTAGCCGCACGAAACGGCAGCCTGTCCTCACGGTTGAGCTTACGGATAAACTCCTTGCAAATATGCTCAAACACAGGTGACGCGAACTCGTTTAATTGCGGCAGAACAAAATGCTTGTACACACCCTCTGCATCTCCGGCTTCCAAATCCGACAGATTCGTGAATACGAAGGCAAACCAAAAACGGAAGAAATTATCAGAAATCTGATATAAACCCTTTGATGAAGACGCTTTTTCCTTATCACCGGATAGTACAGAAAACTCACGCTCGATTATTTCCAAATCCATGAGGTTTTTCAAGTACACGCTGATTTTTGATTTATCGAGCTGAGTTTTGGTATAAATATCGTTTAGCTGCGTGTTGCCAAGCGCAATCGCTTCTATAATAGTATTATACATCGCCGTTTCGCGGAGCTCCTGCCGCAGCAAGAATTCTACCTCGCTATATAACACACAGCCCTTTGTAAGTGTGTTTTTGATTATATTCTCGCCGAGCGATAATTTCGGGTCAAACTGCCGCAGATAATGCGGAATCCCACCCAAGACAGAATAAGCCAAAATCTTGTCCTCGTCAGAGTAATTCGGGAAGAACTTAATTGCGTCATAGAACGGCATTTCATTCATCTTATAAATGCCCGTAGCCCGCCCATAAAGCGGCTTTTTCTCTGAAAGCAATTCCTTTTCAATGAAGCTCATGGCACTGCCGCAAAGAATGAGCATAACATTCTCGTTTTTGAGCGTTTCGTCCCATAAGTTCTGTAAAATCGAAGGAATAGACGGATTCCCCTTGCACATATACGGGAATTCGTCTATGATTAATAGCTTTTTCCCGCCGTTTGAGGGCAGTTCCACGATTGAACGGAACGCCGCTTCCCAATCGGCAAACACATTGACGTACTTCGCCGCGGGGATTCCCGACGACAAAACCCGCTCCGAGAATGCCTTGATTTGCTTTGCGTCTGCGACTTCACGGCAGGAGTAGAAAACGTGCGGCTTGTCCTCACAAAACTTATGGAGCAGCTCTGTTTTCCCGACCCTGCGCCGTCCGTAGAGCACAATCAACTGCCCGCCGGGAGCGTTATATTTATCCTCAAAGAACTTTAATTCTTGTTCGCGACCTAAAAACATAAACTCACCTCATTTTATCTAATCATGATTATACAAATCGTGATTTGTATATATTTTAGCATATAATTTCTTTTTTGTCAACTGCTTTATATAAAGTTTAAATATTGTTCACGCGCCTTTACAGCCGCCGATTCCATTTGTGAGCTACAGAGGTATCCGTAATAGAATTCGCCAACTTCGCCATCGTATTCCCCGTACAAGGGCAAACCAACAGCACATCAAGCATTTTCATGGGACCCAATGGCTCAGCTTTCGAGATTGTATTTATTATTTCGCTTTCGCAAATGTCCGACAATTCCTGCGCGTTTTTCTTCGCCTCGCCGAAGCGCGTGTCTGTATTAAACGCGTTGTCCGACATAATCGGTATTAATTTCGCGCCAAGCTGTTTCAAAATCCGCGCCTGCCCGAACGCGTCCTGAAAAGTGCAGAACGAGCCGGTCATGGCAAAGCCTATTGTAATTCCGCTGAAATCAAGCATTTCCGTTTTCCTCCAGTATGTTTAAAATCGTGTCGGCGACGATGTTTCCCGCCGTGACAGGCGCAACCTTGCCGGGGAGCGACAGCGCGTGAATGATGTTCGTGCCCTCGTTTTTCGCGAGTTCAAAATTCTCGACACAGCTTTTCGTCGCAAGGTCAACGAGCAGGCAATCTGCCTTGAGCTTCCTGATTCGCGTCATGCTGAAAAGCGGCGCGTCAACCGTGTTTACGATTACGTCAAATTCTTCGAGCGCGTCGTCTAATTTCGACAAATGCAGCGTTTTGCACCCTTCTATTTCAGCCCACGCAAGGTCGGAATATTTCCGCGCTGTAACTGTAACCCGCGCGCCGAGCGCGACAAGGTGCTTCGCGACGACTCTTGATACTCTGCCGAAGCCTGTCAGAAGTATCTGCGAATTAAATATCGCCGAGGGCTTCTCCCGCAGAATTATTTCTATGCAACCCTCCGAGGTTGGCACAGCGTTTTTGATTATAAGTTCCTCCCGCTCGAAATAATCTATGAGCTTCAGTTCATTCTGTTCGCAGATTCTTTTTATTTCGGGGCTGCTTTTGCCGCAATAAACAACGCCGCCGCGCCAGGCGGCAAGCGGAATTATACTGAGCGGAAGCTGCGCCTTTGAAAAAGGCGCGTTTATAGTAATCTTCACGTAACGTAACTTTTTACGTCAATTGCCCCTACGCGAAGTCGCGTAACATCTTCCGTTGGCATTTCCCCGCTTTTTATTTTCCCGACAAAACTATAAAAAATATCAATTTTGCGGGTTTTTGCTTCGCGGTTGATTTCATAGATTAAAACGCGGTCAATAAATTCGTGTGCAATTTCATAATTTAATTCTTGAATGTCGCTGTACTTGCCTACTAACTGAATAAAACGGTTAATGTCGTGCTTTGCTTCCTTTTCGGCGTTTAACACACTTTCTAATTCGTCCGCCCGCTTCGTGAGGGTGTTTTTTTCTTCCTCATAATTAGGTGCAAGGGTGGTAAATTGTTGGTCTGACAGCTTTCCCAGCGCGTTATCTTCATACAGCTTACGGAAAATAACGTCAAGGGCGTTTATTCTCGCCCTCGCTTTGTCAAGTTCCTTACGGTTTTGCTCTGTGATTCGCTGTGCTTCGGTTTCGTTGTACTTGTTAGCGGTAGCAATAAATTCTTGTTCATGCTCTTTTACATAGGTTAAAACGCGCTGTAAGTCCGCAAGCACAAGGTTACAAACAACTGATTTTCTTATGTAGTGGGTGGTGCAGGGGCTTCCGCTCCGCTCTCTGTTGCGATAAGCAGCGCAAGTATAGGCGTGATTTCTCGGCGGTGTTTTTACGCCGATTTGTGCATACATCTTTTTTCCGCAATCCCCGCAGAATAATAACCCCGAAAACAGGTCAATTTCGTCTGTTTTGGTAGAGCGGTGGCGCGTTGCTAATCGTTTTTGAGCCAGTTCAAAAGTTGCTTCATCAATAATCGCCTCGTGAGTGTCGGGGAAAAAATAATGCTTTTCTTTAGGCATTTTCTTTTTCTTTTTCGATTTATACGATATTTTGTTGAATTTATTGGTGACTGTATGCCCCAAATATTCTTGGCGTTCTAAAATATCATAAATCGTTTTATTTGCCCATACATAGGGTACGGAACCCGCTACCCTGTAGAGGTCAAACCCTGTGCGTTGAAAACGCAAAGCCCCCACGGTCAAAACCTTGTTGTTTTTGAGCCATGTTTGAATTTCGTAAATAGTCGCGCCTTTGGTGTACATTTCAAACATTCTTTGTACATGGGGCGCGGTTTCGGGGTCGATTATTAAATGGTTTTTGTCGGCGGGGTCTATAATGTAGCCGTAAGGATACGCGCCGTTCACGCGTTCGCCCCTCTGTGCTTTAGCCTGTTTGACTGCTCGGATTTTCTTTGACGTGTCGCGGGCGTAAAATTCGTTAAACCAGTTTCGCAGGGGCGTAAACTCGTTATCTTCCCGCGCTGTGTCTACTCCGTCATTGATTGCTATGTAGCGCACGTCATATTCGGGGAAAATAATCTCGATTAGCTCCCCTGTTTTTAAATAATTGCGCCCCAAACGGCTTAAATCCTTAGTTATTACCGTTGCCACGTTCCCCGCTTGGACTTCGCGTAGCATTGCCTGTAACCCCTCGCGCTCGAAGCTGACCCCCGATATTCCGTCATCAACAAAAAATCGGGCGTTAAAAAAGCGGTGTTCATCGGCGTATTTTTGCAAAATCAATTTTTGATTTTGAATACTTCCCGACTCACCCGCCTGTAAATCATCTTGACTTAAACGGCAATAAAGCGCGGTTATTTTATCCTGTTTCAATTCTTAAAGAACCTCCTTTCAGCCATGCTGACAAGGGTTTTTGTATCAATCGGGATTATACTATATAAAATGGTGTCGGTCAAGTATCATTTATGGGGGTGTTGTTTATATTCCTCATATCCCGCAAAAGCAGTTTTTCAATTTTGCGGTGCAGGGTTTCGGTGGCTTTTTCGCTTGCGGTAGAATTGACAGTATAAGTCACGCCGTCAATTATGTGTTTTGTGGTGATGATTTCATCATTCAAGCCCTGCACCCCCATAACATGGATAAATCAAGTTTTTTCTTGTTTTCCTTGTCAATGGTAGGGTGGAGATTTTTATTTCCGAATACAAGAAATAAAAATACAACCCGACATTGCACAACACACCAAAAATTATAATATTCAAGGGGTTTTGCTTAACCGCAGTTAGGCAAAATCCCTTATTGCAAA
>Ga0123356_10000755_pt1 | contig 35814 bp, 26 predicted proteins | sample TergutEmb28metaG_2_FD_92546 | JGI IMG/M metagenome (GOLD analysis project Ga0123356, IMG submission 92546) | Embiratermes neotenicus P3 segment gut microbial communities from Petit-Saut dam, French Guiana - Emb289 P3 | ecosystem: Host-associated > Arthropoda: Insects > Digestive system > Gut ...
TATTAAAAAATCTTCGCTTTTTTTGCGTGAATAGGCGCTTGCAATGATCGAACCTGCCATGGTGGCTAACTGGAATTCACCTTCCGCCCAGTTTGCTTCTTCGAACATCGTAAAGAAAACAAGATATCCTGCTCTGCTGCCGCCGATGGTCAGCGGAATGTAACAAAAACTTTTTTCTCCTAGATCGGTTGTTGGGTATCTTTGAAAATACCGGAAAGCCGCTTTTTCGTAGAAGCATCCTGTTCTGTCGGCTTTATCGAGTATCGGCTTCATCATTTTAAAAGAAAGAGATCGTTCAATTACTTTGGGTGTTTCTTCGGATATAACATCTTCATAAGTGCATAAAAGTGAGCCATCGCTCTGAAACTCTAAAATAATCGCTCTGTCTGTTTTGGTAAAATCACGCAGTTCGTAAAGCGCATTGCCTATCAATTCATCAAAATCGTATGGGCGGGTAAATGGAACAGAAAACTCTGACATGAACTCTTGTGTGCGCAATTCGGCTTCATTTGCCGCAAGCAGGATTTCTTCGCTTTTTTTTCTGGAGTACGCCCCTGCGATGATCGAACCTGCCATTGTTGCAAGACGGAACTCTCCCTCCGCCCAGTTTGCCTGCTTGAACATTGTAAAAAACACAAGGTATCCTGCTCTGTTGCCGCCGATTTTTAACGGTATGTAACAGAAACTTTTTTCGTTTAAATCTGTGGTTGGATACCTGTTAAAGTAACGAGACGCTTCCTTTTCGTAGAAACAGCCCGTATTATCCGCTTCGTCAAGAACTGGTTTCATCATTTCATAAGTTAGCGAACGTTCCAGAACCTTTGGCGTATCTTTATTAATAACGCTCTCATAAGTGCAAAGAAGCGATCCATCAGGCTGGAATTCTAAAATGATGGCTCTGTCGGTTTTTGTAAAAGCACGAAGCTCATATATGGCATTTTCGATTAATTCATCAAAATCATAGGGTTGAGTAAATGGTACAGAAAACTTTGAAATAAACTCTTGTGTGCGTAATTCTGCCACAGTACCGTTGGTTGTGACCGCACCGGAAACAGCACTTTTTTCTTCCATAAGTAATATTATACAAAATATTACTTATTTTGTCCAAATAAAACGCTGATTATTGATGGCAACTAATGTCTGTTTACGTCTTAATATCCGTCTGACATTGCACGGTTCTGATCACGCTGATACAATTCCTGATACACAAAGCTGCGATTTTTAAGTCTTTCTTTAACTTCCTGAGTAAACGGCATATGACGCCAGAAAGTGCCCCGGACATCTTTATCAAGTTTTTGTATACCTTCCGCTTCTTTTGTCATCCATAAAATGTAATCACGGATAAAATATTCTTTAATATCGCCCTTTAATTTGTTTGCCTGATACCACTGGTAATAATGTCCGGTAAGCCCTTCTTCCATCCAGTAGAACGATGCTTTTTCTTTTGCAACCTGCCAGCGAAGATCTGCAACAGCGGTAAGAACTGCCAAATACAAGTTTCTTGGATACATCGGAACAATAATACGTCCTCGGCTTGTCGCACGATTAAATCGATCAAACGGTTCCCAGCAAAAGCCCATATCACCGTAAGTTGGAATTAACAAAACAAACGGCGCAATGCGGTTCAATCTATTTTTATATATTCTGCAGAATGCTTCTTTATCGATACTTTCTATTCTGGCAAGCATGGCAATAATATTTTCCCGTAAACCTACTTCGTTTGGAACACTGTGATAATACTCAGCCAAAAGCAGAGGGAAGTGATTCCCCTGTCTGCCGACTGTCATTTTTGCCATTTGTCGAATAGTATCAAACTCGGTATCAATAGCGCCAATATCGACAGAAACAGCTCCGCCTTCGGATTCCAGTTTTTCTTGCAGATTCTGAACATCCGCTTCGGCGCTGGAAAAATCTCTTATGCTTAAACTAAGCTCATGATCATTTTTTACTAATTGTTTCAAAAGATTCTGGATTTCGTTTATCGCCATCTTCTGACCTTCGGTAAGGCAGTCGCTTATATCTGTAAATCCATGAAGCGGATGATGCTCAAAAATAGAGTTCATTCTATCCCGCAGGATCCTTTCTATCTCATGGCGTTCTCTGTCTTTCGCCTTTAATATCGATCTTGATCCGTCAAATTTTCCCTGCGCCTTTTCCAGTAATGCAGAAATTTTAGACTGAGCATTGCCCCGGACAACCCTGACTTCGTCTGTGCTGGACGGCCGCATTTTTCCGGTTCCAATTCCATTAAGCCATTCATCCATATAATAAACAGGCTGATCCAACTCGTTAGCATCCACAACTTTACTGAAAAATTCCCTTGTTTCAGCATTAATAAAAGACGGGTGAATAAGACCAAAGCGAAGCAGATACTTCTTTGGCGGCGACAATTTACCTGATGCTTTTCTGGCGACATTTAAAAGATATTCCCAAAAAGGAGACATGAACTGCTGGCGGAAAACGCTTCTATCTTTTGGATCTTTAGCGGTAAGAAATTTCTGCAGAATACCATGTACTCTTTGAGCAATATCACCTTCGTTGGAAAGAGCAGTTTTATAATAATTGGGATCATTAAAAAAATTGTGCCCTTTTTCTTCCAGACGCTTGGTTACTTCAGGAAAGCCTGATGCACTAAGATCAACCTCTCCGCCTGAAGCGCTAGATATGTCTGCGAAATCATTTTTGTTTTTCTCGCCAAAAATGTCGCCAAAATCAGGAAGCGGACCGTCACCGGAGCCTGCGGTTCCTAACAAAGCGGCAAGTTCAGGATCTATATCCCCTTGTTGTACCTTTCCAGCCATAATTTCATGTTAATTCTTTTCTGGCTGGTTGTCAATGTTATTAATCTATTGTATTTTAATAATTAATATCAGGAGGATATCTATGAAAAAGATTCTTTTACCTTTTGTTTTAATAACCTGTACCTTGTTTTTCCTTTCTTGCCAGCGAAACGAAAGAATGCAGACTTTTAATCCGCAGGGCGGAAGCGGCTACACACAAAATGAAACGCTGATAAGATCATCAATATCAAAACCGGGTTTTGCAATGCCTGTATCCCCATGGTTTTACGTGATTGACGGAGCCGATGACGGAACCGAAGCTGTAAGAGTCCGGGGAAGCGCACAAATGGCTCTTGGCGAAAGTATAATGATCGGAGAACCAAGACGTCTAACCTGGGTAAACAGTAATAATGTTTCAAGTATTTTAAACTTTATAGAAGTCCACAGAGAAAACGGAACCGAAGGATTTGCGCTTGCCAATCAGGTCACAGAGGGCGGCAGACTCGCAGTAGTAATCGATGACAGAGCTACCCTGTTCAGAACCCCCAGAACTGTCGATGTAACAAATACGATTCTTTCGCGTATGACAGTTGTTATTTGTTATCCGGAAACCGAAAGTAATGGCTTTATAGAAGTAAGAGGCTGGGATCCTGTCCGTGAAAGATATATCGACCCTAGTGCAAGCTTTGTCCGTACTACCGCCATTTCAAGAAGGGATTCAGATATTCAGTCTTCCATACTTTTACAAACAGCTTTAATTCAGCCGGCAAATCAGCAGGTTCGCAGGAATGCTCTTCTTGAATCAGCTTTACTTGATTACCCGGATTCAGTGTTTAACTCAGAAATATTTGATATAGCTAACCCTAACACTTCCGGAGTAATATTCGAAGAATATTAATATTTTTCAAATATTAAGCCAGCAGAATATCAAGGTCGATTTCACCGGCGGTGCAGGGAACGGTAATTCCCCAGTTTTCCAGCGCCTCCGGATGAATCTCTCCAAAAACGCCGGCTCTTTTCCCTTTGTAAATAACAGCCGCTGCCCGCCCGGGAATAAACCTTTCATCTGATGATTCTTCTACATCATATTCACGAGACAAGTAATAAAACAGCGCCTGAAGCTCTGCGGCGGCTGTGTTAAAGTTAGCATCCGAACCAACATGAAGAAATCCGGCAAACTGACGCGTCTTGCTGTTGCAATTTTCTGAGTCATCCTCAGAAGGGTTTACAAGCCAGGCAACTTTTCCCACCTCAAATATTTTATGCGGATAAACAGAACGCCCAGAAATTGATTCGCTTGCCATAAGCGAAGCTATAACAGAATCGCGTACAAACTCATAATTTTCTGTCATTGGGTTAAAGATACGTATAATTTTAGAACCGTCTCCGCGCATATTTTCTACAAGGCTTTTGCGGGAACCCAAATAGTTAAAAATCATTTCCTGATACCCCATTCCAACAAGAAGCTCTTTAACCTGTCTGCTGAATAAAGTAATGGGTAAAAGCCGTCCAATTGTTGAATCAGACGGACGCTGAGGTTTGAATGAATTTAAACCCCTTCCAATCATGACATCTTCTGTAACATCTGCGGCATGAAGAAAATCATTGCGGTATTCAGGCGGATAAATTCGTACACCTTCCATTTTGCTGTTTGGTTCGCCTGTTGCAGCGTTTAAACCTTTTTCGCAATCTGCAGCTTTTTCGGCTTTTACTCCCATGTGCAGAAGAGCCTTAATACACTCATCAACATCCAGTTTTTCGCCCAGAAATCTTTCGATTCTGGAAAGCGAACAAAAAACAGATTCCTGGAAATAAAAGGGTGTCACAATTTTTCTGCATATTTTACCATCAGAAGAAAGCCCAAAAGGAATATCAAAATCATACTCGAATTCAACAGGTTCTATGGTAAAACCGTTGTCCGAAAGATCGCACGCAACGATAGAAGCTGCCAAAGTGATAGACGGCAAATCCGTTCCCGTAAGCTCGACAAAAACTTCGCTGTCTCCAACCTTTACAGCGCCCAAATCGTTTGAGTTAATAATCGGCGGATAGGAAAGTATAGTTCCTTCAGAATCCGTTAAAAGCGGATGAACCGGCTCATGTTCCTGAATAAAAGCAAACTCCCTGCCTTTGGGATGCTGTTTTAAAATCTCTCTTAAAGTGAGCGAACCTAAAGGCACACCCTGTTCTGCTGAAAGCGGAACAAACGAAACAGAATCGGGATCAACACCTTTGTAAATAATCGGCCACTTAATAAGCGCAGTCCGGTAAATACCCATAGACATGCTTCGTCTTTTCCGCCCGAAATTCCAGGCAAGTTTTTCCTGCGTCTGAATCATGTCACGAAGCATTGGGTCGGTAATTTCTTTGCCGCGGGCTATGAAACCTGTAATATAAGGGCGCACCTGCTTAACACTAATTTCTGCTTTAACTTTATACGCTGTTTTTTTTACATCACCCTGCCGGGAAAAAAAATTATACTCGGGAATTTTACCATCTTTGTAAACTTTAAGCTGACGGGCAAGACCCGCGGTTCCCCAAAGGTCAGGACGGTTAGTATCGTTTAATTCGATCTTTAATGTTCTTTCTGCTTCCGGAAGGTTTTTATCACTATCTTCATCCAACTCCGCTTTAGCGCAAGTCAGAGCTTCTTCAAATTCATCTCTGTTTTTCCACACAGAGCCAGTAAGACTGTAAAAAACCTGTTCGTTTACTTCTATTTTCGGCATATGAGATATTAGCAAAACTACTAAAAAGAATAAAGAGGTGCTTGTCACCTACACCATGTATAGCGTATATCGATATATTATAACCCTATAGGTAGTATGGGTTACTGTCACCTGCCTTGACAACAGCCGAGAATATCTGCCATAATTACCAAGATAATAAAAATTTACTTTATTTATGGAGGAAAAAAAATGAAGAAATTTTCAGCAGTTCTTTTGATCCTGGTATTGGCAGCAGCAATGACAGTAGTTAGTTGCGGTCAAAGAGCAGGTTCATTAATTGGTATCGCTATGCCAGAAACCCACGTAATGCGCTGGGTAAAAGACGGTAATTCTCTCGTTGAAGAAGCCAAAAAACTTGGTTATCGCGCAGAAGTACAGTACGGCGATGCAAATCAGGGAACACAGAATCAGCAGATTCAGAGCTTCCTGACTCAGGGCGCAAAAGCATTGATCATTGGCTGTATCAATGACGGCGTAGCTCCTGTTATTACAGAAGCAGCCCGCGAAGGTGTTGTAGTTATTGCTTACGACAGACTTATTCAGAACTCGGCAGATTATGATTTCTACATCACTTTTAACAACTTTAAAGTTGGTCAGCTTCAGGGACAAAGCATTGTAGACGGATTAAACCTTGACTCAGCTACATCAGCAGCTCCGAAGTTTATTACTCTGTTTGCAGGATCCCCAACAGACGGCAATGCATTCTTCTTCTTTGATGGTGCAATGAGCATTCTTAACCCTTATATCGACAGCGGCGCTCTTAGAGTTGTCGGCCCTTATCCAAGAACATCAGACGACAGAGCAAATTTCCAGAGAATTGCCACAGAAAACTGGCAGGCTCCTATTGCTAAAACACGCATGGAAAATCTTTTAAGCAACGATGCCCGCGCAGTAACATTGGATGCAGTACTTGCTCCAAATGATACATTAGCTCGTGCAATTATCGAAGCTTTAAGAGCAGATGCAAAATACCGCGGCAACCTTCCTGTAGTAACAGGTCAGGATGCTGAATTTGCTTCAGCTATGTCGATTAGAAACGGCGAACAGTTCAGCACAGTATTTAAAGATACTGCAAAACTTGCAGAAGCAGCTATTCTTTTAGCTGATCAGGCTCTTAGGGGCGTACCTATAAATATCCCCGGCGCAGTTCTTGCAGCTGATATTGGTCTTGCAGAAATCGGCGACACCGGCAGAAAAGTTGTACATGCTTACCTTTTGGATCCTATTCTTGTAACAAGAGATAATCTTAATGTTATGATAGAAGCAGAATTCTACGAAAGACACGAAGCTGTTCAGCTTCAGTAGTTAGCTGGATTAACTAAAAAGAGTGGTTTGTCAGGAATCTGGCAAACCACTTTTCGTATATAAGGGGGAAATCATGAGCGAGTATATACTTGAAATAGAAAATTTAACAAAAGAATTCCCCGGAGTAAAAGCTTTAGAAAATGTCAGTTTAAAAATTAAAAAAGGCGAAATTCATTCTCTCTGCGGAGAAAACGGCGCGGGAAAATCAACATTAATGAGTTGTATCTCCGGCGTATACCCCAGAAGCAGTTACGAAGGAAAAGTTTCTTTTAAAGGACACGAAACAAATTATAACAGCGTTAAAGACAGCGAAAACGAAGGGCTTGCCATTATTCATCAGGAATTGGCGCTTAGTCCTTATTTATCAATTTATGAAAATATCTTTCTTGGGCACATGGACACCCGGTTTGGATTTATTAACTGGGATAAATATATATTGGAATCAAAAAAGTATCTGGATATAGTAGGACTTAACGAACAACCGTCTACCATTGTCAGCAAACTCGGCGTAGGAAAACAACAGCTGGTAGAAATTGCCAGAGCTCTTTCCAAAAAAGCAGAATTATTAATTCTTGATGAGCCGACATCTTCATTAAACGATGATGAAAGTGAAAAGCTCCTGGATTTAATTATTGAATTTAAAAATCAGGGAATTACCTCTGTAATTATTTCTCATAAGTTAAACGAAGTTTTAAAGGTTGCCGACACTGTTACCATTTTACGCGATGGCCAGTCCATTAGCACTTACGATGTAAAAAAAGACAACCTTACAGAAGAAATTATTATTAAAGACATGGTCGGGCGCGATTTAACCCAGCGTTTCCCGGAAAGAAAATCTTCGCCCGGCGAAACTGTTCTGGAAGTAAAAAACTGGACTGTTTATCACCCGGATTACCACGATATAAAAGTTGTAGATAATGTTTCGTTTTATCTGCGCAAAGGCGAAATCCTTGCTTTCTGCGGTCCTATGGGTGCCGGGCGCACAGAACTTATGATGAGCCTTTTCGGCAATTCTTACGGTTTTAGAAGCGAGGGTGAATTTTTTGTTAACGGAAAACCCTGCAAATACGCAAGTCCTCACGAAGCTATAAAATCGGGGCTTGGTTATGTTTCAGAAGACAGAAAAAGTCTTGGGCTTGTTTTAATTCAGGATATAAAAACCAATATTGCCCATTCCAGCCTTGATAAAATATCAAAATTCGGCGTTGTAAATAGCCAGTTGGAAATCCTTGAAGCAGAACGATACCGCAAAGAACTTAATATAAGAACGCCGTCCATTAATCAGATTGTACGTAATTTGTCCGGCGGAAATCAGCAGAAGGTTGTTTTAAGCAAAGCGCTGCTGGCAGATCCGGACATTTTAATAATTGACGAACCAACCCGCGGTATTGATATTGGCGCAAAAACAGAAATATACGGCATTTTAAACAATATTATTTCCGCCGGGAAGAGCGTTATTATGATCACCTCTGAACTGCCGGAAGCACTTGGAATGGCAGACAGATTTTATGTTATGAACGAAGGAAGAATAAAAGGCGAGCTTGGTAAAAATGAAGCTACCCAGGAAAAAATAATGCATCTGGCCCTTGTGGGTTAATTGTTAATTGGTTAAACGTTAAAGGAGTAAAGAAATGGGCGATAAAGTTATTAGAACTTCCGATATCAAGGCTTTGATAAAAAACAACATCAGGAATTATTCCATGATTATCATGCTGTTGTTAATCATGATTATTTTTGCTCCATTAACGGACGGCAGAAACTGGAGCGAAAGAAATTTTACAAATATATTCTTCCAGTACAGTTATGTTTTAATTCTTGCAGTTGGCATGGTAATGGTCATTATCGTACAGGGTATTGATCTTTCAGTCGGCTCTGTTTGTGCGTTTGTTGGTGCATTAAGCATGTTTATTTACAACACCGGTATTGGAATGCCTGCCACATTAATTTTATCGCTTTTGATGGGTGTAGCTGTCGGGGCTTATCAGGGGTTGTGGGTCGCGTACGGAAAAATGCCTGCGTTTATTGTTACTCTATCCGGGATGCTGCTTTTCCGCGGTCTTACTTATATTGTTACAAACGTAAGTCCTGTCATCCCTATAGATAATAATTATTCGCTTCTCGCCACTGGCGTTCTTGACGAAGTTATGGGGCTGGAAAAAATTGGACCCTACTTTCCAATGTCGTTTGTTGTTGCAATAATGCTGCTTGGTGTTTTCTTTTTATCTGAGTTCTCTGCCCGCAGAAAAAAAATAAAAAATGATTTTGAAGTTTCTCCAAAAGTATTATTTATTGTCAAATTAGTTTTAGTAAGTATCATAATGATTGGTCTTGCAGAACGTTTTGCGCGTTTCCGCGGTCTTCCAATTGTTGCGATTGTTCTTGGCGTTACAATTTTTATCTTTCACTTTATTCTGAACAACACTGTTCTTGGCCGTTACATATATGCTGTCGGCGGCAATCCCCGTTCGGCAAAACTTTCCGGTATTAATTCTGAATTGGTAACTTTTATTGTTTTCTGTTTCATGGGCGGAATAACAGGTCTTGCCGCAGTAATCAGCACAGGTTATATGAACAGCGCATTGCCGCAAGCAGGCAACCTTTTTGAATTAGATACAATTGCTGCTTGTTATATCGGCGGTGTTTCAGCAGGCGGCGGAATTGGCACTGTAATCGGCGTTATTGTCGGCGGTCTTGTAATGAGCTCCATTAACAACGGTATGGTTCTTATGAACCTGGGTACGCATTATCAATACGTTGTAAAAGCGACTATACTTCTGTTAGCGGTTTTCTATGATGTTTACACAAGACGTAAATCAGGTTTAGGTTGATTAGATTGATAAGCTAGTGTCATTATTTATATACAGGACACTAGCTTTTTATTTATTTTCCTTCCTGTTTTCGGCTTTTACGGCAAGGTAGATAATTGTTCCAAAAATTGCTGCAGCTGTAATAAGATCCAGTTTTAATCCAAAGTAATATTTACTTTGCCCGTTGACATTTCTATATCCGGTTTCCAGAGAAACAATGCTGTAATCAAAACTTTGAGTCCTTAAACGAATACCAGTTTGCAATCCTATAGTAAAAGTAAATCTATCCCAATAAAACCTGTCTTCCAGATATATATAATTAATCGTAGTAAAGGGGCCGATAAAAAAATTTATATCGTCGCTTGGAATAACCGGGTTATAATATAAATGAAGATTAAAAAGACTTGCAGCTCCGTAATACTGTTCTGTATTTAAATGGCCATTATACCACGCCATCTGTATCGGAGAAAAACTCATTCCGTAACCGGTATTTCTATTTTCCAGTCCAATGTTAAATAAAGAAATTGTCGCATTAGGTACTTTTTTTCCAGAATCGGGTAATTGCCTTCAAAACCGTAGTTTCCAACATTAAAAACAAGAATTGTATCAGAATCTGCAAAAACAGAGAAAGCCATAACAAAAAACAAAAGAGTAAAAAGAAAAAACCTCATTTTATAATTATAACAGACGTTTATTTACTCTGTCGACCATTTCCTTAAAAACGGCGCTTTCCTTTTGAAAAAGCTTAAAAAACAAATTATCTTCTGGTTTTCCCAGCACTTGTTCCATTTCTGTCCTGTTTCTAAAAGTAGCTTCCTTAAAAGGATTCTGGAAATCTTTAGCTCTGCTTTCATAAATTTGTTTTTCTATCCAGAACCGTGTTTCCAGAACAGTATCAAGGTCTTTTTTAAACATGGAAATGTCTGTTGTATTTGATTCATTTAAAAGCGCAAGTACTGCCCATGCATGGCGGCACTTATCAAGTTCATATTCTTTATCCCAAAGATCATATACATTATGAATCTCATCCCAGCTTTTATATTTGCCCTCTCCAATTTCCTTGCGAAGTTTATCTACCCTGAATGCAGGCACAATCTGACCGCCTATGTTTACCCAGTCTTTAATTCTGCCTGTATCCAATGAATAAATATGCAGATTAAGCAGATCACTTAATCCGTTAAAATCAAGTTCCGGCTGTAAATCAAAAAAAGCAGCGATAGTTTTAACTGCATAGTAATGAAGCATTTGGCGGTAAGCTACAATGGCTTCCAGCGGCTTAATTATCATTTGCCCTCTTTTATTGTTCTCGAAACTTTTGCAGGGAATTTGATGCACATAGTTTCCGTCTTCGCTTTCTACTCCAGGATGATTGGAATCCACTTCGCTTAACCATGTTTTAAGTAAAGTTAAAGCAGTAATTATTTCTTCTGCCGTGTCAGGCGCAAGATAATCTGTTTCTATTCTTTGTATTTTGTACTTTCGTTTATCGCGGTTTTTGGTTTTCCAGGAATTACGTTCAAGGGCATATAAATTGTGCAGCCAAAAATATGCAGGCAGAACTTCCAGCCGGTTTTTATACACATTATTATTTATAAGGGAAAAAGGCAGCATTATATTTAATTCTGACGGATACTCGCCTTTTGCAATAATAACAAACGATGCAAAAATACTTGAATGTTTCAAGCTAACGGCTAACCCCGGCCAAAAACCGCGTTTGGCTCTTATCTCGCCGTCATTGGCACGGCTATTGTGATTACTGCCTATAGTAGCCGCCGCCGCCATGTTAGACATACCCTGAATAAGACTTGCAATTAAAAATGAATTGTTATGATGCTGTTCGTGCATCGGAAAAATTAAATTGTTAAGTATTTCACAGCATGATACTGTCGAGTTGTCGCCCAATACTGAATGGATCAGCCTTGCCCCGTATTTTAAATTGCTGTTTCTTCCCATAACAAAACGCACAGCCTTGGAGCCGTAAAAAACATTGCAGGCATATCCTACAATGCCGTTTACCATTTCCACGCCTTCGCCTATCTGCGTAGGCTCCTCGGCAGAAGACTGAATCGTAACATTTTTTAATTTATTTGCACCCTTAATATAAGCACATTCTCCCACTGCCGTATCTTTAATAATTGCACAGCTTTTTATCACAGCTCCGTTTCCTATAACGCCGTAACTGCCGCGTAAACCGCCGTATTGCTTTTGTGTAATCTCCGTTAATTTTTCAAGCAATGCAGTATCATCACGGTAAGCTGCCCAAAGATAAGCATCTGCCGCTATCATACCTTCGAACGGAAGAACAGATCTCCCGCCTGCTTCATTCATAATATCGATCCAGACCCGTACTTCTTCGTCTTCGCCGTCTTTTAATGAACCGTTGCCGAATTTAGAATGATTTGTCGTCTGCAATTCATCAATTTCCGAGAGAATACAATTGTTCCCGATAATATAATGAGAAATATAACCGCAGTTTTGAATTGCAGCATCATCTCCAATATCGCAGGAAATAATCGTACTATTGCGTATCCCTGCAGGAACACAAAAGTCATGATGCCTTAAATAAACACTTTGCAGGGATCCTAAACGAACAAGACCGTAAAAAGTGGAATCGCGTATCAATAAGGGTTCAAAGGGATCACAAACAAAAAAGTTATCCCAGTTCTGGCAATAATTTCTATTATTTTTTAATATTGAGATTTCTTCAAAATTGAGTTTTCTCCAGTCTCCGGGTTTTCTATAAAACCTTTCTTCCTGCTGGGCGTTACGCAGCCAATATTCATCAGCGCCGGAGGGCAGATACTCGGCTGGAATAAAATCATACCCAAGTCGTTCAAGCGGCAAGATGTTTTTAGCTTTCATATTGATTATTATACAATAGAGAGCTTGATTTCTTCAAGCCTGGACACAGATGTAATTACCCTCTTTATTAAAGTAATTTTGATAAATATTTTTTTTATTAGGAATATTATCTGGCGGGTCTTCACGGAATTTTAATATATTATCCTTTTTGCTAACAATCATTTCCCAGTTATTTATCACATTTGTTCCAAGTATAATATCATCTTCATGGCTGCCTTTATAATCACCCGCAAATGCAACTATTTTTTCAATAGAAAACGCCTCAGCTTCAATAAGGCTGCCGCCAAGGCTATAATTCATTTTAAATCCCAAAGAATGCCCTGTTTCTTCAGCTAAAATTTTTGGTATCAATGTATTAAAACAACCGGTATCTAAAAATACAGTTGTAGTAATATATTTTTTGTCCGCAAGTCTATAAATACTTGCATCGAATTTATAACGATGCTCAAACTGCTTCGACAATGCCACTGTTGAGTACGTAGCCATCTTTTTGTGCCCATCCTTTCATTAAGAGTATTTTTCCATCGTACTTATCTATACAAATTCTCATCAAAGCTTCTCTATCTTCGGCGGTTCCATCACCGTATGCAATTACATACCCCATATCATCCGCAGGAGGAAATTCTCTTTTATCAAATAAAAGCCAATGTCCGTCATATTTGGCTTTTGCTTCAGGGTAAGTGAAAACTCGTCTTTCCGTATTCATGGTTACCATATTTACCTCAACTTTAGCCGCTTAAACAGCGTCTTATATAATAAATATACAGCAAAACAGAGATAAATGAAATAAAAAAAACTATAAACATCAGAAAATCTCATTTTTTCCAATCTTCTCTTTGCTTATTATACTATATGTACTGCAATTTTATGAGAGTTCCATAACTTGTTCTTCCTCAATCATGTAATATTCATCAAAATCAATATAAACACTGTCAATTGCTGAATAAATATTTCTTTCTGGCAGAACACCAATTTCTTTGCACCGCGACACAATAAAATCCCAAAGCGACTCATATTTTTTCATTATTTTCCTCCTTTTAAGAATACCTTTAATAATGTTGAACACATCATGTTCCAGCATATTACTCTGCGTTTTTAGCTGCTCTTCGATTAATTTCTCTAACACAGTATCAGTTTTTATATAATTGTCACGGATTTCCTCCCAATACTCATATTTTTCTTTTATTTCATCAGTTGTGCCTTTTTTCCTGAGTACCTCGATAACAACTTTTTCTACTTCCTCGAAAGTTTTAGTACCTCTTTCATAACTGGTATTGTAAAGAATTTCACGTACCTTATGGAGAATAGATTTTTGCCTAGTTACTAAAAATCCATAAATAGCAGGTTGTTCACTAATTATTGACTTGTAGTCAAAAGACATGTCGTCTTTTACGAAAGCTAGAGTAAAACCAACCATGATGTGACTTCTTAAAACAAGAAATTCTTCATCAGGGAACCAGTTATCAGATGCATAAATATACAACAAGCGACTGCCTTTGATTGAATTGATTATTCCTAACTCCGCAAAACGCAGCATGGCTCCTTTCATTGTATTACTCTGAGGAGCCCAGTCAGCAAGAAGTTCTTCCAAAGCACAAAGAACATTGTCATCTTCACGAAACGTGTTATAAATAGCTTTTTCTACTGGATTTCGATCGTATTTTGAATACAAGTAGTGTCCTAGCTCGTGGTATACCACCCCGTCTCTCATGCACAGTAAATCAAATAGTATGTCAGAATTAGTCATTGTGATATCTTTTCGAGAATTTATTCCACAGAAATTCAAAACCACTTTCTTGAAGCCTTCTCGTATTGCACTGTTTGGATGTTCCATGGCCATCTTTAATTCATATATTGATTGATCAAAGAAACGCATCCACTTGTTATATAAAATACATTCAAGAGCCTCTTTTCTGATCTGCATCATGGGATTATTAACGCCGGGAGCTCTGGCTACAATGCCCAGAATGTTAGATGGCGAACGCACCCATTCTCTTGTAAATGTGTAAATACATATCTCTCCGAATGAATCATACTCAATCGGACCAAAGATAAATTCGCCGCAGAAAGGTCCGGATAATGAGTATAAATAATATTGAGCATCCAAGAGTTTGATAAAGCTTTGAAGTTTTGCAAAACTTGAATAAGGTTCCCCGAATAAAACGACTGGTCTTTTTATGCAATACTCTATAAGCTCTTCTCCAGATTTACATCCAAGTTTAATATCGAGAGCATCTATAATTTTGTCCATCTTTTTCATATCAAAATCTGAAACCTGTCTTTTTTCCGGTATTCGTAATATGTGCCGGCAATGTGAGATAGTTACCCTTTCTTCGCCCATGTATCCCCATTTCCCCGTTTTCTTCATTGCAAGATAGATTACATTGCTGTGTTGTTCCAGCTGCGGCAAGAGTTCGTTCTTGGCTTCTTTATGTAAAAATCTTATTACTTCTTCTTTTAACTCTATTTCATCATCCTTCATCAGAGTTTTTAAAGAAACGGAAGTTTCTCGCAAACGCTCTGCATATTTGTATGCAATTTCTTTTATTCCAAGTAATTTTTTACAGTCAGAGAAGTTCTTATTCATTGTACTTACGCTCATTCTTATCCTCCTTCGTAATTTCAGAATTAATAAGATCAAGTATAATTTTTTCGACTGACGTTTCTGCTTTTTTTAAAGCCGCTTCATATAACATCCATCCTTCAACTGACCATTGACGCAGGTAACCCTGCATATTAATCCAGAATGGAGAAAACTCTAGTAAATTCTGATTAGAACACTCATTGTAAAGCCAAAAAGCTGCTTCTTGACTCAATTCTTCAAACCCCGATTCTACGATACCGTCCGCACATCTGATTGAAAAACGCGCCTGCATAAAAATATCTATAAGATTTTGAACAAGGCTTTCATATTCTAAAAGAAGTTTCCGATATATTTTTTCCCGTTCCTTTTGCATCCGAATAATATTAAAACGAAATTCATTATTGGAACTTAAAAAAAATAGAGCAAGTGAACTCTGGACAAAACTCAATAATCTTTTACAGTTTACATTCTCTGGAGATACAAACCAATTATCACTTACGAAGCCGTAAACAAGGGCTAAAGCAAGGTTTTTATTATTCACAGCGGTTTCAAAAACATATGAAAAGAAACCATTAGGTGCAAAGTCAGCCAATGCCTCAAGCAATACGCCGCCAGCCCCTTCTCCTTCGGCAAAAATTGCTCGAAATGCCCTATGTATCGGATTCATATCAGAAAAAGATTTAATATGCCCTCTTTCGTGGCACAGGATTGGCTCCTGCATCATCAGCTTTATAAAAGCTTGTGAAGAGGTGCGTTTATGATCTGAATATTTCGAATAAAAACAGGATAATGCTTTTTCTATTAAACCTTCGCAGATCGCAGAATAAGGATGGCGGAGTGCTTGTCTCTTTTCTGCTTTTGTCGAGCGGTTTTTCCATTTATTCATGTATATAACTTCGCAAGCTTCATCCCTAAGAATTGAGCCATTACCGCCATGTACCTCGGATATTATTCCTAAAATCCACTGTGGTGTTCGTACATATTCCTTTCCTATCCAGTATTCATAAAAATCATTCATTAACTTTATTTCTGCCGAACAAAAAATGAAACGAACAAAACACTGGTCATCATGAGTAGCGAATAAAAACAAATCTGATTCCAAAAATGAAAAAAATTCGTTTATATCTGAAAGGTTTTGAACAGAGAATTCTCTGCCAGCAAGTTCAAAAGAATAATCTTTTAAAAGAAACAAATAATCTTCGCCTGATTTATTATCATTATTCCTGTCCAACTCTTTCATGTAATGATTCATTCTGTGTATATCAAAATCTGTAAGCTGCTGAGTAGCGGGAATATCTAATAGATTTCTGCAGTATGATGCCATCATCGGTAAACCATCGATAATTAAGGCATTCAATTTCTTCAACGCAAGAAATTGGCAATCCGCCCATACACGTGTATGAAAAATAACTATTTTTTTAAAATAACTTTGAACAGCAAGTAATTCTTTTTCTCTATCTTCCTTGTAAATCTGCGGATTTTGTTCAATCAAATACGATAATCTGCGTTCATTGTCAGGTATGGTTGTATCCATCATAATACGTCCGTATTTTTCATAGGACTCTGTAATTTTTTCTTGTGCAACTGTAATCATAAAGATTCCCCCTTATAAAAAAGGTATAATGCACAGGGAGATGCCGCAGCACCTCCCTGTCATACTTACTTTACATCTGGAGGAAGCAGATTGCCGGGGCGCATAACTGCACCTTCAACAATTGCAGCTCCTACGGCTTTTCTCCTATTCAGTATCTTTGCCTGATATTCGGCTAGTACTGTGAGGACTTTCACGACTGCGATCTGCGATAGACCTTTTTTCTTTTCCATACAAAACTCCTTCTTGTTAAAATAATAATTCCAAACCTTTAACAAAGACATGATTTTATAAACACGTCAAACTGAGATATCAATGACATCTGTCTATAAGACCGTATAGATGGAGAAAATTCCACCTTTTTTTTATATTTATGACTTGTCTCATTCGTTTATGATGAAAGTAACCCTCTTGGTTGTTAGCCGTGAGGGTTATTTTGTTCGATGTTAATCAAAAGAAAAATATTTAATCACTACTAACCCATTGCTACCTGCAGAACCAGCACTTTGATTTCCACCACGAGCTCCGCTTCCGCCGCTATATCCATCAAAAGAAACAGCAATACCACCATTACCAGGAGTTGAGCCTCCGTTTCCACCACGGTTACCATCATATCTTTGATAATGATTGTATTGAGGCCCTGGATTACTAGATGCCGAACCAGGTGAACCCCCATTTCTAGATCCAGGCTCTCCACCACCTTGACCACCGAACGCATACATAGTAGTTCCGTTATAGGAAATCCAGCTGTTACCGCCTGTGTCACCAGTGTGACCCGATGTGCTACTGGAGGACGTATCTTTTTTACCTCCAGCATTTCCTCCCATAGCAACAAATAGATCGATTACTATATCACTTGTAGTCAAGAAGCCAAAACGAACTGCTCCGCCGCTGCCACCGCCTGCTCCTGGATACCAATTTCTTATCAATGATCCACTTATGCAGGCTCCTTGTCCGCCACCACCTGCTCCCCAAGCGTACATAATTACTTGTCGTGGTGTTCCATCTACAGCAGCAGGGAGAATGAATTTATCATTGCCAACGGCACTAAAGATTCTAGTATGAACTGTGGTCCAATTAAAACTAGACGCGCGGGCAAAGCTTCTTTCATAAAACTCCATGCGTATGGCCTCTGCACGTTGGCGAATTTCTATCGCTCTATTTGGATTTAATTCAGCTAGTGCCATAAATACTTGCCATACAGCCATATAACCGCTCATTGGGGAGCCAACATAACCAGGTGATTGTGTGGCTCTAGAGAACCACTCTTTGTAACCTGCGTAGAATTCTTGACTGCTCTGAAAATCCGCAATTCCTCCAAAAATAAAGTAATTAAAGAAACTATTATTTATGAATTCAATTGCTTGTGAAGAGTTAGAGGAATCACAACCAAGCGCAAAGCCATTGTAAGCTGCTTTAAAACCTGTAGAAACTTGATTCAGATCGTTAAAAGTGGTACCTCGATAGATATAATTCATACGTGCATAGATACCATGATTTGCATCAGTAATAAAAAATGGGTCATATTTATCTAAGAATAAACTTGCACTAAGCCTGAAAAAGTCATCAATACCACTTTGGGTAAGCCGTTGAGCCCAAAAATATGGGGAGTTGCCTCCGATAACATATTCTCTTGCAACAACAGTTGTAGTAACTACTTGAATTAATAGTCCTTCTTGACTTAATGAAGAGCTGCCTCCCCAACGTGCACCAATATTTCCGCCAAACGGTAAACCTTCTCCAATTCCGAAGCTTGCACCTTTATTACTAGATTTTTGAATTTGAAAAACAGATGTTTCAGTTACTTCTTCATAATTAGTATATGGAGAAAATCCTGTCGATGCGTTTTCTATCCTAATATCACCAGACATCAAGTAAAAAAGATTAACGGATTTGTTTACATCTGCTCCTGTTCCGCTTTCTGCTTCTAAAACATTGATACCTTTTCCAAGGACAGAAGAAATCGCTGAAGAAGAATCATTTACAGGTGGTTTTAGTTCATCATTTATCTTTCTATCATCACTTATTGAAGTTTCAGTTTGAAAAAGGGGATCTAATTGGCATCCTGTATTAAAGACGATGATTGCCAATACCGTAATTGTGCAGGCTAAAAGCCATGCCAATTTTCTTGCTTTCATATTTTCCTCCTTAATTTGAAAACAGAGATCTTTAAAACAGTATTAACTGCTTTAACCTTAGCTATACCAATAAAGTAAAGCCATAATTTTGAAAGTCGCATTTCGTAAACCCTCCTTACCGGGTTGACCAGCACCTTCATGATAATCTTCTTGTTATTTAAACAAGAGTATCCACAAAGAAAAATACAATTTTTAAATCCATAGTGATTTCATTCTCATCCGTACATAACAACCTGATTGCAGTCAGTTTTTCATTGTAATGTATCTACCTAGAAGACCGCGCAGAAGAAGAAAATTCCACCTTTATTTATTTTTTTTAGCGATTTTCAGCATTCGTTTTTGATCCTCATTTATGAGGTCATTAACAATTTGTTTTCTTTTAGTGTCTGTTATTGAATTTAAATCGAAATTTTTATTAAGGAATTCTGGATGTTGTTCAAGAATTAATTTTCTTATTTTTAGATATTCCATAGAATTAAGATGCCAAAATATTGTTATACCTTTTTGATCAATGTTTTTATCATCCATAAATAAAATCTCCTTAAAATATCTGGCTATGCCAGAGAATTCTGCTCGTCGCTATTGGTTTTTACCTTTTGTCTCTTACCTAATAAAACCTAGTAAATTACTCAAATTCCATCTTATTTTTCGAAAAATAACATAATTTATATAATTAAAAAAATGTGGAAATTTCTTTGTTTATGAGGTCTATATTTTATAACTGGAGGTAAATATGTCCTATACTTTAGCAATTTGTTCTAAAAAACATCCTCAAATAGGCTTAAAAATTTTTGAATTAAAGAAAAATAATTTGCTATTAACTAGAATTTCCCATAAAAACCGAAAAATAGTAGTAGATATAATTGAAAATTTATATGTTTTATGTAAAAATATACATATGGCAATTAGTAAAGAATATTTGGAAAAATATTGGGCTATTCTTTCTCGGTATTGTGTAAATAGACTTATAGACAAATCTTATGGTATAGATGCAGTAAGTGAATCTTTTCGTAAATTTTATAGTAAAAATAGAAATATTGAGAAAGAAGCAATTTTTTCTTATCTAAAAAGAATCGCCAAAAATGTTTGTATTAATATGAATAATAAATATATTGAAGAGCAAAATAGTAATAATCCATATAGAGAAAAAAAAGGCATAATTCATAATGATGATGTTGAAAATGTAGAGCCTCGGGATCAAGAAAAATCATTATTTGTGCCAGGAAAAGAAGTTACTATCGAAGGTTGTTTAGGTATCTCTATTCCTTCAGAAATATTTAATCTTGAAGATGAAGTTAAAAGAAATATGAGTAAGGCTAAATATATCATAAATAATGTTATAAAAAATGGAATCAATGTAGACAGAGATCGCAAAATTAATTTCCTCTACTTTGTTCATGACAATACTTTAGAAGAAATCGTAAATATCATAAAAAAAGATGATAAAATCGATTTAACAGACACAAGAGTGTCTATAATAATAAAAGATTTTGAAATAAAATTAAAACTTCATTATATTATAAATAATGATTTTAATGGTGCAAAAAATACTGATAACATAAATAATGCCATCTTTTATCTGCATTTTTTACATAGATTAACTCTGCCAAAGATAGGTAACTTTCTTGGATTAGATGGAGCAGTAGTAAAAAACATAGTAAATCATCTTAAGCCAAAATTCGATAAATTCATTCAAGATTGTGAAATGCAAAATCTGTATGTAATTGTTATTGCTGATTCAAAAAATAACAATAAAAACAAACAAGAGATTTACAAATGCTATTTTGAAAAAAGAAATACGACAGAAGAAATTCAAAATATTTACAAAATAACTAAGGTAAAATTAACAATCATTTTAAATGAGTTCAAATTTAATAAAAAGGTTATAAAGAAATTTATTGAGGTAAAATTATGAATGAAAATAAAGAAAATATTTCAGACTTAATTCTTGAACTTTACACTCTGGGTGATCTTTCGTCCGAAGAAATGGCTATAATGGATAGAGCTATTGAAAAAGATGAAATTCTTCGTAAACGATATGAAGAACTCAAAACGTCAATCGATGAAGTTAGTAAACTTTTTAAACTGGAAGATATACCTTTTTTTTCCAAGCTTGATGATGATATAGACGAGGGCTCGCTTGAAGACAACTTATCTTTAGAGGTAGAGTCTCAAAGTTCCCAAGTGTCTGATAAATTAAAAAGAAAATTTCCAGTAAAAAAACCTACAAAAATTAATTCACCTTTTACTTTTAGAATTACTAAAGAAAGAAGACAAAGTGTAAATATGACAACAATAGATAATAATGACAAATATTTTACAATCATAGAGGATTTTATAGAAGAAGAGGATTTCTGCGGTATTTTCGAGCTTTTGGGAATCACCAATACAAATAGTATTGAAGCCAGATTTCAGTTTTTTAAGGATAAAAATAAAAAAGAACCGTTAAAATCATCAGATATTACATTTGATATAGATATAGAATATGAAAATAACAATATTTTAAAAGGCATCAGATTGGAACATAAAATGGAGTCAATAGACGGAGTAATTCGCTCTTCTCCTATTCCTTTTGCATGGTCAAAAAGCTTTGGAGAATTTAAGATTACCGGAAGGAAACATATAAAACCCAATGAGTGATTTTCTAGTTCCTTGTATCATTAAAGGCATAACTAATGGACTTCTTAAGGTAATCTTTATTTTAGATAAGCCGAAGGATGATCGTGAATATGTATGGGAAAAAATAGAATCGCTTCCTGGAATAAATGATAAAGGAGATTTTATTTGCCCTGAAAAATTACTTAGAGATGATTTTGATGATATATATAACAATATAAAAAAATATTTTATATATACATTTTTAAATTCCGGTCATGCAAATCCTAGTTTTGAAAGAATATCGTGCATTCCAATAGAACAACCAATAGAAATTAGCAATTATACTAAATCTGCACTGCTTGGCGTATATTTAGCAGCAGTAAAAAATATATGCGATTTACCGATAAAAGAAAAATGGAAGACAATAACGGTAACTGGTACTTTTAAAAAATCATCAAAAAACGAACCTGATGGGATCTTAGAATTAGAAGAAATTACTGAAATCCCGAAAAAAATAGATGCTTTTAAGGAATACGTTAAGGATATTCCTTGTGAAACTAATAATGAAAAACACCTTTTTATTTATATTAGCAATAATAAAACGCCTGAAGAGGAAAATAGCACTGATAATATTTCTGTTAAGAGATTTTCTCCAGAAACTGATACTATATTTGATATTTTGGATTTTGTTTTTGACTTAAACAATAAGTTATTACCAAGCGGGTTTAGTGCAAAAGAACGTATTAAAGATGAAAGGTATTATCATAAATTCGAAGAAGAAATCAATGATATTAAACTCAATTATAATAACGAGTTACCTTCTTATGAAAATATTAAACTTTCAAATTTCTTAAATATGAAAAAGGACATACCTTTAAATAAACCTCTTTATATTAATGAAGGCAATGATGGTGAAAGAATCGCTATTGCTATAAAATTCGTTCAATATATGATTTGGAATAGAAAATATTTTACTCCTATTTGGATTAATATCAAAAATAAAAGTGACGATGGTAGAGACGATGGCATAAGTCCACCTATTGAATTTAGAGAGGAATTGAGTAAGATTCTTTACAAGAATCCAAAACCGGCAAAAAGTCTTAGTATTTTAGCTGGTTCATCGCATTTAATAATATTAAATATAATACCAGACGGCGAACTTTCTTCTGGTTTTTTCAAAAGAATAGAAGCATTCTATAATTTTATCAAAGATAAAAGCCGGATTATTATTATTGGAGAGGCTCCTTATAATAAAAACTTGAATTGGCTTACTAATTTTGATATTAGCAAATTTATTAAATCTGAAGTACCCAATGGTTTAATGTTTGAAATTATAGAAGAAAAATATATTAAAATAACTAGATATATAGGCGAAGAAGAAAACTTAAATATTCCTGATGCAATTCTTGGATTACCAGTTACCAGTATTGGAAAAGAAGCGTTTAAGGATAAAAAGACTTTGGAAAATGTTATTATTCCTCTAGCTGTAGTAATAATTGAGGATTTTGCATTTATGTATTGTGAAAATCTTAAATATATAAATTTCCCGCAAAATATAATTACTATTGGTGCTTACGCATTTTATGGTTGTGAAAACCTTAAAAGTATTATGCTGCCACCAAAATTAACAGTTATTAGTAATTCAATGTTTAATTCTTGTCGTTTACTAGAATATATTAATATTCCAGATTCAATAACCATTATTGAAAAAAATGCATTTCGTTGTTGTTCTGTATTAAAGTATATTAATATACCTAATAATGTAAATACGATTGGAGAAGGTGCTTTTGCTTTTTGTGATTTTGAAAAAATACTTATTCCGCCAAATGTAACGTCCATAGGAAAAAATGCATTCTATAATTGCTCTTCTCTTAGTATTATAATTCTTTCGCCAAGTATAACTAGTATTGAAGATTATACATTTTCCAATTGTTATAACCTTAATTATGCTATTATTTTATCAGAAATAACTAAAATTGGATATGAAGCATTTTTTGGATGTAAAAAATTAAAAACTATAAATGTACCATCATCAGTGATAGTTATTAAACCTAATGCATTTTTAGGTTGCAATGCTTTAAAATATATAAATTTTCCGCTAATAACAGAAATTATATCAATATATAATCGTGATTATATATATAAAAATGAATTTATATATGAACATATAATTGATTATATTGAAAATGCTCTCGATATTCAATATCAAGATAATGCTCACTGTAATAACCAACAACAATTTATTACATTTCATTCATCATTAATTACTATTGGAAAAGATGCATTTAAATATTGTAATAAAATTTTGAATGTTTATATTTATAAACAAACAATAGCAAAAAATGCTTTTGATGAAGGAGTACGAATAAACTACTATGATGATGAATTGCTACAGATAGAAAATAACATATATTTAAATGATTCTAATAATACGTCAATTCTTTCTCCAACCGATAAAATAAAACAGCTAATAGAACCAGATATTATAAAAATTAGTGTGATTGGTGTTGGCGGAGCAGGATGCAATTTTCTTCATCGTATAGATAAAAACACTCCTTATATAAACACAATAGCAATAGATACAGATAGCCATACATTACAGGATTCTAAAGCGAAAAATATTATTTTAATCGGTAAAAACTTTGCAAATGGTCGTGGATCTGGTGGAAAGCCAGAAAATGGGGAAAAAGCCGCAAAAGAAAATGAAGGAGAAATAAAATATTCTATTAAAGAATCAAATATCATTTTTATTACAGCAGGATTTGGTGGTGGAACAGGGAGCGGTGCGTGTAGCGTTGTAGCTCAAATTGCAAAGGAACTACGTATATTAACAATTGTTATTTATATAATGCCTTTTTATTGGGAAGGAGAATACAAGAATAGAATCGCTAAACAAGCAATTGATAAAATAAATACAATTGCAGATGTTTGTTTACCTATAGAGAATGAAATACTTATGTCAAGATCTTTAAAAAATAAACCTTTATCAGATGTAAATGGTCATATAGATGAAATATGCGAAAGATTTATTAATTGCTTTTATGAAGTAACAAGTATGGATGTGATATTTCCTGTAAAACTTATGGATTTATTTAATATTTTTAAAAAGACCAATAAAATATACTTTGGTACTGGAAAAAGCTCTGATAACGAAGGAGTAATATCTGCCATAATAAGGGCAATGGATGATCCATTTATAAAAGATTCAATTGATTTTCCTATTAATAAAACATCAAATATAATTATTTTTATTAGAGGTTGGTTAAAAATGACAAAATCTAATAATTTAATAATCCATAAAAAAATTAAAGAATTAACAAATAAAAATGTAAAAATAACATTATGTTATACAACTGATGATAGTGATGGTTTCCATGTCTCAATAATAATACTTAAAGCTTAATAATAAAAAAGACTGCCAGAGCAGATTGAGCCGGAATATTAAGTGAATTCTTCAAGTTTAACTTAAACCTTTGCCCGTCTTAATCTTACGCTTTCAATGTCATGGCTGAAAAGTTCACGTAAATCGTTCAATCCCAGCGCCATTAATGCCATGCGATCAATTCCAATACCCCAGGCTGCTACAGGTACATTTATACCAAGGCTTGCAGTTACTTCCGGCCGGAAAATACCGGAACCGCCAAGTTCAAACCAGCCAAGAACAGGATGTTTAATATGCACTTCTACAGACGGCTCTGTAAAGGGAAAGTAACCGGGAACATATTTAACCTCTTTAGCTCCGGCAACCTCGCAGGCGAACATTTCCAGCATTCCCAAAAGCGTGCGAAGGTTGACATTTTCGCCTAACACAATTCCCTCTGTCTGATAAAAATCCGGCAGATGAGTAGCATCTACGCGATCGTATCTGAAACAGCGGGCAATACCAAAGTACTTGCCGGGAATTTTTGCAGTGGGCAGGGCTTTTGCCGACAGCGCCGTTCCCTGTGAACGCAGAATAAGACGTTTTGTAAAATCACGATCAAAGCTGTAATTCCAGCCGCGGCTGCCTGTTGTTCCGCCGTTTTCGTGAGCGGATGCGACATTGGAAAGCCAGGGTTCTTCTATCGATTTTGCCCGCGCAACTCCGTCTTTTGCTTCGCCTTTTGGATCTGCAATACTATAAGCATCGTGTATATCGCGGGCAGAATGGAACTGCGGCATAAAAAGCGCATCCGAATTCCAGAACTCAGTTTCAACTAACGGGCCGTCAAATTCTTCAAAACCAAGAGAAGCCAGTTTATCTTTTACATTTTCAAGAAACTTTGCATAAGGATTACTGCGCCCCGGCGTTAAACGAACAGGCGGAGTTTTAACATTATATGAACGGAATGTCTTGCCTTTCCAGCTGCCGCTTTCCAGCATTGATTGTGTAAGAGCGCCGGTTTCATCACCTGTTATCCCCGCTGTTTTAAGAGCGTTTGCAGTTTCAACAGCAGCGTCAGTAAAACCATATACAACAGTTTCGCGGTCTATCTGACGAAATGCAGCATCTGCGGCACCGCGTTTTTTTGCGATAGTGCGGATAAATTGTTTTTCTGCTTCATCCAAAGACGCTTCTGCAAGTAACCCGTTATTTGTAACAACTTTAATCAGTAAACCTTTGATAATTTGAAAGTGCGCTAACACAGGATTTTTTGCCGGATCATCAAGGTGTTCAAGCGGCAGCGTTATAGTAACTTTTTTATCGCCGTCCATTGCAAGCACACCAAGCTTGGAAAGGCTTCCAAACGCGCTGCCAATGTCTTTATTTTCCATTTTTAGGGCTTCTGCAATATCTGGCAGGCGAGGTTTGTCTTCGGCTTGTTTTATTCTTTGCCGGATTAATTCCAGTATTCGTTCTTCCGGACTGCCTTTTTCTTTCCAGTCCTGCCCAAGTGCGGTCAATTCGTAATAAACTGCAATTTCTCGCCGTATTTCACTAATAAGCTCTTTTCCAAAAAGCCAGGAAAGCGCCTGATTTCCGTTTCCCGGTTTAAATCCCAGATCTTTTTCAGCTTTTTCGATAGTCAGCTCATCACCCTTTTTATAAGAGAGAAGAATTCTTACTTCCAGCGGGTGCAGATTTTTTACAACATTTTTTATATCAACCGGCATTTTGTCTCCATTGTTATAATAATCAAAAATTAACATTACGGTCAATATATAAACATTGATTTTTGCCTTTTATGGATTATAATGTTACATTAGTATTATGATAAAATTTACGAGTATAAAAACAAGAACTACTCTTTATACATTAATTCCGGTAGTAATCGGTTTTATGATTATCTGTACAGTTATGTTTGTATCATTATTTAATTCGCAAAGAAATACTGTTAGAGCAGAATTTCATAATATAGTAAAAAAACATACAGGAAACTTCGAAAAAAAAATAAATAATACAATTGATTATCTAGCATTTGTTTCAAATATCCTGGAATTTCAAATAAAGGAAGATTCAGTAGACAGAGAATTAATGCAAAGGATGATGCTTGAAATTTTTGAAAGATTCCCGAATGTTAGCAGTTCCAGTCTTTATTTTGAACCCAATATGTATGACGGAAAAGACGCTCTATACAGAAACACAGAATACGGTTCTTCCCTTTCCGGAAGAATAAGTTACTATTATAAACGGGAAAACAACAGAACTATCTATTTACCTTCATCTATGGAAAATGAAATAGAATTTCTTCTTCCCTATTATACCATTACCAAAGAAACCGGCCGCCCGTATTACACAGATCCAGTAATGTACAACATAGACGGAACAGAAGTTTTAATGTGTGTGATTGTTTTTCCGATATACGGCAAAAATAATGAATTTATAGGCGCTGTAACCGCCGACATTTTCCTTGGCGATATTTATGAATTATTACAGGCAGAAAAAATTTACGAAACCGGATACATGATAATAATTACCGGAAAAAACCAGATACTTTACAGCCCCAGATTCGAAGATATCGGAAAAACAAGCGATGAAACATATCTAACATTTTCTTTTCCGGAAAATACAGAAAAAACAATTATTTTTCATACAAGGTCTATTATAAATAATAAAAGAGCTTTAACTGCTGTTAATACTTTTTTTATACCGGAAATAGACAGTCATTTTTTCATTTCTATAACTGCTCCTGTCAGCGAAGTGAATGCATTTGAATCCAGGCTGGTTATTATAATTCTTTTTCTCAGCCTTGCCATAATCGTTCTTACTGCCGTTTTTGTTTTTTACTTAATCAATAAACTTACAAAACCATTACAGGAATTTACATCCAGCGCAGATAAACTGGGAAACGGCGATTTCAGCGCAAGAATAACAGGTTATTACGATGATGAATTCAGCATTTTAAAAGACACTATCAATTTGATGGCTGAACGCATAGAAGAAAATATAGAAGAATCCAAAATCACACTCCGCGTACTGCAGACAGTATTAAACGGTATTGATGCATTTATCTACGTAACCATTCCTGCAACAGGCGAGATTCTTTTTATAAACGAACGCATGAAAGTTATGTTCGGGCTTAAAGATGATGAAGGAGTAGGGCAGTACTGCTATAAACTTTTCAGAAAAGACCTTGATGAACGATGCTCCTTTTGTCCGATTTTCCAGCTGGAAAAAGAGCCGGATAAAGTAGTTGTATGGGAAGAAAAAGTTCCAGAAATAAACCGCGATATCCGCCATACAGACTGTTTTATCGATTGGCCCGGCGGTTTTAAAGTACATATGCAGCAAGCTATCGATATTACAGATATAAAAACAATAACAGCAGAAAAAATAAAAGCAGAAAACGAAGCACATGATCTGGCGCAGAAAAAAGCACAAGCAGAAGAAACATCGCGCATGAAATCCGTTTTCCTTGCAAGCATGAGTCATGAAATAAGAACGCCTATGCACGGAATTATAGGATTTTCCGAACTTGCCCTTGATGATGATCTGCCTCAGGAATCAAAAAATTATATTTCAAAAATAAAAACAAGCGCAGAAAGTTTATTGTTAATTATTAATGATATTTTGGATGTTTCAAAAATTGAGGCTGGAAAAATTGAACTGGAAAAAATACCTTTTGATGTCGGCGATGTTTTTAAACTTTGCCGCTTAATTGCATCTCCAAATGCAGAAGAAAAAGGCCTTACGCTTTTCTGTTATGCAGAACCTTCTGTCGGCAAACTGCTTCTTGGAGACCCAACGCGGCTTCGCCAGATACTTTTAAATCTTCTTTCCAATGCCATAAAATTTACAAATAACGGCATGGTAAAACTTTTAGCTGCTGTTAAGGAAAATACACAAAACGGCGTAACAATGCATTTTGAAATAAAAGACAGCGGCATTGGCATGACAGATGAACAAATAACCAGGGTATTCCAGCCTTTTATGCAGGCAGATGACAGCACAACAAGAAAATACGGCGGAACAGGACTTGGTCTTACAATTACAAAAAGTTTTATAGAACTTATGGGCGGAAAATTGCAGGTAGAAAGCAGTTTTGGCGTAGGAAGTAAATTCTGCTTCGATTTAACATTCGAAACAATAGACGTTACTGCAGCTCATTCAGATTTAAATATATCCATTAACCGCAGCGAAAAACCGGTATTCGACGGAGAAATCCTGGTTTGCGAAGACAATGAACTTAATAAAATTGTTATCTGCGACCACCTTGCAAAAGTAGGAATAAAAACTGTTGTAGCAGATAACGGAAAAATAGGCGTAGATATTGTCAAAAAATACATAGAAAGCGGACATAAACCATTTAATTTAATTTTTATGGATATTCATATGCCGGAAATGGACGGCCTTGAAGCATCCAAAAAAATTATAGAATTGGGATGCAGAGTGCCGATTATTGCATTAACTGCAAATGTTATGCAAAATGATAAAGAATTGTATTTTAAATCGGGAATTGTTGATTGTCTTCCTAAACCTTTTGTAACAAATGATTTGTGGACATGCCTGTTAAAATATATTACGCCTGTCAGTATGATAAACTTAAATAAAGATTCCGATTTCTCAGAAGAAGAAAATCAACGAATGGAAATAATTAAAACATTTGTTAAAAATAATCAAACGGCTTTTATCAAAATAAGCGAAGCTTTGGAAGCGGGAGATATTAAACTTGCACACAGGCTGGCACACTCATTAAAAGGCGTTGCAGGACTTGTCGGCAAATATAATTTATCAAAAGCCGCAAGCGCAGTTGAACAATCCCTTGCTCTGGGCAAAGCAGATCAATTAAACGATCAAATGATTATACTGGAAAACGAATTAAATTCCGCACTAACTGAACTATCAGATATTGCAGAAAAATTTTTCGGCAAGAATAAAAAAACAATAGATGAAAATCTAAGTAAAGAAGCTGCCTTAAACCTTTTAAAAGAACTTGATTTTTTATTGGAATCCGACAGTTATGACAGTTTAGAAATGGTAAAAAAAATAAGTTCCATTCCCGGCACAGATTTGCTTGCAGAACAGGTAGAAAACATGAAATTTAAACAGGCGCGTGAAACTATAACTAAAATAATAAAACAAATGGATACCCAAAAATGACTTCCGAAAAAAAAATCCTCGTTGTAGATGATGAAAAAATAAATATTATGGCTTTGGCGCAATTTTTAAAACCAAGGTACGATATAATTGTAGCAACAGACGGCGCTGCCGCTCTGGAAACGGCAGAAAAACATATCCCAGATTTAATTTTGTTGGATATAATCATGCCGGACATGAGCGGGTTCGATGTTCTTTTAAAATTAAAAGATACTGCAGCAACCATGAATATTCCGGTAATTTTTATAACCGGGTTAAGCGATGCAGAAGACGAAGAAAAAGGTTTGTCTCTTGGTGCTGTAGATTATATAAAAAAACCTTTTAATCAGACAATTGTAAAAGCAAGAATTCAAACTCATTTAAAAATGGCGGATTATGTAAAAACAATAGAAAAACTTTGTATGCTGGATGCGCTCACAGGACTGCCAAACAGACGCGGGTTCGACTCGCGTATAGAAGCCGAGTGGGGGCGCTCTCACAGGGAAAAAAAGAAGCTCGGTTTAATTATGCTGGATATCGATAATTTTAAAATATATAACGATACATACGGACATCCTCAGGGCGATATTTTGCTGCAGACAATCGCAGAAATACTGAACAAAACGCTTCATAGAGCTTCTGATATTGCAGTAAGATGGGGCGGAGAAGAATTCTGTGTCTTGCTTCCTGATACAGATATAGAAGGCACATACAAAATAGCAGAACAAATACGAAAAAATATTATGGATACTCCCATAACTTGTTTATCCAATAAAGAAATTTCTGTAACAGTCAGCCTTGGCGCCTGTTCAATAATTCCGGGCGATAACGATAAAATTGCCGATTACATCTCGGAAGTTGATAAATTGCTCTATATTGCAAAGAAAAACGGCAAAAATCAGACTTGTATACCATAAAATGCACCGAAATTCCTTGACCCAAACGCGTTTTTTTTGTATTTTTTATATAAGAAAATAATAATTAGGTACCGGAAATGATAGAACAAGAGACTCAGACAGGTCAACCTGACCAAGAACAGGCTCAGGTTGAGGGAAATGAAAAAGAAGAAGTTGCTGCACAAGGTGCTACACAAAGTGCGGCAGAAGGAGCCGATTCAGCTTCTGAAACTTCACCCTCCCCTGTAACCCCGGAAGAAAAGATAGCTGATCTGGAAGAAAAACTGGCAGAATCTCACAACCAATTTCTGCGAAAAGCAGCTGAATTTGAAAATTTCCGCAAGCGGATGAATCAGGAAAAAACAAGCGCAATTGAATACGCAAACCAAAGCCTTTTACTGGACATTATCCCGATAATCGATGATTTTGAACGCGCAATTCAGGCTGGGGAAGCAGGCTTGCAAGCCGGCTCTGCAGACTACAATGGCTTTTTAGAAGGCATCAAGATGATCGAAAAACGATTCATAAATCAGCTGGAAGTTAAGTGGGGTTTAAAACGCTTTAATTCTGCAGGAGAACTTTTTGATCCTAACCTTCACGAAGCGCTCTTTATGGAAAAATCATCCGATGTAACCGAGGCAACTGTACAGGAAGATTTGGTAAAAGGGTATTATTTAAAAGAAAGAGTTATAAGAGCGGCAAAAGTAAAAGTACTAATGCCGGAAACTAATTAACAAATATTTATTAGGAGTTATAATCAACACTTCGTGTTGATTTTCGATTAAAATCAGCGGCAAAGCCGCTTAAATAGGAGTTTTCATTAACACTTCGTGTTAATGTTCGATTAAAATCAGCGGCAAAGCCGCTTAAATAGGAGTTATAAATGGGAAAAATTATTGGTATCGACTTAGGAACAACAAACTCATGCGTATCCGTTCTTGAAGGCGGAGAACCTATAGTCATTCAAAGTTCCGAGGGCGGACGAACAACGCCCTCCATTGTTGGTTTTACAAGTAAAGGCGAACGAATTGTCGGCGCACCGGCAAAAAATCAAATGATCACAAATCCCGAAAACACCGTTTACTCCATTAAACGTTTCATGGGGCGCCGTTTTTCAGAAGTATCCAACGAGATGAAACTGGTTCCTTACCACATATCGGAACAGGGCGATGATGTCCGTATAGACATAGACGGAAAAAAATATTCGCCTCAGGAAATTTCCGCCTTTGTTCTGCAAAAAATGAAAAAAACTGCAGAGGACTATCTTGGCGAAACAGTAACAGAAGCTGTTATTACAGTTCCCGCATACTTTAACGATGCACAGCGTCAGGCAACCAAAGATGCAGGAAAAATCGCAGGTCTCGATGTAAAACGCATAATTAACGAACCTACTGCCGCTTCTCTTGCTTTTGGCTTTAATAAAGACTCAAAAAAAGACAAGTTAATCGCCGTTTACGATCTTGGCGGCGGCACTTTCGACGTTTCCATTCTGGAACTTGGCGAAGGTGTTTTTGAAGTTAAAGCAACAAACGGCGATACACACCTTGGCGGCGATGATTTCGATCGCCGTATTATGGAATGGCTCATTGCAGAATTCAAAAAAGATACAGGCATCGATCTTGGGCAGGATCGCATGGCTCTTCAGCGCCTGCGTGAATCTGCAGAAAAAGCAAAAATAGAGCTGTCCTCCATGCAAACTTGCGAAATTAATCTGCCGTTTATCACCGCCGACCAAAGCGGACCCAAACATCTGCAGAAATCGCTTACACGCGCAAAGTTTGAACAGATGGTAGAAGACCTGCTTGAACGTTCCAAAGAACCCTGTAAAAAGGCGCTTGCGGATGCAGGACTTAGTGCAGACCAAATTGATGAAGTTATAATTGTCGGCGGTTCAACAAGAATCCCTGCTGTTCAGCAGATTGTTAAAGATCTCTTTAAAAAAGAACCTAACAAAGGCGTCAACCCCGATGAAGCTGTTGCAGTAGGCGCGGCAATCCAGGGCGGAATCCTTGGCGGTGATGTAAAAGACGTGCTTCTTCTCGATGTCACTCCTCTCTCGCTTGGTATCGAAACATTGGGCGGTGTTATGACAAAACTTATCACCCGCAATACAACCATACCTACACGTAAAAGCCAAATCTTTTCTACAGCGGCAGACAGCCAGACAGCTGTCTCTATTCATGTACTTCAGGGCGAACGGGAAATGGCAACTCAGAACCGTCCTCTTGGACGTTTCGATCTTGTCGGCATTCCTCCGGCTCCGCGCGGCGTTCCTCAAATCGAAGTTACATTCGATATTGATGCTAACGGCATTGTTCACGTAAGCGCAAAAGATCTTGGTTCCGGCAAAGAGCAGAAAATACGTATCGAAAGTTCAAGCGGCTTAAGCGACACCGATATTGATCGCATGGTAAAAGAAGCCGAGCTTCATGCCGAAGAAGATAAAAAAGAACGCGAAAAAGCCGAAGTTCGCAATGAAGCAGACTCAATGATTTACAGTACAGAAAAAAATATTAATGACCTTGGCGACAAGGTAAATGCAGAAGATAAATCAAAATCTGAAGAAGCAATTGCAGATCTTCGCAGAGCTTTGGAAAGCGGCGACATTCAATCTATCAAAGACAAAACAGAAGCCCTTAAACAGGTTTCCTATAAAATCGCCGAAGAACTTTACAAACAGCAGGGAGCAGCAGGCGGCGGCGCAGAAGGTCAGCCTGGTCCTGACATGGGCGGTTTTGATCAAGGTTTTAACCAGAACATGGGAGCAGGCGGCAATAATACAAAAAGCGCAGAAGACGCAGATTACGAAGTTGTAGACGACGACAAGTAAGATAAATTCAAAACTTGGTTAGTTTTGTATTTATCTTCAGAAGAAGCAAGCTAAAGCCTGCTTCTTCATTTTTTATTTTTTAAAAGGTGAGTGAATGGCGGCAAAGAGAGATTACTACGAAGTTCTAGGTATAGAAAAAAGCGCTTCTAAAGATGATATAAAGAAGGCTTACAGAAAGCTTGCCATTCAATATCACCCGGATAAAAATCCCGGCGACAAACAAGCAGAAGAAAAATTCAAGGAAGCAACAGAAGCTTACGAAATACTTGCAGATGACCAAAAAAAATCCGCTTATGATCAATTTGGTTTTGCAGGCGTAGAGGGAATGAGCGGAAACCATGACTGGAGTAATTTCAGGGGTTTCGAAGACATTTTCGGCGAAGGCGGATTTGGAAGTATTTTCGAAAACTTTTTTGGCGGGGGATTCCGCAGAAGCGGCGGTGTCCGGGGAGGAGCCAATCTTCGCTACGATATAGAAATCCCGTTTAAAGACGCCATCTTCGGCACAAAGGTAGAAATTCAATATTCCCATAATGAATCCTGCAAAACCTGCAAGGGCGCAGGAACAGCGGACGGCTCAGGTAAAAAAACCTGCCCTATTTGCCGCGGCTCAGGACAAGTAAGACACAGCCAGGGATTTTTCTCTGTTGCCACAACCTGTCATAACTGCCATGGCGAAGGCTCCATAATAGAAAAACCCTGCAGTGACTGCGGCGGCTCAGGAACAAAAAAAGCCCGCCAAAAAATTATGGTTACTATTCCTGCAGGTGTAGAAAACGGAAAACGCGTAGTAATTCCCAAACAGGGCGATGCGGGGCCAAACGGCGGGCCTGCAGGCGATTTATATGTTTTTATCAGAGTTAAACCGCATGAATATTTTGAACGTCAGGCATACGATCTTTACTGCGCTGTTCCAATTTCGGTAAGTCAGGCAGCGCTTGGCGCAGACATTCATGTATCAACTTTGGATAACAAAACAATTAAGGTAAAAATTCCAGCCGGCGTACAAAATGGAAAAATGCTCCGCATCCGCGATGAAGGTGTTCCATGGGGAAACCAGCGCGGTAATCTTTATATAAAACTTATGGTACAAATACCAGAAAAACTTTCCAGGCGCGGAAAAGAGCTTCTGGAAGAACTTGCAAAAATAGAAGGTCAAAATGACAGTCCAAAACCCATTCCGCTCTCTCAGCTTGGCGATGTGTAGACTTGACATAACTATACTCTAATAGTTAAAATATAATTATGATGAATATAATGTTCATTTAACCATGTGTATTAAATTAAGGAGAAAATGATGAAAAAATTGTTAATTTTACTGGTTGTGTTAAGCCTTATGGGAGGCTTTGCATTTGCTCAAGAAGAAAATGGCGAGCCTGAAAAACGTGAACGTAAAATTGAATTATTCAATTTTGAAATTGGCGTTGGTTTCCCTATCCATTGGACAAATGGCCTTCATAATGATCGTTTCTATACGTTTAACCCCCAAGAAAGCAGAATGGAAGATAAAACCGTTACATCAAATACATCTGTTGGTATAGGGCTAGTTTTTAACTTTACAAGAACTCTTGGTCTTGCTTTAGACGCAGATATGTTTTACGGAGCCAAACTTGCAGGTTTTTCTGCACCAACATCCGATTATAATTCGCTCTTTGGAGCTAACGTAATTATGGGACCTGTATTCTATCTTTTTAACAACAACATGTTCAGAATTCCATTAACAATCGGCGGACATATGTACTACTTCAGCGAAGACCTTTGGGTTACCGATCTTCAGTCAGGTACATGGATTAAACGTACAGATTTACAGGTTGGCGCGGCTTTAGGCCTTGGTGTTCAGTTCCACTTTGACAAAAGTATTTATATGTTCACCCGCACAAATGTAATGATCAATTTCTTCCGTGTTCACACAATGGACTGGTATAATCCTGGTATTCCAGACGGATCTGGCGGATACCTGCCAGGAGAAGAACCGCGTTATGAATCAAAAACTTGCAGAGACATAATGGACATCAGCTGGGGCGTAAGACCTGTTTTTGGAATCGGTATTAAGTATTAATTAGAATAACTTAACAAAAAAAGGGGCTGTCCGAGAAGTAATTCTTGGGCAGCCTTTTTTATGATCAAAATAACCTTAAATTCCACACGTGCGGAATTTTGAGGAATACAAAGATTTGGACGTCCTAATATTTGTTAA
>Ga0123356_10000756_pt1 | contig 35777 bp, 31 predicted proteins | sample TergutEmb28metaG_2_FD_92546 | JGI IMG/M metagenome (GOLD analysis project Ga0123356, IMG submission 92546) | Embiratermes neotenicus P3 segment gut microbial communities from Petit-Saut dam, French Guiana - Emb289 P3 | ecosystem: Host-associated > Arthropoda: Insects > Digestive system > Gut ...
CTTCGGATTATGCCGTTTTTTACTATTTTTTCAGATAAACACTTCTTACACGTGACCATGACAATAACCTTGCTTACAAGGTTATCACAAACTCTTTTATCTCTCTATCGGTGAAAACTCTCAAAATAAAGGCATGCTACGCCTTCTGCTCAGAGGGGGTATCGGTTTTTTTTCTCAGCCAAAATGCAGCTCCACCAATAGCAAACACTGTCACAAATATTAAAGGATAGAGAATAATTGGAGGTAGACTAAGAGTATTTTGCCGCTGGCCACCTTGATTGGTTGGCCTATCAGGTGTACTATCACCATCAGAGGAGGAAGTTGACTCATCTGAACGAGGAGGAGCGTCTGTGATACCATCACCTACAACAATTGTTTTTGTTGCCGTTGCATTAAGATCGGCACTATTTGTTACCGTCAGAGAAACGATATAGGTTCCAGGGGCACTATAGTAATGTCCAGCATTGATCCTAGTAGATGTGTTACCGTCGCCAAAATTCCAACCATCCATACTCAGTGTAAGGTTGTAGGGGTCGTAGCTTTGATCATAGAACATGAGGTTTTGATTAACGGCAACGTTGATGGTTTGTCCAGAATATCCGGCTACATATATTACGGGAACAGGAGGGGTTATACTTACAACCGTTATACCGATAATGGCAGTGGATGTTCCCTTAGAGTTAGTAACAGTTAAGGTAACGGGAATAATACCAGGCCAATCAAAGGTATAGTTAACAATATTTCCTGTTAGGGTTCGAGATTCATTGTCAGTAAATGTCCAAGTGTAGGTTTGATCTGCAACATCTTGGGGAAGGGTTTGGGATGCATCCAAGGTTACGCTTGTGAATTGTTTTACAGTTTGATTTGACCCAGCATCGGCAACTGGTGATCCATCAGAGGGAATATAGGACACAACAGCAGTCGCATAGGTCACAGCAGGATAGGGATCAACAGGAGGGTTACTAAAGGAGGCCCCAACACCTGGAGGAGCGGGCGCAAGCAGTCGGGTAGCATTAACGGTAATTATTGTGCTAACAACTGGCTTTAATACCTTGAACGTAAAAATTACTAAGGATCCACTGCCGCTTTTTCCAACAGGCTCTAATGTTGCTTCATTAGCTGTGGCTGTTCCATAAACGTCACTTGCCCCTTGGAACGATCCAATTTTGTTGATTGAAGAAGTAAACTGTGTCATGGTGTCACTTTCTTGGTAAAAATCACCTTGCAGGGGGTTTTTTGTCATCTCGAGATATTGAGAATCCCAAGTGACTTCAGCTTTCCAGGCCCAGAGGTTTGTAACATCGCTAATTTTAAATACTAACGTAAAAGTTTCTGATGGATTTGTTATTTGAACTGTTGAAGGCACAAGACTTAGAAGAGGGGAATTTTGTGCTTGACTGATTGGGATAGAACTAAAAAAGGGGATAAGCAACAAGCAAACAATGGTTATGGAAATTATTTTTTTTATCATTTTATACCTCGCTGTAGTATATTATCCAGGCGTTTGCAAACTCTACTAAATCGTTAAAGTCAAGTTTTGAATCTTTATTGAAGTCAAAGATCTGATTCCAAGGACGATCCTCGTAGTATGCGATCCAACTGTTTGCAAATAATACTAAGTCGTTGAAATCTAAGACACCGTCTTCATTTGCATCACCGGGTTGTTTGACGGTAAATGATGCCATATTGGAAGTTGACAACCCGTTAAATCTTGAAGTTACATATATTGTGTCTTGTCCAATGGTAGCTTTATTGGGGAGCTTAAAGGACAACTCATATGTGCCTTGGTTTCCGCTGGATGTAGAGAGTTGATTTGAACCTATTGTGGTTCCTGTTAGTGTAAAGGGTATGGATACCTCGGGGGCTAGGGGATAACCACCTTGATTTGGCCACTCAGAGTATAGCCCAGCATACGCATATGCAGATCCTCCAGCAACTCCCGAGGGGATTTTAACAGGGAGTGTTGCGGTAAATCCGTCTCCGCTGGCTATTGCGATGTGTTTTATAGAACCAGAGGATATAGGCACACCATTATTATCGTACACGTTGATAGCGGCAAGCAAATCGCGGGGTATAGAATCAGTGTTAGTTACGCTGATGGTAAAGTATGCGGATTCGCCGGCTATAACAGAGGTTAATTCGTCACCTGTTTGATCGCTCAGATATGCTGATGTGATAGCCCCTTTGGGGTTGGTTATGGTTCCTGTAGCTACGGTTCTTATTACAAGCTTTTCTCCTTGGGTATTAACAACCGCTATACCTATCAGACCGGTTACTGTTTGGTTAGCTGATAAAAGTTTTCCGCTAACGGTTACAACGTCGCCCCGGTTGTACGACTGCTGAGCGGTTGATATAGTTAGCTCTATGGATGTTTGAGCGTTAACTGTAAGAAGGGTTGATAGGATCATTAAACAAAAAAAGAAAGAAATGATGGTTGATTTTTTCATTGTTTATCCCTAGTTAGATGCCTATAGCGAACTGTGCGGGTTGGTTTTGGACACCACTGACAAATAGGCCGCTACTGTCAAAGGTAACTGTTGCACCGTTTTGAGGACAGTAAGGGACACCACCTGCTTTTGGATACGCACTAAGCAAGTTGACATTAACCTTAGCTTGACCGACAAATGCATAGTTGGGAATGTCTAGGGTCACTTGAACAGAAGAACCTGCGATGGTAGTGGTTGCTACTGCAATTGGAACGTTGTTAACATCTACTACGGTGAAAGTAACAATACCTGTAACATTAGCACTATTGTCAAGGTTTACTGTAACTTGGACTTGGCCTGTGCCTCTAACGACTGTAGAGGGGCTCACGGTGACGTTTTTGATGTTTGCGATATAGTTGAATTCAAATTTGAGTGAGTCAGTGTAGGTTATCTCAGAGATATCGACTGCGGCATTGATTGCCCAGTTAGCGCCAAAGGCTATTTCTAGTTGAGTGTCAGGGGTTGGTAAACGGAAGCTAAATGTTGCATCACCATTAGTGTTTGTGCGTGCGACAGCGTATGCATATTCAGCCCCGCTGTTAGTGTAGACTGTAAAGATTACGTCTTTCTCTGCTACTGGAGCACCGTTAAAGACTACGTGAGCAGTTGCAACGACTTGTTGCTGAGGACCAAACTTACCGCCTGGAGCGTTGGGACCTACACCGCCTTTTTGGGTGTAGACATCAATACCTGCAGATGCAGTTTGGATGATTGTGTAGGTTCGGCTTGTTTGGGCTGTGGCGACATAGCCTGCAGGTGGATTGGTTGCTGGTGCAGTAACATTTAGGGTGATTTGTAATTCGTCGGGGGCAATATCGCTTATGGTTACATTTTTGGTGGTTGCAGTTATGTCACTGAATAGGCCATTGACTGAGTGGATGACCCAGCTATAGTTGGTGATTGGAACAGCTTGTTTGCCGTCATAGCCGGGTGTAGAGGATGATGCATCAAGTACTATAGCTGTGGTGGTGGCACCGGATGGGAGAGTGATGTATTGGCCACTGATACTGGCGTTGGTTGTAACGGTGAATGCGGCTGTTGGTGCTGTTGCTGCTGGGGTGGGGTTGTTTACATGAAGTGATGGAAGGGGTGTGTTGTAGGTCATTTCTTGATTTTGAGGATTTAACAACTTGACATCAGTTAGAGCTATGTCACAGTTACCAAAGCCCTGAACCTCAAAGGTGATAGTTGTCAAGAGGCCTCCGCCGGTAACACCGGTGCGTTCAAGCAAGACATGGGAGAATTTGCTTGGGAAGTGGCCGCCCACGTTATCGATTGCGGTTGCGGGGCTCATATCAGCTGCGCCTTCGCTAGTTAGGAAGGTCCCTTTTTGTACTTTTGTAACGGTGACAACATCGGGGTTCCAGGTTAAATCAAAGTTAACACCCCACAGGTCCTCGACGTTTGCAATATTGACTTGAACTGTGAAGGTGGAACCAAGCTGTAAGGTTGTAGGATAAGTAAGGTCAAGCGGAGTGGAGGAAACCAGTGTCAGGGTTGCTGGACCTGCTGCATTAGCATAACTTATCCCTGAGAGCATCGACACAACCATAAAAATAGTAAGTGCCACAGCCATCATAGATTTTGTTTTTTTAGTTTTTTGATTCATTTATTTCTTTTCTCCATCTAAATTTATTTTATAATAAAAAAATTGGTGGATAATTTTTATTCGTAATATGCAATCCAGCCGTTTGCAAAGGCTACCAGGTCATTGAAATCGATTTTACCATCTGGAAGACCATTTGGTCCACTGATGTCAGCATAAGGATTCAATAGATGGTTGGGTCCATAGTATTCTATCCAAGCATTTGCAAAATACACCAGATCCTCGAAGTCAACAATGCCATCGGGAACAGTCTGAGTCCCAACAGAACGATTAGGATTACCCGAGGATGCACCCGCAAAATCTATCCGATTCATCGTTATGAAACCGTCGTTTACTAGATAGTCATCGTGTGCTTTGATGAAGCTGATCCAGAGAGATTTCACAGCGTCAGGAGTGGTTGCAGATGGGATGCCGTCCATAAAGTAGTAGAGAGGGCGAATGATGGTGGCGGGGGTAGATTGATCGGTGACATAGGATCCGCCTTTAACGTTGGCAACGCTTGGGCTGATGTATGTGCGGGTTGTGGGGTTGTAGAGGCTTAGGGGTATGATGCCGTTTGGATGAGAGGCGCCTAAGTCATTTTGGACAAAGCCTAAGCCGACAAAGCCGATGGCGTATTGGTTTTGTGGTTGGCGCATTGCAGTCATGACGTTTGCGTTGGAGGTTAGGGGTTGATAGTTTGATGGAAGCCAGTTACCTGCTGTTTGTTCTGTTTGGACGTTGTATGCCATGTTGTAGCCAAAAGCATTTAAGAAGAAGGTGTTAAAGCCGTCAAATGTCCCTGAGGAGTATTCTCTGCCGATGCGGCCAATGGTTTGGCTGGCGACACCTGTGGGGAGTGTTACAGGTGGAACCTGTGCATTTGCCCAGTCACCCCAAGTCGCATACAGGGGGACGTTGTTGCCATTTGCGGTTGTTCTAAAGAGATCTGCAACTTGAGAAGCAGAAGCTTGAGAGAGCCAAGTGTTTGTGGCTGGGACGACGATGGCGATGCTGTCATAGCCAATTAAGAATTCTTGTGGATTGGTGATTGTTGAACCAGATAAGGGATAAGTTGTACCATAAAAACCTGAGTTAGCGCCTGATCTTGATGAGGCGGCGATGTCTGCGGTTGGAGGGTTATCCTTTAGTGCGTTTAGACCTGCACCGCTTCCCAAGTCGTTTAGAGTGACTGTGGTCGCAGTGAAGGGTGAACCTAGAGCTAAGACATGTGACTGAAATGCAGTGGTTGCCTGTGAGCTGATTGGATAGATGGTTGAGCTACCAAGAACATAAAGACGGCCGGGAGTTACTAGCGGTGTTTGTGCGTGAGTTAGAAGTGCCGAAAACAGTGAGACTGTAAAGAGTGCTACCATGATTGCACATATTACTGGTTTAGATGTTTTCAAATTTGTTTTCTCCTTTTTCTATTAGTGAACGATTACTCGTTCAACAAGTAGTGGTTTAGCTCAGAATATGTTTCTTATCGATATAGTCTACCTGCAGATGTTTAGACTATATACAATCCATCCTGAAAAATAGACGAGCTATAGTCAATTATAGGCCTAAATATCAATAAGTAGACACTGTAGACAACCGTTATCTGCCCCAAAACCACTGTAGCGCAAGGGAGAAAAGCCATCAAAATCGAAAGGAAATATTTCCAAGATCATCTAGTTCAAGTAATAGTCCTCATCTGCGCCGCCGTATCAGTAGTAGCAGTCTTGGCGATATTTTACTCCTTATTACATGATGGATACCCAGTCATTTCAGATTGGCTCTTAAATGGTTTTAGAATGAAATGGATCCCTCACCAGGGAATATATGGACCAATCCCATTGGTTGTCAATACGTTTAATGTTGGTATTGGATGTACCATAGTCGCTACAATAATTGGAGTCCCCACAGCAATATATTTAGCAGAGTTCGCAGATAACCGCTTGCGGAACATTATAAAACCTTCTTTAGAAATTTTAACTGGATTTCCCTCAATAATACTCGGGATAGTTGGGCTCACCATAATAGTCACAGCTATAACAACAGTTGCTGGTCCTCCGGCTGGGGGAGGGTTGCTTGCAATATGGATTGTTGTAGGAATAATGTCACTTCCAACAGTTGCAACTATATCTGAAGATGCAATAAGAGCTGTGCCTAAGGATCTCAAAGAAGCATCCTTGGGCCTTGGCGCGACTCGATGGCAAACTATGACCAGAGTCACAGTACCTGTAGCTAGCCCAGGAATCTTGGCAGCCATTCTTCTAGGAATGGGAAACGCAATCGGCGAAACAATGGCAGCATTTTACATATCAGGTATACAAGACCCATCGGCGATTGCGACAGACCCTATACGTGGAGTCGCATCGATCTCTGTACAAATCGCACAAGAGGCTATGAGCGAAACAAGAGCTATGACTCCATATTTTGGATTGGGGTTCCTACTCTTCTTCATTATTGGGGTACTAAATCTGATAATTAGAAGATTAAGTAAAGAACAATTAGCAGTAGATCCACCAAGGAATCGGTGAGTGATATGGAGGTTTTTTTATTATCGTGGATGGATCAATTATATACTTACATAAAAAACCGCGACAGAAACAGTCTGTTTGCTGGAGCACTAATTTTTATACCGGGTATAGTATTTACAATTTTTGCCCTATATCAAACAATTATACCGATAAATGAGTACATAACACAAGGTATGCCATGGGATCACACAATTGACCGTTTAGCGATAGATATTTTTCTCAATATTTTGCTATTTGCCCCTGCACTTATAATGTTTGTAGCAGCATATCTTCAAGCGGAATCAAACCAGCTAGGTTTTAAAGTTTGCTTTGCTCTGTCAATTGGCGCCTTAGGAGGATTGATCTTCAACCTTGCAGACCCAACTTTACTGATTATCTCCATGACCTTTAGCATCTTAGCCACCATAGTTGGACTTGAAGAATCAAAGAAAAACAAGCATAAGAAATATTCACCCATTATAGCCGAAAAAATTGCCATACTAGGCTTGCGATTATCAAGCATAATAGCCATCGCAGTATTAGTGGGAATTATCGCCTATGTAGTTCTCAGAGGCGCACAATTTCTATCATGGGAATTTATAACAGCAGACAACATAGGGGCCAAAGAGATTGTCGACCAAATTGTAAGTGGTGACCCGAGATCAATAGGAGGAATAAGAATTTTCATAATAGGGTCACTTATCCTTGTGGGCTACTGTGAGGCCATAGCAATCCCTCTTGGAATTGGTGCAGCCATTTATTTAGCCGAGTATGCCCCAAAAAATAAGTTCATAGATGCCCTTAGGTTTTTTATTGAAACTCTAGCCGGAGCGCCATCAATAGTTATAGGTCTGTTTGGCTTTGCATACTTTGTCCGTATGTTAGGTATGGGGGTGTCTATTGCGGCCGGAGGTCTTGCATTGGCCATCATGATTTTGCCATGGAATATAAGAACCGCTGAAGAGGCTATGAGAGCTGTCCCGCAATCTTATCGCGAAGCATCATATGCACTTGGAGCCACGAAATGGCAGACGATAAAAAGGACTGTTTTATTGTCCGCCAGCCCCGCCGCGATTACAGGTATAGTGCTGGGATTTGGTGCAGCCATAGGAGAAACAGCAGTAATAATGCTTACTGCAAGCTATAAGGGAACAAACGTTTTTCCCGATAATATATCTCTGATAGGCGCAATGGGTAACCCTTCCCTAGGAGGCCACGATATACCAACTTTACAGATGTGGATTATGAACGCCTATTACTATATAGCCCAGGGGACAAATAGACCGAGTGGAACTATAAATTGGCAACTAGAAAACGTCATGTTTAGTGGTGCGCTTGTTTTATTGATAATATTTATTGGTATAAGTTTTGTAGCATTGATTCTGCGAAATTATTTAGCTAAAAAAACTCACGGAGCCAGATAAGATGAGAAAACATGTAAAAACTAAAGCACATATTCTATCATTTGTACTAATAGTGTTTTTAATTCCAGCGGTCAGCTTAACTTATATGGATGTTGCCCAAGCAACAGATGATTGGAAGCTTGAGTTGACATTTCAGGTTAACAATGGCACAGCATTAAATGGTACACAACTGGTTTTTGCACCGTTTGATCTCATTACACTTAAAGCCGAATTAACCAACACAGATACGGCTGTTTTGGAGTCTATAGTAGTCTTTAGTATAAAAGGGCCAACCTCGGCGGCGAATTCTACAGAGATTGTGCGTAGTGAAGCCACAGACAAAAACAATTCGGCTAGTATAGATTTTCGTATTCCCATTGAAAGTACAGAGAATATTATAGGTACGTGGCAGGTTTACGTTAACGCTAAGACAGTAAACAAAGTTTGGACTCAGAATGCAACTTTTCAGGTTAGCTGGCCAATACAAAGGTTAGCAATTGATTTTGTGGATGCCCAAGGACACAGTCAAAACAACTTTAACGCTGGCGATAGCGCTACTGCGTTAATTAGCTATGAGAGTAGCCAAGTGCAACCTCAAAACATCAGTCTAAACATCAAAGATTCCGCCGGTAATTCCATAACCCAACAAATCCGTCAAGTCACCGCGAACACAACAACTAACAACAAAATCGCCCTTGAATTTACAATTCCCAAAAGTGCAGCCAACGGCTCAGCCCAAGCAGATCTAAACATCTACTCAGGAAATTATCAAAACAGAAACATTCCAGCAACCGAAAACAAAACTGTCTATCTCACCATAGGCACCACCACAGAAACCCAACCCCCCACCCCAACCCCCCCACCAACCGCGCCTACCCCAACCCCAGAACCCCTCATAGATGACCTTATGAGCTGGTTACCCTGGCTGGCGGCAATAACTGGTCTAATCACATTTTGTGCACTGTTTATCTTTCTTAAAAGAAAACCCAACCAAACAAAAGACCAGCCCACCCCCCCAACCAATTCAACCATCAACCCAACCATACCCCCCAACCAACCACCACCAACCATAGCGTTCTCAGAGGAAAACATCAAATCATCACTAATACAGATGCAGACTATTCTAAACCAGAGGGCACAACCAGATCTGGCCACTCAAGATACAACAACACTAACACAGCTAAATAATATTGCACTCACAACCAAAAAAATCCAAGAACTCCAAACCGCCCTCAAAATAGAACAACAACACCTAAACAAAAACATAAACGAACTAAACCAAACCATCGAAAAACAAGAAAACATCATCAAAAACTACTACGACACACTACGAAACGAAATCAAAAAAGCCCAACAAATAATCACCCAAGACAACCCACCAACAACACCACCAACTACAGAACAAAAAATAGAAAGGGAAAACCAAACGCCGCCCAACACACCTTTTTAAGAAATTTTCTTTTTCTGCTTTCTATATAGTTATTACATTCTACACACAGATCTTTTAACTTATCCGCTGAGGCAGGTTAACAAGGAGAGGTGAGAGCGATGCAACAAAAACAAGCACAAACTAATTTTGAGTTGCCTCGTTCACACTTATTAAAGCACAACACAGGAGCAAGTGAAAAATTTGAAGGTTAAATGTATAGGATGCGAAAAACGATTCGACGTTTATCCGGAAAACTTTTCTGACCACGAAATCATATTCTGCCCCATATGCGGCCTAGACCACGAAGTTGTCAAAAAAGCAAACCACGCCAGGGTCGAATCCATACAACTCGCATAACCACAGCATCTTCCCTTTTTTAAAACCCCAACCAAGCAAGTTTCCAATACACCCAACGTCATAAACACAAAGAAAAAATACAACAGAAAGTTTAAATTAGAAAAAATATCAGAAGATTCGGCGAATTAAATGCGTTATTCATATTTCGATGGAAAACATTACTGTTTTGCAAGAGCTACATCAAACGCAGAGTACTACACACGCTCAGATGAAGATAAATCAGAATGTTGTGAAACAAAAAACTTTTAAACCTACACAAAACTCAAAATAAAACTATTAGTCAAATGCAAACAACTCAACTTATGACGCTAATAATTGTGAATAATGCACAATAAGTTTAGACTGGAATGCCAAGGTTTTAACAGCGTAAGCCACAGAGGCGAGTATAAACTAAAAATATCTAATCTATCTATTACAGGAACCATGTACGCCCTCCTTCTCTATACCCCAATACGCCGGCTCAATTAGCAAGTAGACTAAGATGCATGTTTGAGAAAGGGCAAGCAAGAAGCGCTTATAAGCCGTCTGTTGAATATAAATAATCACTGGGATTTATCGTATGAAACAGTTTCTTCTAACACCCTCAGCAGGGAAACGTCTAATCGCAAAGGCCCTTGCCATCCATCCATCAGTTCAGCATGCCCTAAAAAGCGGCACCCTTGTTATAGTTGCAGGAACCACAAATGGCTATTTTGCTGAAGAAATCCTAATCAGTCGTGGTGTTCGAGATTTTTCTCGGCAGAGGTTTTTCCGGGGCGTAACGATGCCGCCTAATAGAGCCATAACCATAGAAGGGCGTTTACCTGATGAGAGCCAGTTTCCCGGTGATGTAATCATCTCGGGTAATGTATGGCAAAGGGGCAAGAGCATTGGAGATGTTGTAAATACGCTTAGAGATGGTGATGTTATCGTTAAAGGTGCCAACGCTGTCGATTTGGTGCATAAGCAAGCGGCACTTCTAATTGGACATCCTAGAGCGGGAACAGCGGGATTGGCCTTGCCGGCTGTTTTTGGGCAACGGGTAAAACTCATAGTTGCCGCTGGGCTGGAAAAACGCATATCAGGTGACCTCCAGACGATAGCGTTGAAAATTAATGCCCCTGGTGTGGGAGGTTATCGTTTTTTGCCTCTGCCCGGGGAGCTATTTACTGAGCTTGAAGCGTTCAAGTTGCTCTGTGGTGCTGAGGCCGAGTTGATTGCCGCAGGGGGAGTTGATGGTGCAGAAGGCGCATGTTGGATAGCAATATCGGGCTCTGAGAATCAGGAGCACATGGCTGAACAAATCTATACATCCATAGCAAACGAACCGCCCTTCACACTCTAATTATGGGGTTATTTCTTGTCCTGGGTGCACTATACCTGCAACAGATGCATCGGTTTGTTTATGTCTAAATCCGTTTTTTGAACCCGAACGCAGAGCACTCACACTTTGAGAAACAGCATTAACCATGGTGTCGGTGTTTTCTTTAATCAGCTCCATGGCCGCTTGATTGACTTCCAATTCAACAGTCAGTCTTAGTTTTCCAGGTCCATTTTTATTTGCTTCCATAAATAATCCACCTCCACAAAATCGTGCTGTCGGCTACTTTATGGGTTAACGATTAGGTATCTTAAACCTGAGTGGCTGCACCAATACAGCAACAACAAAAAGCGATTAGACTGGACAGCTCCACACCAGGGCTTATTCCGGCCGAATTTCGAACCAGAGACACCTTGAACCATGCTCACTTTTTATAAAACGCTTAGATACGCCAGTAAAGGAAGAGTTAGGGCTTTGCCCAGTATTGGGCAAGAGCGTCGAGTGCGCTGTCAAAGAGGTAGTCAGTGGGGACTACATTGACGTTTATGTTAAGCTCTTTTAGGGCTTGTGCGGTTGTGGGTCCGATGGCAACGGTTGTTACTTTTTCTGTGAGAGTTTGCTGTAATTGTTGCATGGATGCTTTTTCGGTGAGCATTTTGAAGATGTTTTTGGCGCTCAATCCACTGCCAAACAGTATGGCGTTTATATGTCCTTCTGTGAGGTCTTGGTAGAATTTGGTTTTGAGGGCTTCATCTATGGGTAGGCCTGATTCATAGACATAAATTTCTTCGACATCAGCACCCATTTGTTGGAGGGTCTCAGTTAGGGTGGGGGAGGCGTTGCTGGTGCGGGGGATACGAAATGTTTTGTTTTTGAGGTTGGTGCTTGAGAGGGCTTCAAGTAGGCCGTCGCTGCTGTATTTTTGTGGAATCATGTCCACACGGACGCCTTTTTCTTTTAGGGCTTCGGCAGTTTTGGGGCCGACTGCAATGATGCAGGAGTTCTTTAGGCCTTCATAGAGTTGGGGGGTTTGTTTGAGTTCTTCTGTGGCACTAAAGAGGTGCTTGACGCCGTTTGTGCTCATCAATGCGACATAATCTATGGTGTTTTTTTGGAGTTCAGTTATGAATTTTTTGAGGGGTTGGGGGTTGTTTAGGGGTTTTATTTCTATGGCTGGGATGTAGTAGGGGATTCCGCCTTTTGCTTTGATGAGTTCGCCTGCTTCTTGGGCTTGGCCGATGGGGCGGGTTATGGCGATGGTGCGGCCTTTTAGAGGGGTTTTTTGAACCATGTTAGTTTCCTGCCTAATTTTGCGACGTCTCCGATGATGATAACGGCTGGGGGTTTTATGTTTCTAGTTTGGGCCTCTTTTATGATAGTATCTAGGGTGGCTATGAGGGTGCGTTGTTGGGGGAGGGTGCCTGATTCAATCATGGCTATGGGTTTTTGTGGGTCTATGCCGCCATCGAGGAGTTTTTTAACGATACCTTGGAGGGATTCGACGCCCATGAGAATGACCATGGTGTCGACTGCGCTGGCGATTTTTATCCAGTCTATGGGTTTGTCGTCGTCTCCTGCGCGGTGGCCAGTTATGATAGCAACAGAGGCGGCGTAGTCTCGGTGTGTGAGGGGTATGCCTGCATAGGCGGGTGCGGCAACTGCGGAGCTAACGCCGGGTACATATTCAAATGTGATGCCTTCTGTGAGTAGGGCTTGGGCTTCTTCGCCGCCTCGGCCAAAAATGAAGGGGTCGCCGCCTTTGAGGCGCACCACTTGGCTACCTTGTTTGGCTTTCTCTATTATGAGTTCGGTGATTTTGTCTTGGGGTACTTCGTGGAGTCCGCTACGTTTACCCACAAAAATCCGTTCGGCGTTTGGGGGTGCCATAGCTAGGATTTCTTCGCTGACGCCTAAGCGGTCATAGATAACTACGTCTGCGGTTTTTATTATTTCAACTGCTTTGATGGTTAGCAGTTGGGGGTCGCCGGGGCCGGCGCCGACTAGAAAGACTCTACCATACGCCATATTTTTCTCTCCATTGTTTCTCGTAGTCTTTTGCGCCCTGCTTGATTAGTTCTTCGCCCACTATTGTGCCTAGTTCTGTGGCTTGGTTGAGGGGGCCTTTTGTTTGGGCGCTGATTTTTTTTTGGTCATTTAGTGAGAAGATGCTACCCCAAAGGGTGAGCTGGTTTTCTTGGACTTTGGCAACTGCGCCTATGGGGACGCGGCAACCGCCTTCGAGTTTGAGCACCAAGCTGCGTTCAGCTGTGATTTCGGCTCGGCTGTTTGGGTCGTCGACTGTTTGTAAGAGGGTGATGATTTTTGTGTTGTTTTCTTTGGCGGTGAGGGCTATAGCGCCTTGGCCGGCTGCGGAGGGGAATTGTTCGAGTGAGAGGGGTTGGTGGGTGATTTGGTTGGTTATGTTTAGGCGTTCTAGGCCGGCTTGGGCGATGACTATGCCGGCGAGTTCACCGTTGTGGACTTTATTTATGCGGGTATCGATGTTGCCGCGGATGGGTTGTATGTCGAGGTCTGGTCGGAGGTATTTGATTTGTGCTAAACGGCGTAGACTGCCGGTGCCAACGGTGGCGCCATGGGGCAGGTCTTTGAGGGGGACGTTGTTGTGGGATATGAATACGTCGTTTGGGGAGTCGCGTTTGGGAATGGCGGCTATTACTGTTCCGGTTTGTATCTCCACGATGGGTACGTCTTTTAGGCTATGCACAGCGAAGTCGATTTCTCCGCTGACGACTTGTTGGTCGATTTCTCGTTCAAAGATGCCTTTGGCATCGATGCTAAAGAGGGGTTTGCCGTGTTCTTTGTCGCCTATGGTGTGGATGATTTTGAGTTCAAATTCTATGTTTGGGTTTTTGGTTTTTATCCAGTTTAGGGTGCGGTTGGTTTGGGTTAGGGCTAGTTTGCTGCCTCGGGTGCCGACGGTGAGTTTCATGGGGGGTTCCTCGTTTTAGCGGCTGCTTTGAGGGCGCAGTCAAAGGCGTTTGTGGTGAATTTGAGGTCGGTTTCTGTGTGTGCTTCGGAGATAAAGCAGGTTTCGTATTGAGAGGGGGGAATGAACACGCCTTGTTTGAGTAGTTCGTGGAAGTAGGCGCTAAACATGGCGGGGTTGCTTTGCTTGGCGCTGTCATAGTCGGTTATGGTTTGGGGGGTGAAAAAAATTTGATAGAGCGATGCGATACTGTGGATCTGTACAGGTAATTTGTAGTTTGTGGTTTGATCGGTGAGGGTTTTTTTGAGTTCGATGGTGTTTTTTTCGAGTTTGGGGTAGAGTTGGTTTTTGTTTTTAGAGAGATAACTAAGAGTTGCCATACCGGCCGTTGCTGAGATTGGGTTACCGCTAAAGGTTCCTGCTTGGTACACCTTGCCTGCGGGGCTTATGGTTTGCATGATTTCGGTTTTGCCGCCAAAGGCTGCTAAGGGAAAGCCGCCGCCTAAGACTTTGCCCAGGGTTGCCATATCGGGTTTGACTCCGAAGTATTCTTGGGCACCGCCCAAGGCGAGACGGAAGCCTGTGATGATTTCATCAAAGATCAAAACGGTGCCATAGGTTTGGGTTATTTTTCTTAGGCTTTCCAGGTAGCCTGATTTGGGTAGAATTAATCCCACGTTGGCCATCACTGGTTCAACTATCACGGCTGCGATGTTTGGGCTCTCAGTTCTAAAGGTGTTCTCTATGGCTTCGAGATTGTTGTAGGGCAACACGAGGGTGTTTTGGATGGATTCTTGGGGAACACCCAACGAGTTAGGTGCGCCAAAGGTTGCAGCCCCTGAGCCGGCTTTGACTAGCACGTTATCGTGACTACCATGGAAGCATCCGTCAAATTTGATGATTTTTTTACGGTTGGTGTAGCCTCGGGCGGCTCGGATGGCATGCATGGTGGCTTCGGTGCCGGTGCTTACAAGGCGCATCATTTCCATGCAGGGGGAGGCTTGGCTTATGGCTTCGGCGAATTGGACTTCGAGTTCGGTTGGGGCACCATAGAGGGTGCCTCTTGGGAGTTGGGCTTTGATGGCTTCGAGAATTTCTGGTTGGGCATGTCCTAGAAGTAGCGCACCGTAGGCCATGCAGTAGTCTAGGTATTTTTTGCCGTCGGCATCATAGAGTTTGGAGCCCTGAGCGCATTCCACAAAGAAGGGGTAGGGTTCAAATGCTCGGACAGGACTGTTTACGCCGCCGGGTAGGGTTTTTTTGGCTCGTTCATAGAGCAACATAGATTTGGGTTCGGTCAAGACTGAGTCAACCAGGATTTTACATCTTTAGCATGATAGGTTATGATTAGGTCTGCGCCGGCGCGTTTTAGACTGATTAGGATTTCGCGGATGATTGTTTGCTCGTCTATCCAGCCGTTTTGTGCGGCGGCTTTGACCATACTGTACTCTCCGCTTACATTGTAGGCAACCACCGGTACATTAAAGCTGGCTTTGGCTAGGGTGATAATATCTAGGTATGCTAGGGCTGGTTTGATCATGACCATGTCTGCGCCCTCAGCAATGTCGAGTTCAATTTCGCGGAGTGCCTCTTGGGGGTTACCTGGGTTCATTTGGTAGCTGTGTCGGTTACCAAATTTGGGTGTGGATTCTGCGGCGTCTCGGAATGGACCATAGAAGCCTGAAGCATATTTGGCGGCATAGGCAATAATGGGGATTTGATCGTAGCCTGCTTCGTCGAGAGCTTCTCGGATGGCTGTGATTTGGCCGTCCATCATGGCTGAGGGGGCGACTATGTCGATGCCTGCTTGGGCATAGCTGACAGCTGTTTTTGCTAAAAGTGCTATGGTGGGGTCGTTTTGGATTTCATTATCTTTGACTATTCCGCAGTGTCCATGACTCATGTATTCGCAGAGGCAAACATCGCCGATAATAACGAGTTCGTCTCCGCAGGCTTTTTTGAGTAGACGGATGGCTTGTTGGATAATACCCTCTGGGGCATAGGCACTTGTGGCTGTCTCATCTTTTTTGGCGGGAATCCCAAACAGAAGCACACCTTTGATGCCTTGTGCCAATGCGGCTTTGGCTTCTGCTACAACCATCGAGAGCGGTAACCGGCTGTATCCGGGCATCGATTCGATGGGTGTGGGTGTTTTGAGGTTTTCCTCAACAAATATGGGGTAGATTAGATGTGCGGGGTTGAGGGTGATTGGGTTGAGCATATCGCGTAGGGCTTGAGTTTTGCGCAGTCTACGCATGCGCACAGTGGGAAAACTCATTTTGTTGTTTCACCTTTTTCTAAGAGGTTTAGGGCTAATTCTTGAGCCAAATCAAGGTTATCTTCTAAGAGGGCTCTTTTAATGTTCACGTTGTCTAATATCTCATATAACAGTTTACTTCTATGTTTTGGGTCAGTAATTCTGTTTTTTAGTGTGAGGCGGATTTTTTCTTGTAATTCAATGGCAAGTAGATCTTGGGGTGTGATGAGTTTTTCGATGCGTTCGCGGAGTACATGGGCCATGGCGGGGCTTTTGCCTCCGGTGGAGATGGCAATTTTGATGTTGTTGCCGATTTTGGCTATGGCGGGTAGAATAAAATCGCTAAGTGCAGAATTATCAACCGTATATACCATGCAACCATAGATTAGGGCGGCCTCTATTAGGTTATGGTTTAGTTGACTATTGTCTGTGGCTGCTAGGAGTACATCGGGTTTGGGGTTGAGGCTATCAATAAAGGTTTTTGCGTCTTTGATTTCGGTTTTAAGCAGGTTTATTTGTTTGGTTTGGCCAAGGCTTAGGGCTTGGGGTGAGAAGTCACGACTAATCATCCAAATTGTTGCACCAGAGTCTAGAAAGCTTGTGATTTTGCGGGTTGCTTCTTTGCCGCCGCCGATCACCATGACGGTTTGGCCGTTTAGTTTGAGGTCAATTAGCAATGTGTAGGTGTCGCCTCTGAAGCATTTAGCATATAGTTGGTTATGAGGTTTTTGAATTTAGCCACAAACTTTTCGTAGTTAATTTTTGTTATTTTTGGGGGAGTGGCGATTTGGGTAATTAGGTCGAGTGCGAGGGATTTTTCGGCGGTTTGTAGGGCTTGGGTGCCGAAGTCTTCGTAGCGGATTTCGATTTCAGGAATCATACCGCGGGCTTCTAGATCTAGGCGGGGTACCATGCCTAACAGTTCTACACCTGTGGATCGAAGGGTTTGCTGGATCATCTGTTTGGTTTCTTGGGTTATGTAACTGACCCGGAGCTTGTTTAGAATAACACCTCGGACTTTGACGTTTAGACTCTGGAGGGTTTTTATGTAATTAAGGGTGTTTATAAGAGCGCCTTCGATGCCTTCTTTATCGCAACCTACCACGATAACTGTTGAGGCGTCTATGGCGGCTGCAACCTCAGCGGTTGACATAGGGCGGTTATAGTTTTCGTTTAATAGTCCGGTGAATGCGCTCATGGCGCCCTCGACTATGAGAAAATTGTAGGTTTGACTTGCCGTGGGGATAGCCTGCTCAAGGGGGGTCCAGCCGCTTTCGCCGATTTTGATGGAGGAGTACTCTAAGAGGGGTTCTTTTGTGAGGTAGAGCGAGGAGACTGTATCACGGATGTCACCGCCTATTTTTAGGACTCCGACTTTGTAGCCTTGTTTTTTGAGAGCCCCTGCAATGCCTGTTACTAGAAAGGTTTTGCCTGAGCCGCTACCCAATGCGGTGATTAGGATAAGTTTGGGCGGTTGGTTTATTTGGGGTTGTTGGCGGATGTTGGTGGAGATGCCGATTTCGCTTTGGATGTTTTTGAGTAGGGTTGTGTTGGCTTTTTGGATTTCTATGAGTTCTGAGGAGTTTATGTCAAGAGATGTGAGGATGTTTTGAAGAATTGAGGGGTTTTGGTCTATGAGGCCGTGGATAAAGACGCCTGCTATGTTGCCTTCTTTGTTTGTGACCCCTGAGATGAGGTCTTGGGGGTTTTTTTTATAGTTTACCCGTTTGGCATGGGTTATAAGAATGGGGCGGGCGTCGCTGTGGAGTATGGTTTGGCCATAGGTGTGGCAGTGAAAACCGCTGACTTCTTGGTCGGTTTGTTGGGTGAGAAAGCTTTTATCAACGACACTTGCCCAGACGCGGTCTGTGCATACCAGGGGTTTGAACTCAGCGTCAAGCAATCCTAGGCCTTTGCGGGTTATGGGTGAGGTGGATAGGCGGCCTATGTCGGTTTGTTTGGCGAGTACCTGAAAGCCTGAGCAGACCCCTAGCACATATTTTCCTAATTGGGCCATTTTGGTGATTTCTTTGGCGATTGTTGGGTTGATGCTTGCTGACTCAACAAGGCTGCCGCCGGGGATGATGAGCATGTCTAAAACTTCTGAGGCTGGTTTGCCCTCAACTTGGGCGTCTGCACAAACCAGGTTTGTTGGGAGGTTGCCAAAGTTTTCAAAGCACGGTAAAGCGCCTGAAATGTAAACTAGGCCTATTTTGTGGCGTAAAATCATCCAAAGAGCCCCGTTCTGTATTTACCGTAAACGTTATATTTAAGCCGGTCGGTTTATCCATCCATGACGTTCTCGGCTAAGGAAGACCACGTGCTAAATGTTCGCATCACACATAAAACAGCTCGTGTTATGCAAACGGAGGCTGTTGCATTTAAAGAAAAGCCCCAAGCACTTAGCGAGCTTAAAGCCATAGAGGGCGTAGAGGAATGCCTGTTTCTACAGACCTGTAACCGTATAGAAATCTACCTTACAGCTCAAGAGACCAAAAAGACCCTCACAACCATCAAAGAATACTTAGCCAACAGAGCAGGAGAACATACCCAAGAAGTTGCAAGGGCAATTGAAGTTGCAACAGATAAAGATGCACTCAATCATTTACTTCGGGTAACCTCAGGCATGGAATCTATGGTTATAGGCGAAGACCAAATCCTAAATCAAGTCTGGGACGCCTACCTAGAAGCTGACAACGCCAAAACCCTTGGCCCAATTTTAAAACATCTCTTTAACCGTGCCATGACTATTGGCAGACAGGTTCGCAACGAAACTGGCATCAACAAAGGCGCAGTCTCAATTGGATCTGCGGCAGTCGAATTGGCAGTTATGTTGCTTGAGAATTTAGAGGATAAAAAAATTCTAGTCATGGGAGCAGGAGAAATCGGTACCCTTGTCTCTAAAGCTCTGGCCCGCAGGTGCCTAAGCCCCATATTCATCGCTAACCGCACCTACGATCGAGCCGTCAAACTCGCCTCAGACCTCAATGGAGAGGCAGTGCGCTTTGACAAGTTTAACGATGTTATGGTAGACGCTGACGTGGTCATCTGTTCCACCTCAGCACCCCACTACCTGCTAACCAAAGAAATCATCACCCACCTCATTACCAAACGCAAAAATCCCGCACCCATGCTAATTATAGACATATCCAACCCCCGTAACGTTGAAAAAACCGTCAGTGAAGTAGCCAACGCCAAACTCTACAACATAGATGACCTACAGATGATAGCAGACAAAAACAAAGCTCAACGAGAAAAAGCCATTGAACATGCACAAACGCTTCTAAATGAGGAACTAGTCAGCCTCGAAGAAGATATGAAAAGCCTAAGCGTACGACTAATCATCTCCGAAATTCTCGCCGAAACCGAACAGATTCGCAAAAGAGAACTACTCACTGCACTCAATAAAATGGGCACCCTAGACGAGCATCAAAAACAGGTATTAAATGATTTAACATCGATTTTACTCAAGCAAACCTTTATTCCTATAGTTGAGAATCTCAGGTTAGCCGCCAAAAATGATGACAAACAAACCATCGAAGTAGCGGCGAAATTGTTTGAGAAAATGGGGAAAAAACAGTGACAAACAAAGCATTGGACAACGTCGGTTTAATCTTGATTGGGCATGGAAGCAAACTACCACATAATCAAGAAAACCTCGAAAAACTCGCAACTATTCTGCGGGAACAATCAGCCTTTAAGCTGGTTGAGATTGCTTTTATGATTCGCAATATCCCCACCATTCCCGAAGCCATAGATACCATCACCAAAAAGGGGGTTGACAAAATCGTTTTGGTGCCTGTGTTTCTTGCTGCCGGAGTCCACACCACCCAAGAAATCCCCGAGCTAATAGAGGTCAAAGACAAACAATCTCAACTCTCCAAACGGGGTATCCAGCTCTTCTATGGAGAACCCATCGGCGCAGACCAATGTCTTGCAGTCATACTTGAAGAAAAAGCCCTAAAAGCCCTAGACATTGAGTGGCAACACCGTCATGTCCGCTTCAAAGGCGCTCCAATAGCAACCTATCCGGCGACCTCGACTAAAATTTATGAGCAGAGTATGAAACTTATCCATCCCGAAATCCAAGACGTTCTTGATAAAGTACCCAAAAATCAGATTCCCATTATTGAACGTGTCGTTCACACTACTGCTGACCCCGAATTTGCAAAACTTCTAGTCATAAGTGATCAAGCCATAGAGGCGGGAGTTGCCGCCATCAAAGCAGGCGTCAAAGTCATCACCGACACCAAGATGATTAAAGCAGGCATCCATGAAGCACGGATACAGCGCTTTGGTGGGGAAATTCTAACCTATATCGATGACCCCCGAGCTAGCAAAGCCGCAACTGAACAAGCAATTACGCGATCCACAGCAGCAGTACGACTGGCAGTTGCTGATAACGCAGATAACGCTATTTTCCTAATCGGCAATGCCCCAACCGCAGCCTTTGAACTCGCTGAACAGGTTAAACAGGGTAAAGTTAAACCTGCGTTAATAGTTGCAGTTCCAGTGGGATATGTTGGAGCAGCAGAATCCAAAGAAGCCATCGCCCAACTCACAACACCATACATGATTACAAAAGGAAAAAAAGGCAGCAGTACTATCGCAGTCGCAATCTTTAACGCACTGCTAGCGATGGCAGAAAAAACTAACCCATAGAAAGGAGGATAAAGCGATGGCACGGTTTTTAAAGTACGGCATAACCACGGGTGCAACAGCCGCCGCCGCTGCCAAAGCCGCAACCATAGCCGCCACAGCAGAACCAGTGGATCGGGTAGTCATTCCAACTCCAATTGGTCTTCGTTTTGAGGTGCCCATTAAATCCAGCCGTAAACTTACTGCAGACTCTGCGGAGGCAACTACAGTAAAGGATGCAGGCCAAGACATAGATGCCACCGACAAAATGGAAATAACCGCCACCGTTAAACTCACTGATGACGGCAAAATCACCATCAAAAGCGGCACAGGTATAGGTATAGTCACCAAAGCAGGCTTGCAAGTGGCCATTGGCGAAGGCGCCATCAACCCTGTGCCCAAAACTATGATAAGCGAAGCCATAAAAGAAGCCCTGCCCCCCAACAGAGGCGCAGAAGTTCTAATCAGCGCACCCGAAGGCGCCAATATTACCAAGAAAACTATGAACGACAAGCTGGGGATAAAGGGCGGAGTATCTATCCTTGGAACAACAGGCGTTGTTAAACCGCTCTCGTTGGAGGCCTGCCGCCGATCGCTTGTGCCGCAAATCGATGTCGCATTAGCACGCGGCTACAAACGCATTCTCTATGTTCCCGGCAACATCGGCGAACGTATTGCTAAAGAAAAATTCGGGGTTCCTGAAGATGCAATTGTGCAAACCGGGGACTTTGTGGGCTACATGCTAGATAAAGCCGTCGACAAAGAAATCAAAGAGATCATTCTCTTGGGTCACTCAGGTAAACTCGTCAAATTAGCCGCGAACATTTTTAACACTCACCACAAGGTCGGCGATTCCCGAAACGAAGTCATCGCATCCTATGCAGGTGCATCAGGAGCCGCCCAAAAAACCATAACTGAACTCTTGGAAGCAAACACCTCAGATGAGGCCACAGCAATTCTCCAAAACGTAGGCCTAACAGAGGCAACCTATGACCGCATAGCCGAACGGGTGCATCAGCGGGTTAGTGACCGAGTGGAAAACAAGATAAAGATAAGTGTCGTTATCGTGGCTATGGATGGCAGAGTCTTGGGTATGGATACAAACGCACGGTGTAATAAGCCTTGGCAAAACTTGACATAGTAGGTGTCGGACCGGGGTTAGCAGATTACGTTACGCCAGCGGCAAGAAAAACCGTGCAACAGGCAGATTTAGTTATTGGAGCACAGAGAAGTTTAGCGCTTTTTTTGGGTGAATTTAGGGGCGAACAGATTGTTTTAACCGCCAAAAACTTGCAAGAATTACTAAAGAAGGCCGCCCAAGCAGTTAAAGCAGATAAAAGGGTAGTTTTGCTCTCAACGGGCGACCCGGGTTTTTCAGGGTTGTTACATACAGTGCTTGAGAGCGGACTATTTAGCGTCGACAGCATCCAGGTTGTCCCAGGCATTAGCTCGATTCAGGCCTGCGCGGCCCGCTTAAACATCAGCTGGGACACAGCTAGGCTGTTTACCTTTCACGAAGGTAAAGTCTCCGATGATCAAAAAAGCAAACTATCCTCCGCGGTCCAATGCAACCACACAATCTTGCTACTACCCAACCAGAGAAACTTTACCCCAAAAGACATAGCGATCTTTCTGCTCAAAACAGGCGCAGATCCAAAAACACCGGTTTATGTCTGCGAAAACATAACCCTTGAGAACGAAAAAATCACAAAAACTACCATAGAAGGGACTGTGGATCTGAGCTTTGGTTCGCTATGCGTAATGATTATCAAACAAACAGATAACTAAACATCAAAGTGGTTGATATGACAAAGAACTGGGCTTACAAAACACCCGGAATCCCCGACGAAGCATTCAATCAAAGCGACGCGGTTCCGGGACCAACAAAAGAAGAAATTCGAATAGTTACCATAGCTAAAGCACACCTAAACGAGGGCGCAGTCGTGATTGATGTAGGTTGCGGCACAGGCGGCTTAACCGTCGAAGCGGCAATACAGGTCGGCACAAAGGGCAAAGTATATGCCATCGACGAAGACCCCGTTGCTGTGGACTTGACAAAAAGTAATGTAGGGAAATTTGGAGTGGAAAACACTACAATAATCACTAGGGGAAAAGCCCCTGAAGCGCTCTTGACTCTGCCCAGCGCAGATGCGGTATTTATAGGGGGAGGGGGGCTTGCTCTAAGAGCAACTATCCAAACAGTTCACTATAAACTCAAAACCGGCGGCAGAATCGTTATAAATGCCATATTACTGGAAACGGCAACTACTGCAATTGCTGAATTGAGGGCTTTGGGCTATAGAGATATTGACGTGGCCGATATTTCAGTGGCAAAGGGAAAGCAAATAAACAGCGGGACTATGATGATGGCAAGAAATCCAGTGACCATAGTTTCAGCGACAAAACTCTGAGGTATAATAGTTGGTTGGTGTATTCATAGGCATCGGTGTTGGTCCAGGCGACCCCGAACTGCTCACATTTAAGGCCGCAAAAGCCCTCAAGACAGTAGATGTTATCTGCATACCTAAAAGTCACATAAACAAACCCAGTATGGCCTTGGGTATGATTAAAGAAGTTCTAGCGGAACGTACAAACCCCGTTGAGATCATCGAACTCGTTTTTCCAATGACTAAAGATGAGCTCAATAATCGTAAACTCTGGATAGAAAACGCCGCCATAGTAGCTAAGAAAGTCCAAAAAGGTGATGTTGCATTCATTACCCTTGGCGACCCTATGCTCTATAGTACTTTTCGCTACCTCTATGAATGCGTCAAAGAAACCTATCCCGAAATCGAACTTGAAGTTATCCCAGGGGTAACTTCAGTCACCGCAGTTGCGGCCTCATCAAAATTGCCACTGGCAGAAAAAGACGAAGTCGTCACCATCATCCCCTCAAACCTTAACCCTGTTCACTTAGAAGATGTTGCCAGACACGCAGACAACCTCGTGTTTATGAAATGTGCCTTTCATATAAAAGAACTAAGCACGATTCTACTCAAAGCAGGCTTCACCGAGAACTCCACAGTTGCACTTGTTAAGAGATGCACACTCACAGAAGAGAAGGTACTTGTGGGTAAACTTAGCGAAGTCAAAAACTGGGACATAACCGAAGACTACTTCTCAGTAGCCATCGTCAAAAAAAGCCAAGTTCCCATCCATTGGAAACAAAATAACGGACATACAAACGGATGTTGTTGTAAGCATGAATAAGGTGATATTTATCGGCGCTGGATCTGGTGATCCTGAGCTCATAACGCTAAAAGGCAAAAAATGGCTCGAACAAGCAGACATAGTCATCTACACGGGTAGTCTTCTAAACCCCCAATACCTCAAATACTGTAAAACAGACGCTGAACTCTACGACAGCGCCAAGATGGGACTACCCGAAATGCTCAAAATCATGATTAACGGCGTCAAAGCAAACAAACGTGTGGTTCGACTCCATGACGGCGACCCCAGCTTCTATGGTGCAATCCAAGAAGTCATGACCGCCCTAGATAGCGAGGGCATCGAATACTCCCGCATCCCCGGTATCAGTTGCCTGCTAGGCGGCGCAGCCGCTCTAAACAGAGAATTAACGCTACCAAACATCAGCCAAACCGTCATAATCACCCGCCCCCAAGGACGCACACCTGTACCCGAAGCCGAAAGCATACAAAAACTCGCCGCACACCAAGCTACCATGGTCATCTTTTTAGGCACCCCCCACATTGCCCGCGTAGTTGAGGATCTCCAAACAGGTGGCTATCCCAAAGACACCCCCTGCCAAGTCGTCTACAAAGCCACCTGGCCGGAGCAGAAAATCGTTAAAGGCACCCTCAAAGATATCGTAGAAAAAGTAAAAGCCCAAAGCATAACTGAAACTGCACTCATATTTGTGGGTAAAGTCCTAGATCCTCAGGCGTATGATTTCTCTAAACTCTACGACCCTAAATTCACCACGGGGTTCCGTAAGGGCGAGGAGTAAATGACTAAGGGTATAGCTGTTGTTGCTATCACACATCGCGGCGTTGAAACTGCGCTAAAAATCCAAAAAGCCCTCGATATTTGTGGTTTAGTCTCCACCGTTTATACTTCAAAAAAATATAGCCAACCCGGTGTCACAGTCATAGATACAAACCTCGCCGATTTTATAGAAGGCACCTACAGCAAAACAAATGCGCTTGTTGCGGTCATGGCAACAGGTATAACCATTCGCGCAGTTGCGCCTCTTCTGAAAAGTAAACTCACCGATCCTCCAGTCATAGGTGTGGATGCCACAGGCAAATTCGTCATAAGCCTTCTCTCGGGACATTTGGGCGGTGCAAACGATTTAGCCCAAACCATAGCCGCGGGCATTGGAGCCATTCCGGTTATAACCACCGCCTCTGATGCACTAGGTAAACAGAGCGCCGATGAACTCGCTCGAACTATGCATCTAGCAATACAAAATCCCGACAGTCTCGTCGCAGTAAACTCTACGATAGTGAACGATGGACACATCACCGTGGTCTTAGTAGGCGACATTAAAATTCCACTAGAGGCCCTCAGTTGTTTTGATATCAAAAAGGCCCAAACCAGCACAGAAGCCATAAAGGTCATAGAGACCCATTACGATGCAGGCATCATAATAACCAAAGAACCCATCGCAGGTACCAAATTCAGCAAGCCGCTCACCATACTAAGAGCCAAACGCATTGTAGTTGGCTTGGGCGCACGCAAAGAGACACCTGCAGATGATATAGTTGTAGCCGTGGAAACAGCACTAGAGCAGATACATGTGCCGCTACAAAGAGTGACCGCTTTTGCAACTGTGGACATAAAACGCACCTCTCAGCCCATGTTGGATGCTGTGGAAAAGCTGGGGGCACCGCTTGAGTTTTTAAGTGCCGATGCACTTCGTTCAGTAACATGTGATGATCTGTCGCCAGATTCAGCGATGGTTCAACAAAAAATCGGTGTTGGAGGAGTATGCGAACGAGCAGCATTACTGATAGCAGGAAACAATTCAAAGCTGATTCTCAAGAAAGTAAAACTAAAAGGGACAACAGTAGCAGTCGCCGAGGCAGAGTAAGTGTAGTCGGCATTGGACCTGGCAATGCGGAATACTTGACGCCTAAAGCCAGATCGGAAATTGAAACCGCTGATGTTGTTGTCGGCTATGGAACCTACATTAAACTTATCGAGAACATTATCAAAGAGGATACAGAAGTTATTTCGGGTACTATGGGCAAAGAAGTTGAACGCGCCCAAATTGCAGTTGATAGCGCCAAAGCGGGTAAACAAGTCGTTATGGTATCTAGTGGCGATCCTGGTGTATACGGTATGGCAGGTGTTGTGCTTGAGGTAGCGGCCAAAGACTCAAACCCAGTGTCTGTAGAAGTTGTGCCTGGTGTAACTGCCGCTACAGCTACATCTGCCATCTTAGGGGCACCATTGGTCAGCGATTTTGCAGTCATCAGCCTTAGCGACCTGTTGACACCTTGGGAAAAAATCGAGCATCGGCTAGAAGCTGTCTCACTAGCGGATATGTCCATTGTACTTTATAATCCGCAAAGCCAAGGACGCATCGAGCCACTGACAAAGGCTTATGAAATCATGCTCAAACACATTAACCCCAAAACACCGGTGGGCATCGTGCGACAAGCAGGACGAGACGGGCAAACCAGCACCATCACAACACTCAAAGATATGCTCAACTGCAACATTGATATGGTCACAACCATAGTTATCGGTAACTCTGCCACTAAAATCATCAACGGAAAAATGGTTACAGCAAGAGGCTATGACCTCTAGCACCTTGGCTATGTTATAGTTTCTCTATCACCAATCAGAATGGTCTTCGGGTGTGGTCAGTGCCACAAGGGCAGATGAATCTACAACAACAGCTTTAGTGTCCATGGTCGCGGTCTTTTCGGATTATATCGGTTGCTAAGGAGGGTTTCCAATTTTTGTATATGTTTTTTCTATATTTGGTCGTGTCTGCTAAAGCCTGGTTTAATTTCTGCTTTTTCACCATTTGCCTAATACATTCGGACGTCTTCGGCATAGCTTGTGTTGAGTTCTTGGGTGCTTTTTGCTTCCTTTGGAATCCGGATTGCAATTCCTTCACTCATTTGCCTTCGCGTTAACATAACGTAAGCAAATTCATAAACTTATTATTAACAGAGCATTAACTGAAAACCTTCCGAAGAACGCTAAGTAACAGTTCGACCATCATTCATATAGGAGACATATCAAAGAGGCGTTCAATTTCAAAGGAACGTTCACAACCCCACTGTTTTGTCCAATCAACTAGCCCAAAATCAAGCTCATTACACGTTTACCGTACGTTTATCGTACGGTCATATCATTAAATAGAAGTGAATACCACCTTAAAGCAAGAGTTTGTGCGAACAATCTATCGTGGGTTTTTGTCCGGTTAGGAAATCCCAGACCCACGATAGACCCAGATTTCTCGACGGCCATCTATGATAGATTTTTGAGTTTTTGGTGTGACTCAGGTCTCTATCGACTCACCTCGTGAGTAAGGATAACCACGGCACATATAAACTTTAGTTCAAGTTAAGTTAATAGTAAGTTGATCTTTTTCAGGTTAACAGAAAAGAAAACAGGCAGACACAATCAACAACAAACAAACACAGACTCTTCACGTCGGAAAAGTTACAGACCAGTTAGTGGCACACAGCATAACAACAATTCTGGCGAAAAACCCAGAACACAAGAGTGCAAAAAGACCAACAAAGACACACGCCACAAATCAAGAAAAACATATGCAATCATGAAAAAAATTGTTGGATAGAACATATATGCTATGTGGGTTCCCCGGTTTAGAAAACCGGGCCCACGATAGACTCAGGTTTCTCACGGCCACATGAGAGAGAGGTCACCCAATTGGGGTGGGATGTGCCTTGGGTTTATCTCCATTCAAATACAGCCAACCACGTATATAAAATTTAGTTCAAGTTAAGTTAATGTTTAGTTGATAATATTTTGGTGACACAAAAAAAGAAAAGAGAACAAAACAAAAACCAAAAGCGCCGGCAAAGACAAAATAGATTCTGACACAGACACATCAAAGAATTGCCCATACAGAGCTAATCGGCAACAATAGATCAACTAAAAAAGATAAGACAAAAACCCTTGCAAAATAAACAATCAACTATTGAACAAACGGTTCCATGCAACAAAATCTCAAACTTAGACACAACTATACTACACTACAACAGCAACATTTTGAAGCCCTAAACAAGCAGGTATATCGCTTGTACTTAACAAAATCATAGGCACAATAAATAATCACCGCACATATTTCACCATATTAAGTATATCTTCAATGATAGTCAGGACACCATTAAAACCCATTAAAGGACGATTTGTAAGGGTGACTCGTTCATAGTATGGAAAAGTTATAGGGATAAATTGTGGGGGATTTGAAAGTCTCAGAGAAACATTTTTTTCAATACTACTCCCTAAGAGTAATTTGGGTGTTGTTTTGTTAAAACAATCCAGCAACTCATACTGGTCAGGGTTAACAAGTACAGAAGTGTCTAGCATATTAGCGGATAGATATTTTTTTATAGATTCAAAATTTTTTGTACCTACTTCTTTAATGCCCACAACAACAGGCAACATTCCCAAGTATTCGTAGAGAAAAGTTGTCAGAGCATAAACCTGTGAGGAATCGCCAAAAATAGCAAAGGGCATACCTCTGAGACTACTAGTAAAAGAGAAGGCGTGGGCAAGAGCGGGATAACATTTTTTTCGGACACGACTGGATTCGTTGGTTATGGATTCGCTGGAGGTATCAAAAAAGTCGGCGACTGCTTTGAACCATGCTTCAGAGGCAGATAGACCATAGGGAGCCTGCAGACCTAAATTGATATTTGGGATACCATGTACAGTTTCTAGGTAAGAAACGATTCTGTCACCGTATTCTTCGTTGAGAACTAAGTTAAGTTCAGCTTGACTAGCTTTTTGTATGTTAGCTATAGATTCGCCTGCGCAGATGACAGATACTGTTTGAATGCCAAGAAGTTTAAGTATCCGTTTGATTTCAGCGATGTCATTTTCCCAGTTATAATGAAAGAGTGTACTGCCGATTATGTTAACGGTTCGAGAGATTTTTTGATTGTTTCTATTTATTATACCATCCAGAATTTTGATGACTGCATCTTGGAATCCAGATGCATATGTTCCGGTGAAGCCTGTACTATCGATGGCAACTGTTATGGGGTTAATGTTTGTGTTTTGGATGATGCGGGTTAAGTCATCACCGATAAGTGAGGTGCCTGAGTGATTGATGACACCTATGATACCGGGTTTGCTTTGTTCGAGCTGTTTTAGGGCTTGAGTGACTTTGGATTCACTACCATATATGAAGTCGGTCTCGTCTATGTAGGTGCAGGGGATTCTTGTTTGACCGAAATAGAAATCAGCAAAATAGTTGATGTCAACAGGTTTGGGGTGAGATGCCAATATACTTGACATGTAAGCGGGGTAGGTTTTGCAACCTATGGGACCATTGAGAAGTGTACATGCTTCTTGAATGCCTTCAAAGACAGCTATGGCGCCTATGAGAGAATCGGGACGGTGAGAAGCTTTTGAGGAATTATTCATCATATCGCCAGCCTTCGACAAAAGGGATTTTTAATTTCAAGTTGAGCTCTTTAGCATAGTCTAATCCAATGTTAAAACCATACGGGGGGAGTACTGGGAAGGAGACACAAGGAATATCTGTGGTTAGAGTACGAGCAGATAAAATAAAATCGGGATGATTCAAACATACCGCTTTTTCTATGTAGTCTGCTGTATAGTTTGCTTCGAGTTTAGGTAGTGTTCTCTCTTCGGGGGCGAATATGTTAAAGGCGTTAATTTGGGTTACTTCAACGTCTAGAGCACTTAGGGTAGAGTGTAGCCAGTCGATGTTAGCTCCGTTGGAATTGATTAAAGCTTTCTTTCCTGCAAAACGCGGTTTTAATTGTTCTATTTCTTTTTTGTATGTTGTTTGGGCTTCTGTGATAAGTTTTTCTGCCAAGGCTTCTTTACCAAATCTTTGTGCAACCGTACGAGTGAACTTGACGGTCTGTTCAAAGCCGATCGGCATTGGAATTTGGAGTGTTTGGGTACCGAAGTGTTTGTCTAAAAATGTGCAAAGGGCATCGATTGTCGGTCCGTTTGTTGCAGGCAAGTTAACTTTTGCTTTTTTGAAGTTTTTTATTTCATCTATGTTGGTTTGTCTGATGTAGCGGCAGTTTATTTTTATGCCTAAGGCGGTTAAGATGTGATTTATTGTTTGAAAGTTTTGGTTAGCGGTGGTAGCGAGGTTTTGTTCGCCAATGAGGTTTACAGTGTCATCGAGGGGGTTAAGGGTTTTGTCTATGAATTGTTCTGCGATTAACTGACAGGCAGTAAGCAGACCTGAATAGAAGTCTCCGCCCATTACGCCATCGGAGGGAATGTGGAGGATTCTTTGGTTGTTTGTGTTTAATTTTGATATTAGCGAGTTTATGTCGTCGCCAATTAATCCTGCAGTGCAGGCGGTTATTAGAAAAATCGGTTGTGTGGGAAACCTTTTTTTGATATACATTAAGCTGTCTTCTATGTTTTTTGTTCCGCCAAATATCACGTCGGTTTCCTGCATATTTGTGCATAGGAGGTTGGGAAGATCTATGGGATATGTGTCAGGGGGTACTTTTTGGTGTATGCAGTAGCTAATGTAGGCGCAACCTTGAGGGGAATCCATCAGAGCGGTCGCATCGTTGATTTGATTTATGATGTTATAGGCACCAGTGAGTGAGCAACCATATACGGGTATACGTTCCTTTGGAGTTAGGGTTTGAGCGGTTGGTTTGTTTGCAGTGTTATTTTTTGAGTTAGTGGTGTTTTGGCTGGTTGTTTGTTTGGGGGGGTTATTGTTTATTGGGGTTTGAGTGGGATGGGGAGGGTTTATTTGGGGTTTTGTGTTATAGCAGAATTCGTGGAGGAAGTCTTCGAGTTCTGTTTCTGAGAGGGGGATGGGTATTACGGGGTTTGAGTGGTGTTCGATGTGGTTGGCGATTGTTGAGTAGATGTTGGCTAGTTCAGTGTTGGGAGCAAATTCTAGGATGGTTTTAGAGTTAAGTTCTGCTTGGGGAATGAGTTCACTGCGGGGGATAAAGGCGATTAGTTGGGTGCCTATTTTTTTAGCAAATTCTTCTAACACTTGGCGTTCATTGTTTGTTCCTCGTTGGTTGCCTATTATGCCACCGAGTTTCCCATGGGTGGATGTGAATCTTTGCAGACCTTTTGCTATGTTGTTGGCCGCATAGATGGATGCTATTTCGCCTGATGATACAATGTATATTTCGTCGGCGTATCCTTCTCGCATTGGAACAGCAAAGCCGCCACAGACAACGTCGCCTAGGACATCGAAGAATACGTAGTCAAATTGATTGGTGTCTAGACCTTGGTCTTTGAGGAGTTGGAGGGTTTGAATTATGCCCCTGCCAGCGCAGCCTACGCCTGGTTCGGGACCTCCAGATTCGATGCATTTTACTTGGTTATAGCCAGTCAGCATCACTGTATCAAGGGAGACTACGCCAGTTCGGGTTAGTTGTTCAAGTACTGTTGTTTGTGTGAAGCCTCCTAGGAGTAGACGAGCTGAGTCGTGTTTAGGGTCGCAACCTATTTGGAGGATTTTTTTACCCTTCAAGGATAGTGCGGCGATAACATTAGAGATGGTTGTGGATTTGCCGATGCCGCCTTTGCCATAAAAAGCGATGCCTTTCAATGACTAATCTCCTTTAGTTCAGCTATCACTGTCGTTATCGGTGGAGGGGAAATCGTTTTGTTGGGGACATGTTTTTTGGCTAAACAATTGAGTGTAGCCAAGAGGGTGGTTTCATCTTTAACTGAGGTTATGCCTTTGTTTTTGAGGAGTTGGATTTTTTCTTGTGCTTGGCCTTTTGTGTAATCCCGTAACCCTATGAGGCAGGTATATTCATCTAACATAAAAGTAGGGATGCCTTGTTCGACAGCATAGAGGGCTGCGTCTAGATTTTTAATGTTACCGTAGCCGTATGGGAAAGAGGTTACGATAACGAAATCGGCTTTTTTTATTAATTGCAGGTTATTGTTGTGGGCAGTTTCACTGATTGGAGACATGGGGGCTTCGATTGTTATGGGTATTTTTAGAAAGTTTGCGGTTTCTTGGTCTGTATCGAGCAGGTTTAAGACTCCTGCAGTTACGTTGTAGCCGTCGTCGATTAGTTGTTTCATAAGTGAGCTACCGCTTCCTGCTCCGCAGATTATATGGATAGTTAAGCTACGTTTGGGTGCTTCATGGTTAATTGATAGAGGAATTATGTATGGTGTTTTTGTTATGGAATTTTGCTTTATGATGGTGTCTATGTTAAAAATTGTTTTAATGTTTTCGCTTGTTAAGATATCGGTATTTCCGGTAGCGACTATTTTTCCGTTTTTTAATAGTATCAAAGAGTCACAGTATCGTGCGGCAAGGTTAAAATCGTGAAATACGCCTACAACTACGAGTTTTTTATCTTCACATAATCGTTTGAGCAGATCCATTATTTCGAGTTGGTTGGCTACATCAAGAAAGGTAGTAGGTTCATCAAGGAGTAGTACTTGTGGTTCTTGGGCTAGGGCTCGGCTTATAATGATACGCTGGCGTTCGCCTCCGCTTAATTCAGTTATTAAGCGGTCTTGGAGGTGCAATGTTCCGGTATAAGCCATTGCGTTTTTTGCGATAGCTACGTCTTTTTCGCCCTCTATGGCAAAACGGGAAAGATGCGGCGAACGCCCCATTAATACCACATCTATGGCAGTAAAGCTAAATGCAACAGTGGTTCCTTGGGAGACAACTGCCATTTGTTTAGCTACATCTATGGCTTTCATGTCATAGATATCTTGGTCTTGGAGAAGGATTGTACCTACTTTGGGTTTTAGGGTATGGCTTATGCTTTTGAGTAAAGTTGTTTTCCCTGACCCATTAGGTCCAAGAATGCCTACGAATTGCCCAGTTTGTGTGTGAAGGCTGATGTTTTCAATGATTTTTATTGATTCGTAATAGCAATCTATGTTGTTTACTTTTAATTCTACCATGTTTATCACTTATGAAGCATCAACTTTTTTCTTTCTTCGCATAAGATAGAGGAAAAATGGTCCGCCGCAAACGGCAGTTATTACACCAACAGGTAACTCTGAGGGCGCTATTACGATTCTTGCCAAAGTGTCACATAGCACAAGAAAAGTAGCACCCATTAAAGCGGATGCGATTATTAGAATTCGATGGTCAGGAGAAAATAGCAAACGAGCCAAGTGGGGAATGATTAGGCCTACAAACGCGATTAATCCACCGACTGACACAGCTGCGGCGGTTACAAACGCACTAGCTACTAGGAGAATTTTTTTCAGTCTTTCAAGATCTACGCCTAAATGAGTAGATTCAGATTCGCCAAGTGAGAGAAGATTTAGGTCACGGGCAAACATATAGATGACCACAGAACCGCCTATTATAAAGAGCAGTGCATTCCAAAAGTCAGACCACATTGTGTATGAGAAGCTACCCATAAGCCAGAAAGATGTCTGGCGAAATTTATCAGGAAACAGGGAATGATACGCGTTAACAATCGCGCCAAACAAAATACTGACAGCGATACCTGAGAGAAGGAGAGTTTGCACCGGAACTTTATTTCCCACTCTTGAGAGGGCATATACGCCAAACACTGTTAACAAACAACCTACGAACGCAAAAAGCGGCATCGTGCTTATGCCCAATACAGTTATGCTAACTCCAAGAATAACAGAAGATGTTGCACCCAAAGCTGCTCCGGATGAGGCCCCGATTGTATAGGGGTCAGCCATTGGATTTCTAAACAGCCCTTGATAGGCGGCTCCTGCAATAGATAAACCAGCGCCCACAAGCGCGGCACATAAAGCCCTTGGAAAACGCACCTGAAGAATCAGCGCGGTTTCAATTGGTGAAACTGGAAAATCAACTAATCGGTTAAGTCCAGGGATATTTGTGAGAAACGCGCCAAGTATATTGGAAACGGGAATGTTGACATAACCTACACCTATAGATAGTAATATAGAACAAACTAATAGTCCAAAAAGCCCCAGAGCAATAAAGCGCCAGTTTTTGGTTTTTTGAGGGGAAATTAATTTTTTTAAAATGGTTGATTTAAGGTTATTCAACATCCGTGGGGGCTCCTCTAAAAAAGAAGGGGAAATACTTAGGCAGTGCCAAAGATTTCTGGATGGAATATTTGGGAAAGTTCATCTAAAGCATTGATAGATCTGGGTCCGGGTCGTGAATAGGTGCTGTCGTGACCTATGTTGTAGATTTGGGTATTTGTAACTGCAGTTATGCTTGACCAGCCGGGACGAGCCTTAAAACTGTTAATGGCGGTATAGCTTGAGAGTATTATATCAGGATTTTTTATTATGACACTTTCAGAGCCAATAACAGGATAAGCGGTTGCGGCGTCGTCAAAGATATTTATACCGCCAGTCAGGGTAACAAGGTCGCTTATATAACTGGTTGGACCCACAGACATTAATGGGTCATCAGATATTTCGATGTAAACTTTGGGCTTATCAGTTACTCCTGCGACTTTATTTGTTACAGTACTGATACGGGTATTGAGGTCAGCCACTATTGCTGTGGCTTCATCAGCATGCCCAGTTGCTTTACCGACGGTAACAAGATTACCCAATACATCATTGATAGTTTGGGGGTTTAATACTATTACAGTATAGCCCATGTTGCGCAGTTTACTTGCCGCTTCATCGCTTGCTCCACCACCACTGGCAATAACCAAATCAGGTTCTAGTGCAATTATGGGCTCTATTGCTGGCTGCCAGTAACTACCAATAGAACTCATTTTACCTTCTGCAATCCATTCAGCAAAATCGTAGGGGTAATCACAATAATCTGTAACACCAACAACTTGATCACCTGCACCAACAGCAAACAAAACCTCAGTAATGCTAGGTGCTAAAGAGACAATACGTTGAGGAACTGAGTTAATAGGCACTTCAGTACCATCATCATCAATTACAGTCACGAATTTACCATCACTGCCGTTGTTCTGCGGATCTGTATATAGAAACACCAAAGAAACTGAAACTACAATTATTGCAAGAATTATTGCCACAATTAACCATAACTTTGTTTTTTGCATGAGCCTCTCCAACTGTTAAGATTAAACGCTAAAACAACTAAACAACTAATAAATCTTAAGTTAACTATTAATAATTATAAGTTGATCAACTAAGGTTTCATCACAATCAACCACAACAAGAAACAGCGGAACCAAACAATGTTTTAAACGCCACCCTGCCAGCGGCAGTGTAAAAATGTTTCATATTGGAAGAAAACACGCGAACAAACAGAAGCCGCCAATCAACCATGCCCAAGTATTTTGGAGAAAAAATTGTGTGCTCATGTTGCCTTAATTGCAATCAGCCGTTTACCAATAAACCGCATACTGCTACGTTGATGATACGCTTTGACCGCATCACCCAACCACATAAATCATCACAAATCATCAAGCAAGCGCGTGGCACTTTCTGATGTTGCCGCAAGAAAAAGTTCACTGCACCCACATTTTTGTGCAGTCGAACAAACGATACCTTCAGGGATTTGGCAATGTATCGGGCATCGGCGCCGTATCTGCCCGCAAATAGAATCATCAAACCCATCACCAATACCACTTCACTCATGATTACAGTCTTAATATACAATGAGTTGGAATAAAAAGATTAGGCAGTGTCCTAATTAAGATTTGATAACGATCGATAGTAAAAGAATTCGTGCCAAGACCACAAATGATCAGTTAAACCTTCAAGCTTAGCAGGAGAAACATTACGCTTAAACTCGTTGATAAA
>Ga0123356_10000757_pt1 | contig 35770 bp, 37 predicted proteins | sample TergutEmb28metaG_2_FD_92546 | JGI IMG/M metagenome (GOLD analysis project Ga0123356, IMG submission 92546) | Embiratermes neotenicus P3 segment gut microbial communities from Petit-Saut dam, French Guiana - Emb289 P3 | ecosystem: Host-associated > Arthropoda: Insects > Digestive system > Gut ...
ACCTGACGCAGGGACCGCCAGCGGCAACGACCGATCTGACGATTCCCGACAGCCGCGACCTGATTTCACAGCCGACGCTGCTGGTGATGCTGAACGAGGCCGTCGAGGCGCGCAAAGCGGCGAAGGACGGGTTCGAGTTCGCTCGCGCCCGAGCCCGCGAGCAGTTGATCCGAGCCAAGCTCGATGAGGTCGGCTGGGAGGAGTTCCTGCATCCCCGTGGGCGGGGTGGCAAGTTCGCCGAGAAGGCCGGTGGCTTGGAAGCGAAGATCGCCAAGGGCTGGTCGCTTGCCGGGCGTGCTCCGACTCGCAAGGACGAGATCGACCTGCACGTCTCCCGAGCCCGCGAGTGGGAGGGCAAGGCGATGCAGGCGCACACGCCGGAGATGCGCGACAAGCTGCTCAAGACGGCGACGTTCCACGCCGACGAAGCGGAGCGACTGCGAGCGGGCGGCAAGTCAAAGACCGGCGAGTTCACCGAAAAGCGGCTCTCCGGGCACCAAGCGCTGCCGGACGAGGCGTACCTGGGCAAGAAGATCGAAACGCCGACTGAACAGCCGACCGAGAGGCCGGGCGGGCTGATGTCTCACCCAGAGCTAGACCGGCTGTATGGCAAGCGGATTACTGACGTGCCTTCCGCTATCGGCGCGCGTCCCGGTAAAGCCTCGGGAAAGCGCTCCTCTGGACACCAGGCGCTTCCGGATGAGGCGTACCTGGGCAAGGCGAAGGAGCAGCCGTTCGGTGCCGGGCCGGTCACGACCCGCAAGGGTGAGAACATCGGGCACATCGTCGCGAGGCCGGGCACTCAGCAGACCGACCTTCATCATCCGACCGGCGAGTGGGAGGCGCACCACAACGAGCACGGGATGATCGGCGTGTACCCGACCAGCGGCGAGGCGCGCAGCGCCATCTTCGCTGCCAATCGCAAGGGCGGGGGCGAACCTGCGCGCAAGATCAACTCCGACGCCTTCGATCCCGGCACCAAGCAGACCACCAAGCTGACGCAAAGCGAGGCTATCGACACCCTGACGAAACAGCACGGCTACTCCCAAGGCGATGCCAAGGATCTACTGCGGTACGTGGACGACTCTGCCGTCCCAGGCTGGATGTACTCCGCCGCGTCGCGCCGCGACCAGGCGAGGCGGCGCACGCAGGAGAGCACTCGCTGGGTCGAGCATGAGGGCGAGCGGATGTTGCTCAGCGAAGTCACCAAGCCCGCGCCGCCGATCCCCGCGCCACCGCCGCCTAAGTTGCAGCTAAAGCCCCAGTTCCAGAAGGCCGTTCACGACCATCGCGTGTTCAAGGCGCTGCGGGCCACCTACACCCGTCCGCCGCGCATGAGCGGCATGGACGACACCGACACGATTGCCTCGCTGGTCCGGATGCAGAAGGCCGGGCTGGTCGAGCGCTCCGCACGCGGCGACTGGCGGCGTGCCGCTGGCGCGAACGCACCCGGCACAGCCCCGCCCGCACCTCCACCTGTGCCCGTGGCCGATCCTGTCGGCGCACCGATTGACGATCCCTATGCGAAGGCAACGGAGGGACCATGACCACCCTCGTAGAACCGACCCACCCCTGGTATCGCTTGGAGGAAGCGGTCGCTGCCCGCAAGGCGGCGACGGACTCCACCGAGTTCGTCCGCCTACAGGCACGCGAGCGTGTAATCCGCCGCCACCTGGAGGAAAAGCAGTTCACCGCCGCCCGACGGCAGGAGTTGGCCGACAAGGGCCACGCCTTACCCGAGGGCGGCTTCCCTATCGAGAACGCCAGCGACCTCGCTAACGCGATCAAGGCGCTGGGCCGGGCCACGAACCCGGACGCTGCTCGGCGGCACATCATCAAACGCGCCCGCGAACTGAACCTGCTCAGCGCGCTGCCGGACTCGTGGAACGTCAGCGCGGACACAGGGTCGTGAGTGGCCGAGCGTGTTCGCACGATCCTGCTGTTCGGCGCGGCGTTCGGGTGCCTGCTCTACGCCTTCATTCCACCGGGCAGACCGGAGTGGATCGGCACTGCCGGAGCGTTGCTCGGCGGCGAGATGCTGGCTCGGGCAAAGGACGCTAATGGGAGACGCGAGTGACCCGGCGAGCGTGGATCTACGTGACGACCGGCTACGTCTGCATGGCGGTTGGGTTCATCGTGTTCGGCTTCATCCTCAACCACGAGGTCAACAGGATCAGCCAGACACAGAAGTACCTCGGCACCGCTGTCGTCCACAACGCCGGAGCGATCTGCCTCGGCCTGACCGCGCCGAGCAAGGCGGCGGAAATGGCAATCGTGGAGTCGTTCCTCAAAGACCACGGGGCCACCATCGCCAAGCAGTTCACGCCGATCTGCCGGGCAGCGGCAGCGAAGGCGGCGCACGACATCTTCGACCACAACCTCCCGCCCGGCGTAGACGCCATCGTCCACCATCCTGAAAGTCGAGGGGTCGGCTAATGCCCTACGCGCTGAAAGGCAACACCGTGATCCGCGAGGACACCGGAGCCGTCGTCAAAGAGCACCCGACGAAAGCGAAGGCGCTGGCGCACCTGCGAGCGTTGAAGATCAACGTCGAGGCCCAGGAAGCGCAGTGGCGGACGCTCGATGAGCACGCCCAGGAGTGGCTGGACGAAAGCGTCAAGACGGCTGCTCTGGCGGTCACGCCGAGCCCGTTCTCTACGTCCACCACGAGCAACTGGGTCGCCCGCGTCGGGGGTCTGCCGCCGTACATCCAGAACATCGCGAAGGGGATGATGCGAGGCGGCGACGTGGACGAGTCCTCGGCCATCGGCAGGGCTATCGGTGCGGTCAAACGCTGGGCTCGTGGAGGCGGCAACGTCCATCCAGAGGTTCGTGCGGCGGCGGCTGCGGCATTGGCCGAATGGGAGGCCAAGCGGGCAGCCTCGAAGGTCGAGAAGGGCGTCAAGAAGGTCGCCAGCGCCGCCAAGGGCGCTGCCAGCAGTTCTTCCTCGTAAGCACTCGATGTGCGCTGGACGCGGCGCACGATATGTGCTACTCTGTTGGTGCGGGATTCCCCCCGCACCGACCGAGGAGGCAGGAATGACCACCACCAAGACCGTGACCGGGCCGTTCGTGGACACGCGCAGCAGAAGGCGGACCGCCGACTGGCTCGTGCTTGTCCGGCAGGGCGCAGTCGTGCAGACCTACCGGTTCGCCGACGAGGCAGCCGCCCAGGCGTTCGCCGATGACCAGACGGGCGGTGCAGCATGACCGCCCTCAACGACTACCGCGTGCTGGTCGCAGTCAACGACCCCGACCTCGCACTCACCGTCCGCTACGACATGCGCGACGTGAGCGCAGCCGGAGCAATCGACGTTGCCAACAGGGCAGCGCGCAAGGACTACGGCGACGGCAACTGGCAGGTCGAGCGCGTCGAGGTTTACGACGGGCGCGACTGGCAGGAGGTGGCGGCATGACCGCGCTCCGCACCGTCTACGAGCAGCAGGAGAACCTGCGCGAGGCGCAGTGGAACGTCTCGCACGTCTACGAGGACATCTTCTGGGCGCTGGACCCGAAGGCTCGGGCGAGCGTCAACATCCTCGAACACCCGGACTACCTCGCCGCGAAGGCCACCGCCGACGCGCTCGCCGCGACGGTCGCCTCGATGCGCGATCAGGTCGGCGGGCGCGTGTTCCGCGTCGTGGACTCCAAGCTGGACGACCTCGCTGACAGGATCGCGAAGCTCAACAAGAAGGCCGTCAAGCTCGGCACCGACCCGATCATCCTGACCGTTTCGGACGAGCACGACCAGGTGACGCGCAAGGTGTCCGCAGCCGACTGGCAGTCCGACATCGACGCGGCGGAGGGCACGCTCGGCGGCATCCTCACCGAGGTCTACGACTTCACCTACGTCACCGTCAACGGGCCGACCCCGATGATTGATGGCTGGGTGTTCCTCGCGACGCTCGACCACGAGGCCGACTCCGGCGCTGACGAGGGCGTCGGCATCCGCCGGGCTCCGGTCGGCACCGGCCTGGTCAACAGGATCGGGCAGGACGCCGCCGATGCGGTCGAGGCTGCCGACCTGACCTGCTACCGGCACGCCGACCCGGACTGCGACCACTGCAAGCTGGACCGCAAGCGCAAGCAGACTTACGTGCTCTACGAACTGAGCACGGGCGCGCTGCGGCAGATCGGCTCCACCTGCCTGCGGGACTACACCGGGGCGAACAACCCCGAGAAGATCGCCGCCTGGGCCGAGTGGATGGAGGGCCTGTACGCCGACCTCGAAATCGGCAACGCGGGCGGCGGCGGAGTGGACGGCGGTGGGCGCATCGCGATCCCGACCGACCTCTACCTCGCCAACGTCGCCGCGATGATCCGCACGAAGGGCTGGGCTCCCCGCTGGACCAGGAGCTACTACGGCGACTTCGAGCGCAACCCCGGCGCGACCGCCGACGCGGCGCACTACAACATGAAGGCTCCGAAGGCGACGCACGTGGCGGTGCTCGATGAGGATTGGACGACCGCCAACAACGCGCTGACGTGGGTCCGGGACGACCTCGGCGAGCGGGACACGCTGGACGAGTTCCAGCACAACCTCGTGACCTACTGCCGAGCGGACTACCTGCCCGCCAAGGGCGACGGCTTCATCGCCGCTGCCATCGGCGCGCTACAGCGCGAGATCGAGCGCAAGCTGAAGGCGCAGCAGACCGCCGACTCCGACTGGATCGGTGAGGTCAAGGACCGGATCAAGGGCCTGACGTTCGCGGTGACGTTCACCAGGGCGTTCGACGGCGACTACGGCACGCGCTGGCTGATCAAGGGCCACGACGGCAACGGGAACCTGCTGGTCTGGTGGACGAACAGCGGCGAGTTGAAGCAGGGCACGACCTACACCTGCGACGCGACCGTCAAGGCTCACGACACCGACAAGTACGCCGACGACGCGAAGGTCACGACGATCACCAACGTCCGGGGCGTCAAGGAAGTCGAGGTGGTCGCATGAAGTCGCCGTGGGCATGGTCGGGCGACGACCGCATCGACCCGTGGCTGAGCGCCGAGCTAGGTCAGGACGACCGGCCCGGCGACTCGGCCTGGTACGGCTCCCACGACGTAACGCCGGATGAGGTTGCGTCGTGGGATGCCGAGCAGCCTGAGCCGGACGACACCGACGGCTAGCACTCGTCGTGTGCTATCATTGAGGGACACCACCGACCGAGGAGCAGCATGACCAACGACTACCTACACGAGATTGAGGCCGACGAGCGGCGCTACGCCGCGTCGTTCGATGAGTACGACTCCTACCGCGAGGATGAGCTTGCGGCAGCCCGCGAGGACGCCGCCTACGACGACTTCATCGCGCGTGCGACGCAGTGCCCGTGGGACGGCACCTACTGGGACGAGAAGCCCTACAAGGCGCGCTGGGATGAGCCCGCCGGGGTCGAGGTGCCCGAGTGCCCGAAGTGCGGCATGGGCGTCGATGAGGCGCAGGAGTGCCTGGACGAGTTCGAGGCACGGCACCTGAACCTGCTCGGTGCCATCGACCAGGCTGAGCACGAGGGCGACACCGCTCGCCGCGACGCGCTGGCGGAGCAGGCCGACCTGATCGCCGAGAAGCTGGCGGAGCGGTTCGCATGAGCGACACGACGCTGGACACCAAGGGCGTCGAAATCGCCGAGGGCGACCGCGTGAACGTCGGCGTCGCCATGACTGGCGAGGGCGAGTTCTACCGGCTCGAAGGGACGATCACGCAGATCACCGAGTTCGATGTCGGCGACGGCGACTACGGCCAGCCCGTCGGCATCAACCCGCGCGTGACCGTGCGCTACGACGACGGCTCCGAGGAGAGCTTCTACACCTACTGGACGGCCACCGGGCCGTGGGACGACGACGCTCCGTTCAAGTGCGAGGACGTGGAGAAGGTGGCGGCATGAAGGTTCGAGTGACCGTCACCGTCGAAGTTGATCCGGACGCCTGGGCGCAGGAGTACGGGCTGTTCCCCGCCGTCGTCCGCGAGGACGTGGACACCTACGTCCGCCAAGCCGTGTTCGAGTCGCCTGCCGCGCAGGCCGGGCTGATCCGGGTGCCGCGATGAAGCGCACGCGAATCCACCCGGTCCTCGGCGTCGAAGTGCTGACCCACGCGGGCTACATCGCCCACATGGCCGAGCGCCACGGCGTCAGCTACGAGGAAGAACAGCAGAGCCACTGGGACGACATGGCACGCGCCGAGCAAGAGGAACACGACCACCTGCGCGACAACGCGCTCGCGATCCTCCAAGAGGCCGTGCGCGAGCAGAACAAGTGGGGGCGCTGTGACACCCGCCTGACGTGGGAGAAGCACAACCGCTGCTGGGCTGTCGTTGTTGACGGCGAGCGCATCGCCAGCCCGCCTAACCGCAAGTCGGCGGAGCGCTACCTGGACGAGCACCTGCGGAGCATCGGTAGGCTGATCGCCAAGCCGACCGCCCTCGTGGAGATCCGCTCCGTTGACCCCGGCTCGCTGTACGGCGGCACGCAGCGCATCGAGGCGCACGCTAAGCGCGCCGACGGCACCGAGGGCGTGATCGTCTGGACCCACTGGCACCATCCCGGCAGCTACCTAGAGCCACCGGAGGATGAGGTCGAAGTCTGGTGGGAGGAGCCGGAGCAGACGGCTACGCCGGAGGCCAGTCGATGATCGACCGGCTGCTCAGGATCGCCGTTCTGTTCCTCGGCTACGCCGCACTCACCGGGGCGCTCGAACTCGCCGGGCTGCCCTGGTGGGCGGCGACGCTCGTGATCCTCGGCGTCGCCATCGTGACCGGGTTCGTGCTCGGCACCGTCAGCGAGCTACGCGAGAACTGACTGACGTAGAGTCCCGTGTCGTGCTCAGCGCCGCCCTAGCGATCTTCGCTCTGGCGGCGCTCCCGTTTGTGCTCGGGTTCGTCGGTGAACGGCTCCTGTTTCGCTACCGGCAGCGCATCCTTCACTGGCTGCTGGATCAAACCTGGATACCGTGGCAGTGGCGCTGGCGCTGTGCCTCGGCGCTGTTTCACCTCTACCCGACGCTGTTCTAGACTCGCCGCCCGCGCGGGGATAGCAGGTGCATGGGTGGGGCTCATAACCCCGGCCCTTCCGGGTTCGACTCCCGGCCCCGCTATCGCGCTGAGAATCCATCTGTCGAACCGCGCAAACTGCGCCTTAGTATCGGGGCGCATGGGTGCGACTACAGACATTCCCGCAGAAGCGACCGAACTCCGCGAGGCGATGTACGCGCTCGCGCCCGAGGCGGTCGAGTTCCCCGCCGAGCTAGCCCAGGCGCGCGTTCAGCGTCTCATCGAGCGCGGCATGAACCTGGAGGAAGCCACCACCGCCGAGGAACAAGAACGCTCGAAGATGCTGCCCATCCACATCCTCCGGCCCTGTGTCGGCAAGGGTCGAGGCAGACACGTCTACGAGGCCGACATGCTTCGCGAGAACGCCCACAAGTTCTCGGGCTGGCGTCAGTACATCGACCACCTGTCGCCGGAGGCGCGCAAAGCGGCGAAGGGACTGCCTCGCTCGATCCGCGATCTCGGCGGGCGGATCGTGGAGTCCTACTGGGACGCCAACGTGCCCGCCGACCCGGAGAAGGGCTACGAGCAGGGAGCGGTTGTCGGCTGGTCACTGCCGACGCCGTTCATCCGCGAGCTTGCCGAGAACGACCCCGAACTGGTCGAAGCGTCGATCTCCGCCAGCGCAACAAGCGTGCAGCCCACGATGCGCGACGGTCGGCGTGCTTGGCTGGTCGAGGGCATCGAGGATCACGGAAGCGTTGACTGGGTGACGGAAGCGGGTGCCGGTGGCCGAGTCGTCGCTCTGATGGAGGCTGCCTACAAGGAGGACGGAATGGGACTGTTGGAGTCCATGACTGACGAGGAGTTCGTCCGCTACGTCCAGGAAGTCCGTCCTCATCTGCTGGCAGAGCAGGGGAACGGCAACGGCGATGGCGACGGTGACGGAAGCAACGGAGACATCGACCCGGACGAGTTGGCGGCGATGATCGCCAAGCTGAAGAAGGGCAACTCGAAGCTCTCGGACGACCAGGCCGAGGCGATGGCCCGGCAAGCGCTGTCGGAGTCCACACACAAGGAGACAGATATGGGTGTCACCCCCACGGCGCTCCAGGAAGCTCTCCAAAGTGAGGACTTCCAGAGCGCGATCAACACGGCGGTTCAGGAGCGCGTTGAGGCGCAGGTCAAGACGCTGGTCGAGGCCGCTGTCGCCGACGAGCGCGAGTTGATCCGCGCCGAGGCGCGAGCCGACGCCGACCGCAAGCTCGATTTGCGCGACATGCGCGACGCGGCGCACAAGCAGATCAGCGAGTCCCGTCTGCCCGAGGCGTTCGCCGACCGGGCGAAGGCCCTGTTCGAGCTTGGCGAGGAAGGCCCGACTCCGGCGCTCGACGTGGTGGACGATGTTGACGACGACGGCAAGGTCACCAAGAAGGCCGAGGACAAGCTCACGGAGGCGGTCGCTGAGGTCATCGAGGATCAGCGCACACTGCTCGCAGCCGCCAACCCGACCCGCGTTCGCGGGCAGGGCGTCGGCGCTCCCGCCAAGAAAGGCGAGGGCGAGGGCGGCGACGGCGACGAAGGCCCCAAGAAGGGCGAGGGAACGCTCTGGGGTGCCGTCCTCCAAGAGGCAGGGGTCGATCCCGCGAAGGCGTGGGACGACTGAGGCCATCGGTAAGGCGAAAGGAGCAAGCACATGCCGTATAACCGTCCCGGCCCCGGCGTCTACGTCGTGAACAGCACAGGCGACCCGATCCAGCACGGTGCGCCGGTCCTGGTGGACAACTTCGCGGGAGTCGCGGTCAAACAGCAGACGCCGCCGTGGAGCGCCGGACTCGAAGTCCCGGCGATGATCGCGGAGGACGAGCCGTTCTTCATCATCACCAAGGGTGTGGTCCAAGTGCTCAACACCGACATCAACGCTGCTGTCAAGGGCGACGAAATCGGGATCGAGGAGGACGGCACGCTCACCACAGGCTCGGGCGACGCCAAGTTCGGCAGGGTCGTGGAAGTCGGCGGCGAGCGTGGCACGCCCCCGAACCGCGTTCGGATCGACCTCGACGCGAAGGACAGTTTCTAGATTCCCGCTCGGGTTCCCCCACCTGAGTCGGGTCGGCCCTCGGGCATCATCATGGGCGCGTGCGCCTTGGAGGGGAAGTAGTCGGCCAATGACCCAAGGAGCAACATGAACACTGGCAATCCATACGGAGCGTTTGGCCGACCGATTCGGCTGATCGAGGCGTACAAGGAATGGCGCGACGAGCGCATCTTGGAGGAAGCCGACTCGAAGGCCGACTTCCCTTCTTTCCTGTTCGGTCCCGTCCGGCAAAGCCTGTGGACGGGCTACAGCCGCGCCCAGGCTCAGTACCAGCGCTACACCCGGCAGGAGAACGCGCCGGACTTCCGCGAGCGCCGTCTGCGCGGCCTGAACGGGATGCTGGGGATCGGGTTCGTCGGGGATCACGGGCACTACCCAGGGATGAGCCGGACTGAGCGCCCACCGGCCACGCTGTCGGTTGACACCTACGGCGGCGTCTACTCGATCACCCGGCAGGCGATCATCAACGACGACTCGAACACGCTGTTGAACTCGAATCCGGCGGACATGGGCTACGCCGCCGGGGTGTTCATCTTGCAGACCGTGATCGCGATGATCGAGAACCCCGGCCTTGCGCCGGACGGTGCGGACTTCTTCTCCGCCGGGCCTGCGGGACGCGGCAACGAGGTCGCAGACGCGCTGTCCGAGGACGCGCTCGCCGACGCCGTGGCGTTCATGGAAGGCCAGTTGGACGACGACGGGCGGCAGATCGTCGTCACGCCGTCGGTGCTGGTCGTCAAGAACGCCCGGCTCCAGATGGTCGCCCAGCGCATCCTCAACTCGACCCAGACCGGCGTCAACATCAACTGGGACGGCACCACCGGACCGGGCGTCGGCACAGGCTCATTCGATAAGGGAACGCTCAATCCCTTGGCTGGGATTTTGCCCGCCGACGGCGTGATCCGCGACCCGTGGTTCTCTGACAACCAGAACTGGTACCTGTTCGCTGACCCGAACGACGTGCCAGCGTTCGCCGTGGGCTTCCTGAACGGCCAGAGCGACCCCCAGGTGATGCTCAAAGACCCGATGGTCAGGATGGCTCTCGGAGCCGGAACCGACCCCTACCAGTTCGAGCTTGACTCGGTGGACTTCAAGGTCCGCTCGGACTTCGGCGTCGGCGTCATCGACCCACGCGGGGCCTACCGCAGCGTCGTGGCCTGAGTAGCCTTACAGCCATGCCCAGAGGATCAGACAGCGAAGCTGCCGGTGCCGAACTGAAAGCTCGCACCGGCCTGACACCGAACGCCGAGGAAATGATCAAAGCGAACCAAGAACAGATCACGCCGGAGCTTCGCGCCGCCAGCAACCGGCCCATTGACTATGAGGCGACGAAGGAAATGGACGAGGACGAGGCCAAGGGCTTCCTCGAAGAAGAGGGCCACGAGGTCGTCAGCTTCGCTGTCCGAGGCCCGTTCGTCGTCGTCGTCGCAGAGGACGAGTACGGCCACCTGCACAAGACCGCACACGCCCGCAAGGGCAAGGAAAAGCAAGCGGAGCGCGCGACGCAGGGCTCCGAGCCGCGCGGTGGACTGCGCGGCAAGGTCGAGCGCCACGAGGAAAAGCGCGAGGAGAAGCGCGAAGCTCGCACCACCAGCAGGCGCACCGCTTCCGGCCCGAGCACGACAACGGAGTAGCCCGTGGCCGTCCTGACGCCTACCGTGCCGCCGCCAGCGGCCTGGGTGCCGGGCGTGCCCGAGATCAAGTCGTGGAGCCGACGGGACTTCACCGACCTCGACGCTCCGTTCACCGACTCTGATCTTCAGGTGCGGCTGGACCGCAGCATCGCCTACCTCGAAGCAGTCACGGGGCGCAAGTGGGACGGCTCGATGCCGCCAGTGCTGGTGCCCATCGCCCAGGAAGCGACCCAGCTTCGCGTCGAGCAGATGTGCTTCCAGGAGCAAGAGGACTACTACGAGACGACCAACGACGACCAGATCCAGAGCTTCACCGCAGGCAACTACTCCGAGAACCGCCCGATCATCCGCACGTACACCGGCACGTCGAGCGGCTTCCCGGAGGTCAACACCAACGGGTGGCTGAACAAGGACATCTGGCTGCTCTGCACCGACGACATGCGGACCTACTGGATCGAGACGCTGCAAGGCGCGGCGATGGCGGCGCAGATCCCCTCGATGGAGGTCACCGAGGCAGACTGGGGCAACTACGGCGGGCTGTACCCGTACTCGTGGGGTCCGGGAGCGTTCCGCACACCGCTACTGGACAACACGGTCTGGGGTGCGTAAGTGGGCTTCTCCGGCTGCCTGGTGGATCAGGCACGCCGAGTCGTGCGCCAGCCGACCTCGCAGCGCGTCGAGGGCACCACGCAGTTCGACACGATCTACGAGCCGTGGTTCAAGTGCCGCTGGACGTACAACCCCGCGCCGGACGGCGACGATCCGCAGCAGGGCCGCAGGCGCACACCGCGCACAGGCACGTTCATGTGCGCGCTGCGCGACACCGACGGCAACACGCTCGACATCCGCTCAGCCGACCGGATCGAACTGAACTCGCCGCAGCTAGGCCGGGCGACGTTCGAGCTAACCAGCGACGGCGAGCCGATCCGCAAGAAACGCCGGATGCTCGGCTGGATGGCGACCGCCACCCGGATCGAGGAACACGAGTTCATCAAGCCGATCCGCCCGCCACCCGCGCCCGAGCCCGAGCCCGAGTGGGAGTTTGATCCGGAGGCTCCGTGATGGCCGAGTTCATCACCAAGTACATCGGTCCGAATCTCGCCGACCTGTTCGATGACCAGCCCGCGAAGGATGCCTGCAAGCGGCTGGCCGACATGGGCGGCGACCGCCTGCACGAAACCATCGCGATCTACACCCCGCTGAAAACCGGCAACCTGCGCTCAAGCTGGTTCCGTGCGCCGACGATTGACGAGGGCACCCGCTATACGTCCTACGTCCGCACGGAGGTCAGCTACGCGCCCTACGTCAACTACGGCACCGGCCTGTGGGGGCCTGAGCACCGCAAGTACCTGATCGAGCCGCACCCGCCGCGCCGGTTCCTGGCGTGGTATGACCCGAAGTCCGCGTTCGCGGGCAAGAGCGGCTGGGTCTACGCACGGCGGGTCTGGCATCCCGGCTCCGAAGGCGCGCACATGGTTCAGAAGGGCGCGCTCGAAACCGAGGCGGTGTTCGGACGCTGGGCCGAGCTAGACCTACAGCAGTTCAAGGCCGACATGGAAGCGCTGGCGATCAAGGCGCAGGGGAGCGTGAAGGTCTAGTGGCGTCCGATCCGCTGCTCGACGTAGGCCGCTCGCACATCGACGCGCTGCGCTCGCTGAAACGCTACGTCGCTGTTGCGCTCGGCGACGAGTGGGAGATCCGGCTGAGCCGCGAGGAAGGCGCGTTCGCCCGACCGTTCGCCCGCGTCTGGCAGATCGCCGGAACCACCTACCCGCTCGGCGGGCGCTGGCTGGCGGACATCGTGCAGCCGTTCGTGATCGCCGCCTACCCGGTCAAGGGCCGCAGCCCTGACGAGGCGATGCTCAAAGCTCAGAAGGTCGAGAACGCGCTGTACCGGGCGTTCCGCTGCGGGGTCGAGGACGGCAGGGCGATGCGCGTCCCGCTCTACAACTACTACCGGGTCAAGAACTGGGATGAGGGCGTCTGGATGCCGAAGGCGTTCATGCGAGTCAACGACCTCGCGACGCAGCCGTTTCCCGATCCGGACGACAACACGCTCTGGACGGTGACGTGCGATGTGCGCCTGACGTGGAGGCGGCTGGCGGAGACGATTCCGGAAGGCCCGCCGTTCTCCGGCGTCACGCTCGCAAGTCCATCTGTGGAAGTCGTCTGAGTCGGGCTTACCATCGGCCCAAGCCCTAGCTGTGGGGTTCACAGAGAGGAGCACGATGGCAACCGAATCAGAGCAGGGGCAGGAGCCCGAGAGGGCTGCCACGAGGCGATCCTCCGCTAGGCGCGAGGAACCCGAGGCGAAGCAGGCCGAGGCTGAGGTCAAGCTCCCGGACATCCCGGTCGGGCAACTGATCGACCAGGCCACCGGGCTGCTCGGAACCTCGCCGTGGACAGCGGCAGGGGCGCTGAGCGAGCACGACCGCGACGAGAAGATGAGCATTGACGCTGCCAAGGCCGAAATCGAGAAATGGCTGAAGCAGCCAGCCGTCAAGAAGGAGGACAAGTAGATGCCCGGCTCGTTCTCCAAGCAGAACCGCCCGGTCAGACCAGGCGCGTACTTCGACTGGGAAGCCCAGCCGACCACCACGATTGCGCCGAACATCGGCTCGGTCGTGTGTCTCGCAATCGTCCACGACTGGGGTCCGGCGAACATCCTGACGCCGTGCATGTCGCTCGCGGACTTCCAGACGATCTTCGGCCCTTCGACCGACACGCCGGGCTACATCGCCGCGATGCAGTGCTTCCGTGGTGAGGGCGTCTCCGGGCGCGGCGGCGCAGGCGAAGTGCTGGCCTACCGGATGGTCGGCTCGGGTGCGGCTGAAAGCTCGGTCGAGTTGCCGGACGCTTCCGAGGCCACTTCGCTGACCCTGACAGCCCTGTACCCAGGCTCCTACGGCGACAACCTCGCAGCGGTCGTCAGCGTCGGTATCCCGGCCACCAACACCCAGGTTGCGATCACGCTGAACGGCATGACCATCGAGTCGTTCTCGTGGCTCGCCTCTGACGTGGAGGGTCTGGCCGAGTTGATCAACACGACCTCGAAGTGGGTCAGCGCCGAGGCCGAGGATGCCGCCGAAGCGCTTGACACATCCTCGACCGTGCCGATCCCGTTCGCAGGCGGCGACGACGGCATCGACACGCTCGCGAACTCCGACTGGACAGGCACCCCGACCAGCATGCTCGATCAGGTGTCGGCGGCACGCTTCTCGCTGTTCGCCGCGTTCGACGTGACTGATACAGCGACGCTCACGGCGATAGCCAAGTGGCAGTCCACGCTCAACTCTGGCGGCAAGCGGTTTATGACCGTCGTCGGCGGCGGAGCCACCGACACTGCCGCGACCGCTGTCGCCCGCTCGGCACAGATGGCCGACATGCAGCCCGGCGGGCTCGGCGGCGGCGAGAACGTCGTCAACCTCGGCGTCGGGACGCTCGTGGACGATCAGCTTGGCGAACTCACGACCTCGCAGCTTGCCCCGCGCATCGCCGGGATTCTCGCGGCACGCGGCGAGACGATGAGCTTGACGTTCGCCCGCATGGCTGGCTGCACCCCCGGTTCGGTGATGCCTTCGGACGCCGACGTGTCGCTGTGCTTCGACGGCGGTGTCGTCTGCTTCGGGGTTGACTCGAACGCTGCCTCACCGGTCCGTGTCGAGAAGGGTCTGACCACCTACATCGGCGGTGACGACTCGAAGCCGTACCTGATTTACAGAAATCCCAAGTTTGTCAGAACGATGCACGGGATCGAGTTGGACATCACCGACTGGGCGACCGGCGCGGCCATCGGCTCGCTCCAGGTCAACGACCAGACACGGGCTCTCGTTGTCGGCTACGGCCACCAGGTAATGGAGCAGCGCGCGGGGCTCGGCGTGATCCAGGACGGCTACACCGTCGGCGTCGATCCGATCCCTGCCCCGTCCGATGACGACGAGTTCGTCGCGGTTGTCTACGGGATCGCGTTCGGACGCTCGGTCGAGCAAATCTACAACACGGTCTATATCTCGTGACGTGTGCTAACCCGCTAACCAGCAAAGGGAGGTGAAACTCAATGTCACTTGGATCAAGCGAGGGCCTGTACCGCATCAGCGGTATGTACGGCTACTGCATCATGGACGGCTACGTCAGAGCAGAGATCACGAACGTCACGGCGACTATCACCATCGCCAAAGTCGAGGTTCCGCTGGTCGGCGCGACCCGCATGGGGATCAAGCCGGGCCGTGAGACACGCGACGGCACGTTCACCGTCCAGAAGATCGACTCCTACTGGGAGGACTACATCCACAGCTACATGAGCCAGAGCTTGGCTCAGCGTCGCGCGGCTCGTGGCACCCAGGCGGGGTCGATGCGCTCATTCACGATGCAGGTCTGGCTGGACGATCCCGATGCGCTCGATGCTGAGGTCTGGCAACTCAACGGCTGCATGCTGTGGGACTTGCCGCTCGGGTTCGACATCACGACCGACATCATCGACCGCTCGCTGACATTCGGCTGGGAGACGGAAAAGCCGTTGCAGACGTTCGAGGTCGTGCAAGGCCAGACGAACCCGGTCACCGGCCAGCCCGCAACCCGCCGCACCAACTCGCTGTCGTCGTGATCATCGACTACGAGAAGGCGTGGACCGAAATGAAGGTCTACCTGCTCTCGAAGAACTCGCACGGGCAGCGTGACCTGCTGACGCACATGGCGCAGATCGAGGTCGCCTGCCGCGTGCCCGAGCAGTTCAGGGGATTCGACCCGGACCCCCTGCCGAAGTCGCCCTCTACGAAGCCACTCCGCGAGGTGGCTCGGCATGGCTGATCTATCAATCCGTCGCGAGGCCACAGGCCCCGAAGGAGCAGCACCATGCCAGACGTTCACACGCAGGAGACTGCGAACCCGGTAGCCGAACGCACCGACGTTCGCGTTCAGCAGCCGCCTGAACGCCCAGGACGCGCTCAGCGGCCACAGAAGGACCACGTGGACCCGACTGCCCCGTTGCCCGCTCCGACCGCGCTGCGGGGCCACGAGAGCCACGAGGACCGCTCCACGGAGGACGTGCTCGACGCCCTCGCCCACGACAAGAACGTCTCCGAGACGGAGGCGTCCTCGGCGCTCGAATGGTTCCTGTCCGAGGAACCGGACGAGGACGAGCAGCAGACCCACACCATCGAGATCAACGTCGGCGTCGGGGAGCGCCAGCAGTGGATCTCGTGGGTCGTCCGGCCCATCGACACCGACGAGCTTCGCCGGATTCAGCGCACGACAGCGGCGCTGCGCCGCCGAGGCCGTCAGGACGATCTGGCGGTGGACCAGTTGGGCAACCTGAAGATCATCGTTGCGGGCTCCGTCGATCCCGACATCGAGCAGATCGCGCACGAAAAGGGCAAGCAGCCCGAGGCGCTGTTGCAGCAGCGGTTCGCCAAGAAGCCGGGGCTCATCGCCCAACTGTCAAGCCAGATCATGGCGCTGTCCGGCTTCGATGACGAGGACATCAGGGACGCACTGAGCGCAAAAAACTGATCAAGGCCGGGAGCGGCGAAGCGCACCTGCTGTTCCTGGCTTGGAGATACGGCGGTGAAGATCCGTACAGAACCTACAACGGGCTCGACCAGGACTACCGCCCGCTCGGGCATCCCGAGGAACCGTCACGCCCGCCGATGTACCCGAGCCGCCTGCGGCACTTCATCTACGGCTGCGGGCTGTTCGCCAGTGACATCGAGGCCCGGCTCGCTGGGGCCAAGCAGAGCGCGAAGCTCGCGAGGTAGCTAGTGGCCGTCTCAGTCGAAGCTGCCTTCATCCTGCTCGACAAGGCGTCCGGGCCGCTGCGTGACATCGCCGCCCAGGCGAAGCTGACCGACAAGGAACTGAAGAAGCTCGGCGGCGGCACCGGGGCCAGCAGCAGCACCAGCGGGCTGACGCAGGCTGCCATCGCTGCGGAGAAGGTCAAGAAGGCGATGGAGGACGCCGACAAGCCGATTGCCGACGTGAAGTCGGGCATGGATGACCTCAAAGGCAGCACCCGCTCGGCTTCGACGGAACTGACTACGCATACCTCCGTGCTCCAGAAGGTGCGCGGGGCGTTCTCCGCGCTCGGTAACTCAGTCAAATCCGTCATCGGTCACTTCAAGAACTTCAAGACGGAGATTCAGTCCAGTAACTCGTTCATCGGCAAGCACCAGACGGCAATCTCACGGCTGACAGGAGCGTTCGCCGGGCTGGGGGTAGCGGCCAAGAACGTGATCCTGCCGTTCGGGATGATCCCGAGCGCGGTGATGGCTGCCACGTCGGCAATCGGGCCGCTGGTCGGTACCGTCGGCGCGCTCGTGGGGTCGCTCGGGCAGGCAGTCGGCGGTGCCGGGTTCGGAGCGGTCGGTGTCGGCGGCGGGCTGCTCGGATCGTTCGTGGTTGGCATCGGCTCCATCGCGGCTGTCGCCAAGCCCGCGATGACCCAACTGACCAACTACCGCACGGCGGTCACCGCGCTGAACACGGCGATGGCCGAGGGCAACGCCACGGCGATCAAGTCGGCGCAGAAGAACCTCGATGCGCTGTCCAAGAGCCAGCCGCAGATCGCCGCGTTCTCCAAGAGCATCGACGGGATGGAGAAGTCGTGGAAGTCGGCCACGTCCGCCGGTCGGGGTGCCTTCTTCAGCATGGCGACCTCCGCCGTCAACGACCTGCGGAAGGACATGAGTTTCCTCGGGCCGGAGGCCAACGCGAACACGCTGGCGATGAAGAACGCCTTCAACAAGAACCTCGGGCCGTTCCTGACCGGCAGCGTGTTCAAGAACCTCACCGAGACGCTGAGCGGCATCTTCCAGAAGAACCTGCCGGGGTTCACCCACGGGATCACGAACCTGTTCACCGCCTTCGACAACATCCTCAAAATCTTCACCCCGACGCTCGACAAGGTGGGCTCAGGGTTCGACCGTCTGACCGGCAAGTTTGCCAAGTGGACCGGATCAGTCAAGGGTGACAAGTCCATCGAGAGCATGACCCACGCCTTCTCCGACTGGGTGAAGTTCCTCGGTGCTGTCGCGCGGCTGATCGGCGTCGTGATGGGTGCTGGGGCGAAGCAGGGCACCAGCATGATCGAGGGGTGGACGAAATCCCTGAACAAGTTCACCGACTCGTTGAAGGGCACCACCAAGCTACAGAACTTCTTCAGTCAGGCCACCGGTCAGATGAAGAACCTGTGGCCGACGGTCAAGGACACCGCCAAGGCCGTCTGGCAGGTCTACCAGGCGCTCAAACCACTCTCGAACGTGTACCTCAAACTGCTCGACGCCGTTGCCAAGTTCGTCTCGAAGGTGCCGACGCCACTGCTGACCGCCGCCGTCACCGCCGTCATCGCCGGGAAGGCGCTCGGCGCTGCCGTTCCCGTGTTCAGCAAGGTGACAGGCAAGACCGGGGGGATGCTCGGCAAGTTCTTCGGCAAGAACGACGGGTCGTCACCGACGCAGGCGTTGTGGGTCGCAGTCTCAAACCTGATGTCCGGCGGGGGCACGTCACCATTCAGCAGGTCTGGGAAGGCCGAGGAAGAAGTCGCGAGCGATGTCGAGCACAAAGGCGTCAGCGAGCTAGAGAGCGGTGCGACAAGCGAACTAGAGAGCGGTGCGAAGAAGGGGTTCCTCGGCGGTCTGCTTGAACGCAGCAAGGGCGGGCTCGGCAAGCTCGGCGGGCTGGTTGGGCTGGGTGGCGCTGTTGCCGAAGGGGGAGAGGGAACGGCGGTCGCATCGAAGCTCGGGGGGCTGACCAGCAAGCTCGGCGGGCTCGGCGATGCCGTCAAGGACATGGTGAAAAGCCCGTCGCTGGCCGGGGCAGGAGCGACGGAGACAGGTCTACTGGCGCGGCTCGGAACCTCGGGGGTTCGTGGGTTCGGCGGGCTGACGGGCGGGGCGGCGGGGATGATGGCGCTGCCGATAGCGTTGAAGCTCGGAGACAAGCTCGGGCTCGGAAAGCTCGCCGAGACGGGCATCGGTAAGAGCGTAGGGACGGCGCTTCAAGGCGCGATGTCAGGTGGCGTCCTCGGCGGGGTGACGATGGGAGTCAACGCGCTGCTGCCGAAGTCGCTGCGGGGCGGCAAGGCAACCAGGGGTGTCACTAGCGCGCTGATGGGTGGTGCGACAGGCTCGACACTCGCCACCATCGCCGGGGCCGGGCTTGCCCACGTTCCCGGTCTGGCGGGGATGGGGCTGACCGAAGCGGCACCAGGCGTGCTCGGAACAGGAGGGATTCTCTCCGCAGCGGGTGGTGCCGGGCTGATCGGCGGTGCCGGGCTGGCGGCAGGCAGCTTCCTACGCAACAAGGTCGGGGGGCTCGGCGGCAGGCTCGGGAGCATCGGCGCGGAGACAGCAGCGGGCGCTGGGATCGGTGCGGTGCTCGGATTCGGCGCACCAGGCGCGGTCGTCGGCGGTGCCATCGGTGGGGCGGTCGGCACAGCACAGGCGTACAACCCGTTCTCCGCGAAGGGTCGCAAGAACATCGTCAACGACTCCAAGGAGGTGTGGAAGGGGATCAAGACCGGCGCGGTGGACACCGCCAAGTTCGTCGCCAAGCAGGCCGTCTACTACAACCCGTTCAGCGCCTCGGGGCAGAAGCACATCGCACAGTCGGCGGTCAAGGCGTGGCACGGGATCGAGACAGGCGCGAAAGCGGCAGCAACCACGGTCGCCAAGACGGCGGTCAAGTTCAACCCGTTCTCCGAGTCCGGGCGCAAGAACATCGTCCACGGAGCCGACCAGGCTTGGAAGGGTGTCAAGTCCGGAGCGTCAGCAGCCGCCAAGTTCATGGGTGGGATCGGTAAGGACATCGCTCACCCCTTCACCCAAGCGTTCGGCTGGGCCAAGAACGCCGGGAAGAACACCTTCGACTGGATGAAGGGCGCGGCCAAGAACGTCGTCGGAGCCGTAGGCGGGTTCTTCACCAAGACGCCGCTCGGCAAGCTGATGATGTGGCCGTTCCAGCAGGCGTTCAACTTCATCAAGGGCCTGCCGGGCAAGATCGGTCACATCTTCTCGTCACTGGGCGGGATCATCAGTCACGCCCTGAAGGGGCTGGCGGACACGATCCTGTCGCCGTTCAAGTCAGCCTTCTCGTTCATCACTGGGATGCCGGGCAAGATCGGTCACGCGCTCGGCTCCGTCGGCAAGACCGTGGGCCACGCCGTCGGCAGCGCGGCGAAATCGGTGGGCCACTTCATCGGGGGCCTGTTCGCTCAGGGCGGCACCGTGCCACGCACCTCGACGGTGCTGGTTGGTGAGCGAGGCCCGGAGCTTGTCCACCTGCCCGGAGGCAGCCGGGTCATTCCGAACCACAGACTGCCGAGCCTGGTGCCGCAATACGCGATGGCGACAGGGATTGCCATGCCCCTGGGGCTGGGCACCTTGCCGGGAACAGCGACCGGTGCTTTGGCTGGTGCGGCCAGTGGGAACACGCTGGGCAACTTCGCCAAGACGATGACAGTAGCCACCGCACAGATGAACGCGATGAACAGGCAGTCACAGCAGATCAACACCACGCTGCTGGGCATGGTCAAGGTGCTGAACCAGGTTGAGAACGAAATGATCGACCCCCGTACCGGCATGGTCGGCGCGCTGAACCAGGTCGAGAAGGAGTTCCAGGACTTCTACAAGTCAGCCGACGAGTACATCACCAAGACCAACGACAAGGTGAACTGGCTGACGGACCAGTGGCAGAACGAGACGTTCCTGCCGAGCGTCACCAACCTGGTGAAACTGCTGACCGACCAGTTCAAGCAACTGAACTCCAATGTCCAGGACAAGATGAACAACCTCGACTCCGAGGTGTCCGGCGCGATCAAGCTCGTGATGCTCGACGTGAGCAAGGCGTTCAAGACCCTCGGTGTCACCAGCAACGTGTCGAAGGCCGTGGACGCGGCTGCTGGCGTCAAGTCCGCTCCCAAGAAGAAGGGCAAGGCGCAGGGCGGGCGGCTCGACGGTCCGGCGACCGGCGACCACATTCCGCTGGTCAGCAAGGGCGGCTCGCTGCTAGGGATCGCCGACGGCGGCGAACTGGTCGTCAACCAGCACACCGAGCGCAGCGTCAACACCAAGCTCGCCGCGTTCGGCACGACGCTCGGCAAGGAGGTCGCCGGGGAGACGAGGCCGCACGCGCAGCGCTATGCGCGGGGTGGGCGTCTGCCGGGCTTCCAGACCGGTGGGGTCGTCAACCAGGTGGACGCCTTCTTCTCGAAGGACGGCTGGAACAAGACTGCCATCGCGGGCATCCTCGGCAACGCGATGCAGGAGTCCGGGCTGAACCCGAACACCCCCGGCGGCGGCATGTGGCAGCAGATCAGCAACTTCGGCGGCGGTACCGGCGGCTCGCTTCAGGCGCAGATGTCGCGGATGCTGCCGCAGATCGAAGGCATCAAGGGCAGGATGAACGCCGCAGCCGGACCCGGTGTCGCGGCGCAAATCTTCGAGCAGAGCTTCGAGCGCGCTGGCATCCCGGCGATGGCGAACCGGATCAAATACGCGCAGCAGGCGTTCGCGGGCAAGCTCGGCGCGGCGATCACGGGCGGTGTCGGCGGCGCAGGGGTGGCGGCTCCGACGATCAACGCGCCGAAGATCGCCGGGTCCGGCATCTACGCCATCGGGCAGGCCGGGGTCAACGCCGTCACCGCTGGGGCGAACTCGATGCTTCAGGCGCTCGCCGGGGCGATGGGCGGCGGCGCTGGTGGTGCGGGTGGTCCGCCGATGACCGGCCCGGCTGCCGTGCAGGCGATGATCAAGCGCGCCAACGAGATCGCCGGGCACCGGTACAACTACGAGTGGGGCGGCGGGCACGGCACGATCAACGTCCCGACCCACGGCGTCGGCCACGGCTCCGGTCCCGGCGTCGGGTTCGACTGCTCCGGTTCGGTGTCCGCCGTGCTGAACGCCGCGAACCTGATGAACACCCCGCAGGTCGCCGAGTTCTACGAAGGCTGGGGCGATCCCGGTCCCGGCAAGAGCGTGACGATCTACGCCAAGCCGACGCACACGTTCATGCGGATCAACGGCCACTACTTCGGCACCAGCGGCCAGAACCCCGGCGGCGGCGCAGGCTGGTTCACGAGCCCTGAGCCGATGCCGTCGGTACGCCACCCGCACGGGCTCGCGACAGGCGGGCGCACGGCGCAGGGGCCGATGACGCGCAAGGGTGGCGACGGTCGTAGTGGCAGCGGGCTGACAGCCGCCCAGTTCTCTGCGCTGTCGGACGACGAGCAGAGGCGGCAGACGAACCGCCCGTCCTCGATCCTGCCCGGCTTCTGGGCAGGCGGGCGAGTTCCGTGGTTCGCCAGCGGCACCGACTTCATCGCCAAGCGTCCGCAGGTGATCGGCGTCGGTGACGGTGGCGTGCCCGAGCGCGTGACGGTGACGCCCACGAACGGTGGGGGGATCGGAGCCGGTGGGGTCAACATCACGATCCAGAACATCGAGGTCAATCGGAAGGGTGACGTGCAGAAAATCGTGGACCAAGAGCTTCAGATGCTCGCCAACAGCTTGAAGGCGAGGATGTAGTGACCTGGGACGGGTTGAAGATCACGCTGTCAGGGATCAATCCGGGGCTGACTGTTGACGTGAACGGCAGGGCGCTGCTGCCGACGCCGCTGATCCTCCAATGCCCGCCGTTGGAGCAATACACCATCGCCCACACCTTCAACCAGGGCACCTACGACACGATTGACGATGACCAGTTCATGCGCCGGGGCTCGCGGCAGTTGGACACGTGGACGTTCGACACGCTGGCGATGTATATGGGCAACGACGCCAACGGCAACTACACGCCGGACTGGGTGCCGTTCCCCAAGCACGAGGAAATGCTCTACACGACCGAGCGCATCCAGAAGTACCAGGGGCGCACGATCACCGACAACAGCACGAGCGCCAAGTGCCAGCGCGCAGGCTGCGGCCACTGGCACGAGTATCACACCAAGACCATCGGCAAGGTGACCACAGCCTGTACGCGATGCTCGTGCCAGGCGTTCATCGCCCCGAAAACCTACGTCGAGGATCTGGTCACCACTGCCAGCCGCCGGGTGCAGCAGGGCTGGCAGATGTACCGGCCCGAGTGGTACGCGATGCAGCTACGCAGCCTGTTCTACGCGGGCGCGCCGTTCCGCTACGTCGCGGAGTTCCTGAACTCCACCACCCTGCACCGGGCGTTCGCGGTCATCACCGCCTTCAACGAGGACTACAAGCACGGTGAGGGAGACAGCATCTACTTCTCGGGGCTGTCGTTCATGGAGTGGCGCGACCCGTCCGGGGTGACAGCACCACCGCCGCGCTTCCCGGCGCACATCAAGTTCAAGTCCCAGGCGGTCACAGGCGGCGTTCGATTCATCGCCTACGACATCTCAAACGGCCAGAACATCAAGACCCAGAGCAAGACGAAGGGCACGACGTTCTGCGACCTCGCGCGCTCGTTCTACGGCAACGCCAGCCTGTGGCGCACCATCGCCAAGGCGAACAAGTGCAACGGCGGTGACGGGAACCTCCCGATTTTCACGCGCTGGTACGTCAGCCAGCGTGACTCGCACGGCAACCCGACGCCGACGCTGACGATCCCCGCCAAGCCGAAGTGACATGGCAACGACGCTGACAGCCGCCCAGAAGGCCGCGCAGGCGAAAGCCAAAGCAGCCGCCACCAAGGCAGCCGCAGCGAAAGCCGCCGCCGCGAAGAAAGCTGCGCTGTACGGGCCACTGACTCCTGCCATGCGGCACGCCGAGGTCGGGCTCGACGCCGCCGTCACCGGACAGTTGCAGACGAACATCTCGAACGTGGACCTGTGGAAAACGCAGATTCGCGTGCTTGTGCGCGGGCCGGGGCAGACGCAGGACATATCGAAGCTCGTGGACAATCTGACGTGGAACGACCAGTCCTCCGACAACCTGGAGGACATCAACACGCAGGCGGCGATGGTCGGCACCGTCGAGCTACGCAAACCGAACCTGCGCCAGTACAAGACGCTCGCGCCGCTGATCTTCCCCGGCGACGAGTCGTTCTCAGGACGGGCGATCAACTGGGGCGGCACCGAGAAGGCGAGCTTCGGGGCGATGGGCGCGGTGGTCATCTGCCAGGTCGGCTACGGCTCGACGTGGCAGAACGTGTGGGCGATGCGGGTCGTGCCCGGCTGGGACACCGGGGTCGCCGACCAGATCAACCTGTCGGACGGTGCGTGGACGCTGAACCTCGCCGACGATCTGTGGACGCTCGCGCAGTCCGTCGCGGACTTCAACTACACCAAGCGCAAGAAGGTCCGGCCCAACGGCTACCGCTGCGACGAGATCGCGGCGGACATCTGCCAGAAGTACCGCATCCCGGTGCGGACGCTGAGCAAGGGCACCGCCTACTTCGGGCTCGGGCTACAGAGCACGTCGCTGACTTCGCCGCTGGACGTGATCACGCAGGCGTATGCCGGGGAGACACGCTGGACCGGGAGGACGTTCGTGATCCGCTGGGGAGCGCCCGACGCGAAGTACCCGACCGGCGCGCTCGAAGTCGTGCCGATGCGCCGCAACCGGCTGCTGCTGAAAATGCGCGAGCAGATCATCGAGGCCACGCTGTCGCGCTCACAGGGCGCGGACTTCGCCACCATCATCCAGGCGCACGGCTGGATCAAGCTGACGAAGGGCAGCCGCAACGTCTACTACACGGCGGTCAACGACGCGGCGGTCAAACGCTTCGGCTGGATTCGCAAGACGGTGAACTACGGGCAGGTGTCCTCCGAGGCCGAGTTGGCGATCCTCGCGAAGCGCTCGCTGGCGGTGCGGCTCACGCCGATCCGTGCCGCCGAGGTCACGCACCCCGGCGTTGCGACTATTCGGCGCGGTGACGCCGTTTATCTCGACATCCCCGAGGAGGGCTACGCCAACGTTCAACTGACCGCCTACGAGACGCCGACGACGAAGGGGATGACCGGGGTGCAGGCGGCAGCGCTCAGGGACGCCGAGAAGCTGGACCCGTCGCTGTTCGCGATGCCCGACGCCGGGCTCGCGACCACCGACCCGACCCAGGCCAGCAACACGCCCGCCGCCGACGCGAACGTGCAGCAGATCCTCCCGTCCGCGAACCAGGCGATGGTCTACGTGACCTCGGTGACGCACACCGTCTCGGCGGGCGACTACGAGATGGACATGGTGATGGGCTTCACCAACGTCCTTGATCCGAACACGCTCCGCGCCCAGGTGGACGCGGCGGTCAGGGCGCACAAGGCCGGGAAGTGGACTTCGGTCACCACCGAGTCGGCGGTCAGCGGAGGGACAACGACAGGCTGATGCTGCCTCCGGAACCGTTCGTGCTCGATGGCCGACAGGCACTCCTGGACGCCCAGTCGGCGTTCACCGGCACGTCTGTCGTGCGCGGCTTCTACAACGTCTGCTGGTACGGCACCGTGACCTCGGATGAGCGCGGCTGCTTCGGCGTGGTCGATCCGACGCTGGCACTGGCCGACTGCGTTGGCGACGTGCTCGAAGTCGTCTACTACCCGACGCTCGTGCGCGAGTTCTCCGTCCGCAGCATCCGCGTCTACGTGATCGGCTCCCAGCAAGACCTCGGGTCTGAGTTGGGGATCACGCGCCGCTGCTACATGACGTTGGAGCACCTTGCCATCGAACCGATCCTCGCGAGCATCGGGGTCGTGTCGTGAGCGGGCGGCTGGCACTCAGGGACGCGCTCGACAAGCACGCGCAGCGCACCGCCGCCCGCAACCTGTCGCTGCGCCGCGCCGACGTGCTCAGCCTCAACCCGCTGACCGTGGACGTGACCGACTACGAGCAGACGCTCACCGAGGACAACGACTTTGAGCTAGCGCAGTGGGCGTCGCTGTACAACTCCGCCATCGGGATCTCCGTCGGCGACGTGGTGCTGATGCAGCAGGGCACCGACGACTGGGTGCTGCTCGACGTGATCGGCGGGGCGGACATGAGCGAGCAGGAGATCGGCGGCGGTGAGCGCGGGCCGACCGGACCCGAAGGCGAGATGGGGCCGACGGGGCACACAGGGCCGACCGGTCCGGCTGGCGCTCCCTCAGAGGTTCCAGGGCCGACCGGCCCGCCAGGTCCAACGGGGCACACGGGAGACACCGGTCCAACCGGCGCTGATTCGACGGTCCCAGGCCCCACAGGAGCCACAGGACCGCCAGGGCCGACCGGAGACGAGGGTCCGCAAGGGGAAGCTGGTCCCGAGGGCCTGACGGGCGCTACAGGCCCCACAGGCGACACAGGACCGACAGGCCGGGGCATCTACTTCCGGGGCGTCATTCCGAACACCACCTACCTGCCCGACGACGCCACCGACGGCGATGCCTGGGTCACCGAGGACGACGGCCACCTCTGGATTTACGACGGGACGAAATGGGACGACGCCGGGTCGATGCTCGGGCCGACCGGCGACACCGGGCCGCAAGGCGAACCAGGTCCGACAGGCCCGACAGGTCCGGCGGGGCGCAGCATCATCTTCCGGGGCACGGTCGGCACCTACGACGACCTCTCAAGCGTCTCTGATCCGACCGACGGCGACGCCTACGTCACGGAGGACGACGGGCACCTGTGGATCTACGACGGAACCAAGTGGGACGACGTTGGCTCGATGATCGGTCCGACAGGTCCGACTGGGCCGCAGGGCGAACCGGGGGCAACCGGCGACACAGGCGCGAAGGGCGAAGGGATCGAGTCCTCGCCCATCGGTTCGGTGATCAGCTACTCGGGCAGAGTGTTCCCGTGGGGCTGGGTGCTCGCGGACGGCTCGACCTACTACAAGGAGGACTACCCGCAGGGCTACGACTACGCCGTCGCCGAGGTCGCCGCCGGGAACCCGCTGTGGGCGTATGACCCGATAGCCCAGACGTTCACCGTCCCGGACTTCCGCAACCGCTTCCTGTTCTACGGGCCGACATTCGGGCAGCGCGACGGCGAGGCCACGCACCTGCTGACCGGCAGTGAGCTACCGCCGCACGCGCACGCGATGGACTTCATGTCGCAGGCCGACGACCGCGATCACCAGCACTACGTCCCGCCTGTCAACACGGGCTACGAGTCGGCGGATCACGCGCACTACACCAGCGGCGGCACCGACGTTGCGAACACCGGCCACTTGCATCCGTTCAACCTGCCGCTACAAGGGCAGGCGGGCGTGATCCTGACGACCTCAGACCTGCGGGTCATCGTCGGCGGCACCAGCTACCCCGTGTCCCAGAAGGGCAACTGGAACACCTGGGGCATCGGGAACATCCCGAACAACATGACCTTCGACATGGACCGCCAGCACGCTCACGGCTTCGGAGCCTGGTCTGGTGGGCGCAACCAGGCGCACTTCCACTACGTCCCAGACGTGTGGACGACCGCCCGCAACACCGGGCATCTGCACCGCATCCTCGGGAACACGCAGAACACGGGCGACGGCTGGGCGCACAACAACATGCCTCCCTACATCAGCGTGGCGATGCTGGTCAAGGTGGCCGGGCTCGTGGTCGAGGAGGGCATGGTCACCGGACCCCCAGGCCCGACCGGACCGACGGGACCGCAGTCGGTCGTGCCAGGGCCGCGCGGCGACACCGGACCTCCCGGCCCGTCAGGACCGCAAGGCGATCAGGGACCACAAGGCCCGCAGGGCAACCTCGGCCCGACCGGACCGGCGGGCCAGTCGTTCCGCTACCGGGGCTACTGGAACGACCAGATCGCCTACGAACTGAACGACGTGGTGACCGGCTCTGACGGCACCAGCTACATCGTCACGCAGGAGGGTGGGATCGGCGTTGATCCGACCGAGGATGAGCAGCGCCTCTACTGGTCGGAGATCGCGATTGCCGGGGAGACAGGCCCCGAAGGGCCGCAGGGTCCGCAGGGGATTCAGGGACCGCCCGGCGAGACAGGACCGCCCGGCGAGATCGGCCACACAGGCGACACCGGGCCGCAGGGTATCCAGGGCGACCCCGGTGAGCCGGGGCTTCGCGGCAACACTGGTCCGCCCGGCGACACCGGAGGCCCAGGCCCGAAGGGCGACACCGGTCCGGTAGGCCCGCAGTCCGTTGTGCCAGGTCCGAGCGGACCGCCCGGCCCGAGCGGCGACAAGGGCGACACCGGTTCGACCGGCGACACCGGAGGCACGGGTGATCGCGGCACGACTGGGCCGATAGGAGCGACCGGACCGCCCGGCACCGGGTTCACGTTCAAGGGCACCGTCGATACCTCCGACGACCTCTCCGAGATCGTTGATCCCGACATCAGCGACTTCTACATCGCGCAGGACACCAACCACTTGTGGGTCTGGGACGGCACCGACTGGTACGACGCGGGCGAGTTCGGAGCCGACCAGGGTCCGGCAGGGCCGCAGGGCGACCAGGGGCCACCCGGCCCGACCGGGCTGCAAGGACCGCCCGGCGCGCCCGGCAGCATCGGACCCGCTGGCGGAGCGGGGCCGACCGGACCCGTCGGAGACACGGGGCCGCAGGGACCGCCCGGCACAGGCGTCCACATCCTCGGATCGGTGGACACCGCCAGCAGCCTCGACCCAGGCGACCCGACGCTGCTGCCCGGCGACGGCTACCTCGCCCGTGACACCGGCCACCTGTGGGTGTTCGACGGCACCGACTTCGTGGACGCCGGGGAGATCCAAGGCCCGAAGGGCGAGACGGGCGATACCGGCTCGCAGGGTCCGAAGGGCGACACGGGTGATCGCGGCGACACAGGCGCACAGGGCGACAAGGGCGAGCCCGGAGAGCCGGGCACCGACGGAGCGCCGGGTGTTCAGGGCGGCGCTGGCCCGATGGGCGACACGGGTCCGCCAGGTCCACCCGGCGAGACTGGACCGCAGGGCGATCCCGGTCCGGCTGGCGCGGGGATCACGTTCAAGGGCACCGTCTCGACCTACGACGACCTGCTCGAACTCGACCCGGAGATCGGTGACGCCTGGATCGCCGAGGACGACAAGCACCTGTACGTCTGGTCGGGCGAGAACTGGGATGACGCCGGGGAAGTGCAAGGCCCGCCCGGACCGACCGGAGACACAGGGCCACCAGGCGCGGACTCCGAAGTGCCCGGACCGCCAGGCGACACCGGGCCACCAGGCACACCTGGGCAGAACGGCTCTCCGGGAGCGACAGGACCGCCGGGTCCGATCTGGCCGGGCGGCGACACCGGGCAGGTGCTCGGCAAGGCGTCCGACGCCGACGGTGACGTGATCTGGCTGAACTCGCTCTCCGCGCCGTACGTCGAAGTGGACGAGAACCCGCCCGACGCGCAGAACCCGGTGCTCGACCCGCCGATGGGGTATCTGTGGATCAGCCCCGACGAGTACGTCGCGCCGAACCGGGCGTTCACCTTCAAGGGCATGGTGCCGACGCAGGGCGACCTGCCGGGCGATGCGCTGGTGGGAGACACCTACGTCGTGGAGGCCGACGGCTACGTCTGGATTCAGGGCGACGAGGACTGGTTCGACGCCGGGTTCGTGGCAGCAGGAGTCGCAGGCGACACAGGACCGCAAGGGCCGCGCGGCGACACGGGACCAGAGGGACCGGAAGGGCCGACGGGACCGGCGGGCACGAACATCGACGGCGGCACGTCCGATTCCGAGTTCGGCGGCATCCCGGCCATAGTCGGAGGGGGCGCGTAGTGCCCCACCAGATTCAGCAGCGCCGCGACACGGCTGCGAAGTGGGCGAGCGTCAACCCGGTGCTGGCCGAGGGCGAGATCGGCGTCGAACTCGACACGCTGAAGTTCAAGGTCGGCAACGGTTCCACCGACTGGAACTCGCTCGACTACGTGACCGGACCGACCGGGCCGAAGGGCGACCAGGGCATCAAGGGCGACACCGGTCCAACCTCAACGGTGCCGGGGCCGAAGGGTGATACGGGCAGCAAGGGCGACACGGGCGCGGACTCCACGGTTCAGGGGCCGAAGGGCGATACAGGTCCGAAAGGCGATCAGGGCGTCAAGGGCGATCAGGGCGTCAAGGGCGACACCGGGAACATCGGTCCGACAGGCGACACGGGACCGCCCGGTACGGGCGACACGGGCGACACGGGTCCGAAGGGCGACACAGGACCGCCCGGCGCAGCCGGGGGCGTGCAGATGTACGTCGGTGAGAGTCCGCCATCGCCGCGCGGCCAGTACACGCTCTGGATTCAGACCGTGCCGTCCACCCCGCCGACGGTCGCCATCATTGGGACCGCTCAGGCGGCAGCGAACAACGTTGCGCTGCCCACGCACCAGCTTGGTGATCTGATCCTGTTCGTCGCCAGGCGTGCGAGCAACACCGCGCCCTCGCAGCCAGCAGCCGGTGGCACCGTGCCAGCCTGGGCAGCCATTCCCGCCGGGCCTGCCGGGGCGAACACGCTGAACCTCGTGATCGCCACTGCGGTTGCCACCGCGTCGAACCACACCAGCGGAACGTGGACAAACGCCGATCAGGTGGCGGCGATGGTGCTGCGCGGCGAGTTCTCCATTGGAGTCGGAGCTTCCGCAGTCACGACGGCGGGTAATGCCCAGAACGTGATCTACCCGGCGCTGACGTTGCAGAACGCTGACGGCACATCGCTCGGCATCCGAATCGCGACACGCGGAACCGCTACGCAGATTGCTGCGCCGCCGAACTGGACCAACCGCATCCTGCAACCGGCGGGCGCATCCGGTCTGCTCGCCGTTCACACCCGCGACGGACTCGCTGCGAACCCCGTTGCCGACACCGTGTCGCAGACGGGCAACACCGGCTCTCGGGTAGCCACGGTGGAGATCGTGCAGTCGGACATCATCCCGAAGCTCTGGTTCTGGGATGGAACGGAGTGGGTGCAGTCGTGAGTCCGATCCTGCGCTACTGGGACGAGGAGCTACAGGCGTACCGCGACCTCGGTCTGCAAGGGCCGCAGGGCGAACGCGGGCCGACGGGCGATGCCTCAACCGTGGCAGGACCGACCGGCCCGACGGGCGACACGGGACCACCCGGCGAAACGGGGCCGAGCGGGACGGGCGTCAGCATCGTCGGCTCCGTCGCGACCGAAACCGACCTCGATCCGAACGAGCCGGGACTTCAGGCAGGCGACGGCTACATCGTGGAGGACACGGGCGTCCTGTGGATCTTCGACGGCGAGGCGTTCTTCCCCGCAGGTGAGATCAGGGGGCCGAAGGGCGACACCGGAGACACCGGCCCGTTCGGCACCGTCTACGACTCCGATCAGATCGGGACGATCAAAGCGTTCTACGGCAAGACCATCCCCTACAACTGGATGCTGGCCGACGGGCGCACGCTCGACCGGAGCGAATACTCGGCGCTCGCTGACGCGATGGGCGTGGACGCGGGAGCAGCCACTTTCACGCTGCCGGACCTCCGCAACCGCTTCGTTTACGGCGCGACCGACTCCACCGCTCAGGGGGCGACGGGCGGCGAGGCCAGCCACCTGCTGACCAATGCTGAGATGCCCGTCCACAGCCACACCAGCACGACCGGCAACACGAACGTAGACCACCTGCACACCGGTACGACCGACGCGGCGAACACCGACCACTACCACACCGGTACAAGCGGCGGCGTCAACTCCTCCATCGACCACTTGCACGGCGGCAGCGGCACGACCGCTGCGGCGGACTGGTCTGGCGGCAGGTACACGCCGACGACCACGAGCACCGGAATCGTCTGGACGACGATCACGTCCTCGGGCAGCCTCGTCGTGCCACGCAACGGTGGCGTGCAGGACTGGCTCGGGCAGAGCCCGTGGCACACGCACACGTTCTCGTTCACCACCGGAGCCGCCGACCGCAGCCTCGATCACACGCACAACTTCCAGACGACTTGGCAGAGCCAGACCTACAACACGGCTAACCACACACACACGTTCACAAGCGCCTGGGCCAGCCAGGTCGGCGGCAACAACGCCCAGAACCACGCGCACTCGATTCCCAACGACGGCGGCGGGCAGGCCCACAACAACCTCCCGCCCTACATCGTCGTCGCCATGATCATCAAGGTCCAGGGCGCGCAGATCGACTCCGCAGGCGTGCTCGTGGGACCGACGGGACCGACGGGACCGACGGGGGCGGACTCCGAGGTACCAGGCCCGACGGGCGACACAGGCCCGAAGGGCGACAAGGGCGACCAGGGCGACCAGGGCATCCAGGGCATCACGGGGCCAAAGGGCGACACGGGAGACACGGGGCCGCAAGGCGTCGGCATCGTCGGCGTCTACGCGGAGGTCACGGACACCCCACCTGACGCGACCGTGCCGAACCCTGACCCGCCGATGGGCTACCTGTGGATCGACACCGAGGAGGATGCACCACCAGGGCCGCAGGGACCGCCCGGACCCGGCTCGCTTGTCGGTGCTCCGATCCCGTGGATCGCGACAGGCATCCCGGCTGGCTATCTGGAGTTCAACGGGCAGGCCATCGACGCGGGCACCTACCCGGAGCTAGCGGCACTGTTTGGAGCGAACCTGCCAGACCTGCGAGGCCGCTTCCTCATGGGCGATGCCAGCGCCGGGGCGACGGGTGGCGAGGCCACTCATGCGCTGAGCGTCACTGAGATGCCCTCGCACAACCACGGCGGCACGACTGGGGGCGGCACGACTGGGACCGGTACGACAGGCACCGAATCGGCTTACCACACCCACAACATTCGGCAGGATCTCACCTTCTACGTGCCGCAAGGTGCTACATCGACCACGGGCGTTATCGCCTACGGTGCGTGGGGGATGAACACAGTGGGTGCTCTCGTCTCTGACAGTAACAACAGCCTTCATACCCACTCGGTTCCGGGTTTGTCGATCCCCGGCCTGTCGATCCCCGCGCAGGGCGGGGGCGGTGCTCACAACAACCTTCCGCCGTACATGACAGTGCGGTGGATCACGTTGGCAGGCTGACGATGCCCGTTCTCAAATACTGGGACGAGGACTTGCAGGAGTACCGCCTGCTCAGCTTCCAGGGCGACGTGGGACCGACCGGCCCGATGGGTCCGCCGAGCATCAAGGGCGTCGTGCCTGACGAGTCCAACCTACCGCCGACCGCGCCCGACGGAGACGCCTACGTGGTGCTACGCCCAGACCCGGTGGTGCCAGCCACGCTGATCCCGGTCGATCCGTGGCACATCGTTGGCGCTCCCGGCGAGCCAGCGTTCCAGAACGGGTGGGCTGCCGTGGCGGGTGAGATCGCGCCAGCGTTCACCAAAGACCCAGCCGGACGTGTCTGGATGAAGGGCATGATGAATAACGGGACTTTCGCTGCCCCATCGTTCACTCTGCCCGTCGGCTACCGACCGCCAGTCGCCCGAGGGCGCTTCTCAGTCCAAGCGACCGCACAGAACGCCGCGCAGCAGATCAACGTGCAGTTCGACGGCTCGGTGATGATGTACGGCTCCGACAACCAGAACGTGTCGCTCGATCAGATCAGCTTCGACACCGAGACGGTGACGGAGTGGGCAACAGGACCGACCGGGCCGCAAGGCCCAGTCGGGCCACAAGGTCCAGGCGGCACCGCTTCGATTGCGGCCAGGATGTATGCGTCGGCGTTCACACCTTCAACGGCGCTGGCGTGGCAGAAGGTTCCGATCAACACGATCAGCTTCGACACGCTCGGGAACATGGCGTCGGTCGCCAATGGGAGCATCACCATCCAGCAGGCGGGTTACTACAAGGTCGATGGCAACATGCTGTTCTCGACTGGAGGAGCCGCGTACACGTACATCGGGGCGGCTGTCTACAAGAACGGCGGGCAGGTTTGCCAGAACATCTCAATGCCAGCGATCCAAACCTACGGGTCGGCCACCGTGTCGGACACGGTGTATTGCAACGTGGGCGACTTCTTGGAGCTATACGCGCTCAACACGCAGGGCACCGGGCTGGCAGGGTCAGGTCCGTCGAACTATCTGACAGTGACGCTGGCTCCGCAGGTCGGTCCGGCAGGTAGCACAGGCCCCACGGGTCCGGCTGGTCCGGCTGGGTCTGCGTTGGTGTCGTTCTACACGAGGTTGACTATTGCCGGTAGCGTTGTGCCAGCAGCAGGTGTTGTGCCTTTCGACAGCGTTGTGGAGGGCAACGCTGCTCTGTTAGTGCCGGGGCAGGGATATCAAGTGACAGCACCCGGCGTCTACCTGATTGCAGTGAACGCGCCTGACCTCACTCCGCAGATGAACCTTTACGTTCCCGGTTCTCCGTATGCACCCGCGTTCTTTCAGAAGTGGACCGATGTGATCATGGCGACAACCACGGGAACCATTTACGTCAACCTCGGCGCTGGACAAGCTACTGCTATCGGGGCGAACGCAAACAGGATTTCGCTGGCTGTCTGGAGGCTGGCGTGAGCACAACGGAATACACAGGCGATCTCTGGATTCGCGTTGACGGCGACTGGCAACTCGCCGGGCTCATGCGAGGCGGTCCACCGGGGCCACCGGGACCATCAGGGCAGCCGGTCACCACCTACCTCGACCCGTGGCACTACATCGGGCGAGTCGGTGAGCCGGGCTTCCAGAACGGTTGGGTGAATTACGGCGCTCCCTACGGTGGCGCTGCCTTCCGTAAGTTTCCTGACGGCAAGGTCAAGTTGAAGGGTTTGATCTGCAACGGCGCTGCGGGCGTGATCTTCACGTTGCCGCCGGGATACCGCCCTCCATCGCAGACCTTGATCTTCGCAGCAAAGGCCAACGCTGGAACCTGCGACTTCCGGGTTGACGCAAACGGGAATGTCTCGCTGTCGGCCAACGACGGCAGTGCGTCCGCTGCCGCGTGGATGTCGTTTTCCGACACCGAGTTCGATACCGAGACGGTGATGCAGTGGCTCACCGGACCACGCGGACCATCGGGCGGTGGTGGGGGCAGTGGGCCGGACATCGCGGACGTGAAGATGACCGCTTCCGCGACCGAGCCACCCGGCTGGGTGTTCTGCCGGGGCCAAGCGATCAGTCGCGTCTCCTACGCCGCGCTGTGGGCAGTCATCGGCAGCATCTTCGGCGGTGGTGACGGCGCGTCCACGTTCAACGTGCCCGACATGCGCGACCGCTTCCCTATCGGCTCATGGAGCAACGCGCACGGCTCGATGGGAGGCGAGACGAACCACACGTTGACGAACGCCGAAATGCCCTACCACAGCCACGGCGGCGTGTCAGCCACCGAGAACCAAGGATTCAACTTCAACTTCTCCACCGGAGGCCGGTCAGACGGGGCGCAGTATCAGCCGATGGGAGGACAGGTCGTCGGCAACCAGGCCAACAGCGTCTACGCCATCCCCGGCTACACCTCGGTCGCCGCCTTCGCTGGACCCTACGACCACTCGCACTCGGGCACGACTGGCACACAGAATCAGAACCACAACCACAACATCCCAGCGGACGGCGGCAACGCCACCCATAACAACACGCCGCAGTTCACGGCGCTCAACTACGTGATCTACACAGGGGTCACGAGCTAGGAGGGACGGATGGCCGTTTACATGGTCGGGATACGACTCGAAGCGAAGGACGGCGACGAAGTGATCGCCAGAATCGAGGACTGGGGGCTCTCGGAGGACGAGGGCGTGATGTCGATCCAGGCGCAGCCCGAAATGGTGATAGTGCCGCAGGAGCTACAGCCCGCGCCACCGCCCGGAGCGTTCGCGCCACCGCAGCCGTCGCCCGAGCCGACGAACGGCAAGTCGGAGAAGGCGGAGAAGAAGTAGGTGCCCAAGACGCCTGAGATCACGCTGGTCCCGCCGTCGCTCGACCTCGCGCTGTACGCGGGCGACGGCGCGTCGTTCCGCCTGACAGCGACCGATGACGTAGGCGAGGCGTTCCCGTTGATCGAGGGCGTCGTCACCGCGCAGATTCGCCAGTTCCGCTCCGACCCCGAGCCGCTGGTGGACTTCGCGGTGGACCCCAGCGACGCTGAGGATGGCGTCATCGTGATCTCGCTCGACGGGGCGGACACCGACGCGCTGGTCGTGGATCGCGAGCAGTTCATCGGCGTCTGGGACTTGCGCTACACCACCGATGCCACCGTGACGCTCGTTCAGGGTGGCGTCACCTGCACGAAGGACGTTACGCGGTCGTGAGCGCTCTGAACATCACGGTCAGCACGAACAGCAGGCCGACGACGATCACCGTCGAGCG
>Ga0123356_10000758_pt1 | contig 35766 bp, 35 predicted proteins | sample TergutEmb28metaG_2_FD_92546 | JGI IMG/M metagenome (GOLD analysis project Ga0123356, IMG submission 92546) | Embiratermes neotenicus P3 segment gut microbial communities from Petit-Saut dam, French Guiana - Emb289 P3 | ecosystem: Host-associated > Arthropoda: Insects > Digestive system > Gut ...
AGGAAAAAGTTTTGAAAACTCACCAGTGGCTTGAGAAAGCTTTGAAATTGCAAAACACGCCAAACCGTATTGAAGCATATGACATCTCCAATACCGGAGCTTCTGAGATAGTTGGCTCTATGACTGTTTTTGTCAGAGGTAAGCCTGTAAAAAATGACTACAGGCGTTTTAAAATAAAATCTAAACGGAAACAGGATGACTACGGGAGTATGGCGGAGGTCGTATCCAGAAGGATAGAGAGGTTTCTGAGCGGTGATGAGAAGTTTTTAAAGCTGCCGGATATTTTACTTGTGGACGGCGGCGCGGCTCACGCTTCTGTAGTCAGCAAGGTGCTGGCTGAAGCCGAAGTGCCGCTTCCGGTGTTTGGGATGGTCAAGGACGATAAACACAGGACACGCGCGCTGGTATCGCCGAACGGAGAAGAGATAGGGATATCCTCAAATCCCGCCGTTTTTGCTCTGATAGGCACGATCCAGGAGGAGACTCACAGGTTTGCAGCTGAGTATCACAGAGGATTGCGCTCAAAAAACAGCTACAGGTCAAAACTGGACCTGATCGACGGGGTAGGCGAGAAACGCAGATATACCCTGCTCAAGAAATTCGGCAGCGTCAAAGCGATAGCCGCGGCGTCCGAGGCCGAGCTGGCGGAGATCGTACCGAAGGATGTAGCAAAAAGGATTTACGGATATTTTCATGAAGAAGACTGAAAAGGACAGGTAAAGTGAGAGTTATAAGCGGGAGCGTCAGAGGGCGCAAGCTGAAAACACCGGCAGGGACAAGTATCAGACCGACAAGCGATATGGTCAAGGAGTCTGTTTTTAATATCATCCAGTTCGATATCGAAGGCAGGCGTGTGCTTGATCTGTTTGCGGGTACAGGTCAGTTTGGAATAGAAGCGCTGTCGAGGGGAGCAGGGAGTGTAGTTTTTGTCGACTCAGCGCCGGAATCTGTAAAACTGATACACGAGAACCTTAAGCTCTGCGGTTTTTCCGGATCTGCTGTTTTGGCACGTGACGCCGTCAGATATCTGGAAAGCGAAGGGAAATTTGATTTGATTTTTCTCGATCCGCCGTATGATTCACAGCTTGCGGATAAAGCGCTTGAGAAAATATTCGAGTTTGACAAACTTAACATAAATGGTATAATAATTTACGAGTCAAAAGCCGGCAGTACGCCGCCGGACGCTCCGCTGCCGTACTTTTTAGAAAAAACCTATAAATACGGCGACGTGGGAATAGCGCGCTACTCACGCGGGTAAAGTGTTGTCCTGCGAATAAGTTCCGGAGATTTGTTTAATGAGCATTGCGGTATACCCGGGCAGTTTCGATCCGATAACCCTGGGTCATCTGAATATAATAAGACGCGCCGCGGCTGTATTCGATACACTTTATGTCTGCGTGATGATAAACTCGGATAAACAACCGCTCTTCAGCCGCGAAGAGAGAGTGGAGTTCATAGAACGGACTGTTGTAAGATACAAGAACGTCAAAGTCGAATCGTCAGAGGAGCTGCTTGTCAAGTATATGAGGTCACGCGGCGCAAGGGTGATGATAAAAGGATTACGCGCGGTATCCGATTTTGACAAGGAATTCCAGATCGCTTTGATCAACAGAAAGCTGGACCCCGGTATTGAGACCCTTTTTATGCCATCAAGCGAGAAATACACGTATCTCAGTTCATCAGCTGTAAAAGAAATGACAAGATACGGCGCTGATTTAAAAACATTTGTGCCGAATGAGATAATCGGCGACATTATCAGAAAAGTAGAAAATGAAGGGTTGATGTTTAAATGAGCAGCAGGATTCCGGAGATGCTAAATATGCTCCATGCCATGATCACAGAGGCATGGGGAGTTCCATGGGGCGCTGAAAAGTGCGTCATCGAGCGGGATAAAGCGCTTGATATCCTTGATGAGATAAGAGGGCAGTTCCCGACTGCGATTGCGGAAGCGCAGCGGCTGCTTGACGCCCGGACCGATTTCACAAACAATGTAAAAAAAGAGGCGGAGGCAATAAAGCGCGCCGCGGAGGAGAGAGCTAGGCAGCTGGTAGACGAGCAGGAGATCATCAGGAACTCAAGAATAAAAAGCAATGAAATGCTTTCTTACGCCGAGTCTTCGTCAAATGAGCTCCGGCGTGTTGCAAATGAGTACGTCGATGACGCGATGCGCCGTACTGAAGACGCGCTTCAGCAGGCGCTTGACGAGATCCAGCAGTCAAGGCAGAGATTCCGGCAGGCAGCGCGGACTGCAGCGGAAACAGCGCCGTCGGTAACACCGGTAAGCGCCCCTCCGGCGCCCGAGATCGATTTTGATCTGGATGACTAAAATGTAAGTTTTGATCAGTTGTTACACCCTCGCGGACATGATTCGCGGGGGTGTGTATTTTTAGATTGCATTTTAAAGGTATTTCTGGTAAAATATCTCGGTATGCCTAATACCGGTAAAAGAGACGGAAATCAACGGGAGGATATAAAGTTGAAGGTAAAAACCAGCGAAAAAAAAGAAAAAAATGAAGTGGAGCTGATCATCGAAGTCGCCCCGGAAGAGTTTGAAGCCGCGGTGAACAAAGCGTTCATAAAAAATAAGAATCGTATAGCGGTCCCCGGCTTTCGCAAAGGTAAAGCGCCGCGAAGGATAATAGAGAAAATGTACGGCGTGGAGATCTTCCACAGCGACGCTCTGGATGCGATACTTCCGGATGTGCTGACCTTTGCCATGAAAAACACAGATTTGGAAATAGTCGGATATCCTAAGATATCGGACATAGATATCAAAGATAATAACGGGGGCGCGGATATCACAATGATAGCCGCTGTGCATCCCGAAGTCACACTGGGCAAATACAAAGGGCTGACCGCTCCAAAACCGGAGGTTGACATACCGGCACATGAGATAGACGCCGAGATCGCTTCAATGAGAGTTCGCAACGCCCGCATCGAAAAAGCGGACAGACCTGCCGCTCACGGAGACATCGCGGTGATAAACTTTGAAGGTTTTGTCGACAATATCGCTTTTGAAGGCGGAAAAGGCGAGAACTACGAACTGGAGCTTGGTTCAGGCACATTCATACCGGGCTTTGAGGAAAAGGTCGAAGGAATGGAGATCGGCGAGGAACGTGATATCGATCTGGTTTTCCCGGAAAATTATAAAGAAGAGCTCGCGGGCAAACCGGTCGTTTTCAAAGTGAAGCTCAATGAAGTCAAGGAAAAAAGCCTGCCCGATCTGGACGATGAGTTCGCAAAGGATGTGTCGGAGTTTGACACACTGCAGGAGTATAAGGATGACATTAAAAACAGGCTTCAGAAAACAAGACAGCAGGACGTGGACGAAACCTTTGAAAACATCCTGATGGAAAAAGTGGTGGACTCCATGGAAGCCGAAGTCCCGGAAGCGATGATAGAAGAGCAGATGGAGAGCTCGATGAATAACTTCACCAGGCAAATATCCACTTATGGTATGGAGCCTGAGAAATACATGCAGATGATGGGCATATCGCCGGAGGATTTTAAGGAAAGAATGCGTCTGACCAGTGAGCGTCAGGTAAAGGTCGCGCTTGCGCTGGAAAAAATCGCGGAGCTTGAGGGCATCGAAATAAAAGACTCTGAGATCGAGGATGAATATAAGGAAGCCTCCGAGCGTTACGGGATGGAGATAGATAAACTTAAAGAGTCCGTCGATGTTGAGGACATAACACGTGATCTCAAGCTGCGCGCGGCAGCGAAGATAGTGATCGACAGCGCAACTGTGGATAACACCGAGCTGGATGCGGCTGAAGTAAAAGCAAAGGCAAAAAAAGAAACAGGTGAAAAAAAGGCTAAGAAACCGGCAGGCAAACCTAAAAAAACAACGGCGGAAAAAGCAGCGGCAGAGGAGGAAAAATAATGAGTTTAGTCCCGTATGTAGTAGAGCAAACGTCACGCGGCGAGCGTTCGTATGACATCTTTTCAAGATTACTCAATGACAGGATAGTCTTTCTGAGCGAGGAAGTAAACGACACAACGGCAAGTCTGGTAGTCGCGCAGCTTCTTTATCTGGAAGCGCAGGATCCCGACAAGGATATACAGTTTTACATCAACAGTCCGGGCGGTTCGGTAACATCGGGTTTTGCGATATACGACACGATGCAGTATATAAAAGCGGATGTGTCAACGATTTGCATAGGCCTCGCGGCCAGCATGGGCGCTTTCTTACTGTCGTCCGGCGCCAAAGGGAAAAGGATAGCGCTGCCGAACGCCGAGATCATGATACACCAGCCGACAGGCGGATTCAGAGGGCAGGCCACTGACATCCAGATACATGCCGAGAAGATATTACGGACAAAAGACAGGCTGAACCAGATACTCGCCGAGAACACCGGCAGACCTGTCGCCGAGATCCGCGAAGCGTCCGAGCGCGACAATTTTATGACCGCTGAGGAAGCAAAGGAATTCGGTCTGATCGACAATGTGATCTTCAAGCGCTAAAGAACAGGACAAGCGCCGCAAAGAGGCGGGTTTGAGAGAAAAACTCTCAGACACGGAAAGGAATGGTCATATAAATGGCTAGATATGACGAGACTAAAGGCGTTCGCTGCAGTTTTTGCGGCAAACGGCAGGATCAGGTCGAACGGATCATAGCGGGTCAGGGCGCTTCTTATATTTGTAACGAGTGTATATCGCTTTGCACAAGCATACTCGGAGAAGAGTTCACCCCGATGAAGATAGTTCAGACGGAAAGAACTGAATTTAATATAGACTTCGGACGCCTGCCAAAACCTGCTGAGATCAAAGCGACCCTTGACGATTACGCAATAGGCCAGGAGGACGCGAAGATCGCTCTTTCCGTCGCGGTATACAATCATTATAAGCGCCTTATCCATCAAAACGACAACGATACGGAGTTGCAAAAGAGCAACATCCTGATAATAGGTCCGACAGGCAGCGGTAAAACTCTTTTTGCCCAGACCCTAGCCAGAGTACTGAAAGTCCCGTTTGCTATCGCTGACGCGACTACGCTTACCGAAGCCGGTTACGTTGGCGACGATGTTGAAAACATACTGCTCAGACTCCTGCAGGCTGCGGATTTTGATATAGACGCAGCCCAGCGCGGAATAATCTATATTGACGAGATCGACAAGATAACAAGGAAAAGCGAAAACACCTCGATCACACGCGATGTATCCGGCGAAGGAGTCCAGCAGGCACTGCTTAAGATCCTCGAAGGTACAGTTTCAAATGTACCGCCTCAAGGCGGCAGGAAGCACCCTCATCAGGAGTTTATCAGCATCGACACGACAAATATACTCTTTATCTGCGGCGGAGCGTTCGAAGGGATAGACAAGATAATCGAAAACAGGCTGGATAAAAAAAGCATCGGCTTCGGAGCCGACATCAAGAGCAAAAAAGAGAAGGATATCGGTGAGATCCTTAAAAACATCCAGTCCCACGACCTGCTCAAATACGGGCTTATCCCGGAGCTTGTCGGCAGGATGCCGGTCATCGCTCCGCTGAGAGCGCTTACCCGGGACGATATGGTGAGAATATTAAAAGAACCGAAAAACTCACTTGTCCGCCAGTATACGACTTTACTCGGTTATGATAAAGTCATTCTGGAGTTTACAGAGGACGCTTTAGGCGCGATAGCGGATAAAGCGATAGACATTGAGATCGGCGCACGCGGTCTGCGAAGCATCATGGAAAAGACGATGCTCCAAATAATGTTTGATATCCCCTCGAACAAAAAGATAGAGAGAGTGACCATAACAAAAGAATGCATAACTGATGATGACCCGCCGCGTATAACAAACAGACCAAAACCGCAGATCGATCCGGACGCGGTATCCGCAAGCTGATTCTTAGGAGAAAGCAAAATGGACGAGAACAACATCATGATGACAGAGTTTTTACCGCTGCTCGCGCTGCGGGGACTTTCCGTTTTTCCGAACATGCTGCTCAACTTTGACGTAGAACGGGCGATGTCCACAGGCGCGCTTGACGCTGCGTCGAACGGTGACAGGAAGATATTCCTGCTCGCGCAAAAGGATATGTCAAAGGAGACCCCCGGCTTACGCGATCTGCATAAAATAGGCACCATCTGCTACATCAAGCAGGTGCTGAAGATACCGGGCGGGGGAGTGAAGGTGCTCGTTGAGGGCAAGTGCCGCGCACGCCTTATATCGATGCGTGACGACAGAAAGTACTTCACCGCTGAGGTTGAGCCGGTCATAGAAGAGACTGTCACCGGCAGAACCGCAAGGGTCGAAGCGCTTATGCGAAAATGTATCGGACTTTTTGACACTTACGCCGCGCTTTCCCCCGGCGTAACAAAAGAAACAGTGCTTAATCTTTTTTCGATAATAGATCCCGGCAAACTCGCGGATTATATAATCCAAAACATATATACAAAACCCGAAAGCAAGCAGCTGGTTCTGGAGACTCTTGAGCCTTTAAAAAGACTTGAAGTGATTTGCGACATGCTCACGCGCGAGATCGAGGTCCTTGCGATAGAGCGGCAGATCGATTCAAAGCTGCGCGCGAAGCTTGAGCATAATCACAGGGATCACGTTCTGCGGGAGCAGCTTAAGGTCATCCAGTCAGAACTTGGCGAAGGATTCAACGATGAAGCATCCGAACTGCGGATGTACAGAGAACAGATCATCAAACTCGGACTCGATGACGACATCGAAATGAAGATCCTCAAGGAAGTCGACAAGCTCGAAAAGCAAATGTTCGGGACAGCGGAATCTACTGTTATAAGGAACTATCTGGATACATGCCTTGAACTTCCCTGGAAAAAAACGACCAAGGAGCGTATCGACATCGCAACGGCACGAAGGATACTCGATACCGACCATTTCGGGCTGGATAAAGTAAAAGAACGAATAATCGAGTTTCTCGCCGTAAGGCAGCTTTCACCTCACATCAAAGGGGCGATAATCTGCCTTGTAGGTCCGCCCGGCGTAGGTAAAACATCCGTCGCGATAAGCGTTGCCAGGGCATTAAACAGAAAACTCGCCAGACTGTCGCTCGGCGGCGTCCATGACGAAGCGGAAATACGGGGGCACAGGAAAACATATGTCGGCGCTATGCCCGGCAGGATCATCTCCGCCCTGAAGCAGGCGGAAAGCCGCAACCCTCTGATGCTGCTCGACGAGATCGATAAACTCGGACGCGATCACAGAGGTGATCCCGCGTCAGCTCTCCTCGAAGCTCTGGACCCGGAGCAAAACTCCACATTCCGCGATAATTATATGGAGATCCCGTTCGATTTGTCTGAAGTCATGTTTGTCACAACGGCAAATACAACAGATACGATCCCCCGGCCGCTCCTTGACCGTATGGAGGTCATAGAGCTGACGAGTTATACCGATGTTGAAAAGCTTATGATCGCAAAACGGCATCTTATACCAAAGCAACGGAAGAAACACGGTTTATGCGGCGGTCAGCTCAAGCTGAGAGACGAAGCGGTGCTTGGTATAATCTCCGGTTATACACGCGAGTCGGGAGTGCGTATCCTGGAGCGTGAGATCGCGGCGGTATGCCGGAAAACCGCGGCGCAGATCGCGGAGCAAAAGATCAAATCGGTCAAGCTTTCCCCGGAAATGCTGGACGAGTTTCTCGGAGTACGCAAGTATAAGCCCGAGACGATCGCGCAGGGGTTTGAGCTGGGACTCGCGAACGGACTCGCATGGACAAATACCGGAGGTTCAGTCCTTGAGGTCGAGGTCAATGTCCTTCTCGGTACCGGGAAACTGGAACTGACAGGTAATCTCGGAGAGGTCATGAAGGAGTCCGCGCAAGCGGCGATCTCGTATATAAGAAGCAGGGCAGAGAAGCTGAATATCGATCCGGAATTCTATAAAACTCACGATATCCATATCCATTTTCCCGAAGGCGCGATACCCAAGGATGGTCCGTCCGCGGGAATAACGATGTGTATTGCAGCTATATCCGCTTTGAGCGGCGCTCCCGTGAGGCGTGATATAGCAATGACCGGCGAGATAACCCTGCGCGGGCGTATACTGCGCATAGGCGGTTTAAAGGAAAAAACGATGGCGGCATTACGCGCCGGAGTAAAAACGGTTTTGATACCCGCCGAAAACGAACCCGATCTCGATGAGATCGATCAGGCGGTCCGGTCTGAGCTCAACTTTATTACAACTGATAATATTGACGACATACTTGAGATAGCGCTTGATTTTACCGCTGTCAGCGCTAAGGATACCGTCAGTAAAGTGACGTCTATCCTGGAAAAAGAGCAGATACTGCCGATAGACAGTACTTTTATAAAACACTAAAGGATAACGATGGTGAACCTGCATAATGTAGAGTTTATAAAGTCGGCAGCCAACGCTTCGGGCATAATAAAGGACGGTTTGCCGCAAATAGTGTTCTCCGGAAAGTCAAATGTCGGAAAATCCTCGGTCATCAACAGGCTGCTGGACCGTAAACGTCTTGCGCGGGTCAGTTCTTCTCCCGGCAAAACCATCCATATCAACTATTTTCTGATAGATAAGATCATGTACTTTGCGGATCTGCCGGGATACGGCTACGCGAAGGTGGCTAAAACCGAACGCGACCGCTGGTCTGTTCTGATGGAAAGTTTTTTTTCAACCGCCGGTCACATAACACTTGGGATCATGATCGTTGACGCTCGCCATAAACCAACAAGTGACGACGTTACCATGGCACGGTGGTTTGATTCTTCGGGCTGTCGTCTTACGGTCGTTGCGAACAAGATAGATAAAGTAAAAAAAAGTGAAGCAGAGAATAACATTAAGCTCATACGTGAGACACTGAGCTTACGCGATGATATAAGCATAATTCCGTTTTCCGCGGAAAAAGGCACAAATAAAGATATTCTGCTCGCGGAGATTTTAAATAATGTTTGATGGGTTTTTCAGAGATTTCAGCAATATAGGAGATATTCTTATGAGCGCGCTGATGAGGGTCATCCCCGCGCTTATTTGCATTACATTCCACGAACTTGCCCACGGGTATACCGCATACAAGCTTGGGGATATGACGGCAAAGGATAAAGGAAGGCTTACACTGAACCCGGTAAAGCACATCGACATCTTCGGGCTGCTTATGATGTTGTTTTTCAGATTCGGATGGGCAAAACCCGTACCTGTCGATATGCGGAATTTTAAACATCCGAAATGGTATATGGCTGTGACCGCGATAGCCGGACCCGCGTCAAACATCGTTCTCGCGGCTTTTGTCCTTTTTATCTACGGCCTGCTGATCGTACCGATCATGACGTCAAACGCCGGCGCTGTTGTCAGTGAGCTTATCATGAATACGGTGTATCTGAGTTTAGCGCTTGCCGTTTTCAATTTGATGCCTATCCCGCCGCTGGACGGTTCCAAGGTACTGTTCTCACTGTTGTCAGAGGAAAAATACTTCAAACTGATGAAGTATGAACGATACGGTATAATAGCGCTGATACTGGTTTTGAATACCGGTATTTTCCGCAACACGATAGGACGGATGACCGACAGTCTGTTGAGCGGTCTGTCCGTGTTTTTCCGCGCGGCGGTCAGTCTTGTGATATAGCTTAAGGAATGGACTTTTAGATGGAAACTCCTGTATTCAAGCTTGAAGGCATAGTTAAAGAACGGGATGATATGGTCGATTTTGAAGGACCGCTTACGCTGATCCTTCAACTTCTGAGTAAGGACAGGATAGAGATCAGGGATATCAGCATCTCGCTGATCCTTGAGCAGTATCTGGCTTATCTTGACGAGATGGCGGAGCTTGACCTCGATATCGCAAGCGAGTTTGTGGCAATGGCGTCTCATCTGACATATATCAAAACAAAAATGCTGCTCTCAAGCGGTGAGGATATATCGGAGCTTGAGCAGCTCATCACATCACTTGAACAGTTGCGTCGCGGCGATGTATACCTGCAGATAAAAGAGATCGCACAGACACTTTCGGGTATGTATACGCGCGACGGTATCATGATGGCAGGCCCTCCGGAGTATCTGACAGAGGACAAAGAGTACAAATATGTCCATGTCGGCGAGGATCTTCTGGAAGCGGTTTTTAATGTCATCGGAAAAGAAAATCTAAGGATAAGCAGTATAAACACAAGAGAGGCGGTTTATCCGAGCCGCATAGTGTTTTCAATACCTGAAAAGATCGATGAGATACTGACAAGGCTGAAGCGCGGAGGGGATATGCCGATCATAAAGCTGTTTTACGGAAGCAGGAGCCGCACGGAGCTTATCGCGACACTTGTTGCGGTGCTTGAGCTTTGCAGGGTAGGCAGTGTGTTGATATCAGGCGGTGCTGATGATCTGAAGATCGCATATACCGGCGCCGGCAGGGAAGCCGAGATCTCAGATTTTACGGCATACGAGTAAGGAATGGTTTGTAATGGATAAGCAAGATATAGAGAATGTGATAGAGGCGATATTATTTGTTTCCGGAGAGCCGGTCAAGCTCTCAAGGATCGCCGCGGTACTGGATCTTGAGGAATCTGATATTGAGGAAGCAGCGGACAGACTTCGCGACGGCTACAGTTTTTCGCGCCGCGGTATCCGTCTCGTAAAGCTGGAAGATTCACTGCAGCTTTGCTCGTCTCCGGAGTTCTCCGATTATATAAGAATGGCACTTGAAACAAGAAAACCGCCGCAGCTTTCACAGCCCGCGCTTGAGGTGTTGTCGATCATCGCGTACTTCGGACCTGTAACAAAAGCATACATGGAACAGATCAGAGGAGTTGACAGCTCATTTACCGTAGGTTTACTGCAGGAGCGCGGTTTGGTTGAATCGTGCGGAAGGCTTCAAGCGCCGGGCAGACCAATGCTTTTCAGGACGACCCCGGCATTCCTCAGGACTTTCGGGCTGGAATCACTGAAGGACCTGCCGGAGCTGCCGCAGATCGAAGGTTCCGAGGTCGAGAAGGAAGGTATACAAAACGCGATACTTGATTTACAAGCAAGGGAAGCGGATGTACAGGATGTACAGGATGTATCAGAAGTAACAGATACACCGGATGTACCGGATGAGGAGGCTGATCCATTATAATTGCGTTAGCGATCGTATTTGCGGTTTTTGTCCTCATCGCGCTGCTTCGTTTAGGTGTGGTCGTGGAATACAGCGATGCGGGACTGACAGCGAGAGCAAAAGCCGGGTTTATTTCGTTTAAAGTGTACCCGGCAAAAGAAAAACCCGGTGACGCTGAAAAAAAAGCGAAGAAAAAAGCTGCTAAAAAAGCATTGAAGGATAAAAAAGGTAAGCTTAAGGAAGAAAAAAAGCCGGGTGGTCTCAGCGGATTTATGGATATCCTGAGAGCTGTAAAAAATACGCTTAGCCGCCTAAAGCGCAAGCTGCTCATCAAGCAGCTCATCCTGCACTACACCTCAGCCGGTGACGATCCCGCAAAAACAGCGTTAAAGTTCGGCGCGGCGAATGCTGTTTTCGGGATGATAATACCGTTACTTGAGTCAAACTTCAGGATTAAACGCCGCGACCTCGGCGCGTCAGCGGATTTTAACTCCGCTGAGCAGAGTATTTACGCAAAGATAAACATTACGGTCGCGGTGTGGGAAATAATATATATATCGCTTGCGTTGCTTCCGTTAGTAAAAGCCGGCGCAGGCGGGTCAAACAGCATCAAGGGAAGCAGTACAACAACAGAAAAGGCATAAATGGAAAGGAATTGAGTAAAAATGGATAATCGGCCGATAAGTGACTTGATGGAAACAACGATGCAGAAAATGAGAGATATGATCGACGCCAACACGATCGTCGGTGAACCGATCTCCACCCCGGACGGAATAACGCTTATACCGGTATCAAAGGTCAGCTTTGGTTTTGCCGGCGGAGGTTCGGATTTTTCACAGAAGCAGGAGCATAAATCCGGGTTTGGCGGCGGAACCGGGGCAGGCGTAAATATAACACCCGTCGCTTTTGTGGTCGCAAAAGGTGATGATGTCGAGATGCTTTATATCACGCCTCCCGCATCCACAACTGTTGACAGGATCATCGAAACGGTTCCGGAAGTGATGGATAAGATCGGTGAGTTTTTAAATAAGGAAAAAGAATAACCCGTTATGCAAGACCCTAAATGCAGAATTCAAAAGATACTTTCGGCTCACGGTGTCGCGTCGCGCAGAGACGCGGAGAAGCTTATACTTGCCGGAAGAGTTTCTGTCAACGGTATTCCGGCAAAACTCGGGCAGAGCGCGGAGCTGGGTTGTGATGAGATAACGGTCGACGGAGTACCGCTGTCAGTCCGTGATAAGCCGGTCTATATCATGCTCAATAAACCGCGGGGGGTACTGACAACTGTAAAGGATGATCGCGGCAGACCTACTGTGATGGAGCTTGTCAAAGACGCCGGCGTGAGGGTATACCCGGTCGGCAGACTTGACATGGAGACCGAAGGTCTGCTGATAATGACCAACGACGGCAATTTTGCCAACACAGTGGCACATCCTTCGTATAATAAAATAAAGACGTATGAGGTAAATGTACGCGGCAATGCGCGCGAAGCGGCAGAATCGCTGCGTCAGCCGGTCGGGATCGACGGACATACCGTCAGTGCAGTGCAGGTCGATCTGCTTTCTTTGACCGGGAATGGCGGGACGTTGATTATATCAATAATCGAAGGGCGGAACAGACAGATCAGAAAGATGTGTTCCGCGTGCGGGGTAAGGGTACTTAAACTCAGGCGTGTATCGGTAGGCCCGCTGAAGCTCGGATCGCTGGAAAGCGGGAAGTGGAGATTTCTGACCGGAGAAGAGGTAGGATCGCTTGGATAAGGATATTTTATCGGTCATAGAGGCTGCTTGTCCCGGATTGTCAAAAGCGCAAAAAAAGATCGCCGGTTATATACTGGATAATTATGATAAAGCGGCATTTATGACAGCGGTAAGACTGGCGCGGTATACCGGTGTCAGCGAGTCGACTGTCGTGCGTTTTGCGATGGAACTCGGGTATGACGGTTATCCGGACATGCGAAGGGCGCTTCAGGACACGATGCGGGGTAAACTCACATCAGTGCAGCGGATAAAAGTCGCAAAAGACAGGATGGGCAGCAGAGACATACTGACTCATGTCCTGTCATCCGATATCGAGCAGATACGCCAGACGATGGAGGAGACGGACAGCGCGGATTTTGCCAAAGCTGTAGACGCCATCGTCAGCGCTAAAAGTATTTATATCCTCGGTCTGCGTTCGTCATCATTTCTTGCCAGATTCATGGGGTTCTATTTTAACCTTTTCTTCAGTAACTCACGCGTTATCAGCGAGAACCCGGACAGCGAGGTGTTTGAACAGATCGTCAGGTTGTCCAAAGACGATATGCTGATCGCGATAAGCTTCCCCCGATACTCACGCCGCACAATAAAAGCTATGCAGTACGCTAGAAATGTCGGCGCGAGTATCATAGCGATAACCGACGGGATGGCATCTCCGCTTACCGGACTTGCGGATATATCACTATGCGCGCGAAGCGATATGATCTCATTTCTTGATACGCTTGTCGCTCCTCTCAGCCTTGTAAACGCGCTTGTAGTTGCCGTCAGCGAAAAAGCTCCCGGCGATCTGTATGAGAACTTTGAACGGCTGGAGCGGATATGGGACGAGTATGGAGTGTATGAACAGCTATGATCTGAGGCGAGTGTGCCGTGATTATCGGAGAGCAGGGCAGTGATTGGTTGTGAATGATGTTTTAGTTATAGGCGGCGGCGCCGCGGGTATGATGGCTTCGGGGACTGCAGCGAAAAACGGAGCAAAAGTTCTGCTGTTGGAGAAAAACAGGAAGTTAGGCAGTAAACTTCGCATCACGGGCAAGGGGCGATGCAACCTTACCAACAACTGTCCGGTTGCCGGGGTTCTTGAGAATATCCCAAACGGAGCGTCTTTTCTGCACAGCGTCTTAAATCGCTTCACCCCGGAAGATACTATCCACTTTTTCGAATCATTGGACGTTTTACTCAAAACAGAACGGGGCAACCGCGTTTTTCCGCAGTCAGACAGTGCGGTGGATGTGGTCAATGCGCTCAGGCGTTTTATGGACGAAAACAGGGTTCAGGTCAGATTTGACAGGGCGTCAGGTATCGTTGTCAATAATAACCGGGTGACCGGTGTCCGTACATCAAGCGGGACAGTTGATTGTGATTCAGTCATCCTTGCTACCGGAGGCAAGTCATACCCTGCCACAGGCTCGACCGGTGACGGTTATAAAATGGCGGAAGAAGCCGGTCACACGGTTACAGGACTTCGCGGCTCTTTGGTACCATTGGAGGCACAGCCCGAGACATGCAAAAGGATGCAGGGGCTGACGCTTAAGAATATACGGTTTTCAGTTTTCGACGGCGGTAAAAAGCCATTATTTGAGGATTTTGGCGAGCTGCTTTTCACTCATTTCGGAATATCCGGTCCGGTCGTCCTGTCCGCAAGCGCGTATATGAATGACTATGCGGGAAAAAAGTATTATGCCGAGATCGACCTTAAACCGGCGCTTGATGAACAGAAACTGGATCAGCGTATCCTGCGCGATTTTGAGAAATATTCAAACCGCGACTTTTCCAACGCTTTAGGGGATCTTCTCAGCAGACTTATGATCCCGGTCATAATTGACCGCTCGGGAATATCACCCGGCACTAAAGTCCACTCGATCACAAGAGAGCAGCGTTTATACCTTGTCAGGCAAATCAAAGGATTCAGGCTCGATATCGACGGACCGAGACCTGTGGAAGAAGCGATCATAACCTCCGGCGGTATCGAGCTGCGCGAGATCGAACCGAAAACGATGGAATCAAAACTAGTAAAAGGATTATTTTTCGCAGGTGAGATCATAGACGCGGATGCATATACAGGCGGGTTCAACTTGCAGATCGCATGGTCTACAGGATTTGCGGCAGGAAATGCGGCAGCAGTGACCGGGAGGGTTTAAGACACTATGGAAAGTAAAAGTGTTGCGCTGGACGGGCCGGCAGGTTCGGGTAAAAGCACGCTCGCGAAAATGGCTGCGGAAAATTTCGGTTTGATATATGTCGATACGGGCGCGATGTATCGCAGTATAGGTCTCTATACACTACAGAACGGCGTTGATCCAAAAGATGAAAAAGGGATATGTTCTCTGCTGCCCGGGATTATGCTTGAAATGAAGTATGATGAAAACGGGATCCAGCGGATGATACTGTGCGGCAGTGATGTGACGGAAGATATCCGGTTTCCGGAAGTCTCGATATACGCATCCGATGTATCCGCGTTACCGCCGGTGAGAGCTTTTCTGCTGTCGATGCAGCGTGATATGGCTGTCAAATACAACGTTATAATGGACGGAAGGGATATCGGTACCGTTGTTTTACCGGACGCGGGGCTAAAGATATTTATAACCGCTGATATCAAAGCACGCGCAAAAAGGCGGTATCTGGAGCTGCAGGAGAAAGGTATAGAAGCCGCGTTTGAGGATGTTCTCAAGGATATGGAGCTCCGGGACAGAAATGACAGCGAGCGCGAGGCAGCGCCTTTAAAGGCTGCAGAGGACGCGATAATACTTGATACTACAGGACTTGATCTCAAAGAGAGTTTTGAGTCGGTTTGCAAACTTATCAAGGGGAGATTTGATTTATGAAGTCCAGTTATAAGTTTTACAGGGGCTGCTTCAGGCTGGCAAACCCGGTGATACGGTTTTTCCGTCCGTTTGAGGTTATAGGGATGGAGAACATCTGCAAAGGTGCGGCTGTGGTATGTGCGAATCATTCCGCGATGATCGATCCGTTTTTGATAGCGCTTGTGTTCGGCATTGAAAGCCATATGCATGTGCTGGCTAAAATAGAGCTGTTTAAGATACCCGTTATAAAGCAGATACTCGAAAAACTGGGTATGATCCGTGTAAACAGAGGTATTATCGACGTAGCTTCCATAAAAAGCTCGCTAGGTTATCTGAAGAAAGGTGAAAAAGTCGTTATTTTTCCCGAAGGTACAAGAGTGACAGAAGATGAATCTGTCGAAGCAAAAAACGGCGCCGTAAAACTTGCCGAACGCGCGGGAATACCGGTCATACCTTTTTTCATACCGAGAAAAAAACCTTTTTTCAAAAAGGTTCGCCTGATCGTCGGAAAACCTTATCTTATCGAGAAACTGCGCAACCGGCGGTCTGTTGAAGAGTATGTAAAATTATCGGAGGATTTGATGAACAGGATCCATTCTCTGGACTCGAAAGGTTTGGTATGACTTTGTGGAACTGTTGATTGCAAAAACCGCGGGATTTTGCTACGGGGTCAGCAGAGCGGTATCGATGTGTGAAGAGGCGGTTTTAGAATACAAAAATTGCGTCACACTGGGTCCTATCATACACAATGAGTTTGTTATCCGTGATCTGGAAAAAAAAGGCGTCCGTTCTGTTACGGATATATCCGGTATATCTCCGCATGACACAGTTATATTAAGATCTCACGGCGCAGGGAAGCAAGAGCTTGACGCTCTTGCTTCATTTGGTGTCGAGGTGATAGACGCGACTTGTCCGGACGTTATGAAGATACATGATATCGTACGCGGTGAGTCCGATGCAGGTCGAACTATTCTGATAATCGGGCAGCGTCATCATCCGGAGATAACCGCAGTGTCAAGCTGGTGCGGAGAGTATGAGGTATTTGAGGATACAAATGAACTCTCAAAGTGGCTGAAAAACGGAAAAAACGCAGATAAACCGCTATCAGTTGTATGTCAAACGACTATTTCAAAAAATCTTTACTATACTTGTACAGAAATAATCAAAAAAGAGTGTACAAATCAAAAAATCTTTGATACAATATGCAAAGCTACGTGCAAACGTCAGCAGGAAGCTGCGGAACTGGCAAAAATCGCAGACGCGGTCGTGGTAGTTGGCAGCGTTAACAGCGCAAACAGTCTTAATCTTGCGGATATTTGCAAAGAGTTTTGCTCAAAGGTATTTTTCGTTCAATCCGCGGAGGATATCAAGAGTATCAAGATCCAGTCTACCGATGTCGTCGGCATAACAGCCGGCGCGTCGACGCCGGCGCGTATCATTAAGGAGGTCACCCAGAAGATGATAGAAGAAGTAAGTATGGATGAGACCCTGGAGGAGAACGGGGAGACCCCGTTAACTCCGAAGAGCTCTATCCAGCCGGACGAGTCCGTGCAGGAAGAAACCGTGGCAACAGCTTCAGCAGAAGCGGCGGAAGAGGAAGCACCCGGGGAAGCACCCGAGGAAGTGCCCGAGGAAGTGCCCGAGGAAGTGCCCGAAGAGGCGTCCGAAGAGATACCCGAAGCAGTTTCAGAAGATGCACCTGAAGAAGCGCCTGACGATCAGACAGCCGCTGTTGAATCTTTTGAAGAAATGCTGGAAAAGTCGATAAAGACTTTACGCACCGGGGAAAAGGTGACAGGTATAGTCACATCGATCACTTCCACAGAGGTATCGGTCGATCTCGGCACGAAGCAATCAGGATACATTCCAATCGCCGAGTTTACAGATGATGTAAACACGGATATTGACGAAATAATCAAAATCGGAGATTCAATCGAGTCATTTGTTATGCGTGTCAACGATGTTGAGGGTATGGTCATGCTCTCGAAGAGACGCCTTGACGCGGCAAAAAACTGGGATATCGTAGAGTCCGCGAAAGAGAACAGAGCGATCGTTGAAGGTGTTGTCACTGAAGAAAACAAGGGCGGCGTTGTAGTTAATGTCAAAGGCGTACGCGTATTTGTACCTGCTTCTCAAACAGGTCTTCCAAAGTCCTCTCCTATGTCGGAGCTTGTGAAAAAGACAGTAAAGCTGCGCATTACCGAAGTCAACCAGTCCAGAAGGCGCGTCGTCGGGTCGATCCGTATGGTGCAAAACGACGAACGGCGGGAGAGATCAGATAAGATATGGACAGACATCGAGGTCGGTAAGAAATATGACGGCGTTATCAAGTCAATGACAACATACGGAGTTTTCGTAGATATCGGCGGCGTCGACGGGATGATCCACATATCAGAACTGAGCTGGACCCGTATCAAGCAGCCTTCGGAGGTCATGGCGGTAGGCGACGAGGTTTCGGTATATGTCCTTTCGTTTGATAAAGAAAGCAGAAAGATCTCGCTCGGTTATAAAAAGAACGAAGATAACCCGTGGACTAGATTTACATCAACTTACGCTATCGGCGATGTTGTCAACGTAAAAATAGTAAAAATGATGCCGTTCGGCGCTTTTGCCGAGATATGCTCCGGTGTTGACGGCCTTATCCATATCTCACAGATCACGGATCACAGAATAGGCCTGCCGTCGGAAGTACTCAGCGACGGGCAGCAGGTCGACGTAAAGATCACGGAGATCGATAACGACAGAAAAAAAGTCTCTCTCAGCATAAGAGCACTCATCGAGCCGGCTTCACAGCCTGTTACAGATGAAGATATCGCGGAAGCCGCAGATGATAATACTCCTGTCATAGTCTATGATACAGACGCACCGCCTCCGCTTGAGGATGAAGACGAAGAGGAAACAGAGGAAGAAGAATAAGATTTAATCAAACCAAAACATAAAGCCGGACGGGGATAAAACCCCGCCCGGCTGTTATATTTCCAGGTAACGCTCCGGAATCCTGCGGATAAGTTATGTTGTTTTATTACGTTTTGACAGAACGTCAAAAGCGACTGCTATCAGCAGGACCAGACCTTTGATCGCCTGCTGCCAGTCAATGCTTACGCCCATTATCTGCATCCCGTTGTTTAGAATACCCATAAGCAAACCGCCTATGATCGCCCCGACTATCGTACCGACGCCGCCTGTTGTCGAAGCCCCGCCTATAAAGCATGCGGCAATTGCGTCAAGTTCAAACCCGTCTCCGCCCTTAGGTGTCGCGGAGTTCAGACGGCCCGTAAAAACTATGCCGGCGAGTGCCGCAAGAAACCCCATATTCGCGTACACTGAGAAAAGCACACGCTTGGTGTTTATACCGGACAAGCGCGCTGCTATTTTATTACCGCCGAAAGCATAGATGCGGCGTCCGAAAACTGTGCGGTTCGTTATAAAAGTATAAATTATAACAAGCGCCGCAACGATCATAAGGACCATCGGCAAGCCGCGGTGCTGAGCAAGCAGATACGCAAAGAAAATTATTACGGAGCATACAATAACGTTCTGAACTATAAACAGCCCCATGTGCGGTACGTCAAATCCATAGTTCTGCCGTTTCTTACGGGCAACGGCCTGCATCACTACGATCAGGATCGACACTGCGATCGCCGAGAAAAACGCAACCATCATCAAACCGCCGAATCCGCGAGTGTCCGGAACAAAACCGGCGGCTATAAACTGGTAGTCGGCCGGCAGGGGGGCAAGGCTTACGCCCTGCAGCATTGCCAGTGTCAAGCCGCGGAAGATGAGCAGACCCGATAATGTGGCAATAAACGGCGGTACGCCGATATAGGCGATCCAGAAACCATGCCATGACCCGATAGCAAGCCCCAGAAGCAAAGACAGTATCATTGCGACCGGTGTGGAGACATCCATTCGCAGCACGAGGACGGCGGAAACCGCGCCTACAAATCCAGCGACAGAACCGACGGAAAGGTCGATATTTCCACCGGTAAGTATACAAAGCATCATACCGCAGGCAAGGATCATTACATAACCATACTGCTGCATGATATTTGAAACATTAAGCGGCTTAAGCAGTATGCCGTTTGTCAGAATCTGGAAAAGTATTATAACTACAAACAGGGCAAGTACCATACCATACTGCCGGATATTACCGCTAAGCAGCCTTTTGATTTTCTCAAGTGATTCATTTTTCATTAATGTACAACCCCTTCCGCCTTATTGCTTTCCATGATAAAGTGCATGATCCTCTCTTGTGTCGCGTCCTGAGCGCTTAACTCCCCGACGATTTTACCTCTGTTCATAACATATATCCTGTCGCACATACCGAGGAGCTCGGGCAGCTCGGACGAGATCATAAGCACTGATTTACCGTTGCTCGCGAGATCATTGATGATAGTGTAAATATCGTACTTAGCGCCTACATCCACTCCGCGTGTCGGTTCATCCAGTATCAGTATCTCAGGTTGTGAAAAAATCCATTTACTGAAGAGCACCTTTTGCTGGTTGCCGCCGGAAAGGCTGCCTACCTTCTGCAGTATCCCGGTTGATCTGATATTCAGCTTGCTGCGGTACTCCTCAGCTACCTTGATGTCCTCATTATTGTCGAGTATAAAGTTTTTACTGATCTGGTTCAAGGATACGAGTGATATGTTATCCTTTATGGGGTGGATCAGAACAAGACCTGCCTGTTTTCTGTCTTCGGTCACGTACGCGACGCCGTTTTTTACAGCTTCGCTGACAGTCCGGACACTTATTTCCTGACCGTCCAGCTTAACGCTGCCGGAGATTTTTGTACCGTAAAACCTGCCGAAGATGCTTAGCGCAAGCTCCGTGCGCCCTGCGCCCATCAGTCCGTAAAGCCCGACGACTTCGCCTTTGCGTGAGTTGAAATTTACATCTGAGATCACTTTCCGGAACTGATCGGCAGGATCGTATACATTCCAGTCATTTACCTCAAAACATACATCGCCTACGATATGCTCACGTTTTGGATAACGGTCGCTCAGCTCGCGCCCTACCATAAGTTTTATTATAACGTCTTCGGTCGCGTCTTCTATTGGAAGGGTATCGACTGTCTGACCGTCACGCAGTACTGTTATCTCCTGGGCTACTCTTATTACCTCATTGAGTTTATGTGATATAAGGATGCAGGTGATCCCTTTATTTTTTAAATCTACAAGCAGATCGAGCAGGTAAGCCGAGTCTTCGTCATTCAGCGCGGCGGTAGGCTCGTCAAGAATCAGTACTTTGACGTCTTTACTGAGCGCTTTGGCTATCTCTATGAGCTGCTGCATTCCCATACCGAGATGGCGTACTTTGGTTTCTGTCGAAATATCCAATCCTACCTGTTTTAACATTTCGGCTGCTTTGACTCTGGTGTCCGTCCAGTTCATCACACCGAATTTTTGCTGTTCATTACCCAGAAAGATATTCTCTGCGACCGACAGCTCGGGTACCAGCGCAAGCTCCTGATGTATGATCGCGATTCCCTTTTGTTCAGAATCCTTGATATTCCTGAATCTGCAGGATTCGGCAGCGCCGTCCATAAAGATGTCGCCTTCGTACTCGCCGTAAGGATAAACACCGCTGAGGATGTTGACCAGCGTGGATTTACCTGCGCCGTTTTCCCCAACAAGCGCGTGGATCTGTCCGGTTTTCACACGGAAGTTGACATTATCGATCGCCTTAACTCCTGAAAAGCGCTTTGTGATAGCACGCATCTCAAGAACATACTGTTCCATAAAAGCTTCACCCACCTTTACCGGAATAATTTATCATTTTTTACCGGTGCTTGTCAAGAAAACGCGATTGGAAGCATTTTGCCACCAATCGCATTTTTCTTTAGTAATTGCCTAAGATCCTAGCTGATATCAGCTTGTGTGAGGTAGCCGGAGTCCATGACAAGTCTCTGATAGTTATCAATGTCTACTGTATGCGGTACGAGCAGATATGAAGGAACGATCTTAACATTGTTATTATATGTTGATGTGTCATTGATCTCAGGCTCTCTGCCTTCAAGAACAGCTTCTACCATGTCGGCTGCGACTTTTGCAAGGTCGCGGGTATCTTTGAGGATGGTGGAATACTGATCACCGGTTATGATCATCTTGATCGATGCTGCTTCAGCGTCCTGACCTGAAACTACCGGCCAGTTGTCTGTATTAGGCTGGAAGCCGAACGATACAAGAGCCGAGATGATGCCGCGTGAAAGACCGTCATAAGGTGAGAGTACGCCGTGGAGGGGTTTGCCGTCACTGTAGTGTGCTGCCAGGATCGCGTCCATACGCTGCTGAGCGACAGCGCCGTCCCAGCGAAGTGTACCGACTTCAGCCTGTGACTGCTGACCGGAAACAACAGTTACTTCACCGGAGTTGATAAGAGGGGTCAGAACTTCCATAGCACCGCTAAAGAAGTAGAAAGAGTTCGTGTCATCGGGAGAACCTGCAAACAACTCGACGTTGTAAGGTCCTGCGCCTCTGTGTTTTTTCATACCGTCAACGAGTGACTGTGCCTGGAGTCTGCCGACTGCTACGTTATCGAAAGTAGCGTAGTAGGAAACAGCGGCAGTGTCTACGAGGAGTCTGTCATAGGAAATGATCTTGACGCCGTCTTCGGCAGCCGCATCCAGTGTGCTGGAAAGGGTTGAGCCGTCGATAGCAGCTATTACAAGCACCTTGGCGCCCTTTGCAAGCATTGCTTCGATTTGGTTCCTTTGAGTGGGGATGTCGTCTTCCGCGTATTGCAGATCGACTTCAAAGCCTCTTTCCTCAAGGATGTCTTTCATCGTGTTGCCGTCTTTGATCCAGCGTTCACTGGACTGTGTGGGCATTGAGATGCCGATGAGGTTGGAATCGCTGCCGCCGCCGCCGCATGCAGCGACCATGCCGAAGATCATTGTGAGCGCGATAAGTGTGCAAATAACTTTCTTCATTTTCTTCTCCTTTAGTGTTTTAGTGTAGTAATTAATCGTTTAGAACATAATGTTGTAGAATATTAACATATACGATATTGATTGTCAACGATTTTTGTAGAAATGGCAGATATTGAACAGTTTTTTTGATAATTTAACAATTACCTAAGATTTGCAACGCTTTTTCCGCTTGATATGAGCTGCGTACGAACGGCGCCGACACTACATACTTGAACCCTTTTTTCCTTGCAGTTTCACCATATTGAGCAAAAATCTCCGGTTCGATATACTCGCGGACAGGTAAGTGCTTTTTTGACGGTGACAGGTACTGACCGATGGTCAAAAACTCACAGCCGGTCTCAAGCAGATCGTCAAACAGTTCAAGGATCTCATCGTGTGTTTCTCCCAAACCAATCATGATCCCGCTTTTAGAATGAATATCCGGTCTCAGCAGCCTGATGCTTCTGAGCACATCGAGGGAACGTTTATAATCTGACTTTGCGCGCACCTTATCATATAATGATTTTACTGTCTCCATATTATGACCGATGACCGCAGGGGAAGAGTCTGCTACTGTTTTTAAAGCGGAGATGTCGCCTTTAAAATCGGGGATCAGTACTTCTGTTAAGCATTGCCGCGTTTTATTTCCGATATTCCTTATAACATCCGCGAAATGCCCTGCGCCGCCGTCGGGAAGATCATCCCGTGTCACTGAAGTTATAACGACATATTTTAAGCCAAGCTCTTTGACCGCTTCCGCGATTTTAACGGGTTCAGTTTCGTCGGCCGCGGAAGGAGTTCCGCCGGATACATTGCAGAAACGGCAGTTGCGGGTACATATCGTGCCAAGTATCATAAAGGTAGCCGTCTTACGTGAAAAACACTCGGCGCGGTTAGGGCAGTCCGCTTCTGAGCAGACTGTGTTCAAACCGAGTCTCTTGAGGATATTTTCAACAAAGATCTTGTCAGGACCGTCAAAATAGGGGACTTTGAGCCATTCAGGTTTTTTTATCATGATCAAGTACCTCCGCCAAATGTCCATGCCGGGTTTGTGTATTTATCACGGCGGATACCGGACACAAAATCAAGTTCTTTATTATTAAGTATGTATACGGAATGATCTTTACCGGACAGCAACGCTTGCTTTAACCGCTCCCTGAACTCATCAACAGAACATTTATCATCCATATATGGTTTTATATTCGTGACTCTGCTGCGTATGGAGCGTATTCCTTTGGGCAGCAGTTTTTCCTCATTTGCTATAAGCACCTTTGAGAGGATATCCAGATCGGTATCATAAAGAAGAGAGCCGTGAGTACATAAATGATCACCGGTCAAATATTGCGCGAGACCGGAGATCTTTTTTCCGTCGAGGAGTATGTCATTACGCCCTTCCTGTACAGCTGTTAAGCCCATTGTCGCAAGTGCGCCGATAATCATCCCCGCAACTGTTTCATTTGCGATCTGCTGTACCGGTGTTATCTTGTCGTAGGGGAGTATCACAGTGAACAAAATAGTTCCGAGGTCGGTATAGATCGCGCCGCCGCCGCTGGAACGGCGAACGAGCTGTATACCCTCTTTCCTCGCAAAGCCGGTATCCGCCTCATACTCGATCGATTGATTATTACCGAACATAACGCACTTATCCGCCTGCCAGAGCATAAGCACAGGCGCATCGAATTTTAATTCCTTTGTAAACAACTCTTCAACAGAGAAGTTAAAAGCCGCGTCGATGTTGTTTGATTCGATGTAAAACAAAATACTTTCCTCAGATATTTCAGATTTAGCGATATAGATTCAAATTTCACTTGTTACCAATTGTAACGACTATGATACAGAATTGTCAAGGAATTGAAAAAATAGTGTCCCGGGAAATACAAACATACTATATAGTGTATAAATTCTGATATAATTTGTGAATTAAAAAATACAGTTTCGCAACAAGTAAAAAACTGATAAATTTCAACAAAAATAGCTTGCTTATGTCATGTGGTTCGTGTAAAATGACTATACCAAAAATAAAGAGGGAGTGTGTTATATTGAAGAAACTCATAAACAAACCCGAAGACGTAGAACAACAGATGATAGCCGGTATCATCAAAGCGCACAGTCAGTATGTTTCACGCATAGACGGATTTAACGTCCTGATACGCGCGAACAAAAAGCAGGGAAAAGTCGCACTGGTCAGCGGCGGAGGCAGCGGACACGAACCGTCACACGGCGGATTTGTAGGTGAAGGAATGCTGGATGCCGCGGTATGCGGTGCGATATTCACATCACCGACTCCCGACCAGGTCTATGAAGCTATCAAAGCAGTCGACGCAGGCGCAGGTGTTTTACTCATTATCAAAAACTACACAGGCGACGTGCTAAACTTTGAGATGGCAGCGGAAATGGCAGAAGCAGACGGCATCAAGGTACTTAATGTAGTAGTAAATGACGACGTAGCTGTTATGGACTCGTTGTGGACCACAGGACGCCGCGGCGTCGCGGGCACAGTGCTGGTACACAAGATCGCCGGAGCTGCGGCAGAAGCGGGAGCAACACTGGAAGAAGTTCAGGCTATCGCTAACAAAGTCATCGCAAATGTCCGCACGATGGGTATGGCGCTCACAGCATGCACAGTTCCCGCTGCAGGCAAACCCGGCTTTGATTTGACCGATACAGAAATGGAAATGGGCATCGGGATCCACGGCGAGCCCGGCACCTACAGGTCTGCGATCAAAACAGCTGATGACATCACAAACGAGATGATGGATAAGATCCTGACGGATATGCCCCTCGGATCAAGCGATGAAGTGGTTGTACTTGTAAACGGTTTCGGCGGTACTCCTGTTATGGAACTGTATGTTATAAACAACCGCGTATATGACATCCTTGTAGAAAAGGGAGTAAAAATCTACCACACGATGGTCGGTGATTACATGACGTCAATAGAGATGGCAGGCTGCTCGATCACAGTACTTAAGCTAGACGCCGAGATGAAAAAGTTCTTCGACGCAAAAGCCAATACGATCGCACTTCAGGTATAGTCTGCCGAACATTCAATAGAGGGAAAGTAAATGATCAATCAACAAAAGGTGCTCGAACGTATCGAACGTATAGCGGCAGCGCTAAAGGAAAACCGGGAACTGCTTACCAGCCTGGACGCGGCTATCGGCGACGGTGATCATGGGATAAACATGGATCGCGGCTTTGATGCCGTTCTCCTGAAAATCAAAGATATGCCGGACGCGGATATCGGCGCGATTTTTAAGGCTGTAGGCATGGCGCTGGTTTCTACGGTCGGCGGCGCTTCGGGACCTTTATACGGAACCGCTTTTATGAGGGCGGGAGCACCGCTTGCCGGTAAAACCGAGCTGACTCAGGGAGATGTCCTTGAGGCGATGGAGGCAGCGCTGGAAGGAATCCAAACACGCGGAAAAGCAGTCCAGGGCGAAAAGACGATGCTTGATGCTTTGATACCTGCGATAAATGCATTTAAAAAAGGACAGGAAGCCGGGCTTGACAACAGAGCTATCTGGGAGTCAGTCTTAAAGGCTGCCAATGAAGGCATCGAGTTCACCAAAACTATAATTGCTACAAAAGGCCGGGCAAGTTATCTGGGAGAACGCAGCCTTGGACATCAGGATCCAGGGGCAACAAGCATGACCCTTATACTTAAAACATTTGCGCCGGACGCGGAGGAATAGAGTTGGTAGGTATCGTCATCATATCCCACAGCCGTAAACTGGCAGAGGGAGTCGTAGAGCTTGCCGCGCAGATGGCGCCGGACGCGGTACTGGTACCGGCAGGAGGATTACCGGATGGCGGTATCGGAACGGACGCGCAGCTTATAGAAGACGCGATCAACAAAGCGATGAGCCCTGACGGAGTTATTATAATGGCCGATCTAGGAAGCGCGTTGATGTGCGCGGAGATCGCTATCGAAAACTGTGAGGGAACAGTCAAAATAGGTGACGGTCCGATCGTAGAGGGAACAATGGTCGCCGCTGTACAGGCAAGTGTAGGTATTGACATCGATTCGATTCTGGATACAATAAAACAAAGCAGGCATATACCGAAAGAACCATAAATGCAGCCGTGCCGCAGTGCACGGACAACATCAGGTAACATAGGGGCAAAGCCCTTGGTTATATTATAATAAGGAGGAAACTGAATGGGTAAGTACATCATGGCCTTGGATCAAGGCACAACCAGCTCACGTTGCATTCTTTTTAACAAGGCTGGTGAAATGATCAGTGTCGCGCAGAAAGAGTTCACACAAATCTACCCGCAAGCAGGCTGGGTCGAGCATGACGCGAATGAGATTTGGGCGACTCAGATCGGCGTGGCAAACGAAGCGCTGCAGAAAGTTCACGCAACATTTTCGGACATTGCCGCTATCGGCATTACGAATCAGCGTGAAACGACCGTTGTTTGGGACAAAAACACCGGGCAGCCGATCTTCAACGCCATTGTATGGCAATGCCGCCGTACAGCGGGGTTCTGCGACGAGCTGGTTGCCGAGGGCTGGAAGGACAAGATGCGCAAAAAGACCGGTCTTGTCATCGACGCTTATTTCTCGGGAACCAAGGTCAAGTGGCTCATCGATAACGTACCGGGCGCAAAAGAAAAAGCCCAAAACGGCGAGCTGCTGTTCGGCAACATCGACACATGGCTGATTTGGAACCTGACGAAGGGTAAAGTACACGTAACCGACTATTCAAACGCTTCCCGTACAATGCTGTTCAACATCTATGATCTCAAGTGGGATCAGGAGATCCTCGACCGCTTTGGCATTCCGGCTTCAATGATGCCTGAAGTAAAACCATCAAGCTGTGTATACGGCGAGACAGACGCCACGATTTTCGGCGGTCCGATCAAAATCGCCGGCGCCGCGGGCGACCAGCAGGCCGCACTCTTCGGACAAACCTGCTTCGAACCCGGTATGGCGAAGAACACGTACGGCACAGGCTGCTTCATGCTGATGAGCACCGGTGAAAAACCGGTACCCTCGGAGAACGGACTGCTGACGACCATCGCATGGGGCGCGGACGGCAAAGTAGAGTATGCGCTCGAAGGCTCGGTCTTTATAGCGGGAGCCGCTATACAGTGGCTGCGTGACGAGATGAAGCTCATCGACAGCGCTCCCGACTCGGAATTCTGGGCAAGCAAGATACCGGACACCGACGGCGTATATGTCGTACCGGCATTTGTCGGACTTGGTGCTCCTCACTGGGATTCATACGCCCGCGGAACTATCGTCGGTTTGACACGCGGCACAGGCAAAGCCCATATCATCAGAGCAACTCTTGAGTCACTTGCATATCAGTCATTTGATCTCATAGAACTGATGCAGAAGGATTCAGGGATCACGCTCAACTCCATGAGAGTAGACGGCGGCGCCTGCGCCGACGACTTCCTCACGCAGTTCCAGGCTGACATGATCCAAAAACCGGTACAGCGTCCTGTTTGCATCGAAACCACCGCTCTCGGAGCCGCTTATCTGGCGGGTCTTGCGGTCGGTTACTGGGCTGACAAGAAAGAAGTCATCTCCAACTGGGCGATATCCAAAGTATTTGAGCCATCGATCGCAGCTGCCCGCCGCGACGAGCTGATCGCCGGCTGGCGTAAAGCAGTAGGTCGTTCACTCAAATGGATCGACGCATAAAACATTCACAATAAGAAAGGAAGAATCAAATGTTTACACTAGACATGTTCTTAGGCGAATTTTTTGGTACAATGTTCCTGGTATTTCTGGGCGATTGCGTTGTAGCAAACGTTGTACTGAAGGGTACAAAAGGCAACGGCTCCGGCTGGCCGGTCATTACATTGGGCTGGATGGTCGCAGTCGCGGTTCCTGTCATGATGTTCGGTTATATGAGCGGCGCTCATTTTAACCCGGCAGTCACATTGGGCTTATGGATCATCGGAGGAACAGAAGCAGGTCAGGTTCTGCCGTATATCGGCTCACAGATGGCAGGCGGATTTGTAGGAGCGATATTTACCTACATATTCTATAAACCTCACTTCGATATTACCGAAGATCAAGGTGCAAAACTAGCAGTATTCAGCACCGGTCCCGCGATCCGTAAAACCGTACCGAACTGCATAAGCGAGTTCCTTGCAACATTCACACTCGTCTTCGCTATCATCGGCGCTCTCGTCATCGGCGGACCTGATGGTGCTGACGGCACGATCGGCGGCGGACTTGGTATCGCATGGATCATCCTCGCTCTTGGTACTGCGCTCGGCGGAACAACAGGCTATGCCCTAAACCCCGCCCGTGACCTGTCACCGAGAATCGCCCATGCTCTCCTTCCGATCAAGGATAAAGGAAGCTCAGACTTTGCATACGGCTGGATCCCGACGATTATGCCTCTATTGGGCGGCGCTGCCGCCGGTGCAGCTGCACTGGGCGTATTTATGAACTGGCTGTAATAGCGATCACTTAAAAAGCAACTACGAGATACTAAAATGGATGGGCGCAGCGAATTAAGCATTTGTTGCGCCCGTCAGGTTTATAAAGTGAGGGATGAGATGCATATATACGATGTCATTATCATCGGCGGCGGCGTGGTCGGCTGCGCTGTCGCGCGCGAGCTTTCGCGATGGAGCCTTGATATCATCCTGCTTGAGAAAGCGGATGATGTTTGTATGGGATCAAGCAAGGCAAATACGTCGATAGTGCACGCGGGTTTCGATGCGAAACAGGGAAGTGATAAAGCGAAATACAATGTTCTTGGCAATGCTATGTATGACAAACTTTGTCAGGAACTGCAGATACCTTTCAGGCGTAACGGCTCACTGGTGGTTGCATTCGAAGGTGAGAACCTTAGCGGCCTGGAGGACTTAAAAACACGCGGAGAAGCAAACGGAGTACCCGATCTGTCAATTATCAACAGAGATGAACTGCGTAAGCGTGTACCGAACATCGGCAAAACCGCGGCGGCAGCGCTGGTTGCGCCTACCGGAGGGATAGTCTGTCCGTTTAGCATGACTGTTGCGCTCGCGGAAAACGCCGCAAAAAACGGCGTAGAGTTCATTCTGGAAGCCGGCGTAAAAACTGTCAAGCCGTCAGGAGACGTGTGGGAAGCAGTTACCGGAGACGGCAGATCCTTTAAAGCAAAAACCATCGTAAACTGCGCAGGTCCCGAAAGCGGCTTGCTCAATAATCAGGTCTCTTCAGCTAAGTTTGATATACTGCCCCGCCGGGGTGAATATTATCTGCTTGATCAGAGTTTTAAAGGTATGTTCAAAGAAACTATCTTCCAGATGCCAAGCGACAAAGGCAAGGGGATAGTAGTTGTTGAAACCATCGACGGGAACATCCTTATCGGACCGAACGCCGAAGACCTTGATCCGGAATCCGGACTGCACGATACAAAAACGACAGCGGACGGTTTAAAGCTGGTCTACGGTTCAGCGCTGCGAAGCTGGGAGAATATTCCCAGGAGCAAGTTCATCACAAACTTCTCCGGGGTACGAGCGCGTTCAAGCACAGATGATTTTGTTCTTGGCGAAGCGGCGGACGCTCCTGGATTTTTTAATGCTGCCGGAATAGAATCACCGGGATTAACAAGCGCGCCGGCGATAGGCGTCTTTGTTGCGAACCTGGTAGCAGAGAAATTGAATGCAGCACCGAACACCGGTTTCGATCCGTACCGGGCTGCTATCAAGTCGTTTAAAGAATGCTCTCCGGATGAACGCCGACAGCTTATTGCCGATGACCCGGCATACGGACGTATTGTCTGCCGTTGTGAAACTGTAACAGAATCAGAGGTGCGGCAGGCTATAAGGCGGCCCGTAGGCGCTCGCAGCCTGGATGCGCTCAAACGTCGTGTCAGAACCGGTGCAGGGCGTTGTCAAGCAGGTTTCTGCTGTCCCAGAGCAGCGGAGATATTATGTGAAGAGCTTGATAAGAAACCGACAGATATCACAAAGTTCGGCGGAGCATCAAAACTCCTTACAGGCCGTATCGGCGGGAAGGGAGGGAAATAAATGGCAGACAATATACAAAAAATCGATGTATTGATCATAGGCGGAGGTCCTGCCGGTCTGGCAGCCGCGCTTGGCGCGCGTGAAGCCGGAGTAGAAAATATACTTATACTTGAACGCGAATCGGCTCTTGGGGGTATACTCAGGCAATGCGTACATAACGGTTTCGGGCTTATGATTTTCGGCGAAGAACTGACAGGTCCTGAGTACGCGCAGCGATATGTGGATAAAGTCAACGACGCCGGTATCCCTTATTTATGCGACACGATGGTGCTGGATATAACACAGGAGCGTATCGTGACCGCAATAAGCCCGAAAGAAGGGCTGCTGCTGTTTGAAGCCGGCAGTATCGTTCTCGCTATGGGTTGCCGTGAAAGACCTCGCGGAGCGCTTGGTATCGCAGGCACACGACCTTCCGGTATTTATTCCGCGGGGACCGCGCAGCGTTTTGTGAACCTTGAAGGGTATATGCCGGGGCAAAAGGTCGTTATTCTTGGGTCGGGTGATATCGGTCTTATAATGGCACGTCGTATGACCTTTGAAGGGTGCGAGGTTAAAGCGTGCGTTGAGTTGCTGCCGTTTTCCAGCGGATTAAAGCGTAACATAGTGCAATGCCTCGATGACTACGACATTCCGCTAATGCTCAGTCATACAGTTGTAAATATACACGGGACAGAAAGGCTCGAAGCCGTCACTATCGCTAAAGTAGACGAGAATCGTATGCCGATTCCCGGTACAGAGCAAAAAATCGAATGTGACACATTACTTCTTTCTGTCGGGCTGATACCTGAAAATGAGTTGTCTCTCGCAGCCGGTGTGGAGTTATCACCGGTCACTTCAGGACCAATAGTAGACCAAACCCTGCATACAAATGTTCCGGGTGTTTTCGCGGCGGGTAATGTACTGCATGTACACGATCTTGTGGACTTTGTCTCCGAGGAGTCGGAGCAGGCAGGCCGACACGCTGCTGAGTATGTAAAAAAACCGGCTCCGTACAAATTGTCCGGGATACCGGTAGAAGACGGGTTCGGCGTTATGGGAAGTGTACCGCAACTGATTCGTAAAGATAGGCTTGATGAACCGGTTCGTCTAATGTTCCGTCCGCGTGATGTATATCGCAGCGCCGCCGTGATAGTTGATTTTGACGGCGAACAGGTATACCGCAAGAAGCATATGATCCTCGCTCCGGGAGAAATAGTATCACTTGACCTAAAACCGGAAGTGTTTAAAGACCGCAGTGTGGAAAAAATCTCTGTTCGTTTGGAGGTGCAAGGCAATGGATAAAATCATTACTTGTATAGGGTGCCCGATGGGCTGCCTTGTAACTGTGACGATGGAAAACGGCAATATAACTGATATTAGGGATTTTGTCTGTAAAAAAGGAAAAGAATACGCGCAGGACGAAGTAACAAATCCTACGCGCATGGTGACTGCTGTTCTTGCGGTGGAAGGTTGCTTTGAGCCGCTTTCGGTAAAGACTCAGCGGTTTATTCCAAAAGAAAAAATATTTGATTGCCTGAAAGAGATATACAGCAGTAAAGTGAAGCTGCCGGTATCGATAGGGGACGTTATAATTGCCGATGTGTGCGGAACAGGCGTAGACGTCGTAGCTACAAAGCATTTAAGTTAATTATCAGGTCGCGGAACAGGTGTCTATTTTATGTTTCAAGCGAGCGGGTAGGGCAATACTTTTTTGGAGGAAGCGGCGCCGCCTGAGCATGGAATATAAAATAGATACCTGTTTTGCGGCCAAATCAAAGACCTTATTAAATATTCTCCAGATTTAATATAACAGCATCGAGCTCCTGTTTAATATTCTCTATCATCGGTATGTCCAAGATGCTCTCCATTACGGGGAGCATCACTTTTCTGTCTACTCGCCGGACAAGGGCTTTTACACGACCGGTCATAGAAGGTGATACACTCAGTTCCGACACACCCAGAGTTACCCACAGCGGGATCAATCGTTCCTCTGACGCTACCTCGCCGCAAATGCCCCATGGAATCTGCGCGTCTTTTGCGTTGTGCGCCACTATACATATAGCGCGAAGAACAGCAGGGCTGCAGCTGTCGTACAGGTTCTGCACACGCTCGTTCATACGGTCGGAAGCGGTTATGTACTGTATGAGATCGTTGGAGCCGATACTGAAGAAATCGGCGATCTGGGCCAGTTGTTCGCTTACCAGCACAGCAGCAGGTGTTTCAACCATGATACCTACCGGGATATCTTCGTTAAACTCGATCTTATCCTGCCTGAGAGTGCTTTTGGCTTGCTCTACACATCGCCTTGCCTCTATTAGTTCCTCAGAGCTTACGATCATCGGGAACATGATTTTTACATTGCCGTGCGCGGACGCTCGCAATATAGCCCGAAGCTGAGTGTGAAATACCTCACGGCGGTCAAGGCAAAGGCGGATCGCCCTGTAACCGAGGAAAGGGTTGTCCTCTTTTGGAAGGTCCATATAATCGACCTGTTTGTCCCCGCCGATATCCAGAGTACGGATGATGACTTCCTTACCGTTTGCTTTTTCCGCGATATCTCTATAGACCGCAAACTGGGTTTCCTCATCCGGGTAATCATCGAGACCCATATAAAGAAACTCGGTACGCAGCAGACCTACACCGTCGCAGTTGTCCATATTGAGGTTTCTTATACCTTCAGTGTCACCTGTGTTTACATTCACATATACCTGATGCCCGTCTAATGTGACAGCAGGCAGTGAGACACCTTTCTCATATTCTTCCAGTTTCTTTTCATAACTTAAGCAGGCAGCATCAAACGCCGATAAACAGTCTTTATCCGGAGCTGCCGCAATCGTTCCGGTGAAGGCGTCGAGCAGCAGCAGGTCACCGTCTGATATATGCTTTAATGCTCCGCTTGCTCCTACGATCGCGGGGATCCCCAATGATTTTGCCAGTATCACTGTGTGAGAGGTCGCTCCGCCTTTTTCGGTGACAAAACCCCGCAACACGTTTTTATCCATTTTCATGGTTTCCGCGGGGGTAAGATCCTCAGCTACAACAATGATCCCTTTTCCGTCAACGGGATTAATTACGAAATCACTTTCTTCTCCTAGTAATGCCCGAATCAGCTCATTGCAGACATTCTCGATATCCACCGCGCGTTCCATGAGATACGGGTCATCGAGAGCCGCGAACTTATCCATTACAGAAAGACACTCGTCACGTATCAGATATTCGATGTTGACCAGCTCTGAATCAAGACGTTTGAGCGCTTTTTTGAAAAAAGCTTCATCATGGAGTATGGAAAGGTAAGCGGAGATGATCTCGCCGGCTTCATCCCCGTGACTGTCGGAGTCTTCCAGCAGCTTATTTAAGCGTTCGCCGCAAAAAGCCTGAGCTGTCCGGAACCGCTGTTCTTCCGCAGCCGGGTCGGTGATGGTGTACCGCCCGGGATCCGGTGATTTCCGGCGGTTTACAACGGCTGTCCCTCTGCCGTATCCTTTGGATCCGCCAATGCCGCGTAATATTGTCATGTTATCTTTTCCTTACTCTGTAAATGATCCTATCAAAGATACGATCTCATCAAGTGCGTTCTGTTCGTCGGAACCATCCGCAGTGATCTCTATCTCAGTTCCCTGCTTGACTCCGTTTGAGAGCAGATCGACAATACTCTTAGGGTCGATCTCTTTTTCTCCTGCCCGGATACATAGATCGCTTTCAAATTTCTGACAAAGCATCGCCAGTTTTGACGCCGGACGCGCGTGGAGCCCTGATTTGTTTTTTACCGTCAATGTTGCGGATACCATAAAAAGTCCTCCTAAATGATACCGGAAGAAAATCAATCCTCTGGTATTTTATACTGTTCTTATATATAAATCTACATCAGATTATACATTAAGTAAAGAGAAAACCTATTTTATATGTGAAAAACTGTTTCCTTTGTACAGAAATCAAAAATAATTACGTAAACACTTGCTTTTTTGAGAAAATTGGTACATAATAAAAGCAGCAAGAATCTGCCGGTATGGATGCGTACGCACGGCCGCGGCTTAAGTGACGCGAATGGAATTCGCGAAAGGACTGACTATTTTATGTTTCGCATCGGCGATATGATTGCCCATCCTATGCACGGGGCGGGAGTTATCGACAGTATTGAAGAAAAAAAGCTGAATGGCTGCACGCGCCTGTACTATATTTTGAAGATGCCCGCCGGCGGGATGGTTGTAATGATACCCACCGAAAGCACCGAACAGATAGGAGTCAGACCGATAGTCGATTCGAACGAAGCGGATGAGCTCATGGCGTCGATCCCTTCGATTAACGCGGAGATGACGTCCAACTGGAACAGACGCTACCGCGAGAACATGCAGCGTTTAAAAAGCGGAAACCTGCTCGAAGTAGCGCATGTCGTTAAAGGGTTGATGACACGGGACGTCGAAAAAGGTCTTTCCACCGGAGAACGAAAGATGCTTCATTCAGCAAAGCAGATATTGATTTCCGAGATAGTATTATCCAAAAAGCTCACTTACGAAGAAGTGGAATCCAGAATAAACGCATCACTTGCATAGACGTTATAAATACTATAATATAAAGGCGGGGTGCGATCCCCGCCTGAAGTATATCTTCTGCCGGGAGGAAACAGATTTTGTTTTTACCTTTTATTTCAGCGATCATTAAAAAAAAGAATAAAAAACCGCCCGTTTGCACAGCGGTAATAGCGGCAGCCGGCCTTTCGCAAAGGCTAAACAGCCCTGCGGGAGGCGATAGCGGTGAAGATAAGATCCTGTATAAAATCAATGAAAAACCTGTACTTGCATATACGCTGGAAGCTTTCCAAAAATGCCCGCTTGTCAGCGATATAATCATCGTAGCGCGTGAGAGCAGGTTTGATGAAATCTCAGAGATATGCGCTGAATACGGTTTCAGCAAGGTTTCCAAGATAATGACCGGAGGTCCGACCAGACTTGAGTCGGTCATTAACGGTGTTTTTGCCGTGTCCGTAAAAGCAAAGCTGATCGCGATACACGACGGAGCAAGACCCTGTGTCGATGAGGATACGATAGTTAACACGATTTTCGCCGCCGCTAAGTATCATGCGGCAGCTCCGGGGATCCCGGCCGGTCCGACATTTAAAAGAGTTGAAGCCGGAGTGATTTCAGAAACAGTCGACAGGGAAGGATTATTTGAGATCCAGACGCCGCAGGTATTCAGGGCTGAGCTGATAAAAGCGGCTTTAACAAACGCGGCTAGAAAATCCATCGATGTTACGGACGATTGTATGGCTGCCGAGCTTCTCGGCGTACCTGTCCATATAACAGAGGGTTCGCGAAACAACATAAAGATTACTTTAAAAGAG
>Ga0123356_10000759_pt1 | contig 35678 bp, 31 predicted proteins | sample TergutEmb28metaG_2_FD_92546 | JGI IMG/M metagenome (GOLD analysis project Ga0123356, IMG submission 92546) | Embiratermes neotenicus P3 segment gut microbial communities from Petit-Saut dam, French Guiana - Emb289 P3 | ecosystem: Host-associated > Arthropoda: Insects > Digestive system > Gut ...
GCCGTAGCGGTGCCGTCATCAATTCTTGACCCTGTGAGGACGCTTACGACAAATATAGGCATTGAAATGGGCTATGCATCAGGAACACACAGGCAAGCGCTCTTTGCTACAGGAATAGTGCTGTTCGTAATAATAATGATACTTAACGCATCCGCACAATATATAACAAGGAAAAAGAAATGAGAATTAGTCCGCGAACAAGTGAAAAAATCGCAAAGGTATTGATATGGTCGGCGGCACTGTTTGTACTGGTGGTCTTATCGGCGATTGTGATTTATATACTTTACCGGGGTCTGCCGAGGATAAACTGGAGCTTTCTGACTGAAATTCCGCGTAATATGGGGCGTTCGGGCGGTATAGCGTCAGCCATAATCGGAACACTGATGGTTACAGTGGTCGCAATAGTTATAGCAGTACCGTTCGGCATCGGAACAGCCTTCTATCTTGCCGAATACACGAAGGAAAGCGTAGTCACCCGTATAATACGCTTCAGCGCGGAATCCCTTGCGGGAATACCGTCAATAGTATACGGTCTTTTCGGATTCATTTTCTTCGTAATATACCTCAATCTTGGATGGTCTGTGCTTGCAGGAGGTTTGACATTGGCGGTCATGATATTGCCGACTATAATCAGGACATCCGAAGAAGCGATACGTGCCGTACCTTATTCATATCGTGAGGTTAGCTTCTCGCTTGGAGGGACAAAGTGGCAAACGATTATTAAGGCGGTTTTCCCGTCGGCGATTCAGGGAATAGCCAACGGTATAATTCTGGGTGTAGGCCGATGTGTCGCAGAAACAGCCGCAGTCATGCTGACAGCCGGTGGTACGCTGCGTATGGCATCGTCGCTGTTTTCCCCGACGCGAACTATGGCAGTTCACTTTTATATACTGGCGAGGGAAGGAATATCAATGGAAAACGCTTACGGCACAGCAGCCTTATTGATTTTACTGATATTCCTGATTAATGTTGTTGCAAACGCGTTCGTGAATCGCTTCATGGCAAAGAACAAATAGAGATACTTAATTATTCAAGAGGGAGTATTAAACAACAAAGGTGATGTAATGGCAAAAAAAAGTAAAATAAAAATAAATATTCAAAACATGAATTTTTACTTTGATAAGAAGCAAGCTATCTGTGACCTCAATTTGGATATACACTCAAACGAAATACTATCGGTGTTCGGTCCGGCAGGCAGCGGAATCACCACTCTCTTGCGTTCATTGAACAGACTTAATGACTTAATCCCCGCCGCAAGAATGGAAGGTGACATACTGATTGACAATAAGAGCATATACGATGCCGATGTCAGTTTGACTGAATTGCGTCGCAGAGTCGGAATGGTTTTTGACGTGCCAACACCGCTTCCAATGTCAATATTCGACAACATAGCTTACGGACCGCGCTTGAAAGGTGAGAAAAATAAAAAAACGCTCACGGAAATAGTTGAGCGGGCGCTTGAGGAATCGGCACTGTGGGAAGACGTTAAGGACAGGTTGAAGATGTCTGCGTTGAGCCTGTCGGGAGGTCAGCAGCAACGTTTATGCATAGCGCGTGTTTTGGCTTTGAGTCCCGAGGTGATACTGCTTGACAGACCGTGTTCAGGGCTTGACCCGATTTCTACGGCTAAAATCGAAGACTCCTTGACACATTTGAAAGAAAGGTTTACTATTGTGCTGGCTCCCCACAATATACAGCAAGCGGGCCGCATCTCGGACCGTGTGGCATTTATGCTGATGGGCGAGCTTATCGAAGAAGGAAAAAACGAAAAGGTCTTTGCATACCCGAAAGACCAGCGCACAAGCGACTACATAACAGGCAGGTTCGGATAAAAAGCAAGTAACGGAAGGAGTAGACCTTTACATGAAAACAGTATATAAACCGAAAGGCACATGTTCGCAGTTGATAGAGATTGACGTTGAAGACGGAATAATCAAAGATGTGGAGTTTACCGCAGGTTGTCCGGGGAATCTTTTAGCCATATCGGAGCTTGTGAAGGGTATGAAAGCAAGCGAAGCGATAAAGCGACTTGAAGGCATCAGATGCGGCAACAAAAAAACCTCATGCGCTGACCAGTTGGCACAAGCGCTTAAGGCAGCGGTTTAAATCCGTCCTTTAATGCGACGGCACGGTTGAATACGAGAGCATCAGGCTTTGAATCAACGCTGTCAATGACAAAATAACCCAGCCGCAGGAATTGAAACGCCTGCGGTGTTGTTGCATTTTCAAGCATCCTTTCAGCCTTACATCCTGTTAAAACTTCAAGAGAGTTGGGGTTAAGAAAATCCGTGAAATCCTTACCGGCTGCATCCGGGAAGGGGTCGTTAAAGAGATTATCGTAAATACGCACCTCTGTGTCAATAGCAGTTTGTGAATCAACCCAGTGTATTGTACCACGCACCTTGCGTCCATCAGGGGTAGTGCCGCCCCGCGTATCCGGATCGTATTCAGCCGTGACAAGAGCGACTTCTCCATTTACATCAAGCTCATAACCCGTACATTTTATTACATAAGCACCTTTAAGTCTGACCTCATTTCCAACAAATAATCGGTTGTATTTTTTTGGAGGCTCTATCATAAAATCGTCGTTTTCAATCCAAAGCTCGCGGGAAAAGGCGACATCACGCGAACCTTTAACATCGTCATTTGGGTTGTTTTCAACTTCGAATGACTCTGTTTTGTCAACGGGGTAGTTTGAAATCACAAGTTTTAAAGGTCGTAAGACAACCATAGCACGCTGCGCATTCAAGTTAAGCTCTTCCCGTAAGCAGTGCTCTAATAGCGCATATTCAATGGAATTAGAGGTTTTACCGACTCCGATACGCTCACAGAAGTCACGAATGGAGCTGGGTGTGTAACCCCGGCGGCGTAACCCTCGCAAGGTGGGGAAACGCGGGTCATCCCAACCGCTGACATATCCGTCTTCTACAAGCCGGCGAAGCTTACGCTTAGACATCACAGAGTAGTTAAGGCTGCGGCGTCCAAACTCGATTTGTCTTGGCATGCTCGGAACGTCGGTATTCTCAATTACCCAGTCATAAAGAGGCCGGTGATCCTCATACTCAAGTGAGCATAATGAGTGTGTAATATGCTCAAGCGCATCCTGAATAGGGTGAGCGAAATCATACATTGGATAGATGCTCCATTTGTCACCTTGCCTATGGTGATGCGCATACTTGATTCTGTATAACACCGGATCACGCATATTGAAGTTTCCGCTTTCGAGGTTTATTTTTGCTCTAAGGGTCATAGCGCCCTCCGGAAATTCACCATTTCGCATACGTTCAAACAAAGTCAGGCTTTCCTCTATTGGCCTGTCCCTGTAAGGTGAGGTAGCCGGAACTCCTACGTCGCCGCGCCTTTCCTTGACTTCATCGGGGGAAAGCTCGCAAACATAAGCTAGACCTTTTTCAATAAGTCCGGTTGCCAGTTCATATGTTTTCTCAAAGTAATCACTGCCAAAATAGAGCCTGTCCTCCCAGTCAAACCCGAACCAGCGAATATCTTCGCAAATAGCGTCAACAAACTCATCCTCTTCTTTTTCAGGGTTTGTATCATCAAATCGCAAGTTGCAAAGACCGCCGTAACTCTCTGCTGCGTTTATGCTGATTGAGAAAGCAAAGCAATGTCCGATATGAGGATATCCGTTTGGCTCCGGCGGCAATCTGGTATGAACGCGTTTGCCTTCGAATCTGCCGCCCGGACCGATATCCTCTTCAATAAACGCATGGATGAAATTTTTTGAAAGCTCTTCCATTGATGTATCTCCATATGTATGTTAAAATAATGTAACAAAATATACCACATAACGGAGGATATTACAATGATATTCGATTCCTGCGGCAAGTATATATTCTACGACGGCGCGATGGGAACCATGTTGCAAAAATATGGTTTGAAACCGGGAGCGAAGCCGGATTTGATGAACCTGACAGCACCCGACGCTGTTGAGGGTATTCACAGGATGTATGTAGAAGCGGGGAGCGATATTATTTGCACTAACACGTTTGGCTCTAATGCTCTCAATCTGGAAGGAACGGGTACCGACCCTGCTGAAGTGATTACAAGAGCAGTTGAAATAGCAAAGCGTGCATGCTCCGGTAAAGTAAAGGTCGCGCTTGATATAGGACCGACAGGCAGAGTGCTGGAACCCACGGGCGATTTCCCGTATAACAGGGCTTATGAGATTTTTAAGGAAATGGCAATTGCCGGCGATAAAGCAGGCGCAGACTTTGCGGCCATAGAGACGATGAGTTGCCTTGTTGAACTGAAAGCCGCTATGACAGCGGTGAAGGACAACACAGGGCTCCCCATACTCGCCACTATGACTTTTGAAAAGTCGGGGTGCACATTTATGGGTTGCACGCCTGAGAGCTTTGTCGAAGCTGCAGAAGCGGCCGGGGCGGCGGCTGTCGGGTTGAACTGCTCGCTAGAACCGCCGGAAATGCTTGCAACAGCGGAGCGTATCGCAAAAGCGACTAAGCTCCCGCTTATAGTTAAACCAAACGCCGGGTTACCTGATGGGGAAAGTGGTGAATACCACACAGGTGCAGAGGAATTTGCAAATCAAATGGTTGAGTTTGCCAAAATCGGAGTTAGGATTATCGGGGGCTGCTGCGGTACGACCCCGGAATATATAAGAGAACTAAAAAAAGCATATATGGAACTATGATTATAAACTAAGAAAAAGGAGTAGTTGAAATTATGATTAACATTTTCACACCCGCAAATATTCTTATTCCGGAAGATATATCAATGGAATCGTGGAGCGTGATAGCTTGTGACCAGTTTTCCTCACAGCGGGAGTACTGGGAACGTGTAAGAAGGAATGTCGGAAGCAAACCATCAACGCTTAACATGATAATTCCCGAAGCTTATCTTGAGGAAATCGATGAAGAAGCGGAGATAAAGAAAATCAGCGATAAAATGGAAGAATACGTAAAAAGCGGTATTCTCCGGGAGGTAAAGGATTCGTTCATATACGTCGAGCGTACGCAGCCTGACGGGCGTATACGCAAGGGTATAGTTGGAGTCGTCGATCTTGATGAATATGATTTTACAGGTGTATCAGCGGCGATTCGTGCCAGCGAAGGTACGGTACTCGACAGGCTGCCGCCACGTATCAGAGTCCGCCGTTCGGCGCTCCTTGAGCTGCCTCATATAATAACATTTATCGACGACATGGATGAAACGGTCGTTGAACCGCTGGCGAAAACAGCGGACACACTGCCATTGCTTTACGATTTCGATCTTATGGAGGGTGGCGGCCATATAAAAGGTATGATGGTGACCGGCAAGGATGCTGAAAATGTAATGGAAGCTTTACGGTCTTTACATAGCAAAAACGATATGCTGATGATAATGGGTGACGGGAATCACTCCCTTGCTGCCGCAAAGGTTTACTGGGACGAGATAAAACAAAGCCTGAGCGAACAGGAAAGAGAGAACCATCCGGCTCGCAGGGCTCTGGTGGAACTCAACAATGTTTACGACCCGGCTATCAGCTTCGAGGCAATCCACCGGGTGTTGTTTAATGTTGATGCAAAGAGGTTTATAGGGGAATTTGAGGATGCGGTGCCGCACGGGAGTGACTATAAAATACAATGGTCATCGCGTGAAGGAAACGGTGATATCGGTATAAAAGCAGAATGCATAGGTGATATGCTGACAATCATGCAGGACTTTATAGACCGTTATATTGAAAAAACAGAAACTGCGGTCGACTACATACATGGTGAAGACTCAACGTTAAAACTTGCCGAAGGTGAGTCCTGCCTCGGCTTGATACTGCCTGCAATGAATAAATCGGATTTCTTCGAAACGGTAGAAAAAAGCGGTGTATTCCCGCGTAAGAGTTTTTCCGTCGGTCATGCCGAAGATAAAAGATACTATCTGGAATGCAGAAAGATTAGATAGGATATCTGCGGAGTATAGTTATGACAGTTAAAAACGGTATCGTTTTCTGCGCTGACGGTGTATTCCGTAAAAAAGACATTAGAATAGAGAATGGATTGATTGCGGAAGTCGGGGAGAATCTGCAAAAAAATGAGCGGGAGGATGTAGACGCAAGCGGATATTATGTAATACCCGGACTTGTAGATATTCACATCCATGGAGCTGCGGGCGCGGATTTTTGTGACGGCACAACGGAAGCAATACAGAAGATAGCAAGGTATCTTCTGAGCTGTGGGGTCACAAGCTTTCTGGGGACAACAATGTCTCTTCCGGAAAATAGACTGATTGATATTTGCAAAACCGCCCGTTCTTTTATTAATGCCCGCAACCCGTCGCAGTCCGTACTGCGCGGTATTAATCTGGAAGGACCGTTTCTCAGCCGGGAAAAGAAAGGCGCTCAGAACGCGGCATATATCGTTAAACCTGATTTTTCGCTCTATATGCGTCTGTATGAAGCGAGCGGCGAAGCAATCAAAATAGTCGCTGTTGCGCCGGAAGCGGAGGGCGGAGCTGAATTTATCAAAGAGGCAGCATCGCTTGGCAGTGTCTCGCTTGCGCACTCATCGGCGGATTATGATACAGCAGTAAACGCGTTTTTAAGCGGCGCAGATCATGTTACTCATCTGTTTAACTGTATGAGTCCGTTCAACCATAGAGAACCCGGAATAATCGGCGCGGCATTTAATTCCGGTGCTTATGTTGAGCTTATCTCGGACGGAGTTCATTTACATCCGGCGGTAGTAAAAGCTGTGTTTAAACTGTTTGGAGATAATAAGGTCTGTTTAATCAGCGATTCAATGCGCGCGTGCGGTTTGCCGGAGGGGCGGTACGATTTGGGAGGTCAGGAGGTAACCGTGACAGGGAGAACTGCGTCAATAGAGAATGAATCTCTTGCCGGCAGTGTGACTGATTTGGCTGATTGCTTACGTTATGCCGTAGAGTTTGGCGTGCCGTTGGCAGGAGCTGTAAAAGCGGCAACAATTAATCCGGCGAAATCTGCAGGATTAGACGCGGAGATTGGTTCGTTAACGGTAGGGAAACAGGCGGATATTCTTTTACTTGGCAAAGATTTGGTTTTGACAGAAGTAATCTTTGGCGGTACACGGATAAGTTTATGATGTATAACAGGTAGCGGGGAACAGGCAAGCTGAAAAAACCGGCGGGAATATAAACACACCGCCGGTTTTTCAATGCACTTTATTGATGTCGCATTATCACTTTGTCATCTTCTGCGTCCTAAAATAGCGAGTATCTTCAGGAATAGATTGATAAAGTCAAGGTAAAGAATCAAAGCGCCTATCACAGATATCTTTCTGATAGCTTCTTCTTGATTAGCCTCGGTGGCTTCTGCAAGCATACGCTTGATGCGCTGGGTATCGTATGCCGTCAAGCCGACGAAAACGAGAACCCCTATATAGTTAACAATTATACCAATCATATCGCTGCTGAAGAAGAGTACATTCAACACACTTGCAAGAATTATACCGATAAGACCCATAAAGCAAAGGCTTCCTAATCTGGTTAAATCCCTGCGGGTAATTGTGCCGTATATTGCCATAGCGCCGAACATTAAAGCGGAAATAGCAAATGCCTGGAAGATTGTACCAAGGTCATAGGCGATAAAAATAACAGACAGCGTTACACCCATTGTTGCTGCATAGATAAAAAACATGATGTTTGATATGACGGGCGACATCTTCATCACCCTGAAGGATAAAACAAGCACAATAATAAATTGCAAGATTATTATACCGATAAATATACCGAAATTATTTTCAAGAAAATCCATTCCTGCCATGGATTGACTGATACCGAATGAAACAGCCGTTGTTACCAGCAAGGCTGCAAACATTCTCATAAAAACCCGGGCAAGGCAGGACGCAACGCCTCTGTCCAAATCCTCCTGAGTACCCCAGAGAGAGGGGAAGAGGTCCTGGGGTTGCTGCTGCCCGTAAGGATTATTGTTATACGGGTTATCATTAAATGCCATTGGATATAATCCTCCTTAAAGATGAAATCGTATAGTTTTTTATCGAAATTCAGTATATTACACATTTTACGGGCTGTCAATCACAATCGCTCTCTGGTTACCTTTATAAGTGTCGGGAGCAAAATAATCGCACAGACACCGCCAACTGATGCCGTGATAAGCTGCGGGTAAGAAAAAAGGATAGACATAATGTTTTGGTCATCCAATCCAAGTATGTAAGGCATGGCAATGCGCACAATCCCAAAATAGAGAACAAGAAACTTCGCAATCGCACCTGTAACAGTCGCAAGTATATATGAGATATATATGCTGCCTGCTTTCCAGTTTGCGATAAAATGCCATATAGAAATAAGAGCCATATTTCCGGCGGCAATAAAAGGCACAACCGGCCATAAAGGACCGAACCCCAAGAGAGTAGGCATGACGGGTGAAATCGCACCTACTGTTAATCCGGTCGGCAAACCACAGGTCATAACAGAGATAATAAGCATCAGGTTGACAACAGAGCCGGTTACATACTGAGAGCCCGGCCCCAACCCGACACTCAACTGTATAGTTAACGCTTGCAATACTACTGTCAGTGCGATGAGAACGGCTGTTCGTGTAATCCATAATACTTTTTTGTGTTTGAACATAGCAGCTCCTAAAAAACAGCATTATGCCAGACATCTTGGATATCGTCATTGTCTTCCATGAGTTCAAGCATTTTCGTCATGTTTTTGATATCATCGGGATCGGTCAGGGTGATATAGTTTTGCGGGACCATTTCGATTTGAGCCGAAAGAAAATTATAACCTGCGCTCTCTAACGCGCCGCTAACGGCAATGAAGCCGTCAGGGGTTGTATAAATTTCATAAACGTCTTCGTCAATCTCAATATCGTCCGCGCCCGCCTCGAGTGCATCATTGAGGACGGTTTCCTCATTATGCTTTCCGTCCTCGTTGCCGATTACAATGACGCCCTTTCGGTCAAAAGACCAGGATACACACCCCGATGTTCCCAGATTGCCGTTGTACTTATCAAAATTAAGCCGCACCTCCGCTGCAATCCTGTTCCTGTTATCTGTCATTGCATCGACAATCACTGCAACACCGCGCGGACCATAGCCTTCATATGTGACACGCTCGTAATTATCTCCGTTCCCGGCTTTTCCGGCTCTTTCAATAGTTCGCTTAATATTGTCATTGGGCATATTCGCAGCCTTGGCCTTAGCTATCGCCGCTGCCAGACGCGAGTTCTTTGCGGGGTCTCCGCTTCCGCCTTCTTTAACAGCGACAATAATCTCGCGGGCTATCTTAGTGAACACCTTTGCTCTTTTTGCGTCCTGTGCTCCTTTTGTGCGTTGTATGTTTTTCCACTTTGAATGTCCTGCCAATCTAAGCACCCCCAGTTTTTAAGATTCTAGCACATTGCGGAGTTTCCCGCAACAGCAAAAAATATTACAAATTGTATACCATCAAAGGCGTATGAATAAAGATGATGAATATTCATATCCTTCTATTCAATCCGGAAAATAAATTTTGTCTAAACTGCTATATTATTGCAAAAAAATGCGCAGTTTTTACAAAATAATTATTGCAAAAAAGTACAAATTAGTTTAATAGCGGTTGACATAAGTTGATGCATAATTAAAGAGTACAATGAGTTATTAACACTTTCCACAGGATTGTCCACAACGAAATAGTACAGTAATATCAATAGAAAGTGGAAAAGATAGTGAAAATACCGACAGCCTGCAATCGAAATAAGGCACTTTTTGCGATGAAACAAATAGTTTACATAATGCAATTGTGAATAAATCGTTAACGAATATTCACAAAAAAATAACCTGCCCGAAAGGGCAGGTTATTTAAAGTTACAGAAATTTGAAAACTAAACACTATTTTCGTCGTTTTGAGACAGGCTTACCGATGATTTCGGAGAGAATCACGGCTTGCCTGGCAGTCTCGGCATTAAGCGGAATACCGGGAAGTTTATTTATATGAGCCGCGCAGGTTTCTGATGCGATGGGACTCTTCTTTGAAATGCTCTCTGTCGGGCGGGTACCGGCTCTGCCCTTAACGGAGTCTCTCCTCTCCTTGACCGGAGGAGTTTTCGAGGGCAGCCTTTTACGAGTTTTCTTTTCCATATACGTTATTCACTTTGCTCGGGGCGCTTCTGCTCGTCAGAGCCGGCAATAGAGTGTCTCATTTGCGTGTCGGAAATAACATTCATCATATTGTAGTAATCCATAACACCAAGCTTGCCCTCGCGAAGAGCTGTGGCCATTGCCTTCGGTACCTCTGCTTCGGCTTCAACAACCTTGGCCCGCATTTCCTGTACAGAAGCTCTCATCTCCTGCTCAACTGCGACAGCCATAGCGCGGCGTTCCTCCGCTTTAGCCTGAGCAATGCGTTTATCCGCCTCGGCCTGGTCGGTTTGGAGCTGTGCTCCGATATTCCTGCCTACATCTATATCAGCTATATCAATAGAGAGAATCTCAAATGCGGTTCCCGCTTCCAGACCCTTCTCCAGAACAATTCTCGATATGGTGTCGGGATTCTCAAGAACCTCTTCGTGTGACTCTGCGCTGCCTATGGTTGAAACAACACCTTCGCCGACGCGCGCAATGACAGTCAGCTCACCTGCACCGCCTATCAGTCTGTCGATGTTTGCCCTGACGGTTACCTTTGCTTTTGCAACAAGCTCGATGCCGTTTTTAGCAATAGCTGATATAGCGGGAGTTTCTATCACCTTCGGGTTGACGCTCATCTGGACAGCCTCTAAAACATCGCGTCCGGCAAGATCGATAGCAGCCGCCCGTTCAAACTCAAGGTTTATATTAGCTCTCTGTGCCGCAATAAGGGCATTCACGACCCGGTCGACATTTCCTCCCGCCAGATAATGCGCTTCAAGTTTGTTTATGGAGAGATCCAATCCGGCCTTAACAGCCTTAATTTGCGGAATAACGATTTTTACAGGTGTGACTCTGCGCAGCTTCATTCCGATTAATGTGCCGATGCGGATTTTAACATTTGCAGAAACAGCGCTGATCCACAATCTGACAGGTATCAGGGTGAAGAATATCCACAGAAAAATGATAATTCCCATTATTATCGCGAAAATCATCCAAATTGTGCCGTCCATTGTACCGTTCATATATGTTTCCTTTCTTAATGCACCGCTTTAACAACTACTCTGTTGCCCTCGATTTCAATAACCTCAATTGTCGTACCTTTTTCAATAAACTCTCCCAGACTGACTACTTCCAGCTTGACACCATCAAAATCAACATTTCCTACAGGTCTGCATGTGGTCGTCACAATGCCGGTTTTGCCCAAATAATCATTCATGTCCCTTGTGCCGGAGTAGCCGCCGTTTCGCGATTCGGAATCCTTCAAAACAAGCTTGCCGGGAAGCTTTCCTTTTGAAACGAGGATTAGGAAAATTCCAAGCATAATGAGAAGGATCACAAAGAAGAATGCAGTCAGCATAATACCGTCGGTGATAGTTTGTGCTGTGAAAAAAATGCATCCGATAAGGCTGATGACACCAAAGATACCGAATACACCAAAACCGGGTTCAAACATTTCGATAATCAATAGACCTATACCAACTATAAAAAGTGTAATAGATATCCATGAAGCACTCGCCAAAAGATCAAAGAAAGTAATAAGAATCACCACCAATCTATATTCTATTTTAATAATATATCAAGCATGTTGAAAACACAATATTTTTCTGACATGGATTCAACTTTTCGCAGTTATATAAAACTATTGACAAATTTGATACAATCTGTTAAAATAGGTGAGCAAAAGGTGAACAAAAGAATAACTAATGAGCAAGAGGAGTGAGCTTGTATCAACAGAGAACTTATTCTGTCTGAGTTGAAACGATCCCGTGAAGCTCTTAATAAGGCCATTGCTTATATTGAAGCGGATGCAATGTCCGCACCTATGCCTTCGCGCACAAAGACTATCAGGATAGGAGAGGGGCGGGCTGTTGCGATTCTGGCGTGCTTGCGGAACGCGGGGGGCAGTATGGCGCAAAGAGAATTTGAAGAGACATGCCTTCGTAACTCAAGAACCCTGGTTGGTGCCGGCGGCTTTATTGCGCGCGGAAGCATTGTGAGAGTGGTGACGAGCAGCGGGGATGTCGAGTATGAGCTGACTGATAAGGGTTTGGAAACAGTTGTCAGATGGGAGTCGCGTTACGGCTCCGGTTGGGTGGAAAGCTTGGAAAACCCTGATGTTCTGGGTAATTCAGATATCCATGATCAACAGAAAATCAGATTGCTGGCGCAACTATAGGGAGAAATCGCGGCAAAAGCAAAATAAAATAAGAAAATAAATAAAAAAGACTTGACAAAGTAAAAGAGTTAATGTAAATTATGAATAATGAAAAGGTAAACAATAGGTAAACAAGAGATGAGCAAAAGTAGAGATAACCTGAAAACTCACAAAAATCTGACAGAAAGGCGACATAAGATGGAAGAAAATAGAAAAGTTGTGAATTTCGAAGAAGTTCTGGATACCGAGATTGATGATATATGGGATATATTCTTCCCGTATATGGCCGAAAAAAAAGAAAAAATCAGCAGGCTGGATCAAGATGAGCAAACCAAACCCCGCAGATATTTAAAATTCCTGACAATGTAAACTATCCGTAGTATAATAATAAGCAACAGGCGGGGATTTCCCCGCCATGATGCCATTCGCCGGAAGTTGTATTTAATAAGCGCTCACAAAATTGTCACCTGCAACTATTATATGATCATCAAGGCGAATCCCCAGAAGCTCACCGGCTTGCTTAATGCGTCTTGTTACCTCGCGATCCTGCTCGCTGATATCAAGTGCTCCGCTTGGATGGTTATGTGCAATAATGATTGATGCAGCCCTGTCCTCTATTGCCGGAGAAAAAACCTCGCGAGGGTGTACAAGAGAACTCATAAGTGTGCCGATAGTGACAACTCTGTTATTAATGAGCCTTCGCGCTCCGTCAAGTGTCAACAGGACAAAATACTCCTGTTTTTTATTTTTTATATGATTCAAATGCTCTATTGCCTTTTCCGGAGAGTCTATAAAAGGCGCGGTTTGCTTAGTGAATTTTCTGCGCCAAAACTCGAGTGCTGCGAATACAATTGTTGCTTTGGCATCACCGATTCCTTTTATTGACTTTACATCATTAAGAGTAAGGTTTTCTGCTCCCGTCTTCTGAATCATAGCATTCAGATTCTTTGCGATTTGCTTAAAATCGTTGTTACGGCCGCCGCTGCCGATCACAGCTTGAAGCAGCTCAACATCACTTAGAGCGGATGCCCCTCTTTTACAAAGCTTCTCACGGGGCAGTTCAATTAAAGCAGTCATAAGGATACCTCCCTCAGGTGTATTAACAGCTATATAATACACCCGGGCGGAGGTATTTCTCAATATGAATATGAAGTTGTAAATGTGGTATTGAAACTTTAAAAAGCACACATATTACATCAAATGCCTATGCATGGGAACAAAAATGCGGTATACTGCATGCATTAAAAGTAACGGTAGATTAAATGAAAAGGAAACGAAAAGGAGAATAAATAAATGCAGTTAATAGGAACCGATACTCTGACTCAGGTAGCTCTGGTAGTTAATGACATTGAAAAAACCAAAGCTCGTCTTGCGCAGTTTTTTGGAATTGACGCGCCACCGACAATTAACAGCGGAGACTATGAAATCACAAAAACCGAAGTTAATGGTTCGCCATCGCCTTACGCATCCTGCACCATGGCATTCTTTTCTGTGGGTAACGGCGTTCAGCTTGAGTTGATTGAGCCCAATGAGACCCCAAGTGTATGGCGGGACTTCTTGAATGAACGTGGAGAGGGAATACATCATATTGCATTTAATGTAAAAGGAATGGAAGCTGTGATTGAATCCTGTGAGGGCTTTGGCATGAAACTGGTTCAAAAAGGTAATTATGGAGATGGCAGTGGTTGCTACTCATATCTCGACGGGGGAGAGGGACTGCCGTTTATTTTGGAACTGCTGGAGAATTTCTAGCTTCCTCCGGAGCACCAGCGCAAAGCATTTTCCAGTACCTGTTGGAACTGCGGATTATGCCAAACAGGCAGATGATGCCCCGGTGTCAGGACACAAACACGCCCGTTGCCTTGTGTTCTGGTATATCCGGCTGCGCCAATCCATGCCGACGTGTTATGATACGGGTCATCATTATGTTTTCCCGCCTCTCCTTGCGGAGGAGAATACGATGCCATGAAAACATCAACATCATCCGTGATAATATCAAGCCGGTAATGCTCATCAACCTCTGTGAACATTTCTACATTTTCTGTAATCGGATGAGGCTTTATAGGCTGCACCGTAACAGGGCAGTCATGCGGGTGGTAAGTGAATCTTGAACCAATCAAACGGTCAAGGGTTTCAGTGCTTTCTCCGGCAACAAGACCCGTATGTATAACAATCAGGCCACCGCCTTTTTCAACGTAATCGATAAACGCCTTTTGAACGGCTTCTGTTTTCCAGCTTGTTTTATCTTCCGGGGTGACCTCATCACACTTGCTTAAAATGACTACCGGATATTCGATAAGCATCTCAGGTTTAAAATCATTGGCATCGATGATAATATCAAATCGGAAGCCGTGTTTTTCGAGTGGCGAGACACCCTCTATAGGAATCTTGCCCGGATGCCAGAAATCGTCACAAAGCAGTAATACACGCATGATTATTCCCTTTCATAAACTGTACTATTATTAGTCTTCCGGATTATCTGTCTGGTCGTCGTCAGAGCCTGTTTGGGACGGCTCTTCAGGATTAACCGGCTCGACAGGCATGTCAACTCCAACCGGTTCTGCCGACGGCATAACACCGAGCAGGTATTTGGCAAAGGGGCTGTCAAGCGGTACAATCAGGGTAGAACTGCCACCTACCGTCTGGCGGTAGGTATCAAGAAGATTGTAGAACTCAAAAAACTCCGGGTCACGGCCGTAAACTTCATTGTATATACGGGCTGCTTCGCTGTCGCCTTCGCCCCGGATCTCCTCAGCTCTGCGCTCCGCCTCAGATGTGATTGAAATGACCCTGCGGTCGGTTTCAGATCTAATCATAAGCAAATCTCTGTCGCCTTCCGAACGGTTCTCTGCGGCAACACGCTGGCGTTCGGTGTTCATACGGTTATAAATGCTTTCATACGTCTCGCTTGGCAAGTCGGTTCGTTTGATGCGGATATCAACAACACTTATACCTTGCTGGATAAAGTTAGCGCTGACGGCTTCAGCCATATCGAGAAGCATCTGGCCTGATGTTTCTCGGTCGCTTATCAGGACATAAGAGTTAAGCCTTCCTACGCTTATACGCATTTCGGAATAAAGAACATCGTCAATTCGTTCTTTAGCGCCATCGATATTATTATACGCTTCATAAAAGAGCAAAGGATTGTCGATTCTCCACTGCGCCGTGTTGTCAAAGTATAGCCTGTGCCTGTCGAGGGTAAGAACCTCGCGGGGCGGTGAATCGTACAGAATCAGCTTTGACGGGTATTTGATTACGTTATCAATAAACGGAATCTTAAACCTCAAGCCTGTTCCCAGGTGCAAGGTCACATCCGTGCGGCTTGCTATCTGCTCCCTTACCGTATCGGATGCTTCACGCATATAGACAGCTTCTATTCGCCCGAAGCGCTGCACTAATGCGGACTCGTCTTCTCTGAGTATAAAAACGGAGTTTGCCAGAACGATAATTAAAACTATTGCAATTAATCCGAAAACGATGTACTTGTTCGGTTTCTTTTTGGTCTTTACCTCATACACTACATTATCATCTTCGTACATAATTAACCCTCCCTTGCTTGTCCGAGATGCAGAATCTCGAGAAGATTGCCTCCTGTGGTGTCCAGGAAGTATATTTTATCTATACTCGGCATAACCTCGCGAATCATTTCCAGGTATAGCCTTGTGCGCATAACATCCGGCAGATTATGATACTCCGCCTCGATTGCACTGTACCGTGCCACTGCGCCAAAAGCTTCGTTTATGCGTCGCTCCTTGTAACCCTCGGCTTCGTTGATAGCCGCAACGGCACGTCCCTCGGCTCTGGGAAGTTCCTCATTCCTGTATCTTTCCGCCTCGTTTGTCTTAGCGATTTTATCTTCGAGGGAGCGCGTTACGTCGAGGAATGCCTCGCGTACTTCATCGGGCGGTGAAGCATCTTGGAGCTGCACCGCTGTGATTTCAATGCCCATTTCATATTTGTTGCAAATTTCCTGCAAGTCCCGCAGTATCTCGCGCTGCATATCATCCTTGCGGTCTGTCAGAATAGCGTCAAGAGGGTAAGCAGCTACGACACGTCTGTAGGCTGCCTGAGTGACGGAATGCAGTGTGCTCTCCGGATCGTCCACCTTAAAAAGGTAATTATAACTGTTGGAAATGCGGTACTGTATGACCCAATCAGCATTTACAAGGCCGTTGACCCTGCTCTCCTCACCTGTCAGCATGAGGGCTTCCTCCGGAATATCCACATATATACCGTCTACGAGCCGTGAGCCAAAGTCCATTCGGCGCACACCGGCGACGTTGACGATATGGGCTGTGTCAACAAAAGGAATCTTAAACTTTAGCCCTGCTGTTTTTTCAGTGTATATATGACGGCCGAACCGCGTTATAACCGCTTCCTCTCCGCTGTTGAGACTGTAAACACTGTTTAACACGAGTACCAGAAGAACAATAAGCCCGGCGACGGTTAAAATTATTCGCCGCCATTTCTTAAAAAAGTCCCTCATATCGTTTTTTTGTGCGTTGTAAAAAATCGGGTTTCGTCTGCTCATTATATAACCTCCATGTTCTATTTCTGTACCTCTATGGTATATTACGGACTTCAACTTAATATCAATAAAAAAGCATATTGCAGAAGTTCAATTGCTATTTTATCATGAAAATCTATATGTTGGCAATGATACCCTGAAACAAACTCACTGAAGAGTAGAAAGCCGGGTGAAAATACGAGTGCCGCTGTAGGACAGTGTCCCGCAACGGCACTCACACTGGCAGCGGGGGAAGGTTTCGAACCCTCTCAGATGGAGTCAGAGTCCATAGTGCTACCGTTACACCACCCCGCTGTATCAACCTCAATATACACTAACTGCAAAATAAGGTCAATATCTATCTATTGTAAAATAGCAAATACACCCGGGTATTTAATATAAAAAACCCTGTTGCTTAAAGCCTTGCAAGTCTAAGCAGCAGGGTTTCTTTAGTATGTCGAAGTCTTGAATGTGATCACTTCATGTTTGGTTTTCTTTCAAATCCCTCACATGGCGCACCTGAGGATTTCTCAACAGCAATTGAAGGCAGTTGCGCTGATTTAAAACCAAAAAGCTTACAAGATCTCGGATGCTTGGGTTCCCACGTTATTGCAAAATGAACGCAATGAAAACAATCGATTTTGTCTTTTTGCCCGCTTCCCATATGCATGTCTCACATTCTTGCGGCAAATTAATAATTATCCGCTTTAATTTCGAAATATGCCTTCGGATGCTTGCAGGCCGGACACGCATTCGGTGCGTTTTTGCCGACTAAAATTTTACCGCAGTTTCTGCAATGCCAGGGCTCGTCATTATCGCGGGAGAAAACCTTTTCATCTTTGATGTTCGCAAGTAAATCTCTGTAGCGCTTTTCATGCTCCTTTTCAACCGATGCGACCTGCTCAAACAGTGTTGCAATCTCTGTGAACCCCTCCTCACGTGCATCAATGGCAAAATCCGTATACATTTTTGTCCACTCAAAATTCTCTCCCGATGCAGCGGCTTCAAGGTTTGAGATAGTATCGGGTACATCGCCGTCATGTAGGTACTTAAACCATATTTTTGCATGCTCTTTTTCATTGTCGGCGGTTTCTTCGAATAACCCCGCTACTTGCTCGTACCCGTCCTTGCGCGCTCTTGAGGCAAAGTACGTATACTTGTTTCTGGCTTGTGATTCACCTGAAAATGCGGCTTGCAGGTTAGCTTCTGTTTTTGTGCCTTTTAAGTTGTTTCCCATGTTAGTTCACTCCTTTTAATATTAAATCTCTGCTTTTATTTTCTTCAGCTTGGCAAAGCGGGGCAGGCTGTTTTCCTGTTTGCGGTTGTTGTCACCTTGAATTAACGGGAGTACATAATCAATAAATTCCTGCGTAACAAAGGTGCCATCCTCATTTATCCATTCGCGCGGTATTTTTTTCTCCGTGTTTGCGCATATGTTGAGCGGTTGATATGTGATACCGCAATAATATTCGCCATTTTTGGATTCGCGTGTAAATCCGACCATCTTTCCGCTGCCGCCGGTTATTGCGTACTCTACAGCGGATTTTCCGGCAAGAAAAGCCTCATCGATATCGGTTTGCGAGGCGAGATGAGCGGCGCAACGTTGCAAAAGGCTCAGCTCTATACCGCGCACCTTGACTCCGAACTTTCTGTTAACGATAGATGCAAGCTGTGCTGCAGTGCCGCCGAGCTGCGCGTGACCGAACCCGTCGGTCGTAGATGTTTTTGCATGGGCGACAAACGTACCATCGGCATACTGCGCTCCTTCAGAAATTGTTACAAGACACTTATTCTTCTTCTTGTATACCGCTTCAACATCTTTTAAGAAAGCGTCCATATCAAACGGAATCTCCGGCAGATATATGAGGTCGGGTGGCGAGCCGGAAAGTCCCGCTAAAGCTGAAGCGCCGGTTAACCAGCCCGCATTACGTCCCATTATTTCCATTATCGTAACGGCTCCTGTATCGTATACATACGCATCCTCATGCACCTCGGCAACTGAGGTGGCAATATACTTTGCCGCGCTGCCGAAGCCGGGGCAGTGGTCCGTTCCTACCAGATCGTTATCGATAGTTTTTGGTACACCCATAACACGGCAGTAGTAACCGGCTTTTTCCATATAGTTGCTGATTTTACTGCATGTATCCATTGAATCGTTGCCGCCGTTATAGAAAAAGTAACGGATGTTGTACTTCTCGCACATCTCATGGATGCGCTTCAAATCATCCTCACCATTGATTTTATACCTGCATGAACCAAGTGCCGATGACGGGGTGTTTAATAAGAGCTCAAGTTCATGAGCGTCCTCCTTACCCATGTCATAAAGGTTGTCATTAAGCATACCGACGATTCCGTGAGCCATGCCGTAGACATTAGTGATTTCCGGCGCGTCGAGAGCAGTTCTGATAACCCCGTAAGCGCTCGCGTTTATAACCGATGTCGGTCCGCCTGACTGTCCGAATACCGCCGCACCGATAAGCTTCTCTGCCATAGTGTAGTATATTCCTTTCGTTATATATTAAGGCATAAATATCTGCGAGGATGGATATTTTACATTGGCTCTAACTATATATTCATCGCCAACGCCGCATTATGAAGAATACCACAGTATACGTTTAAAATCAAACAGCAAATAAAACAAAAATAAAATTTGTTGTGTTAATTGTGGAAGATATAGTATAATTGTCGTTGCAAAAACCAAACACAGGAAAGTATGTAGGAGGGTTTTCTAAAATGCCAATTATCACATCAAAGGAAATGTTCAGGAATGCGTATGAGGGGAAGTACGCAATCGGCGCTTTTAATGTCAACAACCTCGAGATTATACAAGGGATAACGGAGGCTGCCGCTGAGCTTCGTTCTCCGTTGATTCTTCAGGTGTCGGCCGGAGCAAGGAAATACGCAAAGCACGTTTATCTTATGAAGCTGATTGAAGCGGCTGAAATTGATACCGGCCTGCCAATCTGTGTACACCTCGATCATGGAGAGGATTTTGAAATATGCAAATCCTGTATTGACGGCGGCTTTACATCCGTTATGTTTGACGGCTCCAAGCACTCGTTCGAGGAGAACATAAAGCTTACTGCCGAAGTAGTAAAGTACGCACATGACAGGGGTGTGGTCGTTGAAGGTGAGCTTGGGAAGCTTGCGGGGATAGAAGATGATGTAAACGTCTCGGATGAGGATGCAGCTTTCACCCGTCCTGAGGAAGTTGAAGAGTTCGTGGAGCGTACAGGTGTCGACTCCCTTGCGATAGCAATCGGAACAAGCCATGGCGCATATAAGTTTAAGCCGGGGCAAAAACCGCATCTTAGGTTCGATATTCTGGAGGAAATCTCAAAAAGGCTGCCAAACTTCCCGATAGTGCTGCATGGCGCGTCATCGGTTGTGCCGGAGTATGTTAAGATTATCAATGAGAATGGCGGAGATATGCCGGATGCGATAGGTATACCTGAGGACATGCTTCGCGAGGCCGCGAGATCGTCTGTGTGTAAGATTAATATCGATTCCGATCTGCGCCTTGGTATGACAGCGGGAATAAGGGAGCATTTTACCAAGTTCCCGTCGCATTTTGACCCGCGCCAATACCTTAGCCCCGGACGTGCCAACATCAAAGATCTTGTAAAGCATAAAATCAAGAATGTGCTGGGATGCGACGGGAAAGTATAGATAACTCTTTCTTCACAATTATAAAAATCCTCGCCTGTATTATTGACGGCGAGGATTTTTTAGTGCGTGTATTTAATACTCAACGGCTAATCTGTCACCATCCCAAACCCGGGAAACCGCCTCCGAACGGATTGTAAGAATCTCTGGCTCTCTCATACATAATTCTTGTTACTGCTTCCATTGTCATATTTGTAAGCTGGTATATAAGAAGAGCCATAATTATAACATAGACTCCATAGGCTGCAAGGAAAACCCAGAATGGGCTTTTTTGGAACTGTGCTGATTGACTTAACCCGGCATAAAGCATAACCAGCCCTCCCACAGAACCTACAACTACAAAGAAAACCGAGCCGTAAAAGAAGAAGAAGCTGAAAAGTATCGCAGCAATGCAAGCCAAAGCTGCCGGGAGCAAGGATGAAGCTGTCAGATTTAAGACAGTTGTAAAAGGAGCATTTACTTTGGAAAAGGCATAAACACCCTTAACGCAGACAGCCAACAGGAAAAATGAAATAACGCTGGCAAGCAGTCCGTATCCGAAAAACGGACCGAGAGGCAAGCTGGGTCCGCGCGCTCCCAAATAACTCGCACCTCCGGATTGCATCCAATTATAAAACCCCAAGGCAACAAGCATAACAGTCAATGCCGTAATTATCATTCCGGCTCCGGCGGGAATCACCCATGAATGCGCTCTTGAGTTGACAGCAAGCTTTGCTGCATCAAGGGGATCCGGTGAAAGAAACCGCTTTATAGTACCAAGACCGTCCGCCACAATAGGATTGGGTTGCGTCTGAACCGGATGCCCATACTGCTGTTGATACTGAGGTTGTTGCTGATACTGCTGGTACTGTTGCGGCTGCTGTTGATATTGCGGTGGTTGCTGCCGGTATTGTTGCTGTTGTTGATACTGCTGCGGTGGCTGCTGCTGGTATTGCTGCGGCTGCTGGTATTGCTGCGGCTGCTGGTACTGAGGCGGTGGCTGAGCGGTAGCGGGACCGCAGTTGGGGCATATGCCGGAAGTTGGCAGTTGCATCCCGCAACGTGTACAATTAGCCATACTTAATACTCCTTTTTATTATCTGAAAACAAATTCTACTGCAATTAAACGGACATGTCAAGGCAATCATTTTGAATGGATTTTGAAAATATTCTGATAGGGTGCTGAGTAAAATAATCACCAAAGACCCGGTATGGACGGTATGTTTAAGAAGCTCGCCATATCAATATACCAGTCAAGGCCGTCTTTCATCAAAGGAATAGTATCGGTAATACCATTCGAGTTTATATAAGCTATGGCTTTATCGTTGCTGATAAACTCAATATGTGTAACGGTCACATCAAAGCCAAAATCAAAATAATCAAACAGGGAACCTGCTCCCATTGCATACCCGAAAATATCGCCAATATTAATGTCAAACCCCGTCAAACCGCTTAAAAGAGAGTTACCGATTCCTGTTGCTGTTCTCATGGTGTTTCTTGAAACGGGATCAAAGCAGTCTATCATCCTTTCCATATCTCCGCTACCGGTTGCTTCGATAAATGTATTGATTCTGCGGGTAATTTTATCCTCATCGCTGTCAAATATCGAGCCTTCATACATATAAAGCACAAAAGCGCCGGCAACAATTATAATAGATAAGACAGAAATGACCTTTGCCGCGCTGCTTATTCTTCGTTTGCTTAATAAAATAATGGCCGTAAGCAGTGCAACTACAAAGACTGAGCAGATAGCAATAAACTCTATCATGATATCCTCGAAGAAACTGAGATAGATGAGAACAGCCAAAGCCGCTGCTGCGACAAATACGAATATGGAAAATACGATTGCCCCGGAAGAACCCGACCTGCCTGCTGTGCTATATTGTGTAGCGCTGCCATAATAGGGCTGCTGATATTGAGGTTGCTGCTGGTACGGTTGCTGTGATTGGAATTGCGGTTGCTGGAAAGGTTGTTGCGATTGCAACTGATAGTCAGGTTGTTGACTTTGAATAAACTGCTGCTGTTGGTACTGGTAGGGCTGCTGCTGATATAGGTTCTGCGTCATATCTTGAGGCTGTGGCTGGAAGGGTGGCTGTTGTTGGAACGGGGGTTGTTGCGGCTGGAAAGACGGCTGCGGATAGAACGGTGATTGCTGTTGTGGTTGTTGCTGATACTGCGGTTGAATATCGGGTGCTTCGGGTGCGGGATTTGGTTCGACTGCAGCAGTACCGCAGGCAGGGCATACACCGGACTCAGGTATCTGCGTCCCGCAAATCGTACAGTTCGCCATAGCATTTCACTCCTTTATAGTTTACTATCATGAAACTTTATTGCAATCATGTGTAAATGTCAAGTTTATCTTTATACATTATGTCCTGTCATGTTAAAACCGGGGATAGTTTACACACCCGGTCATGATACGCATAGTACGCCTTATATATTTCTTTCGTTGACAACAATATACAGTCGGCTTATAATAAGCACCACAATAATTTTGGAGATTTGGGAGAGATGAACTATGTCAAATGCAAATTATAATCCTTACGAAAACGCTCAAACACAGTTTGATGGTGTAGCTGAAATACTGGATCTCGACAGCGGAATGAGGGAGTTGCTGCGCCAGCCGATGAAGGAAATGCATTTTACAATTCCTGTAAAAATGGATGACGGGTCAACAAAGGTATTTAAAGGTTTCCGTATAAGGCACAACGACGCCAGAGGCCCGGGAAAAGGCGGGATACGGTTTCACCCCCATGAAACCGATGATACGGTTCGTGCTCTTGCGATGTGGATGACATGGAAATGCGCGGTTGTTGAAATACCGCTCGGTGGCGGAAAGGGAGGTATCATTTGTGACCCTCAGGAGTTGTCAGAAGCAGAATTAGAAAGACTCTGCCGGGGTTATATCCGTCAGGTTTGGAATCAGGTGGGGCATGAAATAGATATACCGGCTCCGGATATGGGTTCAAACGCCAGATGCATGTTATGGATGATGGATGAGTACGAGATTATTACAGGTGCGCGTTATCCCGGCGTGATTACCGGAAAGCCTGTCGGAATGGGCGGCTCGCTCGGACGTACCGAAGCAACGGGCTACGGTTGCATTTATGTGCTTAAAGATTTGCTGTGCAATATTAATTTGCCGGTAGAAACGACAACCGCAAGCATACAGGGCTTTGGTAATGTCGCAGAATACGCAGCTCGCATGTATACGGAGCTTGGCGGTAAGGTTATTTCGGTATCTTGTTGGAATCAGGCGGACAAAACGGCTTACACATTTAAAAAGACCGGAGGATGCGATATACCCCAGTTGGTAGGAATAAAAGACAAATTTGGAAGTATTGATAAGAACAGGGCGATTGGACTGGATTATGAGGTTTTGCCGGGCGATGCATGGCTGAGTCAGGATGTGGATATACTGATGCCTTGTGCTTTGGAAAACCAAATAACCCCGGCTGTTTTCCCGAATGTTTCCGGTCAGGTCAAAATAATCGTTGAGGGTGCAAACGGTCCGACTACACCTGACTGTGATCCGCTGATAATTGAGCGGGGTATAATTATGCTTCCGGACTTCCTTGCAAATGCAGGCGGTGTGACATGCAGCTACTTTGAACAGGTACAGTGTAATATGAATTACTTCTGGGATAAAGCCGAGGTAATGGAGAAGCTGGAGTACAGCATGACTAAAGCATTTAGAGCGGTATATGAACTATCCCGGGAAAAGAATGTATATATGCGTGATGCTGCATACATTATTGCGGTGAACCGGGTAGCTGAAGCAGTCAGGCTGCGCGGCTGGGCGTAGGAGCCATAGGTAAGAGCATAGGTAGGAGCATAGGTAAGAGCAAAGATATGACCACCGGTTGCAATGAAGCCGGTGGTCATTTTCCGGTGTGACGGTATTTTATTTAAGAACGCATGCTAATTGAATGTCGCATCCATGTTGAGGGGGATGATGCATATAAATGTGCTGCCCCTTCCAAAGTCGAATGTTTCACCGTTTTTGAGAGTGTAGACAAACTGGGATGTTTTATCTGCTCTGGACCACTCAATCTCAATATACCTTCCGCCGCATATGAAATACCCTTCTCCGCTTCCTGTTGTAATGATCTCACGTCTGCCTGAACCGCCGTCCGGCAACGCTCTGACAGTTGTTTTTAGTACGAGGATATTTGTAAACGCCGGGCGTGAATTGTCATCGGCATCAACAAAATCCCTGTTGAACTGACGTACATTATATATTTTTTCGTCTTCATTATATAGGAAAGTAGTTGTTTTACCGGTGGAGAACCTGACGATAACCTCCTTCGCGGTGGAGCCGCCTGCCGGGGTGCCGTCGTCGGCAAAGGTAAGAACATGCTCATAACCCTCTTCATGCTCAAGCCTGAAAGTGTACTGGGGCAGCCATTGATCCAACCGTTCACCGGTAGTGACCACACTATGCAACCCATCAAGCCTGCGACCGCTGATTCTGGTGCGATCCCTGTAGAAAATCTCTCTTCGTCTGCCTGCGACTTCATCAAGATTCGCAGTACCAAGCGCGGATATTTCATCGTATGCCTGCGGACTGCCGCCGGCATGAATGAATATAGCATCATAGCTTTCTGCGATTTGCACAGTATAATGCCGTGCACTGCGGATGCTGCCAACATGTTTAATATCTGAGTATTCCTGAAATATCCCGAGCATCCGGGTTATGCCGCCTTCGACCAGCACTTCGTAAAGAATATCAACCTTTGAAACGCCATTCATTGGCAAAGCTTCCGGTATGTTGCTCAGAACAACAGCTATCGGTCTGTTTTGCGATATGTCTTCTTCTGTCCGGACGCCTGTCAGCGGATTGTATACACCGGGTTCGGGGTCAGGCGTTGGATCAGGTGTTGGCGTAGGTGTAGGCGTTGGCGTAGGTGTCGGTGTTGGAGTAGGTGTCGGCGTTGGAGTGGGTGTTGGTGTCGGCACTGAGATAACAGGCTCGGATTCGGAACCCAGTACAGGGATACTCCATGTGCCGGTGGCGAATACCGCAACGAACACGATCAAGACAAGCAGTAATGACATGCTGCGTTTCATGGGTACATGTGCCATAACCGGCTTAATAGATTTATTAAATATCTGTTTGAGACCCATTAGAACTCTCCATTTTCAATGATGATAGCTTTTGATGCAACCCTGCTCGGTTTAATCACATTTACTGATTGTACCAAAAAACTGTGTACTATGCAACTCCCATGTGATATACTTTCAGAAAACAGCGAATCGCTACGGAGAGTTGCAGTAATGCTGGGGAGTTTTGGGTTCATCCACGAGCAAATTGAGATAAAAGTGCTTATCCTGTTCATCATGCGCCGTTTGCCGGAGCCGGTTACTGCCGATGTGCTTATAGAACTATCGATGTGTGATGAAGGTATAGGCTATTTTGATGTGGTCGAATGCATCGCAAAGCTTGTAAAAACACAGCATTTATCTCTTCATGAAGGCAAGTACTCCATAACCGGCAAAGGTGAGCGTAATGGTGCGTTGCTGGAAAAAAATCTGCCGTATTCAGTAAGCAGAAAAGCGGAGGATGCCGCAACACTGATAAGAGCGGCACTTAACCGTAATGCTATGATTAAAACTTGCCGCAATGTTACAGATGAAGGCGGATATAGAGTTGCATTGTCATTGTCGGACGGCATAGGTGATATAGTATCGATAGAATTGTTTGCTGCCAATGAGCAGCAGGCAAGCGCTTTGGAAGACGGATTCCGTAAAAATGCAGAAAAAGTCTATCACGCCATGATAGAAATGATAATCGGATGATTTGTAATATCGGAACTGCAGAACAATAAGAAACCCTTGACGATTTTTTATGTGTGTAGTAAAATGTGCCGGTATTTGTAATATTATGATTGGATATTGATATATATGCGAATATCCTCGTTCTTCTTGCCTTTTTTTGCACTTTTAGCAGGTATTGGCGGTTTTTATCTGAGGTTATCAGAGCAGTTGAACGTTTTCGACCCGGTAACAGGGCTTCCGGATCGCAACGCGGCAACAACATCATGGTTGATTGCACTTTCAATAACATTTACACTGTTGATACTTGTTTTTGCCATAAGTGCATCTGCAAGGCATAAAGCAGAGAAAGGATTTGAAAGCGCATTCGGAACAGATCCCTTTGCATATCCCATAATAATGACCCTTATTGGCATCGCATGGCTCGTTGGCACATATATCTATTTTGCAGATCTCAATGCACAGGGAACCTTAGCCGCAAATGCTGTTTATTTTATCATAGCATCTGCACTTTCTGCGATTTCCGTGGTGCTGTTCGCTATTGAGATGTACCAGGACTCGCGGCGAAAAGCTCCGTTTGCTTTAAGTGTCGTTCCAACAATTTTTATGTGCTTCTGGCTCATATTGCTGTACAGGCAGAATGCGTCGAACCCGATTTTACTTAGTTATGTATATCAATGCATAGCTATTGTAGCGACTGCGCTCAGCTTCTATTTCACATCAGGGTTTTTATACGGCAAACCGGCACCCGGGAAGTCCATATTCATGTATTATGTTGCAATATACTTTTGCGCAGTGTCGCTTGCAGATGATATACATATGGGGATAAGAATTATTTACTGCGCATTGATTGCTACAAACGTAGTGTACTCATCAATGCTGTTGCGAAATCTTCAAAGAAAACCGCAGGATTAACAGAGGTTAGGTTGACAAACCCGAAGTTGACCGTTATACTGACTTCACATTTGCGCGAGTGCTGGAACTGGTAGACAGGCATGGTTGAGGGCCATGTGTCCTCCGGGCGTGGGGGTTCAAGTCCCTTCTCGCGCACCAGTAAGGATGATGTTATAGGACTTCAGTCCTTTAACATCATCCTTATTTGTGTTCTTATAACAGGAGTTAGTTATTCTTTGTGCCTTGCTCAAACACTTTAAATCGATTATTATATTCGATTCCTCGTATTATATATATGCCTCATACGATTTCGTCACCATTTTAATTGTGTCGTTTTTGAAACTTTTTTTAGAAAAATGATTACGATTGTGTTAAAATGAACCCAAGCTGTTATATTCTCAATATATAAGACTAAATACATGAATGGAAATGTGTCGTTTAAACAGCAGTAAGCAGAGTATAATTAAGCAGATTTCTGACCCTATATGACAGGGTAAATTGAGGAAAGAACATGGCTATCAAACAGAATAAAAGACGTGCGTCATTTTTTATCGTGATTGCCGCAATGCTCTTGCTTATATTGCCGTCAGGCTGCGAAGAACCTGTTTTGACAGATATAAACGCACCTATAGTGTTTGACTCATTTCGTAACGTACCAGGCATTACAGATGAGGAAATAGAAGCAATCGAATATCTTCAGCGGCAGGGTATTTCATTTACATATGGAATGCCGCGTTCCATCGAGGCATTTGAAAACGAGTACGGCGAAATAAGAGGTTTCTCTGCGCTGTTTTGTGAATGGTTAACTGAATTGTTCGGAATCCCGTTCGAACCCGGGCTATATGAATGGCTTGACCTTCTTGACGGCCTTGAGACGGGAAATGTCTCATTTACCGGTGAATTAACACAAAACCCGGCGCGTATGGAGATATATCATATGACCGGAGCCATAGCAACGCGGCCGTTGAAGTACTTCAGTCTGGCTGGTTCAAAATCCCATGCTGAAATAATTCAGGAACGCCCGCTGCGCTGTGGTTTTATTGAGGGTACCGCTACCGTAAACACCGTATCAGCCGAACTTGAACCGGGTACATTTGAAGTGATTACCCTCAGTGACGTGAGCCTTGTAAGAGACGCGCTGAGAAGCGGGGAAATTGATGCTTTCTTCTATACGGGGACAGCAGAAGCTAATTTTGTTGAATACAGCGATATAATCGCATCGTATTTTTACCCGTTGGTTTACAGACCCGTATCATTAACAACCCAAAATGACGCATTTAAACCGATAATCACCGTTGTTGACAAGGTGTTGGAAAACGGTGGTATGCACTATCTTACACTAATGTATAATCAAGCGTATCAGGAATATATGAGGTACAGACTGCACACCCAGTTGACTGATGAGGAACTTGAGTTTATCCGGGATAATCCGGTTGTATTGATTGGTGTTGATCCGGGCAACTACCCGGGGTGTTTTTTCGACAGGCGCGAAAACGAATGGAGGGGCATTTCGCTTGACATACTTGATGAAGTTTCTTCTCTCACAGGATTGACTTTCCATCGTGTAAATGATGAATATACAGAATGGCCGGAAATTTATTCTATGCTCGTAAATGGCGAGATAGCAATGGTACCTGAAATGAACCAGACAGTGGAGCGAGTAAATCTGGGTTATTTTATCTGGTCTAATACTGTGCAGATGACCGATTATTATGCCTTAATTTCCGATTCCGGGTTTCCTGATATTAAGATAAATGAAGTATTGTATGTCAGGGTCGGGCTTGCGAGGAATACTGCATATGCGGACATCTTTAATAAATGGTTTCCCAACCATATGAATACTATGGAGTATGAAAGTGTGGAGGAGGCATTTGAGGCATTAAAACGGGGTGATGTCGACATGGTTATGGCTAACCAGAAAAGACTCCTATACCTGACTCATTACCTTGAGCTTCCAAACTATAAAACAAATGTGGTATTTGAATATGCGATAGATATAAAATTTGGATTCAATAAAGATCAGATTATACTGGCTTCCATCATAGATAAAGCCATGGAATCTATAGACACAAAAGGACTCTCCGATAACTGGATGCGCAGGACATACGACTACCGAAGTAATGTAGCTGAAGCGCAGCGCCCGTTGTTTATAGGTATTTCTGTACTCTTTATGAGCCTTTTAATACTTGTCGCCATCCTTTTTGCGAGAAGCCGCCGTGCAGGAAAGCAACTGGAAACGCTTGTCAAAGACCGTACATACGACCTTGCGGACGCACTGGAAAATGCAGAAGCCGCCAACCGGGCGAAATCTGCCTTCCTTGCAAGTATGAGCCACGAAATACGAACGCCAATGAACAGCATTGTGGGCTTTTCCGAGTTGGCGCTTGACGATGATGTTTCAAATAAAACAAGAGGCTACCTGACAAACATTCTTGGAAACTCTGAAGGCCTCCTGCAGATTATCAATGACATACTGGATATCTCAAAAATTGAATCCGGCAAGATGGAGATGGAAAACGTACCGTTTGATCCATATGAGATGATATCATCCTGCCAGACGATTATTATGCCAAAGGCTTTAGACAAAGGCTTGAAAGTACATTTTTACGTAGAGCCGCTGACAGGTAAAGTGCCGTTAGGCGACCCAACGAGATTGCGTCAGGTGTTGGTAAACCTCTTGTCAAATGCTGTGAAATTTACTAATACCGGTATGATCCGGCTTCAGGTATCTGTCTTAAATATGAGTGAGAACACAGTCACTATGTGCTTTGAAGTTAAGGATACGGGAATTGGCATGGAAGCCGATCAGATAAAAGTGGTTTTTGAACCGTTTATGCAAGCGGAGTCGGGGACGACAAGAAAATACGGAGGTACGGGTCTTGGTCTGGCGATAACAAAAAATATATTAGAGGTAATGGGCGGAGACTTGACTGTTGAAAGCGTCCCGGATGTTGGCAGCAAATTCAGCTTTACACTGACCTTTGATACAATAGATAACACTGAGGAAATTAAGTCAAAAAAAGAAGAAATACAAGGAGAGTTAAGGAAACCGACATTCGAAGGCGAAGTCCTCCTATGCGAAGATAACAACATGAACCAACAGGTTATTTGCGAGCATCTTCTAAGGGTTGGACTTACAACCGTTGTGGCGGAAAATGGCGAAATCGGAGTAAATATGGTGCGAAGCCGCATGGAAAAAGGAGAAAAGCAATTTGATTTGATTTTCATGGATATGCATATGCCGGTGATGGATGGTCTTGAAGCAGCTTCAATAATTCATGAGATGAACACAGGAATTCCCATAGTGGCGATAACAGCTAATATAATGTCAAGTGACAAGGAAATATACGAAATGAGCGGTATGAGCGGATACGTCGGAAAGCCGTTTACGTCACAGGAGTTATGGCGCTGCCTACTGAAATATTTTAAACCACTGTTTTGGCAAACAGTTGACACGGAACGTCGTGATGACGCTGATAATGAACTGCGTCATAAGCTTATCGGCAAGTTTGTAGAAAACAATAAAAATAAAGCTTCAGATATAAAAGAAGCTATAGACTCCGGAGATATCAAACTGGCTCACAGACTGGCGCACACCTTAAAATCAAACGCCGGGCAGTTGCGTAAGACAGGCTTGCAGCAGATTGTTGAGGAAATAGAGAATAATCTGAAAGACGGGATAAACCTTGTAACAACCTTACAAATGGAGCTTCTTGAAGCAGAGCTGAACACAACACTGGCGGAGTTGGTGCCAATGGTTAATGAAACGGAGTTGCCTGCGGATACAGAATCGATGAATGTCGGAGCAGTACATAAAATATTAGATGAGCTTGAACTCAAGCTTATTGACAAGAACTTGGAATGCCTTACATTTGTCGATGCTCTAAAGTCAATACCCGGAAGCTGGGAACTCATAAAGCAGATAGAGAATTTTGACTTTGAACCCGCAATGGATACCTTGGCGGAGCTAAAGAAGATGTATTCACCGACTTGAGTTCATAAATCACATTCATATCCGGCATTTCAACATCTGAAATTGTAAAATCAGATATATATTTAAATTGCAAACATCTTATAAAAGCTCTTTCATTTTCTCATGCCTTTCCGGTATTGCGCGGGCTAGGGACACAGGCTTGAAATCTTGATTGATAAATGCGTGGCAGCTATTACCTTCCAGTAACAGCTCGTCTTTTTGATTAATAACAGCATACTCCACGGCAAAGCGTACACCCGTGTATTTTGTCATCTTCATTTTTACTGTGAAGATATCCCCGTACTTTGCAGGATACTTGAATTTGATGTTCAACTCGGTTATCGGACTTAAAACGCCGTAGCTTTCAGTCTCAAAATATGCGAGGTCGTTATCGTTAAAGTAAAATGTTCTGGCTTCTTCCAGCCACCGGATATAGTTAGAATGGTGAACGACTCCCATTTTATCCGTTTCATAATAATAAACGGGGCGTGTGTACTCGTACATTCAAATTTATTCCTTTCCATATAAAAATATGCAGCCACAATGCATACGCTTACGTGAAGCATTGTATCATAAATTCTATTATACATCTATCAGCTTGCAAAAGCGCCGCTTATGCAAGCTGTTGCTGATACTGCTCAACACATATGCCGCTCAACACATATGCTGCTGAAGAAGTGTTCTGTAGATTTTTGGGTGCTTATTCACACATATGCATGACATATGCGTTTTTGAACACACAAACACTTTACTGTACGGCTTATTTTATGGTATTATTATCCATTAGGGGACTGTAAAAAAGACCGTTATCATTAATGCAACCACTGCAGATTGTATTAATGATTTCAACGACTCAAGAAAGGGGGAAATGACTATGATAAAAATGATTTCTGCTTTTACAGAGGAAATCGATGACGTGGAAGCTGCGATATCCGAAATCCTTGGTCAGTTGGATATTGAAAGCTCCCTGATGATGAATTCAATAGGCATATTACATTGCTACTATGAATTTATCGACAGCGGTGTTGTTAAAACCCTGTCGGAGAAACTGCCCTTCGACATTATAGGCATCACCGTCCCTTATGTTTGCCTGTCGGGTAAAACGAGTTCGATGGGTCTGATGCTCAATGTGCTCACGAGTGACGATGTTAGCTTCGTCACGGGTATTTCCAACCCCATTGATGAGGGTGGCGGGAATCTGGCACAGGCAATAAAGAAATTATATGATGAAGTTAAGATTAAACTGGCAAATGACGAAAAACCTCCGATGCTTATGGCGTTCGGTCCTTTTATGCATATATTGAGGATAGATGCCGACGAGTTCGTCGACAGGTTGAGCGGCTTTTTCCCCGACACTCCCATTTTCGGCGGGTTTTCTTACTCCGAAGAGATTGATTTTAGTAATTGCTTTTTATTATATAACGGGGATAGCTATGAAAATGTTGCCGGTATCATCGCGTTTACCGGCAGTGTTGACCCGTCGTTTTTAACAATCTCGGTCCCGGAGAAGAACATTCTCGGAGAGATGGCAACAGTGACAAAATCCACGGGCAATATACTAAATACCATCAATGGTATTTCAGCAGAAGATTATGTGATGTCCATCGGGCTTGTCGAACAAAAAGGCGAGCTGGAGAAGCTGTACACAACGCCGATTATTGCCAAGCTGAGTGACGGTTCAACGATTGTGCGCGTGTGCATAGGCGGAGACGGGCAGGGTGGTGCGGTTATGGGCGGGCATGTGCCGGAAGGGGCAAAAATCGGGTTCACGATGCTGGAGTTATCCGACACTGTTTCCACCAGCAGTGAGATAGCAAAAAGAACTCTGGAGATTTTAAACAGCAGAAATATTATCATTTATACCTGTATGGCGCGTCTTGATTTTTTAGGAGCATCACAAAGAGAGTCGGAAGCTAAAGCAATCTGCGATGTTATAGGAGACACGGCGTGTTTCTATCTTGCCTACACCGGGGGTGAAATCTTCCCGTCAAAGCTTCCCGGAGGCAATTTCATCAATCATTTGCAAAACTTTTCTGTTGTAATATGTATTCTATGAGCAAATCCGTATAAACAGCATTGCAGTATATAACATCAGGAAACGGATAGAACGGATTTAACAGATAAAACGGTAAAACAGCGTTGATAAGGGAAAGCAACGCCGGAGAATCGGAGAATAAGATCATGAGCAATGATTTAAATGGAGAAGATGCTGTAAAAGAGCTGCAGCTTCAAGTAAAAAAACTAAACCGGATTATTTCGCAACAGGAGAAGAGATTAACCCGCGCCGAGGCAGTAATGTCTACCCGTGATAAAGTTACGGAGATGCTCAGAGCTGAACGTTTAGCTCAGGATAATCATATAAAACAGGCTAATGATGAAATAATTGAGAAAACCGAGCAAATCAATATTATGTTCCAAAACGCTCCTGTTGGCTTAACCGTTTTTGATGAAAACTTCAAATTCGTTGACTGTAATGATGCTGTGCTAAAAATCTATGGTGTAACAAAGGAGTTTTACAGCAGTTTTTTTGGAAGCCCTTCACACTCACCTGAATATCAACCCGACGGTGTCAACTCATATGATAAAGCAATGGATGCAATTAAACGGGTAATGGACGGTGAAACAATGCGGATCGAGTGGGTTCACAGTTTGCCCGACGGTTCTCCTCTGCCCGTGGAGCTTACTATGACACGCATTAAGCAGGATGATAAATATATCGGGCTCGGATATATATATGATATGCGTGAGCAACTGCGATTAAGGGAGGAAATCAATACTGCTCTTATTGAAGCGCAGCAGGCGAGTCAAAGACTTCAAACGGTGCTTGATATGCTTCCGGTCGGCGTAAGGATAATGCGCTTGAAGGACGGCGCGCTGACATATGCAAATGAAGCTTCGCTGAAGGTTTTTAACTGTGAATCATTTGAGGATCAGGTAGCGGGTCACACAGGGTTTATGTTCATGCCGGAAGTACAACCCGACGGCAGGAAAACGTCTGATGTCGTTGCAGAGGTTTTCCAAAGTGATGCATACGAATTGGAGCTTCAGTGCCTGAAGCTGGGTGGTGAGCCGTTCATTGCACGTATAAAATCCTGTATAATCGATTATCACGGGGAGCTTTCATCGCTGGCATCTATTGAAGATATAACAGCGGAAATAAAGCAGCAGCAGCTTCTGCAGAGAATAGCCGAGAAGGAGCGTGAAGCTAACCAAACGAAGAGCAACTTCCTTGCAAATATGAGTCATGAAATCCGTACGCCGTTAAATGCGGTTATCGGATTATCGGATTTGATATTAGGTGCAGATGAGAATTTGGACGATGAGAGCCGTTACAGACTAGAGCGAATCCACAATGCCGGTGCGACTCTGCTAAGCACAGTGAATGATATACTCGATATATCAAAGATTGAAGCCGGAAAGTTCGAGCTTGTTCCTGTAAAATATGACATTCCCAGTATGATAAATGACACTGTTACGCAAAGTATATTGCACAGGGGCGAAAAGCCGATTAAGGTTGTCATGAATATCAGCGAGGAGCTGCCGCGTTATTTATATGGCGACGAGCTTAGGATTAGGCAAATACTGAATAATCTTTTAACAAATGCATTTAAATATACAAAGGAAGGATTCGTGGAACTGACCGTTAACTGTACACGCGAAGGGGATGCGGTTTGGTTGTTTTTTACAGTCAAGGATACCGGTATGGGTATACGGGAAGAGGACATGGATGCATTGTTTGACGACTATACCCAGATGGATATGGCAGCCAACCGGATAATCATGGGTACCGGTCTTGGATTACCTATTGCCAAGAGGCTGGTTGAACTGATGAACGGTTGGATAAAAGCGGAGAGCGAGTACGGAAAGGGAAGCGTTTTCTCCGTTATGGTTATGCAAAGGTATATGACCGATGAAGTTATAGGGGCTGAGGTTGTAGAAAGCCTCAAGCAATTCCACTATTCAGAGCGAAAACGCCGCAGCCTGGAACGGCTCAACCTGCCTTATGCGCGCGTACTGCTTGTAGACGATGTCATAACAAATCTTGATGTTGCAAAAGGTCTTATGAAGCCCTATAACATGCAGATTGATTGCGTAACCGGCGGACAGGCTGCTATTGAAGCTGTCCTTGATGAGAGGGTTTGTTACAATGCGATTTTTATGGATCACATGATGCCGGTAATGGATGGAGTAGAAGCTACGGGACGGATACGTGATATTGGTACGGATTATGCAAAAAATATCCCTATTATAGCGCTAACTGCCAATGCCATTGTCGGGAATGAAGAAATGTTTCTGCATAACGGGTTTCAAGCCTTCATCTCTAAACCCATTGAGATAGCTCACTTAGATGCAATCATACGTGAATGGATATATGATAAGGAGCAGGAAAAACTCTACGAGTGTGAAAATGAACATGAACCTCAGGAGCAAAGCGGACGGATAAACTGGCAGGCTTTGATAAGAGGGGTTCACGGTTTGGAAATTGAAAAAGGCTTATCACGCTTCGGCGGTGATAAGGAAGCGTATATTAATGTTCTGCGATCATATGCGAAAAACACTCCGCCTCTTCTGGAAACACTAAACACTATGGATAAAAACAACCTTGACGAGTACATAACTGTCGTACACGGAATAAAAGGCTCAAGCCGCGGTATCTTTGCAGAGAAA
>Ga0123356_10000760_pt1 | contig 35664 bp, 35 predicted proteins | sample TergutEmb28metaG_2_FD_92546 | JGI IMG/M metagenome (GOLD analysis project Ga0123356, IMG submission 92546) | Embiratermes neotenicus P3 segment gut microbial communities from Petit-Saut dam, French Guiana - Emb289 P3 | ecosystem: Host-associated > Arthropoda: Insects > Digestive system > Gut ...
AAGTTTAACCCTGTAATGGGAACGATAGATGCGATGGTTACAGAAAGCGGAGTGTATACTCTCAGGGAGCATACCGTGGACTTCTCGGATATCCAAGACAAAGACTCATCAATGCGAGAAGCTATCACACAGCTAGCTTCGAGAGATATCATGTCGGGTGCGACTGACAGTACGTTTAATCCCGATGACCTGATAACAAGAGCTGAGTTTGTTTCGGCGATTGTTCGTGTCTTTGATATACTGGACACAGATGCAGTCAGCAGCTTCTCTGATATGAGCCGCAGTGACTGGTATTACTCGGCAGTAGCTACAGCGGAGAGTGAAAACGTAATCGGTGGCTTCGATGATAATACATTCCGAGGCGATATGGATATCCTCAAGGATTATCTCGTTACAGTCACGGGTAATATGCTCATCGGGCAGATGGGGTATATTATGCCAAGCGACATTGAAGCTGAGCTCCAAAAGTTCTCTGACCGCGATGAGATAGAGAGTTGGGCGGAGGGTCAAGTCGCCCTAGCCACCCAATCAAACATCCTCATCTACCGCGTCGACGGCACATTCGCCCCTCAAAGCACCATGACTCGTGGCGACGCCGCAATTATCCTCTACCGCGTGTTTAACAAGATCTGGTAAAACCTGTCAAGCATAATCGTCAGTTAAATGAGTAGGCACGTCCATTCTTCCGTAGATTAATCTATGAATCTCTATAGTCTTTGAACCCTCATTAACGACATAAAAAATTAGATAGTCTTCTAATATGATTCTACGAAAGTGTGGGAAATGCTCGTAAATAGGATAAAGAAATGGATTAATAGTTAAGTTATTCAGCTTATCGTCCATTTTTTCAAGTAATCGTTTTGCTTTTTGAGGATGATTCTCTAGGTCGGACTCAAGTAATGAAATATCAACGCAGAAGGTTGAAATATACTCAATCTTGAACTTCATAATCATATTTTGCCCTCAGTGGCTTAAATACTTCATCATGTGTATATCGTTTTGAACTTGTATCAGAGGCTACTAATAATGACTCTTCAAGCTTTTCGTTTATCATTTTTCTATGCATATATTCCGAACTCACTAAATCAAAAGGAACTTTTTTTTCTCTAACAAGTGCTTTAAGACACGCATTAAATAATGTTGTTACATTAATTCCAATATCTCCGAGAACTTCTTCTGCCTGCTTTTTAACTTCATCTTCTACTCTGATAGTTATTGTAGCCAAAATAACCACCCCTTTCCGCACTCTATTATACTGCAAATGCTTTACAAAATCAAGGGATTAATAAAGAAACTTTATCAATTAAAAGAGGTATAAAATGAAGCGAAATATTACAGCAATAATATTAATACTAACACTACTTACAGTAGCTGTACTACCGCTTGTGAGCGAGCAAACAGCAGAGGCGGCGCCTGACTGGAAGCAACTTTACTTTGATGAAATAAAAGCTGCGATTGCGTTTTCGAAAAGCTTTAGTTGGGATACAGTTGACTATAATGCAAAAGAATATCTGCATCAGTTAACAAAAATTACTCTTGTAGACTTGAATTTTGACGGTATGCCTGAAATTTTCTTTGAAGGATGGGCACTAGCAGGTTGTGGAAATAATTTATTACGAGTAAAGACAGTCGCCAATAATCAGCTTAGTGCAGTGTATGACGGCAATATTGGGAATCTAAAACTATTTAGAAGTAATGCAGATGAGAGCTTGGCGTATAGGTTAAATAACTGTGATGAACACTCCGGTCGAGTGTTTGTTTCAAAATCAACAACACCAATGAATAGCGGATTTACTGATGCTGCAATTTTTGCCAATTGGGTAACCTTAGAAGACTATGATATAGGCGGAACCGTGTTCACATTTAACAATCAAAGAGTTTCTGCCACTGAATTTGATGTGCTAATGAGTGAATTGCCCGGATATACAGAGATTAATTTTACACCAAAGGAATTGGATTACGAAGATTGGAGCCGTGACTTTAATAACAGATGGACGAATATAACAGACGCTGACATTCATGCATTCCTTGATTCTTATGTTTCCGAGGTGGAACTTTTTGGCACTGAGGAAATAGTTGAAGAAACGGACAATACAGATGCCGATGACACAGGCACTAATGACAATGACCGCATTACCCCACCAAACGTGGGGGGTGAATATATAACGGATGAACCCGGCAGAAATGAGAGTGTAGTCACACCCGATAAGATTCAAGAGGTTGAAGATGAGAAAAGTGCAAACGATGTTATCAAAGACGTTATATCATCAATGACGCCCGAGCAGCGTGAGTCGGGCAACTCGCTTGATAATGCGGCACACTTCGTCGAGCGTGCAGTGAGCCGTGGTGCTCGCCGCATAGTGCCTGTGCGAGACGGCAGCAGTGTGGTCGGAAGTAACACAATATCCGACCTAGCCGAAACGGCTAATAGCATCAGGGATAACGCGAAGTCAACACTTTCTGACGAGGGCGTTGTACTTCTCCGCGATTTGCGTAAAGATGTCACATTGGTGACTAACGAGCGCGAGAAGCTGCACGTCGAATTCCCAGATGATGTCTCGGGCATTGACTTTGATACACTTACGATAGAATCAAGCTTCGCATCAATCATGGTAAATAAAAAGAAAATGAAGCAAGACAGCGAAATCACAATTCGCAATCTTGCTGCATCTGATAGCGATTACCATGATGGGCAAAGCGATGCCCATCATGGCAGAGACGAACACACGGACAGTGTCCATCAAACTGCTGACAGCCGTTTTACAATATTCGGCGTTAACCTAATCGAGTTCTGGTCGGTTGGAGCAATTGTGTTCATAATAATAATATGGTGCACACTTTATGCAATGAATCATAAGTTCAAAGCATGGGTGCTCCCGACCTTCATAGCAGTCGCGGTAGTTGCAAACGTCGCAACCTACTTCTTCCTTGACTTAGGCAAAAGCAATGTCGGTGGGCTTGGCACAGAGCGTATTACAGAATCTGTTGAAGTGACAATGAGCGAAGGTATGAGTGCGATTTTGTCGCTACCTGCGAGTGAGCGTGAAAAAGACACACTTGTCCTATTCAATGAAGACGGAGTGCCTTTAACAAGCAAGTTTAATCCTGTAATGGGAACGATAGATGCGATGGTTACAGAAAGCGGAGTATATACTCTCCGTGAGCATACCGTGGACTTCTCGGATATCCAAGACAAAGACTCATCAATGCGAGAAGCAATTGTACAGCTAGCTTCGAGAGATATCATGTCGGGTGCAACAGCTAGTCAGTTCAACCCTGACGACTTGATAACAAGAGCTGAGTTTGTTTCGGCGATTGTCCGTGTCTTTGATATGTTGGACACGGATGCGGTCAGCAGCTTCTCTGATGTAAGCCGCAGTGACTGGTATTACTCGGCAGTAGCTACAGCGGAGAGTGAAAACGTAATCGGTGGCTTCGATGATAACACTTTCCGAGGCGATATGGATATCCTCAAGGATTATCTTGTCACCGTAACGGGCAATATGCTCATCGAGCAGATGGGCTACATCGTGCCGCAAGATATCGAAGCCGAGCTTCAAATGTTCTCTGACCGCGATGAGATAGAGAATTGGGCGGAGGGTCAAGTCGCCCTAGCCACCCAATCAAACATCCTCATCTACCGCGTCGACGGCACATTCGCCCCTCAAAGCACAATGACCCGCGGCGACGCCGCAATTATCCTCTACCGCGTGTTTAACAAGGTCTGGTGATGATTGAAGGCAGTATATTCAATTACTCTTCGCTCAGACGCCGCGTCCATGCGTCGCTTCACGCGTTCCACCGTCCGTGGTTGCACTTGGCGTAATTAAAAATACTGCCTTCAATCCTCTAAAACCTGTCAGGGGGACGGTTCTTTTGACAGGGAATAACTTCGAGGTGAAAACACAATGAAACATAAAATAATCGCAATTATTTTAACACTGACAATATCAGTAACGGCACTGCTGCCGCTTATAAGCGAGCAAACAGCGAAGGCTTCGCCCGATTGGAAGCAGTTATACTTCGATGAAATAAAAACTGCATATAGTATAGATGATTATGAAGAGTTTTATAAGAAAAACAGAGAAAGTGAATTGAAAGTTGAAGAAGCAAGGGTAGAGTACTATAAGTCAAATAAGCCCGACGATACAAGAACAGCAACTCGCGAAGAAATATTAAAGCTCGTGAGGCAGGAAAGGGTTACAAGTTAGTATTGCTAAACTAATTTAGGTATCAATTTCGTTAATATTTGATTGCAAAAGTGGTAATTTAATGTATAATATCGTATTATTGTAATGAAGGTATAATACTATTTTTCTATCGATTAGCAGGTGAGTATAATTTATATCGAGAGTGCGGCAATCACACATGTTGGCTTGGTCAGAACCAAAAACGAAGACAACTATTATGTGAACGGCAAAATTAAAGAAGACATGAAGCTTCCTACAGAAGGGTATGCAGAAACAGAAGACCATGATGCCTATTTGTATGCAGTGTGCGATGGCATGGGCGGAGAAGGTCTTGGCGAAGTTGCATCTATGATAGCGGTTAAAGTACTCGGCGATTTCCAAATGACGGACATAAGGCAATCGGCGATTGATTATATGCAAAGGGCAAATAAGCTTATATGCTATGCGAGCGAAAAAAACAATGGGGTTACAATCGGAACAACCTTGGCACTTTTATACATCCATGGAAACAAAGCAATTTCATATAACGTAGGGGATAGCAGAGTTTATCTGCTTAGAAAAAAAGAGCTGTACTTACTCTCAGAAGACCATACAGAAGCCGCCAGAATGGTTAATATGGGAGTGATAAGTGAAGAAGATGCAAAGCATCATCCGGCAAAACACAAGCTGACACAATATTTAGGTGTATCTTCTGAAGAAATGATTATTGAGCCATATATTTCGCAAGAAATTAAAGTTAAGAAAAATGACATATTTCTTGTATGCAGTGACGGTTTAACAAACATGGTTACAGACGATGAAATAAGAGAAATACTCTCACTAAAAAAGTTTGATGTCGTAAGTCTTGCAAAAGAATTATCCGCCGCTGCAGAAGCACACGGCGGAAAAGATAATACTACTGTAGTGGTAGCGAAGGTGTTCTAGCCACCTGCAAGCTCTGCTATCAGAGCATCAATCTCAGACTGGCTGAGAAGTCTGCCGGGGTCGTCATCGCTGCCGCCGCCTTCTCCGGGTAAATCAACAGCAGGTGAATAATCCTTAATCTCCGGCGGAATATCATCGGTATCAAACTCATAAATTTTACAATTTGCTGTTTCAATTACACTCTCTTTACCAAGCTCCGGTAGACCTGTAAAGAACCAGTATAATACTCTCAATACATGCTCGGGTACAACAAGAAGCATGGTTTTTGTACGGAATATTTTAACCATATTATTCATGTAAGCAATGACGCGGTTTGCCGTTTCTCTAACTGTCTCGCCATTGGGGGTAGCAGCGTTTCCAAACCAACTGCTCAGTGCAAACATATCTACTTCAGAAATTAGCATACCTTCAAGGTCACCGAACGCACGCTCATAAAGTTTAAGACCTTTTGTAATCTTAACCTCATCAATACCTAAAATGCCTGATACGATTTGTGCAGTTTCCATTGTACGAAGTTGCGGAGATGACAAAATCATGTCAATTCCTTTATCCTTCAGCCCGTTGCCCACCTCACGAGCTTGTTCTCTCCCTGCTTCATTCAGCTCAGGGTCACTGTTGCCTATAATACGCCCCTCGGCATCAAAATCAGTCTGACCATGTAATAAAACATACGCTTTCATGCAAGTTCATTCCTTTCACACAGCTTAGCAAGGTATATTATACACAAACGACAGTATAAAAACAACCGTAAAATAATGTAAATATTATCATAACTATTATTTAGCAGTTATTTGACTTTATTGCTATTTCTGTGAGATACTGAGACACCACTGATGCAGGAGATAAAAATGGATAATCTATTGATAAAACGACTCAAGCCGACGGCAAAGCTCCCCGAGCGGCAAACCGATGGCAGCGTAGGGTATGATATATCAGCATGTATTGATAATGATATTACAATAGAACCGGGAGAAACACATAAAATCGGCTCAGGGATTGCCATAGCGCTAAGTCATGGTAACGCAGCCTTTATTTACGCTCGGAGCGGTCTCGGGATTAACCACGGTATAATTCCTGCAAACTGTGTAGGTGTAATTGACTCCGATTACAGAGGCGAAATAATTGTTGGATTAAAGAATACATCAACTATGCCGTTCACAGTAAAAAACGGTGACAGAATAGCCCAAATGATTATCAGCAAATGCGAGTTACCCGAGATAATCATCTGCGATAATCTCGATGAAACAGCCCGTTCAGACGGCGGCTTCGGCTCAACAGGAGGTATTACTACATGAATCAACCCGTCTATTCAGTTATAGTTCCTGCATATAACGAGCAGGAGGTTATACATGAAACTTATAAGCGGCTTACAAAGGTTATGACAGAGATGAATGAGCCTTATGAGCTTGTGTTTGTTAATGATGGCAGCAAAGACGAAACGGCAAATATTATTGCAGGGTTTTCTGAAACAGACTCATCGGTAAGGTTAATTAACTTTACAAGGAATTTTGGTCACATGCCGGCAATATCGGCAGGGATGGAAAATGCGAGAGGGCAGGCGATATTCGTAATCGACGCAGACCTGCAAGACCCACCGGAAATTTTCCCTCAAATGGCAGAAAAATGGAAAGAGGGCTACCATGTAGTCTATGGCAAAAGGATTAAACGAAAAGGCGAATCAGTATTTAAGAAGCTGTCAGCAAAAATTTTCTATCGCTTCATTCGCAGTATGACATCTGTAGATTTACCACCCGATACAGGTGAGTTTCGTTTAATCGACCGTAAGGTGTGTGATACAGTAAATAAGCTCCCCGAAAAGAACCGCTATATCAGAGGGCTCGTAAGCTGGGTCGGATTCAAGCAGATTCCTGTTGAATATGTTCGTGAAGAGAGGTTTGCGGGAGTTACCAAATATCCGCTTCGTAAAATGATTTCATTTGCAATGGATGCAATAACATCGTTTTCGTATAAACCGCTCAAGCTGGCAACAATGCTTGGTTTTTTCATATCGGTACTGAGTTTTCTTTACTTGCTTTACGTACTGTATGAAACGATATTTACCGATAAAACTATCACAGGCTGGGCATCAACTATAGCAGCTGTACTCTTCACACAAGGAATAGTTCTGATGATACTAGGTCTGATGGGTGAATATATAGGGCGAATATACACGGAAATTCAAAACCGCCCGAACTATATAATTCAAGAAATAATCGAGAATGAAAAAACAGAGCTTTAGCGGCTCTGTTTTACTTAATATGTGCTTACACTATTGTTAAGTTACTCAATCTATCGCGAAACGCTTTGCAACGTAATCATAACGCGTTTGCCCTCCTCGTTGTGAACCTCAACGATTCCTTTTTCATATTCCTCAAGGAGGCAGATTCTTCTGATATTGGGACCTTTCTTGGCAACAACGTATAACGTGTCCTTGCCGTCGTTTTGCAAAAACAGTTTTTCGACGCCGTAGATAGTTTCTACTCTGCGTTCTATTTTGATTTTCTTAAAAAATCCCATACAAGCTCCTCGATTTATCTTTCAAAATACTATGCAGTTTCAATCTCTGCGGCTTTTTGTAATCCAAGCTTTTCTACGGCGGCTTCGCGCATTTTGTATTTCATTATTTTACCTGCGGCATTCATCGGGAACTCGGTGACAAAATCAATATAGCTCGGGACTTTGTGCTTTGCCATGTTTGCGTGTACGAAATCTTTTACTTCTTGTTCGGTCAGCTCTTCGTTATCCTTTAAGATAATGCAAGCCATGATTTCTTCGCCGTATTGCTCCGAGGGAACACCGATAACTTGAACATCTCTGATTTTATCATGAGTATAAAGAAACTCCTCGATTTCTTTCGGATAAATATTCTCGCCGCCGCGAATAATCATATCGCGAAGTCTTCCCGTTATGCGGAAGTTACCGTCGGGAGTGCGGCATGCAAGGTCGCCCGTGTGCAGCCAGCCGTCCTCGTCTATCGCTGCGGCAGTAGCCTCGGGCATCTTATAGTAGCCCTTCATCAGGTTATAACCGCGAGCCACGAACTCACCGTTTTCGTTATCGGGCATTTCCTTATTCGTCTCAGGGTCAACAATCTTACACTCAACCCCGGGCAGAGGTCTGCCGACTGTACCGACACGAACCTCAACAGGGTCATCAATGGAACTCATTGTACAGCCCGGAGCACTTTCGGTTTGACCGAAAACTATTGTAATCTCGGACATATTCATTTTATCCATGACATCCTTCATTACCGAGATTGGACACGGGCTGCCTGCCATGATACCTGTTCTCGTGTGCGTAAAGTCGTCGGGGTTGAAATCGGGGTGCTCAAGCATTGCTATGAACATTGTCGGCACACCGTTTATTGCGGTAATCCGCTCTTGCTTAACGCAAGCGAGGGCTGCCTTTGGCGTAAAGTACGGCAATGGTGACATTGTCGAGCCGTGTGTCATTGAAGCGGTCATAGACAGCACCATTCCAAAGCAATGGAACATCGGCACGTGGATTAAATAACGGTCGGCGGTGGATAAATCCATTCGGTCGCCGATGCATTTACCGTTATTGACTATATTGTGATGCGTAAGCATAACACCCTTAGGAAATCCCGTCGTGCCCGATGTATACTGCATATTGCAAACATCATGTGGGTTTGTGAGTGCCGCAAGGCGATGTACTTCCTCGATGGGAAGACCCGAACCCATTTCGAGTGCCTCTTCCCATGTCAAGCAACCTTTTTGCTTGGAAGTTACATTAATTATGCGGCGCAAAAACGGCAGACGTTTGCAATGCAGCGGCTTGCTTGGTGATGAATACTCAAGCTCGGGGCAAAGCTTTTTAATGACAGCTACATAATCAGAATCCCTGTAGCCATCTATCATAACAAGCGTATGGACATCCGCCTGCCTGAGTAAATATTCCGCTTCGCGGATTTTATATGCTGTATTCATCGTAACAAGAACAGCGCCGATTCTGACGGCAGACCAAAACGCTACAAACCATTGCGGTACATTAGTTGCCCAAACCGCAACTTTATCGCCGGGTCTTACACCCATCGCTATCAGACTGCGAGCAAAGTTATCCACATCATCACGAAACTCTGAGTAGGTTCGCGTATAGTCGAGCGTTGTATAACGAAACGCATATTGGTCGGGAAACTCTTCTGTGACACGGTCAAGCATTTGAGAAAATGTAATGTCCAGTAAATCATCCTTTGGCCATATATACTTGCCTGTTTTACGAATATTATTATAGTATTTCTCAGTTCTCTTCCGCGAGCTTGTGAGCTGATTTATTGCGTTAACATAGTGTGGGAGGACAACCTCGGCGTCATCAAGACCTGAATTATCGCCTGTCATATCAAGAGCCATAAATCCCTTATAGTCTATTGAACGGAGTGCAAGCAACATTTCACTGAGCGGGACATCTCCGTCACCCGTGAGACATCGAATTATAGAATCACCCGATTTAAAAGAATCGCACACATGCACAAGCTTTACATACGCACCGAGATTTCTAATGGTGGTGTCACCGGATTCCTCGCCGTATACATAAGTATGGTGCAGATTCCAAAGAGAAGCCAGACTATCACTGGCGAATCGTTCAAGAATGCTGCTGAGTCTCTCGGTTTTTGCGAATATCCCTTTTGTTTCAATTAATAGAACAATGCCCTCTGTCTCAGCCTTAGGCAAGAGCACTCCAATTAACGAAACGAGATGCGCTTCATCGGTATCGGTTTCAAAATCCATATCAAGACATACATAAGGAGTACGAAGAGTTCTTGAGAGTTCAATACTTTCGGCTGCTTCACCAAGGACGTGGTCAATTGAATCGGCACTAACACAGCTTGATACATCAACCGTTATGCACGCAACTTCAAGCTGTCCTTCACTTAGCCTGCGAAGAAACTGCTGCCGTTGTTGAATATCATTTATTAAATCACTTGCTTCTGCTTTGTCATAGCAAAGATTAAGCCCGTCAAGTTCCATCTTTTCTGCAAGCTGGCAATGCTCGTTCCATGTCAGTTTTGACCATGCGTTTGTTTTATACGATAATTTCATATTTTCCTCTTCTTTTGATATGACAGTGTTAATAAATTTACAGTGCATTATACCATGAATCATGATAAAATCAATAAAAAACATTGAATTCACATAGAAAGGATTTATTAAATTATGGCAAAAACAGATTGGTTCGTACATGACAGATTCGGAATGTTCATTCACTGGGGGCTATATGCAATTCCTGCACGCTGCGAGTGGGTGAGAAGCATCGAGAAGCTTTCGGTAGAGGATTATCAGATTTTCTTTGATACATTTGACCCTGTAGACTATAACCCAAAGGAGTGGGCGAAAGCCGCAAAACACGCAGGAATGAAATACGCTGTTATGACAGCTAAGCACCATGACGGCTTTTGTTTGTTTGACAGTAAGCTCACAGAATATAAAGCAACGAATACTAAAGCAGGGCGCGATTTGATTCGCGAGTTTGTTGATGCGTTCCGTGCAGAGGGAATAAAAATAGGATTATATTATAGTCTTGTCGATTGGTATCATCCCGATTATCCGCATTATGGCGAGCAGCATCATCCGATGCGTGATAACGAGGAGTATAAAGGTATCGAGCACAATTTTGATAACTACTTGGACTATATGCACGGGCAAGTCAGAGAGCTTTGCACAAACTACGGAAAGCTTGATATTATGTGGTTTGATTTCTCTTATGATGAGCGGAGTGGTGAAGGCTGGAGAGCAACTGAGCTTGTCAGAATGATACGCGGATATTTCCCCGATGTTTTAATTGATAACCGTCTTGAAGGCAGCGGCGAAGGTTACGGCTCATTGTTGACAGATAATCCAAGCGAGTTTTCAGGCGACTTTATATGTCCTGAGCAAGTTATTCCGCTGGAAGGCTTTTTTACAGAGAGCGGTAAGCCGATTATATGGGAAGCTTGCGTAACAATGAATAATAACTGGGGTTACACTGCAAACGACAGAAACTTCAAACCTGCGGAAATGATTATACGTAAACTGGTTGAATGTGTGTCAAAAGGCGGAAACTTATTACTGAATATCGGTCCCGATGCAAAAGGGAATATTCCCACTGAGTCACTTGCTATTCTTGAGAAAATGGGTGAGTGGATGAGTAAAAACAGCGAATCTATTTATGGTTGCGGCTCGGCAAATTTAGGTAAGCCTGAATTTGGAAGAATTACTCGTAATGGGAACATTCTATATTATCACATCTTCGAAAATCAAATAAATGGTGTGCCGCTGATGGAAATTGAAAGCAGTCAAATTCGCAGAATGTGGTTTGTTGCAACAGGGTCGGAGCTGAAACTGCACGCCTGTCATTTCCTAAACAGCTATAAGGATATTCCTTTTGTTTCACTCGGCGAGAGCCCAATCCTCCCCGACGGGACAGACACTGTAATCGGCGTCGAACTGATGTAGAGAAGTGCATGTGTCAGGGGGACGGTTCTACTGACAGGTTTATGAATGTATCAGGGGTGTCAGGGGGACGGTTCTATTGACAGGTTTTAAGAACAATTACAGGGGATTTATATGCGAGTTCAAAAAAATGTTCCTTTAAGAAGTGTTATTGTTACAGATGGCTTTTGGAGTGACATTCAGAAGCTTGTTCGTGACACTGTGCTTCCTTATCAGCTTGATGTTATGGAAGATAACTTGCCCGGTGTTGAGAAAAGTCATGCAATACAAAACTTTCGAATCGCTGCAGGCGAGGCGGAGGGGGAGCATTATGGTTGGGTTTTTCAAGACAGCGATGTCGCGAAGTGGCTTGAGGCTGTTGCGTACTCACTGAGTGCTTTCCCGGATTCTGAACTTGAGGCAAAAGCAGATGAACTGATTGCGTTAATAGGCAGAGCGCAAGAGTCCGATGGGTATTTAAACACATATTTTTCGATAATGCATCCCGATAGAAAATGGCAGAATTTGCATGATTGTCATGAGCTATATTGCTCGGGGCATTTAATCGAAGCCGCAGTTGCATACTATAAAGCAACGGGCAAAGATGAGCTTTTAAAAATAATGAGACGTAATGCCGATTTGATTTGTAACCGTTTCGGTGTCAGCGAAGACAAGGAGAGGGAGTCCGTGTCTCACAGCGGGAGCGGAAAAGTCAGGGGAATCCCCGGACATCAAGAAATCGAGCTTGCGTTGCTTCGTCTGTATGAGATAACAGAAGAAAAATCATACCTTGAAACCGCTAAATATTTTCTTGATGAACGCGGCAAAGACCCGAGCTACTTCATTGAAGAAGGATTGGCAAGAGATTGGGAAATGTTCAGCAAAAAGGGTACGGAGGACAGAACCTATGCCCAAAACCATAAACCTGTCAAGGAGCAGGATAAGGCAGTAGGGCATAGTGTACGTGCAGTATATATGTATACAGCAATGGCGGCACTTGCTGCTGAAACCGATGATGATGAATTGCAAGCAGCGTGCAATATACTATGGGAGAACATAACGCAAAAGCAAATGTACATCACAGGCGGAATAGGTTCTACTGTGCACGGCGAAGCATTCACAGTAGACTATGACCTTCCGAATGCAATTACATATTCGGAAACTTGCGCGTCAATTGCAATGTGCTTTTTCGCGCGCCAAATGCTCCAAAACAAACCATTCGGCAAGTATGCCGATGTTTTGGAACGTATGCTGTACAACACGATTTTAGCCAGTATGCAGCAAGACGGCAAGCGGTTTTTCTACGTAAATCCGCTTGAAGTGCTGCCCGGCATATCGGGTGTTGTACAGACACACAAGCACGCTCTGCCGCGACGACCCGAGTGGTATGCTTGTGCCTGTTGTCCACCGAATTTGTCAAGATTATTGTTATCAATCGGCAAATACGCATGGGGTGAGAGCAAAAATACTGTATACTCTCATATTTTTCTTGGCGGCACAGCAACCTTTAACGTCACAGGCGGCGTTACAATTGATTGCAGGAGCGAATACCCGAATGAAGGAGACATTCGTTACAGCATTAACCCGTCAAAAGTCGAAGCTGACTTTTGCTTTGCAATACATATCCCCGAGTGGTGCAAGGAAACGAAGTTTATGCTAAACGGCTCGCCGATAATAGCCGAAACCAAAGACGGTTATGCATACTTTTCGCGTAAATGGAAAAGCGGAGATAATCTTGAAATTATCTCACGTCTGCCTGTCATGCGAATATATTCTAATCTTTCCGTGAGCGGTAACGCAGGACTTGTTTGCCTGCAACGGGGACCGATTGTTTATTGCATTGAAGAAGCCGACAATCAAGCACCACTGGCTGCATTGCGACTGCCTATTGAAGCAAAAATAATCAAATCAAAAGCAACTGAGGGTGTATTAAAAGGCATGACAATTCTATCCGCTGACGGGCTGAAAGAAGTGAGCGGCACTGCACTATACACAGAGCAACGACCTAAAAAAGAACCGGTAAAACTGACAGCAATCCCATACTTCGCATGGGGCAACCGCACCCCCGGCGAAATGCGTGTCTGGCTCCGCGAATAATCTATCAGTAGATGGTTCTCCTGTCTCCAATCACAATTTATATAATCAAGGATAAGGCTATATGGCTTGGAATATACAGCCGCAGAGTCAATAACTAAATGAGTAAAGATATTTTTGAAAATATATTTACTTTTTATACTGATTGTGCTACTATTTAATTACAAGTAATTCCCCCTGCCGAGCTGTTCCGGAGAGTTCAGCGTTAAGGTGCGGGGGGTTTTGTATACTAAAATAATATGCAAGGGAATAGGAAAAAACGTGAGGTCGATATATCTGGATGAAAGTGGAGATATGGGGTTTGACTTTACTAAAGGGGGAACCTCGAAGCATTTGCTGATTACATTTCTTATGTTAAATGAATGTCGTCCGGTTATTTCTCTTGTAAAAAAGGTCTTTACATCTTTGCTTAAAACGAGAAAAAGAAAAAATAATGATATGCTACATGCATATTACGAAAAAGACATAACTGTAAAAAGAATGTTAAACGGCTTAGCTTTGCTAGATGTGAAAATTGCTACAATACGTCTTGATAAAAGAAACGTATTATTAACAGCAAATGTGCATGAACTATACACCGGAATGGTTGTATCACTGGTAAACCGTTTATATGCAGATGGGATTATAGATAATACAGGTGATATAATGTTTATTGCCTCACGAAAGAATACAAGTAATAAGCTTAATGAAGATTTTTCTGAAAGCGTTGTAAATCGTACAAGCAATATAAATTTGAGTATTGATATAGTAAAACCAAGTGACGATAAATGCTTACAGGCTGTGGACTTTATTTCTTGGGCAATGTGGCAGAAGTACGAAAAAGATGATGAATCATATTCGGAAATAATCGCAAGTAAGATTGTCAAAGAGTATGTTATGTATAAATGAATTAAAACAAATGAACGAGGTGCAAAGATGAAGAAAATTCTTCCTTTATGTTTTTTGGTTACGTCAATAATTCTAATGGCACTTCCTTTTGGTGTGGCTGTTTCTTATTATTCTTCCGGACCTCCTGACTTAGAAACTACCACAAGATATTATTCATATTTCGATACATTTGCTGTAGGTGTTTCGGGCAACGTATTTCCGGCAACGATTGCTTTTTTCACTATCGGACTTGTTATAGGACTTTCAATCGGATTCATCGGAAAAACAAATGTAATAAAAAAATCCACTATTATTATTTTAGGTATGATTATATTCTTACTGCCTTTAGCATCAATATTATCATGGGTAATCTTCAACTCAATAACAGAAGTTAGTGTCATTATCTTCGTCCTTCATTTAGCGTCACTGGCATTAATTTTCATAGGCATGAAGTCAAGGCTTGCGAGTAAAGAGTAAATATGAAGATACTTTTATTAGGTGCGAGCGGCTCAATAGGTGGAGCAATATTTAAACGGTTGGCAAGCAATCACGATGTTTATGGAAGCTATAATGAGAATATGCCTGTTGATGCAACCAACGCTCAGTTTGTCAGATACAGCCTCACAGACTCTGAGGGTATATTGAGCTTATTGGACAGGGTAAGACCGGAGTTGGTCATTTCATCCTTAACAGGTGATTTTGAGAAGCAAATTGTTGCGCATGAACATATTGCAGAGTATTTGAATGAAACATCGGGGCGTTGCATTTATATTTCTACTGCAAATGTTTTCGATGGCTCTCCTACGGGGAGCAAAACAGAAAACGAAAAACCATACTCGATTAGCAGTTATGGGAAGTTCAAAATCGCTTGCGAGCAGTTATTGCAAAGCAAACTAATGGACAAATGCTTGATAATCAGATTACCAAGAACACTCAACCACAAGAGCATAAGCATTGAAATCGAGCAAATAGAAAAGAACCGCTCAGTTATTAACAACTTATTTATGAGCTACAACACCGCAGATAATGTTGCAAACGCATTATCATATTGTATTGAGAAAAGTAAACATGGCATACTGCACTTATCAAGCCGTGACTCTATTGCAACATCTGATTTTGTAAAGCTAATGCTATCATCGGAAAGCAAAGATTTCAAGTATTCAGTAATTAAATTAACGCCGGAAGAATACTGCAAGATTTTGGGGTGCAATGACATTTCTTTATTGCACTTCAATATTGATGGCAATTTTTATCTATCATTAGACAGCGTTGATTCGGAAATAAAAACTCAATTCGCGATATCATGCGAAGAGGTCATGACATGAAAAATCAAATTGACAAAAGAGGAATTCTTGATGAAGAAGTATTCGCATACAGAATTTCAAAGGACAACAAAGTTTTCATCTCTTATGAAGGCAAGCAAGTGACAACGCTCAGCGGTAAAAGTGCAGATAAATTTATTGCAGATATAAAAGGAAAAGATGGGAAAACAACCCAATTGGTCATGGCGAAAGTCACCGGTAACTTCAAACGTGGAAACGAAAAGCTAGCGAAAAGCAAAAGGAACTAATTTGACATGATAAGCGAATATAAAGACGGCGATTACCGCAAATCCATGATATAGAAATCGAGGGATTATAAATGCTGGTGTTATATTTTTCAGCAACAGGAAATACAAAAGTTGTAGCAGAATTGTTCAGTGCTAAAATGAGTGCAAAATGCCATTCAATCGAAGAGGATATAGACTTTTCGACTGAAATTCAAGAGCATGACACTATCGTCTTTTGCTATCCGATATACTGCTCAAGAGTGCCTCGGATTATGAGAGAGTTTGCACATAACCACAAGGAATACATAAATGGCAAAAAAATGATTATCCTTGTAACTCAACAGATATTTTCAGGCGATGGCGCAAGGGTTTTCACGGATTTGTTTGAAAAGGGTGCAATTGAGGTTATTTATGCCGAGCATTTTAATATGCAGCAAAATATGGGGAACATTCCTGTTTACTCGATGCTATTTAAGCCTACAGCGAAATCTGAGAGTAAATTCCTAAAGAAAACAGAAAAGAAAATAAATACAGTCTGTGACAACATCAGGAAAGGTGTAGTCAAAAAGCGCGGCTTTTCCAAAGCATCAATATATTTAGGATATATTCAAGGGAAGCAGTGGCAAAAGAATGCCGGAGATATTAAACCTGTCAGGCTTGAAAAAATGCTGATGAATGACGTGCAAATCCATAAGGAGTGCACGGTCTGTAACGTATGTACGAAAATTTGCCCTATGAACAATTTGATTAACATCATGGGGAAAATAAAAACTTTAAATAATTGCACAGTATGCTATCGTTGCGTAAATATTTGCCCACAAAAATCAATAACAGTCTACCTGCACTCTAAGCCAAAGTGGCAGTACAACCTGTCAGGGGTGTGTCAGGGGGACGGTTCTATTGACAGCTCCCTGACACTGTGATTATTGCTTGCAATCTAATGATGTGGTATTATATGAAAGGTTAATTTTCTTTCTGTGCCAGTAAATTTAATTTGGCGTTGAGCACAAAAAAATATTATGGTGAGGAGTTGAGAAATGAAACTGCTAGTTACATTAAAGCTCATATACTAACGGGGGATGGCGCCAAAGTCGGTGAGATGAGTGTACACGTACTGCTGGATGGTGGACATACCGCCATACATTGACCGATACAAAATAAAGTCGGTAATAGTTCGGATAAAAGGATGAAATATGCCTTTTTGAAGCAGGAAGCAGAAGTATTCGCAGCTTCTAAAGAGCAGCGGAGAATTTGTCACTACCTTGTAAAAGCCCGATAGGAGAACTCCAAGAGTAAACAGAACCCCGCCTTTTCATATTTGAATTTTCAAGTATGAGGAGGCTCGATGTGAGCAGAAAAACAGAAAACACAAACTTCTCCTGCATCCAGTACGGGAAAAATGTTGTGGCACTGACAAATGGCAGCTATAGAAACCATTGCCCGTTTTGTTTGTGGTCGTTACATATTGATAAATCCACAGGTGACAGACAGAGTGATTGTTTTGGTAAAATGAAACCGGTCGGGATTGAATATAATAGCAAAAAAGGATACCAAATAATTCATATATGTCAAAAATGCAAAGCAAGACGGGTAAACAGAATTGCAGAAAACACAGAGATGCCTGATGATTTCAACGTTCTTGTCAGGTTGCTTTCCGCAACAAAATAAACCTGACAGAGGGACGGTTCTGATAATGGCTCACTTGTGAGACTATGGAGCCGTCCTCCTGATAGGTCGCAAATAGGAGTTATATGGAAATAAAAATTATTGAAGATAACAAAAAGCAATTCATTGAACTACTTTTGTTGGCAGATGAGTCTGAAGATATGATTGATAAATATCTTGAGCGCGGAGAGTTGTTTGCACTATATGATGATGATTTAAAAAGCGTATGTGTTGTTACAGAAGAAAGTGCCGATGTGTGCGAACTCAAGAATATTGCAACTTATGAGAAATGGCACGGCATGGGATATGGCAGCAAGCTTATTCAATATGTTTCAGACTATTACAAAAACAAGTACAGAAAAATGATTGTTGGAACAGGCGATGTTCCTAAAAGTATCAGCTTTTATGAAAAGAACGGATTTTCCATTTCTCATAGAGCAGAAAACTTTTTCACAGATAACTATGAGCACCTTATGTTCGAAGACGGAATACAGCTTGTAGATATGGTTTATCTTAAAAAGGAGTTGGCAATTTTGTGTCAGGGGGACGGTTCTACTGACACATTAGTTATGCATTAAGCACAACAGCTCTGTTGAGACCTGTTAGTCTGGCTATCTGTCTAACAGATGCGCCTTCTTTTTTTATATTTTGCAATATATTATCACGCTCTTTTTTATCCAGAAGATGAATGTCTTGACATAAAATAATGTTGCCTATCTTCTTGATAATTATTTCGGCTTCCGTGTCAGTCAATCTTTTTCTATCATTTACATCAATGTACGAATCAGAGTTCTTTTCATTCATAAATAATGAAAATTGCCTAAGCGCTTCATTCCTATCGGTGCTGAAGTAGTTAAGGAGAAAATCTGTATCAACTGCTCCGTCGTTTTTGAAGTAATCAGGATAGCTTGTCCAGTTGTTGATACTACGCCCGATTTTTACAGGGTTTTGATGAATATATCGAGCAACAGTCAACAAGTGGGCGTCGCTCTCAATTGGCTCACTTCTAAATCTGTCTTGAAAAAGGTGTCCTGTTCGCTCATATTTATTATTATACCAATAAACAAAGCTTACAGTTATTTTCTTCATTAGGGAAGATATTGCTTCCTCCTTCTCCCTTAGTAATAAGTGCACATGATTATTCATAAGGCAATAGGCATATAATTCAAAGTCGCCATCTTTTTTATATCGTATAAGTCGGTCGAGGAAAGTTAAGTAATCTTCATCATCATGAAAAATGCATTGTTTGTTAATGCCTCTAATCATTACATGGTAAACACCTGATTTACTCCCTTTTCTTTCTGCTCTTGGCATGGAAATCACCTTCAATCTTTTGTAATACCCCATGCTAGCATATTTCTTTTCTACATTTCAATAATCGTTTAAACGCATGAAATGTAGGAATTTCTACATTTCGTGAAAAAGGTGTCAGGGGGACGGTTCTTTTGACAGGCAACCAAAAACCTGTCAGTAGAACCGTCCCTCTGACACATTTTTAGTTTTCGTGGACGATTTTGTTTACGGCGGAGAGGTAGGCGCGGATGCTGGCGCCGACTATGTCGGTGGAGACGCCGCGACCGGAATAGAGTTTTCCGTCGTGGCGGAGCTTTACAAGCGCGTCACCGGTTGCTTCGCGACCGCCTGTGACGGCTTGGATTGCAAACTCTTCGAGCTCGTAGTGAGCGCCGAAGATTTGCTCTGCGGCTTTAAATGCCGCGTCAATCGGACCGTCGCCTGCCGAAAGGGCTGATGTGACCGTTCCGTTTTTGGCAAACTCGATATAAGCAGTGGCAGCAATTGCGTTGCCGCTGTTGATAACGTAGTTTTTGAGAATATAGGTCGGTGGTGCCTGACCTGCTGTTTCTGCAATTAAAGCCTCGATGTCGCGGCTTACGACTTTTTTGCTGCGTGAAATGTCGATGAATTGCGAGAAAATACGCTCCAAATCGTCTTCGGAGACATCATAGCCGATAGAGGCTATATGGTCTCTGAGCTGACCGATTTCCGTAATGTCAGGCATCCCGTTATCTTCGCCGCTTGCTTCAACGGAAGCCATCGTCGCCCTTCGGCTGCTGTCGGCAGCGCCCGTCAAAACGGCAAGCCGTGAGCAAGTACGTTGCAAAGCAACAGTACTGACATTTGACGAAATGCCAAGTGTATCGCCGCGTACCTTTAAGACATTTAGAAACTGCTCAAGTGAAAGGGTTCCAAGGCTCACGCCCGAAGACACCTTTACTAATGTAATCCCCGAACCTATGCCTGTCAGCGCCGTTGCCGATGCAAGACCGAGATTATCTTTGCAATGAATGCCAAGTGAAATGCTCTCATCATCAACTGCTGAGAGAAGCTCCGGAACCATAGAGTAAACCGTTTTAACAAAATGCGTTAACTCATCAGGCAATAACTCGCCGACAGAATCACATAGTGTTATTGTTTTTGCACCTGCAGAAATAGCTGCTTTTAAAACATTTGCCAAAAACTCAGGCTCACTGCGCACAGAATCTTCCGCCGTAAACTCAACATCAGGGCATAAAGATACACAGTATGAAACGATTTCTCCGACAAGCGGTAAAACCTTGTCTGCTTTCATTTGATGTTGATACTCAAGACCAACTGTTGATGTAGGAATAATTAAATTCATTCTCGGCTTTTTTGCTTTAGACATTGCAGCCCATGCAGCATCAATACCTGATTTATCAAGAGCAACAGAAACACAAAGAGCACTATATTCAAGAGTAGTCGCCAGTGTTCTTATAAATGCCGCATCGGCAGGAGCGTCACTGACTGCACCTGTTTCGATTATATCAACCTGCAGCTTTTCAAGAAGCTTCGCAGTCTCAAGCTTTTCTTTAAAGCTGAGCTTGGCTACGTGACTTTGCTCGGATTCACGCAATGTAATGTCGGAAATCTTAATTTTTTGCATGTATTCTTATACCTCTACAGTCCAGTCCATATCGTCTTCGAGCGTGCCTGTTTGGATGCCGTAAAGTGTATCATACAATCTTTGAGCAAGCTCGCCGATATCGCCATTGCCGATTGTAAGGCTATTGTCGCTGAATTTTAACTCGCCGACAGGGGAAATAACCGCCGCTGTTCCCGAAGCGAATATTTCTTTAAGTCGCCCTTCACCTGCAGCTGCCACAACATCCTCTACTCTGAGTCTTCTTTCGGAGATTTTAACTCCCCATTTTTTCAAAAGCTCAATAACTGATGCACGTGTAACGCCCGGTAAGATTGTTCCCAGAAGCGGAGGTGTAATAACCTCATCATCAATCACAAAAAACGCATTTGATGTGCCGATTTCTTCAACATAGCTATGCTCTACAGCGTCAAGCCACATGACTTGAGCACAGCCCTTTTCGGCAGCCTTCGCCTGTGCTTTCAAAGCAGCACCGTAGTTGCCGCCAACCTTAGCAAAACCGGCACCACCAACAGCGGCTCGAACAAACTCGGTCTCTACAAAAATCTTCGTAGGAGCCATTCCGCCGCCCGGAATATCATAATACGGACCGACAGGGGAGAGTATTATGATGAACATATACTTGTTTGCAGCTTGAACACCCAAAAACGGGTCATCGGCAATAATAAACGGACGGATATATAACGAAGTTCCTTCCTTCTCGGGTATCCAATCCTTATCAACATTAACAAGTGCTTTAATCGCCTCAACAAATAAGTCGGGGTCGATATCGGGCATACACATACGCTCGTTTGTTTTGCGCGTACGCTCCGCATTCATATAAGGGCGGAAAAGCTGAACACGTCCGCTTTTTGTACGGTAGGCTTTCATGCCCTCAAACATCTCTTGCCCGTAATGAAACACTGCAGCAGCAGGGTCAAGCGATAATGGTCCGTAAGGGACGATGCGCCCGTCATGCCAGCCTTTGTCTGTTTCATAATCCATGATAAATATATGGTCGGAGAATGTTTTACCGAACTTAAGTGTATTTGGATCCGGTTTGGGTTTTGGGGTCGTGGTTCTTTGAATATTGAATGTATATTTCATTATATCATACCTATGGTTTCCATAAATGGAAAGCCTTCAGATTGAGGTCGACAATCTGTGAGCCTTTTGAGGTGAAGGTGTCGCGGATGACTTTTTCGAGGTCATCTGATGAAACGACATTGGTGGTTCTCGCAAACGCACCAAGCATGATGATGTTTGCAACACGGACATCACCGAGGTCGTGAGCCATATCACTTGCGGCGATTTCATGTATTGTAATATCGCTGCGTTTAGGTGCTTGATGGATTAGTGCTTTGTTCATTAGCATTACACCACCGGGCTTGAGAGTCGGTTCGAATTTAAGCATTGAAGGCAGATTCATAACAACAACGCAATCTGATTCTGAAATCAAAGGGCTGCTTATTGCCTTATCTGAAACGATAACTGTACAGTTAGCTGTACCGCCGCGCATTTCCGGACCGTAGGACGGGAAAAATGTTGTCTCTTTGCCTTCGTGTATCGCTGCAGAAGCAACGATTTGCCCCATCAGCATGATACCTTGACCACCTGTACCGGCGAAAAACATTTTACTGTTCATTATGCATTTCCTCCTTCCGGAGATTTAAATATCCCAAGAGGATATGCAGGGAGCATTTGCTCTTTTAAGAAGTCCATTGCTTTAATCGGTGAAAGACCCCAGTTGGTCGGGCAGGTTGAAACAAACTCAACAAATGAGAAGCCAAGCTTTTTGCTTTGCACATCAAAAGCTTTCTCAACCGCTTTTTTTGCTTTGTTTACATTTCCGGGTGTGTTAAGAGCAACGCGCTCAACATAAACAGCACCGTCAAGAGTCGCAATAAGCTCACTGACCCTCATCGGGAAGCCCGATTGCTTTACTTCACGTCCGGCTTGCGATGTGGTGGACTTTTGGCCGACCAATGTTGTCGGAGCCATCTGTCCGCCTGTCATGCCGTAAATTGCATTGTTGACGAAAAATGCTGTTATATTTTCGCCGCGTGCAGCTGCGTGAATAATTTCTGCTGTACCGATTGAAGCGAGGTCGCCGTCGCCTTGGTATGTAAATACAAGGTTATCGGGGTGCACACGTTTGATACCTGTCGCAACCGCAGGAGCACGACCATGCGCGCATTCACACATATCAACATTCATGAATCTGTGTGCCATAACTGCACAACCGATAGGTCCGCAACCGATAGCTTTGCCAAGCATACCCATTTCGTCAAGTGTTTCGGTAACAAGTCTGTGTGAAATACCATGTGTGCAGCCGGGGCAGAAGTTGGTGACTACACGGTTCATACCTTTTGTATATTCAAAAACAGGTTGTAACATAATCTTAGCCCCCCATTTCTTCCAGAATTTTTTTGGTTCGTTCTACAATTTCAATAGGTGTCGGAATTACACCGCCTGTACGGTTTAGAAGCCTGATTGGGAATTTGTCACCTACACCGAGCTTAACGTCTTGAAGCATTTGCCCCATCGACAGCTCAGCCGAAATAACTACTTTTGTTTTGCTTGTGATTTTATTAAATGCATCATAAGGGAAAGGATTGAGCGAAATCGGGCGAATAAGACCGACTTTTATGCCTTGCTCTGCAAGAAGTTCGATTGCTTCTTTAACAATCCTTGCAAGTGTTCCGAAGGAAACGATAACGACGTCAGCATCTTCAACATTAGAAGTTTCAACGCGTACAAGCTCTTTTTTGACCTTTTCATATTTATCAAACAGCTTATGAATGTGCTTTTCAAGGTCGTCGGCAGCAAGACGGAGCGATTTTACTGTATTCTTTTTGGAATCATCATCGCCATAACCTGTTATCGCCCAAGGCTTGTGTTTTCTGATATCAGCTGATTCTACAAACGGGCGCTGCTCGGGAAGCTCAACAGGCTCCATCATTTGACCGAGAATACCATCGGTGAGAATATATATCGGGTTTTGCCATTTATCCGAAAGCTCCATTGCTTCATAAACAAGGTCAACACCTTCTTGAATACTTGACGGTGCAAAGACGGGAATCATATAATCGCCGTTACCGCCGCCGCGTGTTGCTTGGAAATAGTCAGCTTGACTCGGTTGAATTGTTCCGATACCGGGACCTCCGCGTGCAACATTAAGTATTACAGTCGGAACCTCAGCTGAGCATAAAAAGCTCATGCCCTCTTGCATTAGAGCAATACCGGGTGATGAAGATGTGATAAACACACGTCCGCCTGCGGCACCTGCTCCGTAAGCCATGTTAATTGCACCGATTTCACTTTCGGCTTGAACAAAATATCCGCCGCGTTTTGGAAGCTCGCGTGACATATACTCGGGAACTTCATTTTGCGGAGTAATCGGATATCCGAAATAATATCTGCAACCGCCGCGAATTGCCGCTTCGGAAAACGCTTCGTTGCCTTTCATAAGTACTTTTTTACCCATTACACTGCCTCCTCCTTGTAGATTGAAATTGCACCGTCGGGACATAGCAGTGCACAAGCTTTGCAACCAATACATAGCTCTAGGTTTGTGACTTCTGCAGGACTGTAACCCTTTTCATTGATGTGTGTGCTCATCACAATAATCTCTTTTGGACAATTAATGCGGCATAGCTCACAACCTTTGCAGAAATCGCCGTCGATACGGACATCAAATTTTGCCATCTTTAAATCTCCTCATTCTCGCTTTATTTATCGAGCCATGTCGGGCGCGTATGTAACCCTAGCGGCATAAGATTCGTCGTAATTCCAACTATATCATCAGGATTTATTATCCCTTCGGGGTAACAGGTGCAAAACAATGTTTTTTCCGTCAAACCGCAAGCTTCGGTGCAAATCTCAAATCCGTATTTTATATCCTCTGCGGTTGTTTCTCGTAATAAATGTGTGTTGTTTACAATGCCTGAAACTGTCAGCTGTGTAGCTTTTTCAATCGATTTAATGTGACTGATTATACCTTCAATCTCGCTTGTTTCGGGTCTGTTGGCGTTTACTACTGCAAGTACAGTTGTTTCATCATCTGTAAAGTATTTTGAAAACTGATTTAAAACAAGTGCACCTGCGTCATTTCCTCCGACATCTATTATGACTTTATACTCACGGTTTTCAAGCGGTGTCCTGACGTCTGCGCTGAGTGCCGGTATTTCTGCGCCTATTTCAAAATCGTAAGTACTGCCGTAAACAGAAATTCCGTTGCCTTCAAGCAGCTCCTTATGCTCACGTGAGCGAAAATACGGGTTTACAATATCGAGGTCGATTATTGCGAGCTTGTTTGGGGAACAGCTCTTTGTGACAGCAAGTGCCAGTGAGATTGCGAACTCTGTTTTGCCACTGCCGTAGTGTCCGGTTATAATTGTTTTTCTTCCCAGACATTCTGTCATTAATCTTCTCCGCTGCTGATAACAATCAAAAATGCTACTGTTTACATAAAATAAACAGTAGCTATTTTTATCAAGAAAATCACAGTTTGTCAAGGAAAAACGTTATTTTACTGCTCTTTTGAACGGATTTTGGTTAAAATGCCCCCAAATTGTTTGACAGCAAACTCCAGTTCATCCTTTGTATGTGCGGCAGAAACCTGACAGCGAATGCGTGCTTTATCCTTTGGCACAACGGGATAACTGAACCCTACCACATAAATTCCTCGCTCAAGCATTTGAGCCGCAATGTCACAAGTAAGTTTAGCATCTCCGAACATTATAGCTACAATCGGATGTGTACTTTCTACAACATTAAGTCCTAAGCTTGCCAGCCTTGAGCGAAAGAAAATTGTATTTTCTTCGAGTTTATCCCGTCTTGCTGTATCGTTTTCCAACATATTTAAAATATAAAGTGAGGTAGCAGCAATTGCAGGAGCTAAAGTGTTAGAAAAGAGATAAGGTCTGCTTCTTTGGCGTAATAAATCAATAATCTCCTGCCTCGCTGCGGTATAGCCGCCGGATGCGCCACCGAGAGCTTTGCCGAGTGTTCCGGTGATAATATCCACACGACCTTCGACACCGCAATACTCAGGAGTTCCTCGCCCTGTTTTACCTATAAACCCTACTGCATGACTGTCATCAACCATAACCAAAGCGTTATACTTGTCGGCTAAGTCGCATATTGATTTTAAATCCGCAAAAGTGCCATCCATTGAGAATACACCGTCTGTGACAATAAGCTTAATTCGTGCACTCTTCGCTTCTTTTAAGCATCGCTCAAGGTCATTCATATCATTATTTGCATATCTGTAACGAGTTGCTTTGCAAAGGCGTATGCCGTCAATAATGCTCGCGTGGTTCAATTCGTCTGATATAATCGCGTCGGTTACACCGAGCAGTGTCTCGAAAAGCCCTGTATTTGCATCAAAGCATGATGAATAGAGAATTGCACTGTCCATTTTTAGAAAACGCGATATTGTCGCTTCAAGCTCCTTGTGAACCTGTTGGGTTCCGCATATAAAGCGGACAGATGATAAGCCGTAGCCCCATTCATCATAGCTTTTTTTTGCTTCTGCGATTACTCCCGGGTCGGATGAAAGTCCAAGATAATTATTTGCACACATATTTACTGCGTCGTCAACCATTGTTGTGCTTATTTTATTTGATTGCGGTGACAAAAGTACACGCTCTTGTTTATAAGTACCTTGCTCCTCGATGTCCCTAACAATTCCCGAAAAAATACTTAATGCTTTTTTATCCATTAGTTACCGCCTCTTTCCGCCCAATTTAGTACGACCTTGCCGGATTCTCCATTTTGCATGGCAGCAAAGCCTTGCTCAAAGTCCTTTGCTTCAAATCGATGCGTGATAACCTTTTCTACATCAAGTCCTGTTTGCAGCATAGACATCATTTTGTACCATGTATCAAACATTTCGCGTCCGTAAATACCTTGTATTGTCAGTCCGCCGAATACTACCTTATCCCAGTTGATTAGTGTTTCGCCGCTGTGTATGCCGAGAAGTGCGATTCTGCCGCCGTTATTCATGCTCTCGACCATGCTTGTAAATGCTGCGCCGCTTCCCGACATTTCAAGTCCGATGTCAAAGCCTTCGGTCATTTTCATTTCCTGCATTAGTTGTGTCATTGATACTTCAAGTGGATTTACTGCCCATGCGGTTGGTACTGCTTCTCTTGCCAGCTTACGTCTATAGGAGTTAATGTCTGTGATGGCAATTTTTTTTGCTCCGCAATGACGGCAAATAATTGCTGCCATGATGCCTATCGGTCCGGCTCCTGTGATGAGGACGTCTTCACCTGTGAGGTCGAATTTTAGTGCTGTGTGCACAGCATTGCCAAGTGCGTCAAAGCAGGCGACGATGTCGAGTGGGATTCCGTCAACGATTCGGACGACGTTTTCTGAGGGTATTGCTATGTATTCAGCGAAGCAGCCGTTCGTGTTAACGCCGATTCCGATTGTGTTTTGGCACAGATGAAGCCTGCCTGCCATACAGTTGCGGCAGGTTTTGCACACGATATGTCCTTCGCCTGATACGATATCGCCAATGTTATATTCGGTAACTCCGCTGCCAAGCTCCACAATCTCTCCGACAAACTCGTGTCCGATAATTTGCGGTGTTTTAATAGTCCTCTGACTCCATTCGTCCCAGTTGTAGATGTGCAAGTCAGTTCCGCATATAGCGGTTTTAAGCACACGTATCTTGACTTGTCCCGGTTTTGTCCTCGGTACAGCCACCTTCATATATGTAAGTCCCGGCTTCGCTTCAACCTTAACCAGTGCCATCATAGTTTCTTTTGGCATAGTATTTCCTTTTCTCCTAGACGTTTAATGCTTCCAATAATGGATGCAGCTTTGTCATCGGTTTTTATCTCCGCTAATAATTCGTTTGCTTGCTCTGATTCAACTGCTATGAGCAGTCCGCCGGAGGTTTGGGGGTCGAAGCATAGTTCGGCAATCCATGAGGGGAGCTTGCTTACGTCTGCTCTGTCGGCGACGAAATTGCGGTTGCGTTTACCGCCGCCTGTTATTATGTTTTTTTCAACATACTGCTTTACATTTTTCAGGTGCGGCAGGGCTTCGCAGTTTATTTCTGCGGTTACTTTGCCGCAGGTCATTTCGAGCAGGTGCCCAAGCAGTCCGAAGCCTGTGATGTCGGTGCAGGCACTGATGTTGAAATTGCTCATCTTTTCGGCGGCGTATTTGTTGAGTCGCTCCATGGAAGCGATTGCTTCTGCGATGTCTGCTGCATCGGCAGAGCCGCTGCGGTCGGCGGCTGTTACTACGCCAACACCGAGCGGTTTGGTCAGTATCAGCTTGTCGCCGATGCGCGGGGTGTTATTGCGGTAAATGTTATTGGTTTCCGCAATGCCTGTGACGGCGAGTCCGTATTTTATGCCGCTGTCATAAATGGAGTGACCGCCGGCTAGTGTCGCGCCTGCCTCTGCACAGATTGAAGCTCCGCCTGCAAGGATTTCTTGCAGGATTTGGTTATCCAAATCTTGCGGAAAGCATACGATATTTAAAGCATACAGCGGCGTGCCGCCCATTGCGTAAATATCGCTCAGTGCATTGGAAGCAGCGATTTTGCCGAAGGTTCTTGCGCAAGCGACCATCGACGGGAAAAAGTCCGTTGTTGATAACAAACAACGCTTATCGTCAAGGCGGTAAACCGCCGCATCATCTGATGAATCAAACCCGACAAGCAGCTTGTCGTCAGCCCTGCAGCTAATGCCGCCGAGAATTTTTCGCAGCTCACCCGGAGCTATCTTAGCTCCTCAGCCACCGCCCGAGCTATGGTCATAAAGTGAAGGAAGTTTATCCATATTAGCTCACCGCTCCTTTCATTTTTTACTTAAACAGTATATGCAATTTTAATTAATTTTGCAATAACAGTATTGAGCAGCAACTGCCAATATGATAATATCTTATTAATAATACGAGGAGCAGAGAGAATGCCGAGTAAAGAAGAGCTTTTTAAGTTGATACCACAGGTGGATAGGCTTATGCAGAATGAGGTTATTACGGATTGTAATATCTATAGACATGAGGTTGCGAGTGCTGTTAGGGATACGCTTGGGGAGTTGCGAGATGAAATTAAAACAAGTAAGATTGATAGTATTCCTGCAGATGATGTGCTTGCACAAAGAGCTGTTGACTTAGCTATGAAAAGAGCTCAATATGACAGAGATGTTCGTCGGATTATTAACGCAACGGGTGTGATACTTCACTCGAATCTCGGTAGGGCGTGTTTATCAAAAGCTGCAGCCGAGGCTGTTGTTGAAGCTGCTTCTTCTTATTGTACACTTGAGTATAATGTTGAGAAAGGGGAGAGAGGCAGCCGTACGGGCGGTGTGGAGAAGTATTTGTCGGATGTTACAGGCTGCGAGGCATCATTGATTGTTAATAACAATGCAGCGGCAGTGTTGTTAATCCTTTCAGCTTTAGCAAGTGATGGAAGTGTTGTTGTTTCAAGAGGGGAGCTTGTTGAAATCGGCGGCGGCTTTCGTGTGCCCGATATTATGGAGCAATGCGGTTGTGAATTAAATGAAGTCGGTACAACAAACAAAACTCGAATCGAAGATTATGAAAACGCAATAAGCGATAAAACAAGAGCTATTTTAAAAGTTCATTCAAGCAACTTTAAAATAGTTGGATTTACAGAAGCTGTAAATATTGAAAAGCTCGCAACCCTCAGCAGGAAACATGACATCCCTCTTATTGAAGACATTGGCAGCGGTGCACTCATTGATGTACAAAGATATGGGTTAAATGACGAGCCGCTTGCCAAGGAAAGCCTAAAAAACGGTGCAGACATTGTGTCGTTCAGCGGAGATAAGCTGCTCGGCGGCTTACAGTGCGGTATTATTATCGGTAATAAAAAGCTTGTTGACACAATGAAAAAGCATCCGCTTTATAGGGCGTTTCGTGTAGATAAGATTACAATCGCTGCACTTGAAGCAACACTGCGTCTTTATGGAGACCCTCGTATGGCTGAAAAAGAAATACCCGTCTTATCAATGCTGTCGGCATCCGAAACTGAGCTTGAGTTCCGTGCAGAAAAGTTATGCGGCAAGATTTACGCAAAGGGCGGAGCAGCGGAAGTGATTAAAACGCAAAGCGTTGCAGGCGGTGGTGCTGTACCCGGTCTTGAACTAAACTCGTTTGCCGTCTCACCAAAAAGTAAGGAAAGTACAGACGGCGTTGAAAAGAGGCTGCGAGGTCTACCGGTGCCGATAATCAGCCGAATAGAAGACGATAGGGTTTTACTTGATATCAGAACGATTATTGATGATGACTTTGACTATATTGCAGAATCATTAGCACAAATAAGCAGGGAACCGCAATGAAACACGTTATAATCGGCACTGCAGGTCACGTTGACCACGGCAAAACAACTCTTGTTAAAGCACTGACAGGAATTGACACAGACAGGCTCGAGGAAGAAAAACGCCGAGGCGTTACAATCGAGCCGGGTTTTGCATACCTTGACTTCAACGACGGCAGCCGTGCAGGTATTATTGATGTTCCGGGGCACGAAAGGTTTATACGCAATATGCTGGCAGGCTCGGGAGGTGTCGACTTAGCAATGCTGGTTGTTGCTGCCGATGAAGGAGTTATGCCGCAAACACGTGAGCATTTAGGTATATTGACACAGCTTGGGATAAATGACGGTATTGTAGTTGTGACGAAAATTGACAGAGCCGATGATGACTGGATGGAATTGGTTGAGGATGACATTAAGCAATTGGTCGCAGGGACTTTCCTTGAAGGCAAGCAAGTAGTTAAAGTGTCGGCTGCGACAGGTGATGGGATAACCGAGTTAAAGAAATCCTTACATTCTATTATGGATGATGCTAAAGAAAAAAATACAGATATTCCGTTTCGTTTACCGATTGATAGAGTATTTCCGGTTGACGGGTTTGGAATAGTCGTAACAGGAACACTTATTGAAGGTTCTGTCGAAGTAGGAGAGACGGCACAGTTATTACCTTCCGGTGAAAAAGCACCGGTCAGGAGCTTACAGGTACACGGCGAAAATGCACAAACTGCTTATGCAGGGCAACGAACAGCAATCAGCCTTGCAGGAGTCAAGAGAACGAATGTAGTAAAAGGCGATGTATTGGCCTCAGAGGGGACAGTTAATGTTTCAAATGTAATAGATGTAAAGCTTAACGTGTTATCCGAAACAAAACGAATAATAAAAAATGGCTCCGAGCTGCACTTATACCACGGTGCGAGGACTTTACTTGCAAAAGTATTTATTCTCGATAAGGCAGAGGTCGGCAAAGATGAAGCCTGCTTTGCAAGATTAAAGCTAAAAGAGCCGTTGCCATGCAAGCGCGGCGATAGATTTGTAGTCAGGTTTTATTCGCCGATGGAAACACTTGGCGGTGGTATAATACTTGATTCATGTCCAAAATCAAAGCTATCCCGGAGTGAGCAAATGCTTCAGGCGCTAAGAGTCCGTGAACTGGGAAGCGGAGATGAAATAATAACTCTCGTTGCGTACGAAATTGGTTTAGTCTTTTCGGCAAAAGAATTGAGCAAGCGAGCAGATATTGATATTAAAACTTGCATTGATTCATTGGGAAGACTTATCGCTTTAGATGAACACATATCGGAGGCAAATACAACACCTTCAATAATCGCACTGACTCAAGATAAGTACATTTCGGCAAAAGTACTCAACAGACTAAGTAAGGAATGTACGGAGATGCTTAAAGCATTTCACAACCAATTCCCTCTTAGACAAGGCATGGATATAGCGGAGCTTAGACAAAAGCTCCTTCCAAAAACAGAAATATCAGAAGCAAATGCAGTAATAACGGCACTATGTGCTGCAGGTGGAGTGAGCCTAAAGAGCAACGAGCTGTCACTACCTGAATACAAGGTGGAATATTCTAATACACAAAAAGCCATTTATAATAAGCTCTCAAGTGAATTTAAAACAGCAAAATTTGATGTCAAATCTCCCGATGAACTTGCTGCAATATTTACGAAAAATGAAAAGAAAGACTTTGACCAAGTGCTAAAGAGTATGATCACAAATGATGAGCTTGCAATGGTCTCAAAGCAAATATACTGGCTAAAACCTAATTATGATAAAGCAGTATCGCTTGTTAAATCACATTTTGATTCATATAGCACAATAACACTTGCAGAGTGCCGTGATATTCTTGGAACATCGAGAAAATATGCACTTGCATTTCTGGAGCATCTTGATGGCAAACAAGTAACGACCTTGCAAGGAGAAGCACGCAAGCTCGCAAAAGGTTTTAGTCAACTGTAAGTAGATTTGAGTAAATTAACAGTAAAATCGTGATACAATAGCTTGACTTTTTTTAGAAAGTAAATTATATTCCTATGCAGTAGTTCATTATTTATTTTATAGTTAACGTAAAGGAGCAAAATTATGGCATTTTGTACAACATGCGGATCAGAAAAGCCGGATAACGGCGCATGCCCTATCTGTAACTCAGGAGCTGTTGCAGCGCCACCACCTCCTCCTCCGGCACCGGTGGAGCAATACCAGCAGCAACCACAACAGCAATACCAACAACCACCACAACAACAATATCAACAGCAACCACAGCAATACCAGCAGCAGCAATATGCACCTATGCAAGCAGCACAGCAAAGCCCTCTGGTGATTGATGCAATGAGCACTATTAAAAAAGTATTATCACCCGACCCCCTCGAAGCAATTAAATCTGCAGTTTCATCCAGAGTGCACTCGTGGGTTATTGTAGCAGGTATTAGCATTGTTTTAATGGCTTTATCGGTTATGTTGATACCGGCAGGATTATCAAGAATGGAATTCTCGGGATCAGAGGCTCGTATGGCAACTGATGCATTCCATGAATACGTAATATCTCGAGGCGGATTGTTCGGATATGCAGCACTTGTATTTTTAGCTTCATTTGTAATTCTTGCTATCCTTTCAAAAGGTGTTTTCCAAATATCGAAGGTTAACACTCCGTTTGTTACGGTATTAAACTTAACTGCAGCAGCTCTACTCCCGTCAGCAATGGCATTTACTGCTTCTATAGTTGCAGGTTTCTTCTATGTTCAAGCATCATTCTTCCTGATTCTTGTAGGGTCGGTGATCAGTGTAGTATTCCTATACATGGGAATTATCCAATCAGCACAATTCAAAAAAAGCCCGTTTTGGACTTTTGCCGGAGCGTATGCTGTGTACGCACTTGTTATGTACTTCGTATATAACTGGGTAGGTGAAAGAATCGGCATGGATATGGGAATTTTCTAATCGGCAAAAAACAAATCAATCCCGTTTGCGATTCCCTGAACAATTTTCGCTTGATAATCAGGAGTTTGCATTAGTCTGTCTTCATCCGGATTGCTCATGTACCCCATCTCAACAATAGTAACAGGCACGGTAGACCAGTTAATTCCGGTCATCGTGTCTGTTTCCCATATCCCCTTACTGTTTGCCCCCGTTGCTCTAAGCATTTCGTCAAGAACATTTCGGGAAAGAGCAAAGCTTTGTGAGTACAAATGAGAAATATGCGGAGAGCTTGAGGTTGGTGATATAGTCATCATTCCGTTATCTGAGGAGTTTGCACTACCGTTTGCATGAATACGAACAAAAATATCAGCACCTGCTTCGGTTGCCATTTCAGCACGTGCACGGTTACTGATATTAACATCGTGAGACTCGCGGATCATAAAGACCTCATAACCCCTTGCAATCAGTTCATCACGCAAAAGAAATGAAACATCAAGTACCAGTTCATACTCCGGAACTCTTGTCGCAACACCTGATGTGCCACTGGATACTTTTGCTTTAGTCTGAGTAGTATTCGGACCGAGCTGCTCTTGTGATGAATTTCCTCGCCGCTGATGCCCTGCATCAATTGCAACAGTTCGTTTTATTGTCTGTGGCATTTCAGGCTCAGGAGTTTCGTTTCTGTCTGCAAGCTCGGGACGTCTCCATACATACTCATCGTTTACATCGGGTGCAGTTACATCAAGCGGCTCAGGTGTGAGATCAGCTTCCGGTGTAGGTGCCGGTAATATTGGTGGCGGTGATGTTCTCGTTATTTGTTCCGGTTCCTGTTCTCTGCCTGATTGAAAGCTATCCGGATTCTGAATGATTAAAAATGTAGTAGAGGTAATAACAAGTATAATAAGAACAAAAATTATTAATAATCGTTTTTTCAACTCATGACTCCTATAATGCTACGGTAATTGTCTCTCGCGACTCTGAATAGTGGAAACGTTACTGTTTTCAATCCTTGAAAGCGGGCTTGGTCGCAAGCTGTCAAACGTATCTGCAGGTATTTTATTTGGAATATCCTGATACCATTGCTTTGAGTTAAACCACTCATCAAGCTCGGGGTCACGAAACATTCTGCCGTGACGTGCGAAAATTTCATTTCTTGCAAGACGCAGCTCATCACGGCTTAGACCAACTAAATCTGCACTTGTTATAATTCTCTCGGATGAAAAAGGCAGAATAAAATCGGGACTGCCGTCGTCGCTAAGCGATATATCATTGTCGTCATTATTATCAGCATCGGCCAAGGCGATATCATCATTATCGTCAGTCGAAATGCTGTTGTCATTATGCTGTTCACTAGAAGATGAATCATCATTTGAAGCATTGTCGGGTGCTTGTTTATCCGGATTGTCGACATTTATATCTGCTCCATCTGGCTCTACAGAAGCAAAGTCAATTTCTCTGCCCATATAATCATCGGCTGTTGCTTGAAAACCGGCGTTTGGACTAGCAGAAATATGTGCAGATTTATCATCTTCTCCAATGATACCGACAGGTCTTAAAAACATAGAATAAATAGCAACACCAACAGCAACTAATAACACCGCGGCAACGCATCCGGCGATAATTCTTCTTATGTCGATACTCTGATGTTGATTACCATTACCAGCTTCTGTTTCGTTTGCTGCATGATATGTCGTATAATTATCTATTGACATAACGGTTTTGTCTTCATCATTATTGTAAACGAGAAGTTCAAGTTCTCTTCGCATCGCCGATGGTGACTGATATCTGTCCTTTGGCAGGTACGAAAAAGCTTTAAGCACAATAGCGGCAAGCCTGCTGTTTGCCCCTGAAGGCGGAGGGATTTTTTCTCCGGTGATTCGTTTTTCAATAGAACGTTCGCGGTCGCTATGCGTAATTTGTTGCGGATACGGTGGCAAAAACGGTGCTCTGTTTTCATTTAGCAGCCTGTACATCACAATGCCAAGTGAATAGATATCTACACTTGAGCCATATTGCTCGCCTTTATAAACCTCGGGTGCTATATAAGAGTATGTACCTTTTTTTGATAGTCCCGATGTTGTTCGTTCGATAGTTTTCGCTATTCCGAAATCTCCAAGCTTGTAGCTTCCGTTATCTGATATGAAGATGTTTTCAGGTTTTATATCCCTGTGAATTATATTGTGCTGCTGGCATATTTCCAAAGCGTTGCACATATCTATACCAAGCTTGATTATATCATCTTGCGTTAAAACTGTTGTCTGAATGTGTTTAAGAAGCGGCGTTAACAGCTCCATACGAATCAATATATCCCAACCAATGCCTGTTTTATGCTTCACGACTACATGGTCTTCATAACTGACAATATTACTGTTGCCTTTAAGCTTTTCCATCAGAATAAACTCACTGACAACTTCATTAACAATCTGCTTAAAATGTGAGCTGACACTTGTTTCGTCCATGTAATCTGCCATTACTGTGTCTACTTCACTTTGACTTTGAGGTATTGTAATTACTTTTAGTGCTGTTCGATACTCTCCGTACTCATCTTTTCTTTCAAGTGAAAAAACCTTGCCGAAGCTTCCTTCGCCAAGAAGTTCTTTGATATACCATACATTAAAGAGTGGCTCATATTGTTTGTAATAGTCAATGTTCATAAGATAGACCTTATACTTTGTTAATGTGAATTGTCAAGTGAATTATGGTTCTTTCCAAAGTTAGTTGAATAATATTGCAAAGTATGATATAATAACCTCTGGAAACAAGTAGTTTTCGGAGGTTATTAAATGGAAGATTTGATAAAATTACTATGCGAAGATTTTGAA
>Ga0123356_10000761_pt1 | contig 35649 bp, 31 predicted proteins | sample TergutEmb28metaG_2_FD_92546 | JGI IMG/M metagenome (GOLD analysis project Ga0123356, IMG submission 92546) | Embiratermes neotenicus P3 segment gut microbial communities from Petit-Saut dam, French Guiana - Emb289 P3 | ecosystem: Host-associated > Arthropoda: Insects > Digestive system > Gut ...
CCCTCCGGGCTGTACAGGGTCGCGCCTTCTCCATGGTCTATTGCTACGTCAAACCTGGCATAGGTCTGCATCACGTTTTCGGCGTCAAGTTGTTTTATATTATCACTTGTCATGTTGTCGTCCTCCCGTTAATAGATCATCGTTCCCGCACCTTCGTCGGTGAGCATTTCTATGAGTATAGAGTGCGGTATACGCCCGTCGAGGATATGTGTTCGCCGGACACCGCCGTCGATCGCGTCTACACAGCATTCGACCTTTGGTATCATACCCCCTGCGACAATGCCCTGTGATTTTAACGTTTCTATCTCGTCCGCTTTCATTTGTTTTATCAACGAATCGTCATCATTCTCCCTGCCAAGGACACCGCGTGTATTTGTCAGCAGGATCAGTTTTTCCGCTCCCAGCGCTATAGCCAGCTTTGCCGCAGCGGTATCCGCGTTGACATTATACGCCGTATCATCATCTACACCAAACGCAACTGTTGCTACTACCGGGATGTGACCGTCGTTTATCGCCTGCAGTACAACTTCAGGGTTTACACCGGTGATATCGCCTACATATCCGTAGTCGTTACCGTCGCCTTTATCTATCTTTTTAGCTTCAAACAGCCTTCCGTCAAGTCCGCACAAGCCTACCGCGCTGCCGCCTTTGCGGGCTATTGTTGATACCAGATCCTTGTTTACTTTTCCGCACAGGATGCTCTGCACGATATCCATCGTTTCCTTGTCTGTGTATCGCAGTCCGTTTACAAATCGTGACTCTATGCCAAGCCGATCCAGCATATCGTTTATCTCCGGACCTCCTCCATGGACCAGGACGGCGTGTATACCGACCAACTGTAACAATATCATATCCTCGATGACCGCGTCAAAAAGCTCCTCGCTTATCATTGCGTTGCCGCCGTATTTTATAACTACGACTTTACCTGTGAATTTCTGTATATACGGTAACGCTTCGACAAGCGTCTGCGCGCGTTCCAGATTATTATTAGCCATTGTTCCCCACCTCTTACGATCTGTAATCGCCGTTAATTCTTATGTAGTCGTATGTTATGTCGCAACCCCAGCAGATACATTCGGCTGTTCCCGTATTCATATTTATATCAATGGTTACGTCGTGCTCTTTCAGCACCTTTTTGGCAATATCCTCGTCGAACGGCAATCCACGCCCGTTTTCACAAACCGCTATATGCCCCGCGTTTGATTCAAAAGCTATGTTTACTGCGTCCGGGTCAAACTCAACTCCGGAGTAACCCATAGCGCACAGTACACGCCCCCAGTTTGCGTCCGCTCCGAACATAGCCGCTTTAAAAAGAGTTGAAGATATTACTGACTTTGAAAGCAGCTCTGCTTCTGTTTCGTTTTTTGCTCCCGAGACCCGGCATGTGAGAAGATGGGTCGCGCCCTCTCCGTCCGCTGCTACCAGTTTAGCAAGATCGATACAAAGCGTGTTGAGCGCTGCTGTGAATACATCGTAATCTGCTCCCGGTCCTGTTATCTCTTTGTTCCCTGCCAGACCGTTAGCCATCAGTGTCATCATATCATTTGTGGATGTGTCACCATCGACAGATATACGGTTGAAACTTACGTTCGTCGCGTCTATAAGCGCTTTGCTTATCATCTCAGAGCTTATAGCGCAGTCGGTCGTTAAAAACGCAAGCATCGTTCCCATGTTGGGATGTATCATGCCGCTGCCTTTTGCGATTCCGCCGATTTTTATTGTTTTTCCCCCTATTGCGCACTCCACCGCGATTTCTTTCATTGTGAGGTCTGTTGTCATGATCGCGGCAGCCGCGTCTTTAGAGCCGTCGAAGGACAGCTTTCCGGCAAGCCCGGCAACGCCGTTTTCTATGACCTCAACAGGTAACTTTTGCCCGATGACGCCGGTCGACGCAACAAGCACATCACTTTCATTCAAACCAAGCTCCGCAGCAATGGCGCGGCACATCCGGCGGGCATTCTCCTCACCGAGCGGCGCGCACGCGTTTGCGTTCCCGCTGTTGACAAAAACTATACGCGCTTTACCGTCTTTCAGGTTGTCTTTAGTAATCAGCAACGGCGCGGCTTTAACGATATTTTTTGTGTAGACTGCCGCTGCTGTGCATTCACAATCCGAAACAATAAGCGCGAGGTCTTTTTTATCTGTCTTTTTTGTCTTGACGCCGACATGTATCCCCGACGCCTTAAATCCCTTTGCGGCGCATACTCCGCCTTCGATATACTTTATCATTTCCCTAATCCCTCTTCTTCGCTTATTCCAAGCATGATGTTCATATTTTGCACCGCCGCTCCCGACGCCCCTTTACCGAGATTATCAAAACGCGCTGTCACTATCGTTGATTCATCATTCCCGCTGACGGTAAGCTCCATATCGTTTGTATCCGCGCCCCAGTTGCTTTCGAGCGTCCCTTTTCCAAGCTCCGGTGCGACTGTGATAAAACGCTCTCCGGTGTAGTAGTTTGTAAGCGTATCAAGTATATCCGATGCTGTCAAGATTCCCGTAAGCGTGTCATTACGAAGTGTTATCGTTACAGCGATACCGCTGTAGTAATCGTCAACGACCGGGCAGAAGAGAGGCAGCCGGGTGAGCCCTGTTACATACATGATCTCAGGCAGATGCTTATGCTTCAGGTCAAGCCCGTACATCCTCGGCGCGTGCATTTCCGGTGTTTTTTCATCGTTGTAGGCGCCGATCATAGATTTTCCCCCGCCCGAGTATCCTGTCAGTGAAAAGCAGGTAAGCGGATAATTATGCGGCATGATCCCTAGTAAAACGATCGGATATACCATTGCAATTATACCGGTCGCGTGACAGCCGGGATTAGCGACCCTTTTTGCGCTTGCGATATTCTTTCTCTGTTCCTTTGACAACTCCGGCAAGCCGTAGACCCAGCCTGGACTTGTTCTGTGCGCGGTGGACGCGTCTATCACGCGGGTTTTGCTGTTTTCGATCATTGAGACTGCCTCGCGCGCGGCGGCGTCCGGCAGGCATAAGAATACTATATCAGCTTCGTTAATGAACCTCTTACGCGCCTCTGTCTCTTTCCGCTCTGACTCATCGATCAACAGCAGCTCCACGTCGTTCCTGTTGTCAAGCCTTTCAAATATTTGCAGACCGGTCGTGCCTTCCCTGCCGTCAATAAAGATTTTTGGTTTCATTTTCTTCTCCAAAACAGATATGAAAATTGCTTTGCGGTGTTATTGTAGCATAACGTGAATTATTATGCAATACTTTCTTTTTGAATTTTTAATGGCAAATATGCAATATTTAGCGATATTATTGATTATTATGCAGTATAATGTAAAAATCACGCATTAGCATGCTGTGCATATTATTCACTTATCGTTGCATATTATTCATTATTTTCCTCTTTTCTTGCCTTTTATGTCCGAAAGTTATATACTCGTTTAGTGTATGCGTAAAGGAGGCTGTATAGTTTGAAGCTAATGGCGATCGACGGTAACAGCATAGTAAACCGCGCGTTTTTCGGGATCCGGATGCTCACTGCAAACGACGGAACACCAACAAACGCTGTTTACGGTTTTATCGCTATACTGCAACGACTGCTCAGCGAGGAAAATCCGGATGCGATATGCGTAGCTTTTGATCTGCCTGCACCGACTTTCCGGCACGAGCGTTATACCGAGTATAAAGCGCACCGCAAAGGGATGCCCGACGAGCTGGCTGTTCAAATGCCGATTCTTAAGGAAGTGCTCGACGCGATGAACATACCGCGCTATGAACTGGCGGGATGGGAAGCCGATGATCTACTGGGAGCGCTGGCTAAAAGCTGCGAAGCAGATAACTGGGAATGTGTCATAGTTACAGGCGACAAGGACTCATTACAGCTTGTCACCGACCTGACTCGTGTCAAACATATCAAAACTCGCGCGGGGCAGACGGAAACGAATGATTATACACCTGCTGCATTTACCGATGAATACGGTTTTGAACCGGTGAAAATGATCGACCTCAAAGCGCTGATGGGTGATTCTTCAGATAATATACCGGGAGTTGCCGGCGTGGGTGAAAAAACAGCCTTAGACTTAGTGCGTCGTTTTGGTTTTGTCAAAGATATATATGCCGGTCTTGACAGCCTAGATATTAAAGACACTTTACGCAATAAACTTGAAGCAGGTCGGGAAAACGCGGAGTTGTCTTATGAACTGGCAGAAATACGCACCGATGTACCTATCGACTTAAATCCGAAAAACAGCTTGCGCCGGGATCCGGACAACGATAAGCTCTATGAACTGTTCAAACGGCTCAGGTTTGTCAGCTTTATTGACAAATTCCGCCTTAAGCCTCCTGTGAACACCGGCGTATCGGCTGCGGCAGCAATCGCAGCGCCTGAGATTGTCAGTATTACTGCCGCCGAAGAATGTACGGCTCTGCTCGAAACTTCAAGAAGCGCCGAATGTGCTGCCATAAAGCTAGACACTGAGTTTTTTGATAGTTTTGCCGTCACTTTTCCGGGCGATCCAAAGATTTATCTTCTACAGCGCGGCACAGCCGGGGATTTCGACAATGTGCTCAGGGAAATTTTAAGCGGCAACGTAAAAAAAGCCGGGCACGACGTTAAGGATATCATCCGGTCATGTCTTGATCGCGGGATCGACACGGACGGATGGATATTTGATTCCGCTCTTGCTGCGTACCTGGTTTCTCCGACAGACAGCAACTATGATATCGCGCGGATCGCGGAACGATATTGTGACTATACCCCCGGGATCGACAGCGAGGATTCCGGTCAGATGTCACTGCTTGCCGACACGGGTAAAAACCTTGCCGAAGACGCTTATGCGATCGGATTACTCAAAGATGCGCTGGATGATAAACTGAAGGAACTGGAGCTGGAAAAACTTTTTTATGATGTCGAACTGCCCCTTTGCCGTGTTCTGGCGGAAATGGAAAATGCCGGTTTTCTCGTGGATAAAGAAGCGCTGGCGAAGTTCGGAGAAATACTTGCGGAAGGTATCGCAAAAACAGAGGAGCAGATATACGAACTCGCTCATGAGACATTTAATATAAACTCTCCCAAACAGCTTGGCATGATACTGTTTGATAAGCTTATGCTGCCGGCACCGAAAAAAACGAAAACAGGTTATTCGACAAATGTTGAGGTGCTCGACAGCCTGACCGGCAAGCATCCGATCATAGAACTTGTAAAGAACTACAGAGAGTTGACAAAACTTAAGTCCACATACGCGGATGGTTTACTCAAGGTGATCGGTCCGGATGGTCGGATCCACACGCATTTTCAAATGACTGTCACCGCTACAGGGCGGTTATCCTCTACAGAGCCGAACTTACAAAATATCCCCGTCAGAAAAGAGATGGGCGGGGAGATCCGGAAAATGTTTGTCGCGGCGGACGGGAGCGTCCTTGTCGATGCCGATTATTCGCAGATCGAGCTGCGTTTACTTGCGCATATCGCAAACGATCCGGTGATGCTGTCCGCTTTCGAGCAAAATGAGGATATCCACTCTGTAACGGCTTCGCAGGTGTTTGGTACTCCGCCGGACGAGGTCACATCCATTCAGCGTTTCCGTGCTAAAGCGGTCAACTTCGGCATAGTATACGGGATATCTGCGTTTTCACTTGCAAACGATATCGGGGTCATGCCGCATGAAGCAAAAGAGTATATCGGCAATTACTTTGAAAAATATGCCGGAGTACGCGAGTACATGACTGAGATCATTAAAAGCGCGAAGGACTCAGGTTATGTCACTACGCTTTTCGGCCGACGAAGGTTTTTACCGGAATTGAAGTCACCTAACTTTAATACACGCTCATTCGGAGAGCGGGTCGCATTAAATATGCCTATACAAGGTACGGCTGCTGATATCATGAAAATTGCAATGGTCAATGTATTTAACAGGCTCGGTACGGAAAAGCTGTCTGCAAAGCTGATTCTGCAAGTGCATGACGAACTTATCGTGGAGTGTCCTGAGTGTGAGGCTGACGCTGTTTGCTGTATTCTTCGCGAGGAAATGGAAAACGCGGCAAAGCTCTCCGTTCCGCTGGTCGCGGAGACACGGGCGGGAAAGAGTTGGTTTGACGCGAAGTGATAAGGATAATTGCCGCAACAGAAGATGATATGAGCAGGATATTGGAGATCGAGCAGGAATCGATTTCACCTCCCTGGACACATGGCGCGTTGCTGAGTGAGATTTTTAAAGATGATTCATTTTTTGCCGCCGCTGTCGAAGACGGTAAAGCGCTTGGTTTTGTGATTCTCCGGCATTTGCAGGACGAAGGAGAGATATTGCAAATAGCGGTCGATAAAGCTGCGCGGCAGCGGGGGATCGCCGACTTACTGATGACCGCCGCTTTTGAGTATGTAAAAGAAAACTCTCTGAAATCTGTATTTCTTGAGGTGCGGAAAAGCAACAAAGCAGCGATCTGCTTGTATGAGAAACATGGCTTTAAATCATTACGGCAGCGAAAGGATTATTATAGCAGCCCGACAGAAGACGCCATTGTAATGGTAAGGAGTATATTCGAATGATTATTTTGGCAATCGAAACTTCATGTGATGAGACAGCGGTAGCCGTCATAAAAAACGGTCGCGAGCAGTTATCAGGCGAGTTGTTCTCGCAAGCTGATATGCATGCCATGTACGGCGGAGTGGTGCCTGAGATCGCGTCTCGTAACCACGCGGCAGTTTTAGGACGGTTGGCAGAACTGGCTGTAACAAACGCGAATATTTCCAAAAGTGATATCGATGCCGTTGCCGTTACGTACACACCGGGGCTTATAGGAGCACTGCTCGTTGGCGTCAATTTTGCAAAAGGGCTTGCTATGGCGCTTGACGTCCCGCTTATTCCTGTACGCCATATAAGAGGTCATATCGCGGCGAATTATATCGCTTATCCGGAGCTTGAGCCTCCGTTTCTGTGTATAATCGTATCAGGCGGCAACAGCCTAATTGCGGATGTACGCGGATATACGGATATCCGCATTTTAGGGCGCTCCCGGGACGATGCGGCCGGAGAGTGTTTTGACAAAGCCGCGCGTGTGCTCGGGTTGGGTTACCCCGGTGGTCCGGCGCTCGATAAGCTGGCACAAGATGGCGACGACTCCCGTTTTGCTCTTCCCCGCCCCGTTATAGACGGACACCCTTATGATATGTCCTTTTCCGGATTAAAAACTGCAATAGTAAATATCGTCCACAATGCGGATCAGAAAGGTGAGGAGCTTGATAAAGCGTCGCTTGCGGCGTCATTTGCCGCAACAGTAAGCGATATACTCGTTCCGCGCGTCATGTCCGCCGCTAATGAATTGGGGTATAAAAAAATAGCTATAGCAGGCGGAGTTGCCGCAAACTCGCGAATCCGCGCGGATTTCCTGAGGGCAGCGGAAGCGGACGGCAGAACATTGTTTATTCCGCCGCTTAAGCTGTGCGGCGATAATGCCGCCATGATCGGCTGCCAGGGATATTACGAGTACCTCGCGGGCGTACGCGCCGGTATGGACTTGAATGCATACGCTACAATGGATGCCGATAAGGACTATGATCCGGAAATGAAGTAACGGAGTATAAATTTATGTGGGTTGCCAACAAATGGGCTGATTATGAGTTACTTGATTGTTCCAACGGAGAAAAGCTGGAACGGTGGGGGGGCTATACCCTGATACGGCCAGATCCGCAGGTGATATGGAAGACTCCGCGGGAGCACCCGGGCTGGTTTTCACCTGACGCAGTATATGAGCGATCCCCATCGGGCGGCGGGCGGTGGAAAAAAGGCAATGTTCCAAAAAGCTGGCAAATCGGCTACAACGGGTTGGAATTCCACGCAAGCCTTATGAACTTTAAGCACACAGGTATTTTCCCCGAACAAGCCGTAAACTGGGACTATATGATCAAAAAGATCCGGTCAGCCGGTCGTGAGGTAAGTGTTCTTAACCTCTTTGCATATACAGGCGGAGCAACTCTTGCCGCCGCTTCCGCCGGCGCAGTGGTCTGTCATGTTGACGCAGCGCGCGGTATGGTACAGCGGGCAAAAGAAAACGCGGCGCTTACCGGCTTTGCCGATAAACCCGTACGCTGGATCATTGATGACTGCGCGAAATTTGTCGAACGGGAGATCAGACGCGGGCGCAGGTACGACGCGCTGGTAATGGATCCTCCGTCATTCGGAAGGGGACCATCCGGCGAGGTTTGGAAGCTGGAAGACAGTTTGTATGACTTTGTAAGATTGTGCGCCGGTGTTTTAAGCGATAACCCGTTGTTCTTTCTGATAAATTCATACACTACAGGTCTATCTCCTTCGACGCTTACATATATCACACAGTCACTGCTTAACGGACACTCGGAGAGTGACGAGATCGGGCTGCCTGTGACAGCAAGCGGATTGACGCTGCCATGCGGCGCGACATGCAGATGGGAATGTTCTTAGGGAAATTTGACGATAAGGCTGCGCCTTACATAAACGGAGAGAAACTGGTTGGGAAACGGTGAGAAAATCCTGAAAATTGAAAAGCTTGAGTTTTCTTATGCTTCGACAGACGGTTCTGTACCTAAGCTGGTTCTTGACGGTCTGGATTTAGAGATCGATAGAGGCACCTTCGTTGCGATAATCGGTCATAACGGTTCGGGCAAGTCGACGCTTGCAAAGCATTTTAACGCAATACTTCTCCCGCAGGGCGGGCGTGTTCTTATCAGCGGCAATGATACTGCCGACGAAAGTTTAATACTTGAGATACGTCGCCGTGTAGGTATGGTTTTTCAGAATCCGGACAATCAGATCGTTGCCACTGTCGTTGAGGAGGACGTCGCTTTTGCTCCTGAGAACCTCGGGTATCCGTCTGATGAAATACGCCGTCGTGTAGATGAGGCACTTAAAATCGTGGGAATGTACGACTACCGCGAGCACGCACCTCATTTACTTTCGGGAGGGCAAAAGCAGCGGGTAGCGATCGCCGGTGTGTTGGCTATGAAACCGGAATGCGTTATTTTTGACGAGCCGACCGCAATGCTTGATCCCCGCGGCAGAGAGAGTGTTCTAAACGTGATTCGGGACCTTCGCGATAATCACGATGTTACGGTTATATTGATAACACATCATATGGACGAAGCTGCGGATGCAGACAGGGTCATCGCTATGTCTAACGGCGAAATATTAGCGGACGGCACACCGCGCGAAGTATTTATGGAAATCGATATGCTAAAAAGCGCCGGACTCGATGTGCCGGAAACAACCATGCTTTTGCACGAGTTAAAAAGCGACGGGTTTGACCTGCCGCAGGATGCTCTGACCGTTGATGAATGCGCTGACGCGATTTTTGCCGCGCTATACGATTGAAGCCGTAAATTATTAAGCGGTTGACAGAAAGGGAAGATCAGTAATTGTCACTGATAAAAACAGAAAAATTAACTCATACATACAGTTCCGGTACTCCTTTTGAGTGTATCGCTGTAAAAGATATCGATTTCGCAGCAGAAGGCGGCGAATACATCGGTATTATCGGAGCTACCGGTTCGGGAAAGTCAACCTTTATACAGCATTTGAACGGTTTACTGAAGCCAACATCCGGTCGGGTTTTGTTTGATGGTCTCGATATACACGATTCCAAGCATTATACGCGGGAAATACGTTCCAAAGTAGGGCTTGTGTTTCAATATCCGGAATATCAGCTTTTTGAAGCAACTGTTTATGAGGATATTGCTTTCGGACCAAAAAACATGAGGTTGCCGGAGCCGGATATAAAGGAGCGGGTTTACGAAGCTGCAGGTTTTGTCGGGATAGAGGAGTCGCTGTTGTCAAAATCACCGTTTGAACTCTCAGGCGGGGAAAAGCGGCGCGCTGCGATAGCCGGAGTCATAGCAATGCGTCCCGAGGTACTTATCCTTGACGAACCAACAGCGGGTCTTGATCCGCGCGGGCGCGATGAGATCGTCCGGAATATCATGAATTATAAGAACTCACACAGCGCTATTGTTATTTTAGTCACACACAACATGGAGGAGATAGCGAGATCTGTAGACAGGATTATCGTATTGGAAAACGGAAGTATTGCAATGGATGGAGTTCCGGCTGAAATATTCAGTAAAAATGAACGGCTTGAAGCGTTGGGGCTTGCGGCGCCAAAACCTGCGCTTATTGCTGCGCGTTTGCGTGCGCTGGGGCTTCCGATCAGACAGGATGTCTATACTGTGACACAACTTCGTCAGGTCTTGGGCGAGCTTAAGAGCGGAGGTGGTGTGCATGCTTAAGGACATCACCCTCGGTCAGTTTTTTCCCGGTAATACTGTCGTTCACAGGCTCGACCCGCGCACAAAGCTGGCGCTTATGATCGTATACATCACCGCGTTGTTTATGGCAAAGGGATTCCCTGCATATATCATGATGCTTGCTGTTCTGGTGACATGCCTTGCCCTATCGAAGATAAAACTAAAAGCGATATTTCGCGGACTTCGTCCGATCCTGATCATCATATCACTGACTGTATTCCTCAATATCTTTTTTATCAGAGGCGAAACGATCTTATATGAGTATCGTTTTATCGTAATAACGCGGGAAGGCTTATTGACAGCCGTCTTTATGGCGGTGCGGCTGATGATGCTTATAATCAGCACCTTGCTTTTAACATACACAACATCTCCGATCGCTCTGACGGACGGACTTGAACGGCTGTTGAATCCTCTGAAGAAAATTAAGTTGCCCATTCATGAGTTTTCAATGATGATGAGCATCGCGCTGCGTTTTATTCCGACGCTCATCGAAGAGACGGACAAGATAATGAGCGCGCAAAAATCACGCGGCGCGGATTTTGAGACCGGCGGTTTGATAAAAAGGGCAAAAGCAATACTCCCGCTTATCATTCCTTTATTCATAAGCGCGTTCCGGCGTGCCGACGAGCTTGCGACCGCAATGGAATGCAGGTGTTATCACGGCGGTATGGGCAGGACAAGAATGAAGGTACTAAAACCGGCAGCCAGAGATTATTTAGCTCTGCTGTACGGCGCTGTAGTAGTTGCCGCTGTAATATTACTGGGGCAGATTGAATTGTGGCAGATATGAGAAATATTGCAATGCGGATAATGTTTGATGGCTCCCGGTATCACGGCTGGCAGATCCAAAAGTCGGAAACGACTGTCGCCGGAACACTGGAGTCTGTTTTGTCGCGCCTGTGCGAACATCCTGTTAAAATAAACGGTTGCGGAAGGACCGACGCGGGTGTACACGCAGAGCGGTACTGCGCGAATTTTGTAACTTCATCAAGCATTCCGCCGGACAGGTTTCCGCTTGCCGTTAATTCCTTGCTTCCGCCGGATATCGCGGTGCAAAATGCTGTAGATGCTCCTGACGATTTTGACGCTAATTTGTCATGTATAAAAAAAGAGTACACATACAGGATCTATAATTCACGTGTCCGTGATCCTTTTTACTCCGGCAGAGCATATTTTTATCCTCAGGCGCTTGATATCGACGCAATGAGACAAGCTTCAAAGCATTTTGTCGGTACTCACGACTTCGCGGCTGTGCGTTCAACCGGCACGGAAACAAAAACAACTGTCAGAACTGTGTTCTGGTATGAGATAGAGGAAAAAGAGCGTTTTGTAGAGCTGCGTGTTTGCGCGGACGGATTTTTGTATAATATGGCAAGGGCAATGGCAGGGACTTTACTCTACGTATCTGAAGGAAAGATCCTCCCGGACGAGCTGCCTCTTCTTCTCGGGCAAAAAGACCGCCGGCTCACCGGACCGACAGTACCTCCCGACGGTTTGTACCTCACGAGGATCTGGTATGACGGCATTGTAGGAAAACTGTTCCTGTAGGCGAATTGTTAACTATATTTTAGTATCTTTTTAGGAAAAAGAGTGATATAATGCTACACTGTGATTTTGGGAGAATAGGCTATGAGCGGCGATGATAACCCAAAGAAAAGAAGGCGCAGAACACTGAGCCTTGTACTATCGCTTGTGTCTTTTGCTGTGCTGACATTGATCGCAGTAACTCTGATATCAGGCGGGGAGTCGTGGTTTTCGAGGCTTACAGGTTTATTCACACCGCGGTCACCTGCTGCATTGGCAAGTGAGTACGATTTTGATATAGGACGCAACAGAGTATTTGCAGAAACAGGGGGGGCGATTGCTGCCGCGGGAACACTTGGCATACAGGTTCTTGACTCCGGTGGCCGCGAGACCTTCAGGGACTCATTTCGTATGATACAGCCTGCGATAATTGAGATCGAAGGTTTGTTTTTATCATTTGATATCGGCGGAACAGCTGTTCGGGTATTTAGTACCTCACAGTTGATCGCGTCGATCGAAGCAAACGGTTCTGTGGTCTCCGCTTCAGTAAACAAAAATGGATGGTTATGTGTTGTCACACAGGAAGGCGGCGGCAGCAAAGGTGTTGTAACTGTTTATAATAGCCTTGGAAAAGACATTTACGAGGTCAGTCTCGGAAGCGGTTATATCCTTTCTGCTGTAATATCTCCTGATAACCACAGTCTGGCTATCCTTAATCTGGCTGACAGCGGCAGCAGAATCACCTTCTATCATGGTATCACGACGGACAAGGACGAGCCTGATAGTGTGTTTGAACTCACGAGCGGGCTGTTGATAGATATGTGGTATCAGTCAAACGGTAATGTTCTTGCCGTCTCAACGGAATCATTACTGCTCATAGATAACAAGGGAGCAGGCAGGATCATCTATTCGTACACCGATAAACGCCTTGGCGGTTATACACATAGCGGAGGTTTTATAACGCTTCACCTGTATGATTACGGTATCGGCTACAGCAGCCGGCTCCTGACGCTCCTTGAGGATGGAACTGTCCTCGGAGATATAAGCATAGACAGGGAGATCATCTCAATGTCATCACGCAGCGGATCATTGGTTATTCTCAGAAATGACGGTCTTACGTTTTATAGCGATGAACTGGAGGAGCTCTCAGCATCCGCAGATAGTATATCCGCGGCAGGAGCAAATCGTGTGCTCGCGCTCGAAAGCGGCGCTGCACTTGCTACAAGTGATAACTCGGCAATTATCCTTACACGTGGGGAGGCACGCTAGGCATTGATCACTCTTTTTATAGACATAGCGCTACTGGGCACTATAGTATTCTGTGCCTGGCGCGGATATAAGAACGGACTCATTCGCGGTGTGTTTGGCGTTGTTGCTCTTATTGTATCCCTGCTTATCGCAAATTTCGCTGCAAAAGCATACACAGATGAGGCTAAAGGGATGCTGATGCCGTTTGTCAGCGGGGTTGTTGAATCAACGCTAACGGATATGGCTGAAGATGGTATTGAGTACCAGCCTCTTGCACATGATCACCCGGTTGATGATATTGATTTCGGAACGGCATATACAGTGTTACGGCAGATCGGCTTGCCTGAGGCAGCAGCTGTCACTATCGCAGAACAGGCTTTGGAAGCGCTGGATGGTGACTCAACAGAAGCGTTGGAAAGGTCTATTGTTGATCTGGTCGCGGATAAGCTCTCTTCCGCATTATCTTTTGTTGCTGTGTTCGGGATCGCGTTCCTGCTGATTGCGATAATTTTTGCAGTCATAGGTAATCTGGTCGGTCTCGTATTTGAACTGCCCGGTCTTAAACTCGTCGACGTTATATCGGGCTCTGTGTTTGGTTTTATAAAGGGTCTGATGATAGTGTATTCAATAACGGTGATAGCCAGGTATTTCGGATTATTAGCTCCGTCAACGCTCGAGAGAGCGATAGTGCTCAGATATTTTGTCAACAACAATCCGATCGCAAGTATACTGGGGATTTAGAGGTGATGCCGGTGAAGGTGCTCCCGAATATTATCTCGATATTTCGTATATGTCTGGTACCGGTGTTTGTTGTCATGTACTTTTATGACGACCACGACATAAAACTTTATGCGTTGCTTATCTACGGGGTCGCAGGCTTGAGCGACTTGCTTGACGGTTATCTGGCGAGGAAGTTGGAAGCACAGTCAAAACTGGGGAAGCTGCTTGATCCGCTGGGCGATAAACTAATGACATTTGCAGTCATGATTTGCATAACCATAGACAGACCTATTCTTATTTGGGCAGTTCTTGTTGTTGCGATCAAAGAGATCCTGCTCGGTATCGGCGGGATCGTGATGCACAGGTTGGCTCAGGCTGAGCTTCTGCCGGCAAATGTTCTCGGCAAAACGTCAACTTTTGTGTTTTTTGTCGTATGTGTGACACTAATGCTTTTCAGGAATATCCCGGATATTATCGCGATCGCGCTCATATCAGCTGCGATAATCCTCACTTTGATAGCACTTGCCAGTTATATAGGCAAGTATGTAAACATAATGAAAAACCGGGATAAACCCGGTGAATAGTTCTAGGTAGGTAATAATCAAATGCAACCAACGATTTGCGCAAGATGCAGAAGAAATCCGGCTGTGATCTTCATAACGAGAATAGAAAACGGGCAGTCCTCAAATGAGGGGATCTGCCTGAAATGTGCGCGTGAAATGAATATTAAACCCGTTGAAGATATTATAAAAAGAATGGGTCTGACTGATGAAGATCTGGAAAGCCTGACCGATGAAATGATGGAGGCTATGGGAGGGTTGGAAGGTCTCGCTGAACAGGAAGACAGCACCGATGACGGCAAAACTGCGACCTTTCCGTTTTTGAACCGGCTTTTCGGCGGACCGGACGATTCCCCGCCGAGAGATTTTCCGAGACCCGGTCGTGACCCTAAGGACAAGGATCAAGGCGGACAGGGAGGAAAAAGGCGTAAATATCTCGAAAGCTATTGTATCTCTCTGACACGAAAAGCCGCGGAAAGCAAACTTGACAGGATAATAGGACGCGAGACTGAAACCGAACGTGTCGTTCAGATACTTAATCGCAGGCAAAAAAACAACCCCTGCCTGATCGGTGAGCCGGGTGTTGGTAAGACCGCGATAGCAGAAGGTCTTGCGCAACGTATTTACAACGGGGACGTACCTCATAAGCTGCGCAATAAGGAAGTCTTTCTGCTCGATCTTACAGCGCTTGTCGCCGGAACACAATTTCGGGGACAGTTTGAGAGCAGGATGAAAGGGTTGGTCGAAGAGATAAGGAATCACGGCAATGTCATACTTGTCATCGATGAGGTACACAGCCTTGTTGGTGCAGGTGACGCCGAGGGTTCGATGAATGCCGCGAATATATTAAAACCAGCGCTGTCACGCGGAGAGATACAGGTCATCGGCGCTACCACATTCAACGAGTACAGAAAGCATATCGAAAAAGACGCCGCGCTTGAGCGGAGGTTCCAGCCTGTTGTTGTTACCGAACCCTCTGTCAGCGAGTCTATCGATATTATCATGGGCATCAGGAACTATTATGAATCGTACCACGGCGTTACAATAACTGACGAGATGGCGCGGCAGTCAGTGATTCTCTCGGAAAGATATATCTCAGACAGGTTTTTACCCGATAAGGCAATCGACCTTATCGATGAAGCCTGTTCCGATATGAATCTGAAAAGCGAACTGATAGCGCGTAAGGATGCGATCAATAGGGAAAGAGCCGATCTTCAAAAGGAGAGGGAGCTGCTGTTATCCGCCCCGGAAAGCAGCGACTATGCCCGTCTTGCCGATATCCGCAGCCTGGACTTGCGTTTGAGTGACGAGCTGAGCGAGCTTGAGAAACTGGGAAATCCGGTGCTTACGATCGACAATCTTGCCCGCGTGATCGAATTATGGACAAAGATACCTGCATCAAGCATAAGAGAAGACGAGTTTAAGCGGCTGTCAGAGCTTGACAAGCGGCTTAAGGATTTCATAATCGGACAGGATGCGGCTGTCGATAATATATGCGCTGCGATAAAACGTAATCGTGTAGGAATCTCAGCTAAGCGAAAACCTGTATCGTTTATATTTATCGGTTCGACCGGAGTGGGTAAAACAGAGCTCGTCAAGAGACTCGCATCGGACCTTTTTGATTCTCCGGAATCACTGATAAGACTCGATATGTCAGAATTCATGGAAAAGCATGCAGTATCCCGTATAATCGGATCTCCGCCCGGTTATGTCGGTTACGATGAGGCAGGACAGCTCACAGAGAAGATACGCCGGAAACCATATAGTGTTGTGCTATTTGATGAAATCGAAAAAGCTCATCCGGATGTGATGAATATCCTGCTCCAGATCCTTGACGACGGGCGGATCACAGATGCGCACGGACGTATGATCAATTTTGAGAATACTGTCATTATAATGACAACAAATGCCGGAAGCGATAAAAAAGACGGCGCGGTCGGCTTTAACCGGTCAAGGGACGAGCAGAGCAAAGAGAAATCCGAGAAAGCGCTCAAAGACTTTTTACGTCCGGAGTTTCTCAACCGTGTTGACGAGATAATCTACTTTAACCATTTATCCGAGGATAACTTTAAGACGATAGCCCGGTTGATGCTCGACGAGCTTCGCTATTCGATGTCTGAAAAGCCCATAGGATTCACGTATGATGACAGCCTTTTAGACTACCTGACTGAAAAGTCATTCTCACAAGCGTACGGAGCGCGGAATCTCCGGCGTTTGATCCAAAAAGAGATAGAAGACAAAATCGCCGCTGAAATGATATCGAATTATGAGAAACCTATATGTAATGTAGCGCTGACCGCAGCAGATGGAATGATACAATTATCAACATCATAAGAAACATTATATATACATTAATGTGCGCCATATATTCAGATAAGTACGAATATATGGCGCTGTTTATACAAAAAATGTTGAAAAATACTATTAATATGATTAAAATATTGACATATTTGCCATACGAGTGGTAGAATACAGATTAATGTAAACTGCGGATGGCATACACTGTCCGTACAATTCATTGACTGTCGGACAAAAATAAATATTTTAACTAAATCAGTGTGGGGAGATTTAAAGAAATGAAAAACATGAAGGTATCCGTAAAGCTTATATCCAGCTTCCTTATCGTTGCCGTTATGACGGCGATCGTCGGTGTTGTAGGCATCATCGGAATGCAGCAGATCAATGCTTCATTCAACGACATGTACTACATGCAGACAGTTCCGATGCCCGAACTCGGTAAAGCTATCGAAATGCTGCAGCGTCAGCGCGCCAGTATGCGCGAGATGATTGTGGGTTCCGCTGTGGATGATTTTGAAATGATCGAAACAGCGAACAACAACGCGAAGGGTTATCATGAGACAATGCAGACTGCTCTTGATGAGTACTTTAAAACAGTCAGATCGCCTGAAGCGATAAAGCTTTTTGAGGAAGCCCGAAGATTATATGATACAGATTTCCGCACATGTTTCCAGCGTATCTACGATGGTGCGAGATCCGATATCGATGCTGCTGATCTTTATACGATCATGAGGGAGTACACAGCGGCAACAAACCAGATCGTCGATAACTTCGACCAGTGTCTGTCAATGAAGATAGATGTTGCGCGGGATGCCGCATATGGCGCCGCCGATATGGGTAATATGCTGCTTGTCCTGATCATTGTTGTTCTTGCCATTGCTTTAGCAGCAGCAATATTCCTCGCGCTTTACATCTCCGGTCTTATCAGTAAACCTCTTGCGGTTCTTGCTGCTTTCATGAAAAAAGCAGGTCATACCGGTGATATTAATATGACCGCGGATGAGTCGGAGAAACTAAACAGATATGGACTTATCAAGGATGAGATAGGTCAGACCATTGCCGGCTCCACTTCTTTTATAAGTCAGGTCACATACATCGCCAAGGAGCTTGAATCAATAGCCAGCGGTGACCTTACCACTGATGTCAAGCTGCTTTCCGATGTGGATATGATGGGTAAATCCCTGTCGAGAATGGTTGATAACCTCAATGATATGTTTGGTAACATCCAGTCATCGACCGGACAGGTATCCACAGGATCCAAGCAAGTTGCAGACGGCGCGCAGTCATTGGCACAGGGCGCGACAGAGCAGGCAGCGTCGATCCAGCAGCTCTCTGCTTCGATAGGTGAGATCGCAACCAAGACAAAAGAAAACGCTGAAATCGCAGATAAAACCGCAAAGCTCTCGGATTCTATCAAAGACAATGCGCTTAAGGGCAGCCGTCAGATGGACGATATGATCACAGCAGTTAAGGAAATCAACGACGCCAGCCAGTCCATCAGCAAGATCATCAAAACTATCGACGACATTGCTTTCCAGACAAACATCCTCGCGCTCAACGCAGCAGTTGAGGCAGCCCGCGCAGGTCAGCACGGTAAAGGCTTCGCGGTCGTCGCGGAAGAAGTCCGGAACCTTGCGTCAAAGAGCGCAGAAGCGGCAAAAGACACCGGCGATATGATCCAGAACTCGATGGAAAAAGCGGAATTCGGTTCACAGATCGCAGGCGAGACTGCTACAAGTCTGAAGGATATCGTCGAGGGTATCACCGAGTCGAGCCAGATGATCTCCGATATCGCCAGAGCTTCGGAAGAGCAGTCCCTCGGAATTTCACAAATCAACACCGGTATCGATCAGGTTGCACAGGTCGTTCAGCAGAACTCAGCGACAGCGGAAGAATCCGCAGCCGCGTCGGAAGAGATGAGCAGCCAGTCCACAATGCTCGAAGAGCTTATCTCCCAGTTTAAGCTGAAGAATGCCAACAACGCGTTCAGAAGCCTGCCTCCGGCACCGAAGAAAAACTTTGCTCCTCCCCCGGAACCCGCAGATGACTTCGGCGGCGGCGGAGACGGAGACTTTGGAAAATATTAAAAAAATATGATATAATGAACGAGGGGAGCGATATATATCTCTCCCCTCGTTTAATCACACAACAAGCATAGATAGGAGTGAAATGTTATGAGCAACGATAATACTGTAAACGATGCAACTGTTGAAGAACTGAAGGAGAAATTACGTAACGAACTCAGAGAAGAACTGCGCAGGGAGCTTCTCGGGGAAGAACTGGAAGAAGATCGCACGGAGAAAGATTATCCCTGGATAGTCTTCGCTGTTGACGGTACAGAATACGGTGTAAACAGTAAGTATGTCCTGTCCATCGAGATCATCGGCGAAATAACACCAATAGTAGACGCCGCAAGCCACTGCCCTGGGATCACCCAGTCACGCGGCGACATGATCGACCTTCTTGATCTGCGCGCTTTGTTTGGTCTTGGCGACTACGTCTCCGCTAGGGAAAGCGAAGATGACCGGGTCATGATGATGGTCATAGAAACAGGCGATAAAAAACGCGGCGTGATAGTCGACGAGATCGTATCAGTTGAATACATCACAAATTTCATAGACGGTGTCGTAGGAGAAACCGCAGGCTCCGTAACCTCACATTACATCCGCGAAGTCGCAACACGCGAAAAAACCGACAGCCCGGTTTTGATTTTAAATCCGGAAAGCCTGAACTCGCTATAAACTTTAATAGAAAGAACCCTCTCGAGTTACAGGCGAATCGAGAGGGTTCTTACTTTTTTATCAATTTCATGAAGGTCCGGGGACGTCAATACAATCGTATTCCGCCATGACTATATCAAAATCCTTGACTATCTCACTGTCAATAAACCCTTTATCTGCCATTCTTTGCAAGATAGGCATGGTGTCGGCATGGCTTCGCCTCGGGTGGTACGGGCGTTCCTCGCATACAGCCTGGTAAATGTCTGTACAGGCGAGCAAACGATCCACAAAGTCCAGCTCCTCCGCTTTTTTGCCGAACCAATATCCTGAGCCGTCCAATTTTTCGTGATGACCTGCCGCCCAGTGGCAGATGTCTTCGAAGCCTGTTACCCCGTGAAGCATATCGTGAGTGCCTTTTATATGGGTCTTTATGATACGGAACTCTTCATCAGTGAGTTTTCCCGGCTTATCCAGTATTTCATTCGGAATAGCAAGCTTTCCGAGGTCATGCAATGATGCCGCAAGATATACCTTAGCGCGTTTTTTATTATCGAAGCCGTAATACCCGCTCATCACCCAGGCTCTGTTGGCAATTTGAACTGTGTGCTTTCGAGTAAAAACTGATTTGTTATCGATTATTCTCGCCGCCAGCTCAGAGATACGCATGAGCGCGTCATCTTCGGCGGTTACCTGCCATTCGGGCAGGAAACGTGCTGTCGTTTGGTGAATATTATCATCCCATAGCATCTCCATCATATCCGTATTAAAAACTGCAAGCAGGGCATCCGCTGCTCTCTTTGTATAACGCTTACCGGAAAATTTCTCTATTTCCTCTTGAACATTTGAAATACTTATTGAGTCTGCGCGTTGAAGATGATACCTTACGTCTATCATATCCGCGATAGCGATCAACTCCGCACCGAGGGGATACTCCCCCTCTTTTTTTCCGAACAATCCTTTTCCGTCCGCATGTTCGTGATGATATAAAACCAGACCGCTAACATCTGACTTAAACGGCAGCATTTCAACATTACGCTGCCCGTATTCGCAATGAAGTTTAAAATCTCTCTCACTGCCGTTTAAAGTTTTTTCTGACAAAATAAACTCGGTCAGAGCATTGTCATGAAACAGGGCACAAGTAGTGACTGTTCTGATTTCTTCCTCGTCCATGCCAACTTCTTTACCCATCATAGCGCAAAGTGCTGCTATACGCTTCCCATGATGAGTGCTGGCGCCGAGCAGTTCGCTTTCAACAATATCAAGAGCGGTGGCGATTGATTGAATCAGTTCGTCCATGCGTATTATCATAAACTCTCTCCCGTTTTACAATTGATCATTACAACTACTATACCATAATTTTATCAATATAGTCCATTAAATCGTGTTCGCTTTTGCTTCATTTTTTACCTCATCAGAAAACACGCGGTAAACGCGATTTTATCCGGACCGTAATTATATGCCAGACCGTTATCTTTACATACCTTGCTGACGAGCAGTCCGTAAGCCTCCATAGATATCTCCATCCTGTCCGGGAAGCGGCATTGCGAATCCGGATATGTACAGGATTCGCACAGTTTGCACACACCCGCTCCCATAGCCAGAATATTCCTGTTCTCTTTTATAAGCTTACCCCGCATTAAGGCAAAACTCTTTTTTAACTCGGCTCCGGTATTCATTATCCCTTCCCAGTCATAACTGTCTTCAATATCTCCCACTGTCTGTACTATGATCCCTTGGGAATAACCTTTTATCCGTTCACGCATTTCTTCGAGCGGTACACACGCAGGAGGACAAGACCACGATGTGCCGTAATTACTGCAATGCTGTGCATTACACATATCGCGTACTTCCTGCATGAATTCCAGTGTGGAAATATCAAGAGGTGTTGAATGCGTAAAGCCGCATTCGCGCGCGATTTCCGAAAGCCTTTCGTAATCAATCATGTTTATTCTCCACAGCCCGGGAACGTCATCTGTTCCACAAATTGTTCGTTAAAATCAACACTCGTTGATAATTCGATATACTCGCAATGTCTGCGGATGTTCTCCAGTGTTGTACGCGCGCCTTTTTTGTGCACCGTGATCACTGCGCCTTCTCCTGCTGTATTGCCCAGTGCTTTTGTGACCGCTAGAAAACACTCTGGAAACAATCCGATCCTTGCGGCGCTGTGCTTATCCATAAAACTGCCGAAACCGCCTGCGAGGATAAACGTACTTACTTGTGTTTCTTCAAGTTCTGTGTGACTTAGCAATGTTTGGATCCCGGCAGCAATAGCGGCTTTTGCCAGTTGCAGTTTTCTTATATCCGTTGCCGTCATACTGATCTCGTTAGCGCCTTTTGTCAGCCAAAACACATTTTCTCCATTTACTTTCTTGATGTGCGATGCTATATCATGTTTTATCTCGCCGGGGTCAAGCAGCCGTCCGGTTTCGTCAACCGCGCCTGCTTCGAGTAAAACAGCAAGCGCGTCAAGTAAGCCGGAACCGCAAATGCCTCGCGGTATACTATCACCGATAACTGACAGCTCCAGTTTTCTCTCCCATTTTATATGCTCAACAGCTCCGCTGACGGCCGCCATGCCCATTGATATCTCCGCGCCTTCAAAGGCGGGTCCTGCAGCGGTCGCGCAGCAATAATACTTCCCGTTATATTTCAGCACGATTTCACCGTTTGTGCCTATATCAAGAAATATCGCGGGTCCTGCTATACTTTCGAGTCCTGTCGCCAGTATACCCGCAGTGATGTCGCCTCCTACATAGGATGATATTGCCGGCGTATAATATACCTTTGCGTTTTTTGATGCAGGTGCCCCATCCCAGACGGGATGAACTTCGCCGAATAAGCTGACCGGTGAAAAAGGCACAACACCCATATCTTTTGGTGAGTAACCTGCGACCAGATGCGCCATTACTGTGTTTGCTGCGATCGTTATATGTTCTATCCCGCCGGCATCTGTTCCCAAAGAAGCGCACATTTGATTGATCATCATAGCCAGTTGCTCTCTTATGATCCGCGTAAGTGTTTCATGCCCGTTATCCATGCAGTATTGAATACGGCTTATTACATCCGCTCCGTATATATTCTGCGAGTTAACGCCGCTCGCGGTTGTTAAGCGTGCGCCTGATTCTATATCGATCAAATGAGCTACTACCGTTGTTGTTCCGACGTCGACCGCTACTCCGAGACGTTGATACAACCCTCGCAGGTGTTTTTGCGCAGCTTTTGAGCGGGACGCGGAATCGATACTGCTTTTGGCGATTATCATTTCCCGTTTTTCAAGCAGGTAGACGTCAAGATCGCCTTCGATAATCGTACGGCAAGCCAGCACATACTCCCCGCCCTGACCCAGCCGGACGATGCATTTGCCGCAACGGCCGTTTCCGCCGCACGGAGCCTCAATTATTACTCCTGCTGCGCACAGGCACTTATATATAGTGTCACCCGTTGTGCATACCAGTTCGTTGATGCGTACACCTGATTGATAGATGTTTACTATTGCTGCCATAATTCCGCTTCTCCAAATAATGACCATGAGTTGCTGTGTGTGATTCTTGCATTTACAAAACTGCCGATTAGTGTTGATTCGCCCCGCAGATGCACAAGTCTGCCGCCATTGGTGCGTGCTTTTAACGGATACTTTTCACCGTGAACCTCACCATCGACAAGCACATGTACTGTTTTTCCTATATATTTCATGTGTTTATCTTCAGATATCTCGTTTTGCAGTTTCATCAGGCGTTCAAATCTTACTTGCTTCTCTTCCCTTGTTACTGTGTCAGGGAGCTCCGCCGCGGGAGTCCCCGGTCGCTTAGAAAAAATAAAAGTAAACATCGCATCGAACTGTGCTTGTTCAACGAGGTTTAGCGTGTCTTCGAATTCATTATCAGTCTCACCCGGATAACCGACGATAACATCACTCGTTATTACTATATCCGGCATAAGCTCCCGTGCGGCACTGACTTTTTCCAGATACTCCGCTCCGGTGTATCCCCTGTTCATTAAACTAAGGATACGGTCACTCCCCGCCTGAAACGGCAAGTGGATATGCTTTGCGGCTTTTTCACTCTCTGCCATAGCTTTGAACAGGTCCAATGACGCGTCTTTCGGATGGCTTGTCATAAAGCGTATGAGAAACTCACCGTTGATCTCATTGACATGTCGAATAAGCGTCGCAAAATCGGTCTGTTCGCTCAAACCAACACCATATGAATTTACATTTTGCCCAAGCAAGGTTATATCCCTATACCCTGCCGTAACAAGCGAGCGCGCTTCATCCAGGATCATCTCCGGTCTGCGGCTCCGCTCTCTTCCGCGTACATACGGTACGATACAATACGAGCAAAAGTTATTACATCCATACATTATCGGCAGCCATGCTTTTACGGGCATATCGCGGTGCGAGGGAAGACCTTCCGCTATAGACCCTCCTGTAAACGGGTTGTCTTCGGAGTCTGTTTCAAATATGCGTTTCTTTGCGGAGAGCGCGCGGAGAAACAACTCGGGAAATCTCCACAGCATATTTGGCGGAAAGACAAGATCGACATGTTTATAAGACTGACGTATCTTTTCCACTGTTTCAGGTACCGCGGCAAGGCAACCGCAGAAAATCACGAGTTGCGACGGGTTTGCGGTTTTTGTATGTATAAGCGCCCCTACGTTGCCCAGGACACGGTTTTCCGCATTTTCGCGTATAGCGCAGGTGTTGATTATTGCAACATCCGCTTCGAACTCATTACCCGTGATTTCGTAACCCATTTCCACGAGCATCCCGCGCAGCTTCTCGCTGTCCGCTTCATTTTGCTGGCAGCCGTAAGTATCAACATACGCCGACGGCGGCGCCTGTCTTGTCTGATATGATACCCGTATACCATGCATTATGAGTTTTTGCTTTTCGATCTCACTTGCCGGTATCTCAACGCTGCTGCCCACATGTCCCTCCCGTATTATTGATAACATTGGTTATTATAGCTGTATAGTCACTATACACTATATATCTTCCTTACCGACATTTCCAGATGAAAATATAATTTTAGCTTTTTTTAGCATATTCATTACAAATAACAGTCAATTTTTTATGTAGAAATTTTAGTTAATTTTACACATTTAAATGTTGAAAAATACTATGTGATTATTTTACTTGATGATATCAGATATCAGTAGTATAATACCTTTTATTCAGACATTATTATGCATTATACGGGGTGAGAATATGATGGCAACTGAAGTCAAGAAGGAGTTTACAATTCTGATAACCGACGATGCAAAAGCAAACTTGGAAGCATTAAGCGGGATATTATCACCTGCTTATAATATTCTGATATCAAGGAACGGTCCGCGCACTTTAGAGCTTGCAAAGGAGCATAAGCCTGACTTGATATTACTCGATATTCTCATGCCCGGGATGTCGGGTTTTGAAGTCATTGCAAAGCTGAAGGAGTCCGATGCGACAAATACGATCCCCGTTATATTCATAACCGGTTTGACAAGCGTTGAGGATGAGGAAAAAGGTTTTTTCCTCGGGGCAGTTGACTATATTACAAAACCTTTTAACAAATCCATCGTTAAAGCCAGAGTGAACACCCATATCAAAATCGTAGATCAAATGCGTACGATTGAGCAGATCGGTCTTATAGATCCGCTCACAAAGCTGTCTAACCGCCGGGGTTTTGAAAACCGTCTCAATGCTGAATGGGGCAGAGCGATACGGGAACATACCCATATCAGTTTTATGATCATGGATGTAGATAAATTCAAAGTTTATAACGATACGTACGGACACCAACAGGGAGATGTACTTTTAAAGATGCTTGCGGAGAATTTGACCGGCACTATAAAGCGTCCTGTGGATTTCAGCGCCCGCTGGGGAGGCGAGGAGTTTGTTGTGTTGTTACCGGGCGTGGACGTCACCGGAGCTGTAGAGGTTGCGGAAAGGATCCGCGTTAATATCGAAGCAATGTCTGTGCCTACAGAGGATAACGTTGAAACCAGAGTAACCGTAAGCATCGGTGTCAATTCGATCATACCTGATGCGGAGGTCTCTGTTGACGGTTTCATCAAAAAAGCGGATCAAGCCTTATACGCAGCTAAAGAAGCGGGCAGAAACAGGGTGGAGGCGTAAAATTCATTAATATTTAATGTATTTTACAAAGATAAGGAATGATTTTATTAAATGACTGAAGTGATAGGTTCAAGGAATGACCTTTGTGTAGGCTGTAACAGGTGTGTCCGGGAATGTCCGATGGAAATGGCAAACATCACATTCCAGGATGAAGCCGGCGATATAAAGGTGCGGATAGATTCTGAGAAGTGCATTACTTGCGGCAGGTGCATTTCCGCATGTACTCATGACGCCAGATACTATATAGACGACACAAAGCGCTTTTTTGACGACCTGTCAAAAGGTGTGTCCATTTCACTGATGACCGCGCCGTCAATTCGCACGAATATTCCCGAGTACAAGAGACTTTTTACATACCTTAAGCAGCTTGGCGTAAATGTAATATTTGATGTGTCACGCGGAGCGGATATCTGTGTTTGGGCTCATGTAAGGTATCTTGAAAAAACCGGCTTCTCGCCTATTATCACCCAACCCTGTCCTGTGATCGTAATGTACTGCGAGAGGTATCATCACGATCTTTTAAAATGGCTTTCCCCGGTACACAGCCCAATGGCATGTGCATCAATTTATATGAAGGAGTATCTGGGCATAACTGATCGTATTGCAGCGATCTCTCCGTGCATAGCCAAATCAAATGAGTTTGAGGCTACCGGTCTGGCTCAGTATAATATCACTTACTATAAGCTGCTGGAATATATGTGGGAGCATGATATCGTGCTTCCCTCCGAAGAGACACAGTTCGATCACGATGAAAGCGGTTTGGGTTTTTTATTTCCTATACCGGGAGGATTGAAGGAGAATGTCGAGTATGCGATAGGAAGGAGTCTTTTTATCGCCCAAAGCGAAGGTTACAGTGTTTATGAAAAGCTGTCCAAATTTGCTGAACTGCCCGTAGAATCCCTGCCTGATATATTCGATGTGTTGAACTGTATTGAAGGCTGTAATGTCGGCACCGCTTGTTTACACGACCATGATGTGTTTGAAATCGGTAAAACGATGAACGACAGCAGAAAAAAAAGAAGCGAGAAGCTTCAAAGAACGTCCTATGAAGCAATGTACAAATCATATGACGAGACACTTGATCATAAGCACTTTTTGAGAGAGTATACTCCTGTTTCGATCACACTGCCGCAAATAACCGATGCCGCGATTGAGGAAGCGTTTGAGCTTTTGGGAAGGACTGATTATAGAACACAGAGTATCGATTGCAGCGCGTGCGGAAGCGAGACATGTTATGATATGGCGAGAAAAATCGCGCTTAAAGTCAACATCCCGCTCAACTGCATGGTCAAAGCGATGGAAGACGCAAAAACAGAGCATGTGAATTACATAATCGCGCATGAGCAGCTATTGGAAGCGGTCGATATCGCAAAGGAGGCAAGCCAGGCAAAAACCGCATTTCTGGCAAATATGTCGCATGAGATCAGGACACCCATGAATTCGATCATGGGTATGGCGGAGTTATTGGAGCATGAGCAGCTTAATGACCGTCAGATGCGTTTTGTAAAGGATATAAGCGCATCAGCGCAATCGCTTTTAGGGATTATTAACGACATCCTGGATATGTCGAAAATCGAAGCAGGTAAACTGGAGCTCAATCCCGTTGATTACAGTCTCCGGCAGTTAGCGGACAATGCCGCTTCCATGTTTACTTATATCGCAAGTAATAAAGGTCTGGAGTTCACTGTAGAAACTGCAGATGATTTGCCTGATTGCCTTTACGGTGATGACGTCAGGTTGAGACAGATTCTGACAAATATCTGCGGAAATGCCATAAAGTTTACAGAACGAGGATTTGTAAAGCTCACTATCACAACCAATGACGGCATGCTTCTCTTTAAGGTAGAGGATTCCGGTATGGGTATCCGCAATGAAGACCTGCCAAAATTATTCAAAATCTTTGAACAGGTTGATAAGGCTAAAAACAGAAACTTAATGGGAACAGGTCTTGGGCTGTCTATAAGCAGGTCTTTTGTTAAAATGATGGGCGGCGAGATAACCGTCGAGAGCGAGTACGGACAAGGCACTGTGTTTACGATCGTTATTCCAATAGTAAAAGGCAATGAAGAGAATGTCCGGAAAGAGAAGATGGATTCTGTTGAACAACTCCTGAGCGCGCCTGAAGCGAGAGTGCTGGTTACAGATGACAACGAACTTAATCTAAAAGTGGCAAGCGGACTTCTGAGTCTTATGGACATCAACGCTGAAACAGCGAACTCCGGACTCAAGGCGATCAATCTCATTAAACGCAACGATTATGATATTGTGTTCATGGATCACATGATGCCTGACATGGACGGCATTGAAACATTACATGAGATCAGAAAGCTTGGAGGGAAATACAAAGACCTTATCATCGTTGCGCTGACCGCAAATGCTGTTAAAAGCGCTAGGGAGATGCTGTTGAGTAACGGCTTCAACGACTTTTTAGCAAAGCCGATAGACTCGATAGTACTGGGCGATATTTTAAGGAAGTATTTGCCGCCGGACAGGATACTTTCAAAAACCAGCCGCAGAGGAGTAGTAACACAGGCAGGCATAACTGATGAACTTCGCCGTAATGCTATTATCACATTCGTTAAGGAGAACCGCGGTACTTTTTGGACTATGCTCGATGCTCTTGATTCGGAAGACTTTAAAACCGCGCACAGGATCGCACACACATTAAAAAGCAGCGCGGGATATCTTGGTAAAATCGAGCTGCAGGAAGCAGCGTTGGCGCTTGAACTGTCTTTACAGTCAGAACCGCCTGTCTACACTGCATATCAGCTGGACATATTTAATACAGAACTGGCGCGGGTTCTTATTGAGTTTGATCCGGTTTTTAAAGAATCAGAAGCCGAAAAAACAGCTGCGGTACAAATCGATATTGAGGAACTATCAGCTTTGCTGATGGAAATACGGCCTCTGCTCCATAAAGGCGACTTTACTGTAGTGAGTTATATAAAGCAGCTGCAGGGCATTATCGGAATGGAAGAGCTTTCTGAATTGATCGAGGATTATGATTTTGAAAACGCACTGAAGTTATTGGACGAGATAGCAGCAGGTCGGGAAACAGCCGGATCTGAGTAGCGGAGGAGTAATTCACTGTATGAGTAGTTCCCGCAGTAAAATCATATACGTAGATGATATCGGGTTTGGCTTGATGACAGTCGGAAACAAGCTGAAGAATCGTTATGAGGTTTTATCGGCGCAATCTCCCGATGCGCTGTTTAAAATCCTGGAAAAGGACAAGCCTAATATTATTCTTGTCAATGTTAAAGTTCCGGAGGTTGACGGTTATGATGTTATTAAGAAGCTGCGGGAGAATAATCAAAACGCAAACATTCCGGTCGTTTTCATAACGAGTAAAAGCAATAGTGACGCCAATACTGCGGAAAAGTGTAAATCTCTAGGCGCTGCGGCTCATGTGAGCAAGCCTTTTTCTACGGTACTATTGATCGAAACGATCGAAAGTGTTTTAAAAAGCACTGACGTAGCGGAAAGAAAACCGTGTATCCTTGCGGTTGACGATGTTGTGAGCATACTTAAAGCAATTCATTACGCATTACGGGATAAGTATAAGGTGTATGTCCTGTCCAATCCTGAGGAGTTAAAAGATATACTTCTTAAAGTAAAACCCGATTTGTTCCTATTGGACTACAAGATGCCTGTTCTGAGCGGGTTTGAGCTCGTTCCGATCATAAGGGAGTTTCCCGAGCATAAAGAAACACCTATAATATTCTTATCAAGCGAAGGCAAAGAGGACTACGTTGCGGAAGCACAGGAGCTCGGAGCTTGTGATTATATCAAAAAACCTTTTGAACCAAATGTTCTTCGCGAAGTGATAAAAAAACACGTCAGATAACAGAGGTCGTCTATATGTCCTTTCCTGCGATAAGCATTTATACATGTCTTGTCGCTGTATTGGTATTTTATCGAATAAACACTGTCAAGTTCTTGATTATCCGGACTAAACATGATACGATTATCTGCGGAAGCCATTTAATCTGCCAAAAGGGTGTAATCGAATGAAAAATCTTATAATTGACTTGCGCGTGGTCAGGAACAACCTTCGTGCTATTAAGGATCGTGCCGAAGGCGTCAGCGTCTTTACTGATGTCAGCGCCAATGCCGGAGGGATGGGGTTGCTCACAGTCGCGAAATTTCTTCGGGATGAGGGTATACGCAGTTTTATCATATCGGATACAGGGGATGCAAAGCTGCTTAGGGAGAACGGTTTTGAGAAGGAGCAGATCATGATGCTCCGCAGCACGGCAGATCCAAACGAGATATCCGAGCTTCTTTCATACGGTGTTGTTTGTACTGCCGGTTCATCAGGGGCTGCGGTCGCTATAAACGGTATTGCCGAATCGAGAAAGATGGTTGCCGATATTCAAATCAAAATCGACACGGGACTCGGCCGCTATGGTTTCCAGCCATCGGAGCTGGACAAGGTCGCAGCGATATATGATTATATGTCAAGTCTTAATGTAATTGGAACATTTACAACTTTTTACGCATCCTGGCGCAGTAAAAAGCGCACATTTGCACAGCTGGACAAGTTTAATGCGGCTCTGGACAAGATCATAGAGATGGGATATGAGCCGGGTCTCGCGCACGCCTGTGATTCTGCAGCACTTTTTAAGTATAACATGGATTTAATGGATGCTGTTCGCGTTGACACTGCATTGACCGGAAGGATCCCCGGTAAAGTTGTACAGGGTCTGTCACGCGTCGGGTTCATAGAAGCCGGACTTGAAGAAGTGGGATGGTATCCGAAGGGTCACAGTATTGGTTCGGAGCGCGGATTAGTCACAAAAAAACCTACAAAGATAGCAATATTATCCGTTGGTTATTACCATGGGTTTGGCGTCGACCGTCACATTGTCGAAAGAAGCCTGTTTGATATCGCAAGATGGCGGCGCAGAAAAACATATGTTAAAATCAACGGTCATAAAGCACGTGTGCTCGGCAGCGTTGGTTTGATGCACACTATGGTGGATGTTTCGACCATTGATTGTACTGTCGGTGATATTGCAGTGCTGGATGTTGACCCCGTCAACGTCAAGGGATTACCCATCGTATACCGATGATTTAACTGCAGCATAAAAAGGTGATCTTTCAAGGGAGAATACCGGTGCCTGATATACATATACTGGATCAGCATGTAGCGGATCTTATCGCGGCGGGCGAGGTTGTAGAGCGACCTGCGTCCGTCGTCAAGGAACTGATGGAAAATTCCATAGACGCGGGAGCAAGCATTATTACCGTAGAAATAACAGCGGGCGGTATGACGTTTATCCGCGTTACCGACAACGGTTGCGGTATCTCGCAAAAAGATGCCGGAACCGCGTTTCTGCGTCATGCGACAAGTAAGCTTCACGACCCGAAGGGACTCGAAAGTATCGGAACTCTCGGATTTCGCGGAGAAGCTCTCGCAGCGATAGCCGCTGTATCGCGAATCGAACTGCTTACACGTGAGCATGGCGCAAAAGAAGGCGTATCGTTGATTTTGGAAGCAGGAGATATCGTCGATATCTCCCCCGCAGGCTGTCCCGAGGGAACAACGATTTTAGTGCGCGATTTATTTTTTAATACTCCGGCGCGTCAGAAATTTCTAAAATCCGACCGCAGCGAAGGTTCCGGCGTCTCGTCAGCAGTTCTTCGATGTGCGCTTTCCCGCCCCTGTGTGTCTTTCCGTTTTATAAAGGACGGAAAAACCGAATATCATACGCCGGGCGATTCCCGTCTGGATTCCTGTATATACAGTTTACTCGGAAGAGATTTCTCAAACGGACTCCTGAGCGCGGAGACTTCAGACGAGACTGTCTCTGTCGGAGGTTATATATCTGCGCCGGACTCCGCGCGCGGGAACAGAAGTTACCAGTTCTTTTTTGTAAACGGAAGACCTGTACGGTCTGTAATACTTCAGGCGGCGCTTGAGCAGGCTTTTAAGAATACGCTCCCGACGGGACGATACCCCTCATGTGTCCTGCATATCACAACCAGGCTAAGTGATATTGATGTAAATGTACACCCTGCTAAAGCGGAAGTAAAATTCGCATCGGATAAGCAGGTTTTCGACGGAGTATATTATGCGGCGCTCGGAGCGCTTGAGCGAAGTCAATCGCCAATTATTGCCGATGACGGCAGGGCAGATGATTTTGTGCAGTTGAGGACCGCTTTCGCAGAGCGTGATGCTGTAATACCCGGTTCCGGAAAAGAAAGCTGGAAAACAAGCGGAAGCAGGTCAGGGTACGAAAGCAGTTTTAAATCCATGCAGGTAGCGGAGTTCCAAAAGGCATACGGCACGGTTGGCGCCGTTAACTCAAGGAAAACAAACCCTGTAGCGTATGATCAACCGCAGTCTGCCGGAGTTGCGCTTTTCTCTTCTGAAAGCTACAAAGTGATCGGCGAAGCGCTTGGTGTATACATAATCGTTGAGTACCATGATAGCGTATGGTTTATCGATAAGCATGCAGCACATGAGCGCCTCCACTACGATGCACTTGTAAGCGGCAGTTATACTCCAATGTCTGAAGCGCTTATCACTCCGGTTATTTGCCGGCTCGGACATGAGGATGTCTCTCTTTTACTGGAGAATGCAGAGTTTCTTGACAAGCTGGGATTTTCTGTCGAGAGCTTTGGTGACGATGCTGCAGCCGTGAGGCATATTCCGTCTGATATAGAGATCAGCGACACGGAGTCCATATTGTCGGATATATGCTCTGAACTTAAACACAGCGGAAATGTACAACCTGTGCAACGCGATACTATCTTTAAAATGTTCGCCTGTAAAGCCGCGATAAAATCCGGTAGTTCTTCTGTCTTGCATGAACTGGAATCGCTTACAGCAAGGGTGATGTCAGGCGAAGTGTCATACTGCCCGCATGGTCGTCCCGTCGCATTTGAGTTAACAAAGGCTGTGCTGGATAAGAGCTTTAAGAGAATATGAAAAGCAAGCAAAAAATAATCGTCATTACAGGTCCTACCGCCACGGGTAAATCAGCGCTTGCCGTACAGCTCGCAGGTGCTATCGGCGGAGAAGTCGTTTCCGCTGATTCTATGCAGGTCTACAAGCACATGGATATCGGTACGGCAAAACCTGCCGCTGCAGAAATGCGGGGAGTCCCGCATCATATGATCGATGTAGTCGCACCGTGGGAAGACTACTCTGTTGCACGCTATGTTGGGGATGCGGCGAAATGTATAGATGACATCCTTACACGTAAGAAGATTCCTGTTCTTGCCGGAGGCACCGGACTGTATATAGACTCTTTACTTGCGGGGCGCGAGTTCTCTGCTGTTTATGACACAGATGTGCGTAAGGCTTTGGAAGCAGAGTATGATGAGCTCGGAGGCGCAGCGATGCTGCTTAAGCTGCGCAGTTTTGACCCTGACAGAGCTGCTGTTTTACATGAAAATGATAAAAAAAGGATCGTCCGCGCGATTGAGATATATATAAATTCCGGAAAAACGATATCACAGCATGACCTGGAAACAAAGATGCTTCCTTCCAGATACAACGCAGTCGTTTATGGTCTTATGTTCTCAGAAAGATCAGCATTGTACGAAAAGATAGACTGCCGCGTAGAAATAATGTTAAAAAACGGGCTTAAGCGGGAGGTATCCTCGCTGATTGAAATGGGCGTCCCGCTAAACTCGACAGCAATGCAGGCTATCGGCTATAAAGAGATGGTTTGCGTCGTTCGGGGAGAATGTGATATGAAATCCGCGGCTGAGAGGATCAAAATGGAGTCGCGCCGTTATGCAAAACGTCAGCTGACCTGGCTCAGACGTAATGTTGATGTTAAATGGCTGACTTATAAGGAAGCACCTGATCATGAGGACTTTATAAAGATCATTCAGGGTTCGGATTGAGGAAAAGCACATGAAGCGAAGTGATTTTTTCATAAGATTGACTACGGGGGTACTTTTCCTCGCTGTAGCTTGTTATATAGGGGTGTATCTTTATAATGCACTGGTGAATACGTATGTAACTACCAATGCGGTAAGTTACTCCATAGAGGAAACTCTTCCCGCACAAGGATATATCGTTCGTACTGAAACAGTTATTGCAGATAGTGGTGTTGCCGTCTTACCGACTGTAAGTGAAGGAGAAAAGGTAGCAGCCGGACAGGCATTAGCTGTTGAATACATGAATCTTGGAGCGCTCGAAACGGCAAGCGAGATCCGGGCTCTCAGGCTACAGCTCGCACAGTTTGAGTCACATCAGGGCTTAAGCGACGCCTCCGCTTTTAAGACGATTCGCGAGCTGTCTGCGGCGGTACACAGCAGAGACTTAAGTAAGCTTGATGAATTATTGCTTAATGTTGAATCTTATATATTCACCGGAGGTTCATTGGATCAGATCGATCCTTCCGCTCTGCGCGACAGGCTTGAAGAGCTTGAACACAGGAGTGAAGGTACAAGGATCATCAACGCGCAAGTAAGCGGAACGTTTTCTTATACAGTTGACGGTTTTGAGCATATTGGACCTGATATCATTCGTAACCTCGCTCCGGATGATTTAGATGCGCACTTTAAAACACCATATGGTATCAGCGGTACAGGCAAGCTGGTAACAGAGTTTAAATGGTATTACGCTGCTATTATGGATCATGAGGATGCCGCCCGTCTGTCTGCCGGACGACAAATTGCGGTTCAATTTTATGGCGCTTATCATGCTGAGGTGATCATGCTTGTTGAAAGTATCGGCAAGCGGGATTCCGATTTATGTGTAGTGATTTTTTCAAGCGATCAGGGTATACATGATATAGCTCCGCTGCGAAACTTACGTGCTGATATTGTTTTCGGTACAATTTCCGGGATACGTGTCCCAAAAGAAGCGATCCACCTCGATGATGATGGTACCACTTTTGTTTATCTTCAGACAGGAGTACGCGCAGAGAGAGTCAATGTTGAAATCCTCAGAGAAACAGGCGACAGTTATCTCGTGCGCGACGGCACGGAAACAAATTCTCCGCTGCGTGCGGATTCGCTGATAATCGTTAAGGCAAATAATCTGTATCACGGTAAGGTCGTTGGTTAAGGATATGTAAATGGATATCAATATTATTGAAAATATTAAAAGAGTACGCGGCTGCATCGCAGAAGCTGCGGCTGCATCAGGCCGCAAACCTGATGATATCACACTCGTTGCGGCAGCAAAGATGAAGCCGGTTGATCATATCAGACAGGCGGTTGCAGCGGGGGTCGATGCGGTTGGTGAAAATCGTGTTCAGGAGATGCTGGAAAAACACTCACAAGACGCATATAAAGGCGCTCCTTTGCATTTTATAGGTCATTTGCAATCTAACAAGGTTTCAAAAGTAGTTGGTATCTGTGATTTGATAGAATCTGTTTCTTCGTTATCGCTTGTGGAATCGATCGGAAAAAAAGCAGCCTTTTTGGGGATCGTACAAAAAATCCTTATTGAGGTCAATATCGGCAGAGAGCCGCAAAAATCCGGAGTATTGCCGGAGCAAACAGAGGAGGTTCTTGAATTTGCTTCACGAACCAGTGGCATACAGGTGCTGGGATTGATGACTATTCCACCTTTTAGTGACGAGAATGATAAAAATTGTTACTATTTTGACGCAATGTTTCAGCTTTTTGTTGACATGAGCGCCAAAAAATACGATAATGTCTCTGTGCGAATGCTTTCAATGGGCATGAGCGATTCTTATACTGCCGCTATTCGGGCAGGTTCAAATATGGTCAGGATAGGATCCGCCATCTTTGGAGAACGCTGATCGAAAGGGAGGTCTCCTGATTTGGGACTTTTTAATGAATTGAAGAAATTAACAAAGCCTTATGATGACGAGGAAGACTTCGACGATTTTCAACCAAAAATCATGGATGATTTACCGACTCCGCCAAAGACCCCTGCGCAGTCCAGAAGCTCATACGGCGGTTTTGGCGAACAGCGCAGCAGCGACAATGTCGTTAATATCCATGCTACAACGCAGCTTAAGGTCGCCCTATTTAAGCCTGAAAAATTTGAAGCAGCCGCAGAGATCGCGGATAATCTGCGCGAGCGCCATACTGTTGTATTAAACCTTGAACAAACAAACAAGGATATCGCGCGACGGCTTGTTGACTTTCTCAGCGGTGTAGCTTACGCTCAGGAAGGCAAGATAAAAAAAGTTGCAGTGAATACATATCTCATCACACCGTATAACGTTGAGCTTTTAAACGATGTGATCGACGAGCTTGAAGATAAAGGTTATTATTTCTAGA
>Ga0123356_10000762_pt1 | contig 35643 bp, 31 predicted proteins | sample TergutEmb28metaG_2_FD_92546 | JGI IMG/M metagenome (GOLD analysis project Ga0123356, IMG submission 92546) | Embiratermes neotenicus P3 segment gut microbial communities from Petit-Saut dam, French Guiana - Emb289 P3 | ecosystem: Host-associated > Arthropoda: Insects > Digestive system > Gut ...
GGCGGCTTCGGCGGAGGCGGCGGGGGTGGCGGCGGGGGTGGCGGAGGCGGAGGCGGAGGTATGGGAATAGGTATCGGAATCGGGATTGGCTTCGGAACAGCGCAGCCGTCGCCCGGTTCCTTATCCCCGGACTTTCTCTTTTTACCGAAAAGGCTCATAATCCAGTCAATGATTCTTGTAAATATATTTACCTTCTTCTCAGCCTCGTAGTATTCCCTCCATATCAAATCCAGGCAATTACCGCTGTCCCCTATCGAGTCCGTAATTATCCGGGCTGCTTTTGCGCGCGCTTCGACGTTGGCTTGAAAACTCTGAAGCTTTGTAATTTTGCCAAGCTTGACCGCAACCGACTCCAGCCGCTGCGTGAATCCGTTCATCGCTTTTTCAGCGCTTTTAAAATTATTGACCGCACTGATCAACGGTTCGTATTCAACTTTAAACTTCAAAGCTTTCAACTCCTTTCAGGTTTACTCCTGCGATTGCTCGTACTCAAGTACGGCCATTTGCAGCCAGTCAGGTAAAATTGTTCTTTCAAACATCACCACGCCGGATGAACTTCGGATTTTTGGCGGTGATATGTGTTGCTTCTTTGCCGGGTTTATACCCGGTTCCCGATTATTCGCGTCAAATGCGGTGCGTTCTGCGCGCGTATAAAAATCTGATATTTCATACAGCGCCATCCCGGCATCACGGGTTTTCTTCGAAATTTCCTGTATAGAATCCTTTACTCCGGCAAGCTGCCGCCTTAAGCCGGACATGCCCTCCGGCCATTTTGACAACAGGATATCCAATCCTTCCCTAATTCTCCCCAAGTCACCGGCAAGCACCGAAAAGTCCTCGCCCGCCTCGTTCAGAGGTCCTGTCTTTACACTATATTGAGCCACTTTTCATCATCCATTCATCATAACAGTGATTCGCTTCCGGAAACGTCTTCAGGCCGTACGCCAAACACGTCTTCAGGCTGTATGCCAAACATATCCTGCGCTAACATGCCGATCACGTCTCCGGGCATACTCAGCTCACACGCCGAACACGTCTCCCGGCAGCGAGCTTGCGATATCCTCAAGCTTTTGCTCTGTTGTAATGTATTTCTGTGCTACATCATCGAGGTCGCGGGTGTATTCATCAACAATGTGGAGCATTTCCTCTATGTCCTTGTGAATCTTGTTGAACTGTGCCTGATAAGAGGCGGATGCCTCGCTATCCCAGCTTGAGTTCAGAGATTGGAACCTTGCCTTCATATCCTGCATAATATTGCTGAGTCTTGCCCTGATACTTTTCATATCGCCCGATTTGCTCAGTAAGGTTTGAGCGTTTACACGTAATTCTGCTGACATTGCCATAATCTATCTCTCCTTTAATCATAAATATTTGTTTGTTCTTCATCCTGAAGGGTGAAGCATACCTCGCACGAGGTTGGGGATGTTTGCTCTATGTGCGGCGTACTGTTTTTGCTCTGAGTGTCTCAACTGCCTCGGCTTCGTTTCTGTCATATGAATCTGCGTTGCTGCGCAATGTTTCTACATACTGTCTTACCACAGAGTTGAGAGCGTCAAAACGCGGTTGATCCTGTCCGAGCTGAGCCTTAAACGTGTCACTTGCGTCACCGTCCCACATAGCGTCAAGCTCCTGACCCACCGAGTACAACGATGCTACCTGCTGTGTATACTCACTTGCCATCTGCTCGATTTCATTTGCGGCTGTGCGCATTCCCTGAGTGTTTACCTTGTTGATTGCCATATTTGTTTCCTCCTTTTTTGTTCTCAAACACATTCATGCTGTATTTGAAGGTTTTGTTTAGTTTTATCTTCTGTAATTATAGTATCACGGAAATTTATTTGTTGGTTTTATGTCTGATGAATGACCTGTTTTCGGGTGTGAGTGGTTTGCTATGTATTCCTGACTGTATTGGTGTTAAGCGCTTCCTGAGCCGCCTTCTCTGCATCGGCTATGGCATTCGCGCTTTTTTCAAGACCGTTTGCTATATCCCTGATATGCCTTACTTCATCTTTGACAAGCTCCTGAAGCTGTGCGATTTTGTTTTGAAAATCCTTTGATGACTGCCCTTCCCATGCTGATTTCACCTTATCCATAGCCTCGCTGAGCTTTGTGTTTTTTTCCATCCCGTCTGCGATGGCTCTAAGCTCCTGTACATGTGATATTGCCTTACTGTAATCAAAACTAAGCATATTTCCCCTCCTTAATCACTTAAACCGAAAATGTCGCCCGGGAGAGCTTCGCTTTGTGCCTTGCGCTTTTGTTCCTCGCTCATGAAGCTCGAGGCTATCTCGTTTAAATCGAGCGCGTACTCCTTAAGCACACTCACCAGTATCGGCGTGTTTTCTTCTATCTTCAAAATCGCTTCCTGATAAGCGTTTGCGCTGTCACCTTCCCAAACGGACTTGAGGGAGTTTGCGTCCCGAATGATGCTGTTCAAGCAGTTTTCTATTGTTGAACGCTGTGTTTCTACGGTCTGTGCCGCACTTAGCATAACTGCGGGATCTATCGTTGTTGTACCTTGTTGTGCCATAACTAATCCCTCCTAACCTATTCTTAGCTGATTGACCAGCTCGCGGACCCTGTTGTCTGCGCTGTCGTAAATCCCCGCCGCTTCACTTAGCTGCTCGTTGAGCTTTTGCAGAGCCTGTAAATATGAGTCAAAGATTTCCGCATCCTCATTTAACTGAGTATAGAACTGTGTGCTGGCCGGCCCGGTCCACGTAGCTTTCAAAGAACTTCCGGCACCCTCGGACAAAGTCTGGCGCACCAGCCTGATAGCTGCCTCCACCTGCCTTATGTTTTCGCTGATATTTTTGGAAATTGTACTCAACCTGTTCGGGTCAACCCTTGTCTGAATAAAATCCGGCATACCATATCCTCCCATCTTTTCTGATTACTGCTGCAATAATACAAGTATACGTAATATTTATCCTGTCAGATGCAGGATAGCTCATATTTAAATTTAATGCCAATAACCCTGACGAATGACCTGTTTCTTGGAACGAGTGACAACATGATTGCTTTTTATGCACTATTAACCCGGGCATGAAGTGCGACCCGCCCTACAGCAGCAGCAACGATTGACCGCTCCGCACACCGGCTTTGCGAATATTTCTGTGATCAGGCAGGCAAGACTGCGAAGCCGTCAAATAGAGCGACGAGGACTCATCAAAGCCGATATTTCCGTTTTCAAATGCAGAAATCTGCTCAATGATTTTCTCCTTTGCCGCACCGACGGTCAACGTATCATCAAGCATCAACTCGTACGTTTTTCCATTACCGGGAGTAACAACATCTATAATCATCCTCATAACCTCTCCGCCTCCTTTGACAGTGAATTTACCGGTGTAATTTTCCAGTGATTATTATTGTACTGATACATCTCACAGTGAAGCTCAACCCACGGCGAACGAATACGCCAACCCCCGCTGTTTCTCTCCGCACCCGAAGCCTTCGATAAAGCGCTGATAATCATACGCAAAACAGGTTCAAGCACCAGTTCATCATCTGCGGTACGTGCCAAACCCTTATCCACAAGCCCCGATAAGTCGCAGATTTCGGTGCCGCCCAGCGCTTCATCGATAAAATGCAGTCCCGCATCAGATGTGCCTGACTCAAGAGACATCAGGGTAAAAAGCTCTTCTGCGGATAAAATAAATGAAATATCCATAATCATAACTCCTATTGCCAAAAGTCAGATGCCACCCGGCTCCTTCGCTCCTGTCACAGCCTGCTTGACAGCACTGCGGAACGAGCGCGAGAATGGCACCCTCTCCCCGCTTTTCAAACCGAGCTCCATATCAGCCCCGCGCAACTCCTTCACCATTCGCGTATTCACGATAAAACTTCTGTGGCAGCGTATAAAGTATGGCGGCAAAGAAGCGGACAGCCCTTCCAACGAATCATAGTACCCGATTTCCTGCCCCCTTGTGCGGATCAGCACCTTCTTGACACTTGCCTCAAAAAACAAAATATCCCTGAACGGAATGCGGCGCGTCGCCCCTTCGGTTTTAAAAATAAAAAGGTCACCGGACTCATTTTGGGCAAGCCTGTCAAGCTCATCTGCTATCTCTTCGAGAATCTCCCGAATCTGCGTGTTTTGCAACGGGCGGAACAGGACGCCGCCGGGGCGTATCTTAGGCCGGAATAAAGGAGACAGGTCACGCCCTCTGTCATTAACCAGAAGGATAAATGTCAACTCACCGGACTGCCGTACAGATCTGGCAACCCGCAGGACGGGTTCGTCACACTCATCAAATGAAAGAAACACGGCATCATAGGCACGGAGAGGAGCCTTCGGAGCTTCGGGAATCATAAACGCACCCGCATCACCGGCAAACATATCAAGGCGATCCTTTAAAGCAACGGCACGCCGCGCATTGGGATCCCAAAGCGCTAAATCTATGCTCTCCATTTCAAACTCCATCCCGTTTCCTTCTGCTTAACACATCCGTAATATAGTAACCGGCAGTGGTCAACACTCGTATCCGGTAAAATCTACACCTCCGGTGTAACGATTACCACTGTCTTCTCATCCGCAATAGTATGCCCGCATCCCGCCGTCAGCTTCCGCAGCCTCTCGGACGGCGTAATATCAAATTCAAAAATACGTTGATTATCGACCTGTCCGCCCAAATGCAACCCGTCCTTCCACGACGTAAACCCGACATAAACAGGTCTGCCGCTGTAGGACGAGGAATCCTCACGCGAGATGCATGCAAAAATAGCAACCTTATGATTGTCCCCAAGCTTAACCATATTCTCAAAGAACGAATACATGTTCCTCGTATCGCTGTAAATTGTGGAAAGAAACGCACCGAAATCATGAATAAGAATAACCATTTGCCTCTCGTCAGCCATGGCGGCGTCGCTGAACTTACGCCCCCCTGCCTCCTCAATTTTCTTGTGGCGCCGGCTGAATTCGGGAATCGTCCGTGTCAGCCAGTCATAAAGCCCGTCGGCATCCGTCAAACATTTAATATTATTCTCGCCTGCCCAAACGGACAAATGACCCGCACCAATGTCAATCATCGTCACATCATGCCCTAAAGTGCTGGCTTGTAAAGCAATTAAACGAATAAGATTGGTCTTGCCGGTACGCGTTGCGCCCGATATTGTGTAGCAAAACAGCTTATCCGGCATCAAACAGTGCAGCACCGCCTCCCCGGTATCATACCCGATCGGCAGCAGTCCCTTCTGCATCGCCTGCACGACCTCGGGATACCCGCAGAAGGAGTCAAATGACATATCGGCAGGCACTTGCGGAATCATTGTCGCCGTATTCCCGGACCAGCCTGAAGCGATTTGCCTGAACCTCTCCGAAAGCACTGCATTTAATACTGTTTCATCGTCAGTTTTCATACACAAGGCAGTTTGGAACTCAAGCGAGCGCGGGTCCTTATTATCATCGCTTTCGACCTTAATAAGGCCGCGGCCCGGGCATCCGTCCTCCGCCGTTATCTCACCCCTGTTGCCGAGAACCTCGTCATAATCATACTTTTCCGGAAGCTGCAGACCGACGCCGAAGCGCATGTTTTGCCTGAGCTTGGAACGCAGGTCGGAATAGTTTGTGCATGTCCCGAACAGATATATGCCGTAGCTGGCTGCGCCCAGCGCAAGCTGCAGCATATTTTCATCCTGCTTATCATTTATCTCCATAAATGAAGGAAGGTTGTCGATTGCGAAAATAATTGCCGGCACATCATCATGAAGGCGCGAATAATCTTTAAAAGAGCCTATGCCGCGGGATGAAAAGAGCAGCTTTCTCCTGTTAAGCTCCTTTATAAGCAGAGCTATCAGCTTATCGGTACGGTCCTGGTCATCATCGAAAACAACACCACCCACGTGTGGCAGCGAGCTGAACACAGCCAGCGTCCGCGAACTGTAATCAGCTATGTAAATATGCAGTTGCTCCGGCGTTTTTGACGTTACCAAACCGTAAAGTACCGTTTGCATAAATGTTGTCTTGCCCCCCGAAATAGAAGATGCAACGAGTATGTGGTTGTTTTGTGTGAAATTGACGGCGACAGTCCGTTGCTCCTGACTAACAGGGTCGTCAATCAATCCGACCGGGACAGCAAGCTCTCTGCGGTCGAGCTTTATCTCCGGCAGCTCTTCCAGATAGAGCTTCTTCGGCAAAGGCGGCAGCCAGACATTTGTCACAGCCTCGATTCCGTGATGCCTTGCAATCTGCCCGATATGTGCTGTTATGGCATCCAACTGGTTTATTTTGCCCTCTGCGGATGACCCTTTCTTTTTGCCTGCGCTCAAAACGCCGGGGCGGCCCCAGAGGTTAATCATTTTCACTTCCCCGGCTTTTTCATCCGCATAAGGGACGTCGGGCTCATATTCTGCACCCGACCAGCCCGACTGGAATTCCTCAAATATCTCATCATTTCCGACTTGAAAATAACCGCGCCCCGCCTGAGTTATATATGCAGCCTCGGGATGCTTCAGAACCCCCATACTGTCCGCCTTTTCCGCGACACGAAGGCAGACGCGGAACTTTGTGTTTGACCAGATCTGCTCATCCACAACACCGTCCGGCTTCTGGGTGGCAAGAATCAAATGTACTCCAAGGCTCCGTCCGACACGGGAGGCACTTACAAGCTCACGGACAAAATCAGGCTGCTCTTTTTTCAGTTCTGCAAACTCGTCTGCGATGATCAAAAGATGCGGCATCGGGTCTCCCGCTTTCCCTGCCCGGAACAGCTCGATATAATCGTCTATGTGCTTGATTTTATATTCGTTGAAAACCGCCTGACGGCGCTTTATTTCACTTCTTATGGAAGCAAGGGCGCGATTCGTCTGGTTGCCTCCGAGGTTGGTAATGATACCGGCTACATGTGTCAACCCCTTGAAGCTCTCAGCCATACCGCCGCCTTTGTAGTCGATAAGAATAAAAGAAACCTCATACGGATGATAGCTGACCGCCAGTGACAGTATATATGTTTGCAGCATCTCGCTTTTCCCCGAGCCTGTCGTACCCGCCACAAGCCCGTGCGGACCGTGGTATTTTTCGTGGATATCAAGATAAATAGGCGCGCCTCCGCCCCGTGCGCCTATGAGTGCCTTCATACTCTCATAGGTACGGTTTTCGAGCCAGTTCCTGTATATATCAATACCCTTTACATCACCTGTTTTATACATTTCCAGAAAAGACAGCATTTGCGGGATGACGCCCGACCCCTCGGCTTCCCTGACCTTGACATCAGACAAAAGCCGCGCCACCTCATTCAATCTTTCCGGCGGCACAATATCAAAATCAACATTGGAAAAGCTGTCAAAAGTGTTGTCAAGGCTGTAAAACCCGCTGTACTCCCTGTCCCGCTGAACAATTACCGTACAGTTATTCGGCAGCCTGTCAAGGCTGTCATAAAACAACAGCGTAGAAAACCCCAGATTTTGCGAGGAGTCCGAAATCGACTTTATAACCGCCTCATGCTCTACAAGGCCGGGGTCGCCTATAAAAACAACATAATGCGGCAGATTGTTCGAGTTTTGCCTATCCTCGTCGGAGCGTGTACGGATAATACCGGAAAGGTGAAAAAGCACCTCGCCGACGCTGTTTGTATCATTTGCAATTAATCGCATCGAGTTGTCCTCCGACCAGACATGCGGCAGCCACTTGGCAAAATCCCAATCCTCGTTTTGCGGAACTATAAAGACTGTTTTTACATCCGTGTAAGAATGAAGCACCGCAAGCTCTGTGGCAAAAACACGCGCCACACCCATTACAGCCTGCCGTTCCTTGCCTATCACACCGATTAATTTATTTTCAAGCAGCGAAAGAAGTATCGGCACATTCGGAAGGACCTCATACCTTTTTTGTATATCAAACGGCCGTTCCGCAAGCTTGTCGTCAATAAGTGAAAATCGCTCCTTTGGAACAATAATCGGATTTAACGACGGAATCGAGCCCATACCGAGCCTTATGGTCAGGAAATCAGGGTGATTGACGTTACGCTCCCACAAATGCCTGTCTTTTGCGATTATCCAGTCCATGCACTCATTGGTATGTGGATAGCCGGTTATCAGCGACATGCGGTTTGCATTGTGCTTCTCCGTGATAATATTCTCCATCCTGTCCAGATATTCACTGTAACGCTTCTGCCGGTTTTCCTCATCTGCCTTTTCCAGCTTTTTTTGATGCCTCACGCTCATCAATGCCCAGAAGACACCGACTAATGCGGCAGTTACCGATGTAAAAATACCCATGAACATAAACGGGCTTGTTGTTCCGCCCGAACCTCTTGCAGCCATCGTTGTGAACAAGATGCCGATGCCCATCGGCAAAACCATTGAAAGCGACGGTCCTATCGTCATCCATAAGGGCTGCCTGCGGCGGTTTCCGGGTCCCGGAGGAGCATCCAACTCTACAGGCTCCGTATCCATCTTAGGCATGCGACGGGGGCTTCGCGAATAATACTCATCCTCCGCAGGGGTTTCGCTCTCATACCGTAACTGCCCCGTCAATTCAACCGGTCTGAGCCCGGTCACCAGACTGCCGTTTCGGGAACGGCTGACCGCTATGACTGTACCAAGCCAGATAAGCTTTAATCCGAAAACATATATGGTATCCCCGTATTTCAGCTTTTGCCGGCCGTTTACCCTCCTGCAGTTGACAAAAGAGCCGTTCATGCTGGTATCAATCAATTCGGCGCCTGCGGCTGTTGCTTCAATGGTCAGGTGATGCTGACCCGGAGTCTTGCCCGACACCAGATTTTTCATACTGTAGCATATCGTACTGTGTTCTCCCGCACCTACGGTAATACTGGAGTTCGGTTCAACATGGAACTTCATAAATTTCGTCTGCTTAACATCCAGTTCATCTACGAAGATAACTATCTCATCACCGGAAGCAATCATAGTTGCATTAACGCGCAAGCCGTCAGTCAGGATTTTTGGTTCCAGGAAACGCATATGGTTATTGGGGCGGATTGTCCAAACGCTGTCAAAGACGTCCAAAGTCAGCGAAGCCTCCGTGTCCCTTCCGGTCAGCTCACGGTTTAAATCGATTGAAATTGCGCGGTTTTGTACACTTGGAAGAAAAATTTCCTGTACCCCTTGCAACAAGTGGACGGTAAGTACAAAGCTCATGATTATGAAAACTTCCTTTCTATTTGTATCGGACACATAGCAACCGCTTAGGGCAAATGTGTGATTGCTCACATACACTTCCGCGCGGAGCAAAACAACCGTCTAAGGCATTAAAGTTTCAAGAAGATCCCCGTCCGGGTTATAAATGTGCGTTACAATAACCTCGCCATACTCATTTATTTCATTTACCGTATAATGCATCAGCGCGCCGTTATCGACCCAATAATCAACCCGTATAAACTCAAAATAATCTGCAGCTCGGAAAAACTCGCTCCATCCGGTTATTGTGCCGTTTACATCAAAATATGTAACTCTTATTATTTCCCCGTCGGAATCATGTTCAAGCTCTTCCCCTCCGCCATAATTGTAGTACGGAGGTGCCGGGTAACTGACCGACGGAGCAGGCAGATATGTCGGCGGAGACTGGAACTCGGGTGTTCGCTCAGGCGCTTCAAGCGCGTTGTGAACAGTCGTCTTGATTATATTCCCGTAGCCATCGTACTCCATATCCGACCAGAACTCAATATGCCCTTCTGCATTATAACGTATTGACTTTATGCGGTTGCCGTTTGCATCGTAAATATACTCGAACCAGAACTCGATTGACCCGTCGGGGTTCAAATAAATTTCTTGAAAAATATTGCCGTTGTCATCGTAAACATAATAAATCCGGGAGTCATCTGTGCCCGATTTAACCCCATTTCCGGACTCAGGCGGGGAGTGAGGTTCGGATATGCTTGATTGATGAAGAATTATAAACAATACCACAGCGGCTGCAAGGCACGCCGATATGGCTAATAGAATTTTCGCCGACCGGCTGCCTTCGCGTGGAAAAGCCTCACCGGATTCGCCGCTTAAATCTCCCCCGCTCTTTTCCGCCATCCTGCGAAAAGGCACAGTTCCCGACGCGCTGACCTGTTCGGTCAAATGCTGATTGTCGGCCGTACAGTACGGGCATTCATTTAAAAATTTGTAATAATGGTGTTTACCGTTTAATGAGCACTGCTTAAGCTCACTTGCCAGCAACCGGTTGAGAACTATATACCAGTCCGCCGCGCTCGGCCGCTGTACAGGCTTAGAACTGTCATACATAAACGCCTTATTGAACAGCTCAAGAATGTCCGGCGGAAGGGTTCCGGCGGACGGGCAAAACACAGCGGACGGCTTATACCCTGTCTTAAAAACATAAGAGCCGCGCTCAACTGCTTCATTTCCAACAAAAGGCGAAGCTGTCGAACCGGCAGCATCATACTTGATACCCCTGAACGGGTCAACACCATTCATCAGCAGCTTGAATATATGTATGGCAAGGCAGAAATAATCACTCTCTTTTGTAAAAGTGGGCAGCGCCACCTTGTCCAAATCGTAAGGTCTCCCTCCGGCACGCTCATTCTTGCAATGCTTAATGATTTCCGGTGCAAGATACCCCGACATTATTACATTCGTCCTGTAAACCACTCCGCTGTTGTCAGTTATGTGGAACGAATCGTTGTCCGTGAAAAATATCCGTCCGGTTAAATAATTCACGCCAATATTATGGTGGTTGAAATCCCCGAAAACATATCCCTTCCTATGAAGCTCGTCAATAGCCGAGCAAAGGTTTATAGCTATCTTTATCCTTGACTCCACTGACGGGAACCGCTCATACTCGTCCGCCTCAAGCTTGGGATGCCTGTAGCTGTAGGTGCGCTGGATATGCTCGTGAAAGTCCAGCCTCGGCATTATAAACCCCGTAAGCCTGCCGCGCTCGTAAACAAGCTCCTTCGGCCAGGCGACTACACCCTTGGAAACAAGCACCTCGGGCGGATTGTCACACATATACTTCAGCTTGTTATGAAGCTCTTCCGTGACGACAGGCAAGCCCGCCGAATCAACAGCCTTAAACACCTTAACGAGCAGGTCCGGATGCCCTTCAACCTCATATATATACCCTTCTCCGCCGTCATTTATCAACCGGCTCCGTTTATACAATAGAACACCTCATGAATTGTAATAGTTTCTCTCAATATACTAATGTCATTAGTAAGCAATTTTCTCCGTATTTTTCGCTAGTATTTTTCACCCTGAAGGGTGAAAGGGTACGGGTCTTGTCGCCCTACTTACGCGAAAAATCCGTAGCAAACAGCTCACAAATGACTAATACCGTCATCGTACTTGTAGGCATAAAGCAGCTTGTTATGCTCCTCAAGCAAGCCGCTCCACAGCTCCTCGCTCGGAAACTCATAGTAGCTCTTCGGGCGAAGCTTTATTTTCGTATTTCCGCACACGGCTGCGATAAGCGAGATATCGTCATAATTCACCTCTTGGGGAAGAACACGCGCGAGAACGTCATTGACCCAACTGCCCGGGTCAAGCTGTTTATTCAAATTATCGTATATATAAAACATGTAAGCATTATCCGTTTTAAATATCTGGTTTTCAAGCAAAGGCGGAACCGCTTTGTTCAAAAGCCCGTCGGTCATAAGAAAAACCGCCTTTGTGCGATATTTATATTTCCCGAAGACCCAATGCCGCTCCGATGCCAGAGGATAAACCGGGCGTTCCTTTCCATACCCTTCGCCAAGCTGCGGCTCGGTTACCTCTTCAAATAAACCGTCGCCGCGCAGAGCTATTATCCCGCTGTCCCCGGCGTGGCCGAAAAATACGAACCCCTGCTTAAATACAGCCAGCGTAAGCGTTGTGTCATAATCGTCAGGGTTGTCGCCGCTTGCTTGATTAATCGCAAAGTTTACATGCTCAAATGAGTTTTTTATGACGGACAGCACATCATTTTCACGCATCCCTTTTTTGATTCTTTCACTGCAGTACTCAACCGCACCCTTTGCCGCAAGGCTGCTTGCGATATCTGAATGCTTCGAAGAACCCAGCCCGTCCGCCACAGCCGCGACAACAAAACCGGATCCTTCAAAGTAGAAATATGCATCCTGGCATACTGTTCCGCTTGATTCGTGTGACTTGCCGGTAAGAGAAGCGCCGCATATACGAAAATTACCCATATTAAACCCTGAACTGAAGCGGCGGCAAAGCAACACTGTCACCGGCTTCCTTGCTTGAAACAGCCTTTAAGCTTCTTCCGACCCATGAGAAAAATTCGGTAAAATTCGTCGCTTTTGCATGAATTATATGAGAAGGATTATTTGTAAGCTTCTCCAGCTGTGACCTGTTATACCCGTCAACCCCGAGGGCGAAGAACTGCAGCTTCCCGCGATTCTCCCGCTGCTTCATTATATCCCCGATTTTACTCAGCGCAGCCGGACTGTCATGAAACTCCCCGTCCGTTATCAGTACAATCCAGGGCTTGTACGAGCCTCCGGCTCTATCATAGGCTCCGCATCGTTTCTGCGAATACTCGACGGCTCGCTCAAGTGCGTCAACAACGTAGGTGTTGACATCTGTTGCCTCCAGCTTAACAGCATCACAATCTGCAATTGCCCTGAAGCCCTGATAAATATTCTGGCGGCCGTGGGTACCGAAAACCAAAATCATAAGGTCTACAATATTCCTGAGTCTTGGGTCCTCCTTCATTTGCCCGATCATTGCATTGACTGCAGCGTTTAAGGAGTTGATTGAAGCTCCGTCCATCGAACCCGAAACATCAAGCACCAGCGACAATGCCACATGAGCCTCGCTTGCCTCCCTGACAGGATACTCCTCACTTATGAAACTCATAAACTATAACACCTTTCAAACAATTTTATTCTCAAATATCCAGATACGAATCGGCGTACAGGGTATTGTTCCTGATAATGTCACAGGAGCGCAACGTCTCCATAAGCCTTTTGTCACCCGGATTTACAATCGCCGATGTCAGTCCGCAGTACATTGCCATCGCAAGCATCGCGCTGTCCATTACAGGACGGACATCGCCGGGCATCATATTTGAGATGTTTGAAAGACCGCCGCTTGAGTTTAAGCCCATATCACTGAGCATCCTGATAAAATCAAGCACCTCCATCTGCTTATCCTGCATGCCCTTTACAACAAGGAAAAGCGGATCAAACCAGATATCCTCAGGCTCCATCCCATGCTCCATCCCGCGTTCAAGAAGCTGCTGGCAATAACCCATACGCTCATCATTATCGGCAGGTATGCCTGATGCAGAGCATAACGCTATGCAAATCGCCCCGTTTGCGGCTGCAAGGTCGATGTTCCCAATTCTGTCGCCCGCATCCGCCGAGTTGACAATAGGTTTGCCTCTGGAATTATTGTGAACATTAATACCTGCCTCTATGGCTTTAGCGTTTACGGTATCAAGGCAAAGCGGGATATTGTCGCACTCACCCTGTATGAGCTTGACCGCCCACTGCATCAGCTCCTCCCCGTCTCTTTCCGCCGGACCTATGTTTACGTCAAGATACACTGCCCCCTGAGCGATTTGATCCCTTGCGCGCTTAAGAATAGGCTCAGGGTCTCTGTTTGCCATCGCCTCCCTGATTGTCGGCGAAATACAATGTATCCGTTCACCGATAACGATAAATTTACCCATATAACTTCCTTTCCTTTGTTTCTTAGTCCTTAAACTCCCTGAAAAACTTCACCAGTTCAATTGCTTCCGCCGGAGCAACAACTATTTTCCAGCCCGGCAGGCTGTCTTCGATTTCACCCTTTAGGACGGCAACCTTGCCCGGGATAACAAGAGTACGGCTTTTTATTTTGCTCTCTATCTCAAACTCCTTAAAAAATTTGGCTATAGATGATGCCGAAAGCTTTCCGGCCGCCCACGCAGTCAGGACGGAATATCCGCCCGCATCGGAAATGAGAAGATTCATCGGCACACCGGAGCGCTCCAGCTCGCCGGTTACAACAAAATATGTCAGTGCGAAATCTACAGTTGTTACGCATATGGAATTTTCGTCCGCGCCATTTAGCGGATAAATTCCCGGCTCGACCTTCATAGGCTTTTGCGGGTCCGTAAAAATGTTTTGCCGCAAACCGTAAAGCGGCAATGCCTGCGGGTATGACATATCTTCCATAACAATTATCGAACCGTATTTCAGAGTAAATACCGATGCAAGAGCAGTCTGCATATACTTATCTCCGGAGGCGAGCTTACCGACATCAACAAGTGTCGGATATCCGAAGGTGCGGTCATTACTCTTCAAAGCAGAACGCCGTATCTGCACTGCTCCGGCAAATGCGTCTTTGATTGATACGCACCCGACATCAAGCACAAGGTCCTTGCTGCCAAGCTTCTCCAGAGCCGCAACCGTGTCGTATAATTCATCCAAATCAGCACCCGAAACACCGAGAGCAATCCCAAACTCCGAGGCAAGCTTATGCATATCACCGTAGTTTGACGCATTCGCCCCGTTGAGCAGCGGTTTCTTTGCGGCACATACCTCAAGTGCCGCCCGCGCAGCGACGGCATCGGAACATTCCAGTATCAGTACACGTTCCGCATCCAAGGCCTTTTTAACAATCGATGTATATGCGTCCCTATCGCCATCATATCTCAAATTAAGCAGTTCCACATACATTCGCTCGCCGAGCCTGTCATAATCTATTTTACTAATACTCTCCAGCTTATCATCAAAGCAATCCGCACAAACCGACACGGCATAAAGGCTTTTAGAAACAAATGTTTTATCATGGCGAAACAGCACAGTTTCACCGCCAAGCGAGAGAGTGCTATCCGCGCCTAGATTAACCTTTTTCATCGGAGGTGCCGTAGCATCACCCAGAATCGCGAGAGCCTCCCCGCTAAGGTGCGGGCATTTCCCAAGGTCAATAGCCCCTTGTGCAACCTTCATTGAAAAAGCCATGCAGGTAGCATTCCCGCAATCCTTGCAGTTCGTCTTCGGAGTCAGTTTGAAAATATCCAGTCCTTTTAAAGCCATTGTCCTCACCTCCTAAACAAGCGCGTCTATTAACGCAGAAACAGTTTTAACGGAATCCGGATGGCAGAGTATAACTGCGTTCGAGCCTGCCGCAAGGCACGCCGCCGCAGTTGAAATCTCCATGTTTACACCGCGTTCCTCCACACAACCCCATTCCGGATAATCATCAATACTCGCTATTGATTCCTTGACCGCCCATGTCTCCGAATAAACCGGAGTTATTATGGGCATTTTGAGCATGGCATCATCCTGAGCAAGTGCGGCAAGCTTAACTCTTTCGATAGTGGATGCGATGTATTCAAAGCCGTATCCCCCGGCGGCGGAGCCGAGATTCATAACCGTATTCCCGGGCTTCACACCCAGCAGGTTTATAAGAACATTAAGCTGTTTTGCAAGGTTGATATCAACAGCAGACTCCGCCGCGACATTTTGCCCGTAGGCGAGTGCGGCAGCAGCAGCGATTGCTTTATAATTTTCTTCATGTGCAGATAAGATGAGTATGTTCTTCCCTTGAGCGACTTGTGCAACCTTTTCAAGCAGCTTTATATCCTTTTCAATATGCTTGCTTCCCTCTACTGCAACCGGTATATCGACTGCGTCGATTATATCCTTCACAAGCGCGGCGCATTCATCAACCGGTCTGTCGCCGTTGTTCGGATGCGCACTGTCCAGACTTATAACGAGAAAATCCGCGCCGGGCATAGCTGCGGCGCGTACAGCCATATCAACGACAGAATCCGCACCTTCGTAGAAAGCCGCGATTCCGGGCGCCTCATTTTTATACCCCAGATCGGAAATTGCCACACCGATTTTCGGTCTATGCTCGATGGGCGCATCAAATGTATAAAGCGGCAGAACATTCTCCCCGCCAAGCACGGTTTGATTGTCACCCGCCCCGATAATTACGCTGTTGATGCTCGCAGAAAAAACCTGCGGCTCCCTTTTAAATGCCATAAACTCAACCTCCTCGCACAGCTTTGCAAATCATTATAAACTATTTATCACCAATCATCAATAAATTGCACAAATCCCTTGCATTTTTTATGCTTGTGTAGTAGAGTTTCGTTGAGTATATATAAACTTTCAGGGAGGACAGCAGGTGCCGAAAATTATCGCTGTAGCCGGAAAAGGCGGAACAGGCAAAACGACACTATGCGGCATGCTTGTCAAGCATCTCGCCGGCAGAAAAAGCGGCCATATCCTGGCTGTTGATGCAGACCCAAATTCCAATCTGAACGAAGTGCTTGGAATCGACGCACCGGTCACATTAGGCGAAATCAGGGAGATCGTACTAAAAAACAGCTCCGGCGAAAGCCTGCCCGGAGGAATGACAAAGCAGGAATATATGGATTTTATGTTCGGCGATGCACTCTCCGAGGAACAGGACTTCGATTTGCTTGTTATGGGCAGGACTCAGGGTGAAGGCTGTTATTGCTTCATCAACGGGGTATTGAGGTCACAAATCGATAAATACTCTGCAACATACTCCCACATCGTTATAGACAACGAAGCCGGTCTTGAACACATCAGCCGCGGCACATTGCCAAAGGTTGACACGCTGCTTTTGGTCAGCGACTGCTCACGCAGGGGTATTCAGGCGGCAGGCCGCGCAGCAGTGCTGGTTGAAGACCTCAAGCTGAAACCCGACATACTAAAATTAATAATAAACCGCGCTCCCGGCGGAGAGCTTGCGGCAGGCGTTCTTGATGAGATTAAAAAACAAAATCTCGACCTGCTTGGAATCATCCCGCAGGACAACGCAATATATCTCTACGATTCCGAAGGCAAACCAATCGTGGATGTCCCGGACGACAGCCCGGTAAAAACAGCAATAAAATCAATAATATCGGAACTGAATTTGTGAATATAAAGAGATTAACATAATGAATGGAGGAAGAGAATATGGGCGCATTAACCGATCTCATTTATGCCGGTTCTAACGCGGTCGCAGGGCTTACCGAAAACGCGGTAAACGATGCGATTGCAAAGTACGGTGAGGACCAAAAGCTGAACTTTCCCGACACTGCATACTTTTTCCCGACAATTTACGCCGCAACAGGAGTAAAAGTTCAAAAACTCGGAGACCTGCCTGCTTGTGTGGGCGTATTAAAAAGTCTCATCACAAACAAAGAGGATCTGGGTGACGCGCTCAACGCCGGACTCGCAACAGCAGTCGGTGCCGAGATACTCGAAGGTCTGGGCTACATCGAAGAAAACCCGTATGCAGACGGTCCGGGAATCGGCTTCATACCGGATTCCATTATCCGTTCGCTCGGGGTTCCCCTTGTTACGGGCGACATCCCCGGAGTAGCTGTTGTACTCGGAAAAGCAGAAGACCCGCAGCAACTGGCGAAGGTCGTCAAAGATTACCAGATAAAAGGCCTGCTGACATTCCTCGTCGGTGACGTTATTGACCAGGCTGTCGAAACCGGTGTTAAAATGGGGCTTGATTACCGCGTAATCCCGCTTGGACGCGGTGTAACATCGGTAATACACGTTGTCACCGTTGCGATTCGCGCAGCGCTTATCTTCGGCGGACTTCAGCCGGGCAACCTCCCCGGACTGCTCGCCTACACAAAAGAGCGCGTTCCGGCATTTGTGAATGCATTCGGCGCGCCGAGCGAAATCGTAGTATCGGTAGGCGCGGGTGCTATTGCACTCGGCTTCCCTGTCATAGTTGATGTTGACCTGGGCGATTTGCAGGTTCCCGGTGCGCTTGAATCTGTCACGGACCACGCAAACACGGTAGCCCGTTCGCTTGAGCTTCGCAACGTTAAAGTCAAGGCGAAGGATATAAATATATGCGTAGGATTCGCATCGGCGTTTGAAGGTGAGATTATAAGAAAAGCCGATATGCACGCCGAATTCTACTCAGGTTCAAATCCGACATGCGAGCTTGTAGTCTCGTGTGAGCTTGACGGGTTTGAAGGCGAAGCAATAACGATTATCGGACCGGATATCGACGGAGCCGCACCGGTGGAGCTGCCGCTCGGAATATTCGTGGAAGTGGCGGGAGCAAAAATGCACACGGACTTTGAACCTGTCATTGAACGCAAAATCCACCATTGGTTCAACTATATCGAGGGTGTCATGCATACAGGGCAGCGCAACCTTTTCCGCGTAAGGGTCAGCAATGATGCATTTGCAAAGGGCTTCAGACTGCGCGACCTTGCGGAGGTTATCCACCATGAGGTTATGGACGAGTTCGGCACAGTCGTTGATAAATGCAAGGTGACACTTTTCACCGAAAAGGATAAAGTGCAAAAACTGCTTGAGGAGCAGGCAATGCCACGCTACAGAGCGCGTGACGACAGGCTTGCCTCAATGACCGACGAGAGCGTTAATACCTTCTATACCTGTGTACTCTGCCAATCGTTTGCACCGGCTCACTGCTGCGTAGTAACACCGGAACGCCTCGGTTTGTGCGGAGCTGTATCATGGCTCGATGCAAGGGCGACAAAAGAGCTGACACCTCACGGCCCGTGCCAGCCTATTTCAAAAAGAGGCTGTACCGATGAACGTACAGGCGCATATACCGAGGTCAACAGAATCGTTAATGAAGCGACACACGGCGCGATTGAGCGTGTCACGCTCTATTCGCTTGTCGAAGACCCGATGACAAGCTGCGGTTGCTTTGAGTGCATCTGCGGCATCCTGCCCGAAGCAAAAGGCGTTGTAATCGTTAACCGTGAGTATGCCGGCATGACCCCGTCGGGAATGACATTCGGCGAGCTTGCATCACTTACAGGCGGCGGAGTACAGACTCCCGGCTTCATGGGGCACGGCAGACATTTCATAGCCTCTAAGAAATTCGTTTCAGCCGAAGGTGGCATAGAGCGTATCGTCTGGATGCCCAAGGAGCTCAAAGACGATATAGCCGAACGCCTTAACAAAACCGCAAAGGAAGTATGCGGCATAGACAATTTCACCGATATGATCTGCGATGAGACTATTGCTGTGGAAGCGGACGCTGTTGTGGAGTTCTTAAGCTCCAAAAACCACCCCGCCCTCAAGCTCAGCGACATAGAGTTTTAATGTACAATATCACATTCAGAATTGAAGGCGGCGAAGATGTTACCATCTTCGCCGTCGGCGGAGAGAGCGTGCTTGAGCTTGCCCGAAAGGCCGGCGTCTCTGTAGATGCGCCGTGCTCTGGCAACGGCACATGCGGCAAATGCCGCGTCAGATTGCTTGAAGCAAGGCAGGGGAAAAGCCCGTATGCCTTGCCCGAAGGCACGCACTCCAGGCACTTAAGCGAAGCTGAAACAGCCAACGGGTGGCGGCTGGCATGCCAAACAAAAATAACCGGCGATACTGTAATAACCGTCCCGTGTGTTGCAGCAAACTATATCAGCAATATAACTACCGGGGTTTTTATTGACAGGGATAAATCCTCTGTCCATTTCGGTCTCGCAATAGATATTGGTACAACAACGGTTTCCGCTCTGCTTGTAGATATGGCAACCGGAGATATTCTCGCTAAAGCAACCACCGGCAACGCACAAATCCGCTACGGAGCGGATGTTATCAACCGCATAATTGAGCAACAAAAGCCCGGCGGAATTAAAAAGCTGCAGGACGCAATTGTACAGGACACACTCCTGCCGCTCATTGATGATCTGTGCGCAGCAACCGGTGTTAAGCATGATGAAATCGTTCGGTTGACCGTAGCGGCCAACACGACAATGAACCATCTTTTCCTTGGGGTTGACGCAAACTCCATTCGTATCGAACCGTATGAACCGGCATTTCTGGAGTTTGAAGCTTATGACCCTGCCGGTATTGGCATCAACGTATCTCCCGACGCAAAGCTGCTGCTTGCCCCAAACATCGGAAGCTACGTCGGCGGCGATATAACGGCGGGCATTTCTGTAGCCGCTCCCCCCTCAGGACAGCCGATGTGGAATTTCCCGGAAATGTCCCGAATCGTACCCGGTGCTGACGGTGAAGTCGCATTTGAAAGCATTGAAGCACCGCCAAGGATGACCTTGTTTATAGACCTCGGAACAAACGGCGAGATTGTATTTGGCAACAACGAGTTTATAATGGCATGCGCCTGCTCGGCGGGACCCGCTTTCGAGGGTGGCGATATAAGCTGCGGCATGAGGGCGACTACCGGCGCAATTGAAGCATGTACAATTGACGGGGAAACCATGGAACCCGGATTTTCTGTAATTGGGGGTGGAAAACCTGCCGGGCTTTGCGGCTCCGGGCTTATCGACGCTGTTGCGGAGCTGTACCGTACCGGAATTATAAACGGAAAAGGCAAGCTCTCGCGTGAAGGGGAGCGAATCCGCCGTGACGGGTACGGAACCGGAAGCTATGTTCTCGCACACGCCTCAGATTCGGCAACCGGTAAGGATATCATAATAACCGAGGTTGATATTGATAATTTCATTCGAGCCAAGGGTGCAATATTCTCAGGTATAATGTCGCTTCTTGATCCGCTCGGCTTAACTCCCTCTGATATCGACGACGTTCTTATTGCGGGCGGTATCGGAAGCGGAATTAACATAAAAAACGCAATATGCATCGGGATGCTGCCGGACTTGCCCGAAGAGAAGTACAGTTTTATCGGCAATTCATCACTCAACGGCGCTTATATGATGCTTATTGTGCCGGAAGGTGATGAGGTCATAAACGGTATTGCGGGGAATATGACATACATCGAGCTTAGCACCCAGCCCGGATATATGGATGAGTTTATAGCGGCATGCTTTATCCCGCATACAGACGAGACGCTATTCCCGTCAGTAAAACAATGAACTGAAAAGGACAGTAAATGAAAAAACAAAATCAGGAAGCCTCACTTGACTATTATATCCCCAGATTTCGGGAGCTTAACCCGTCGGAAGCCGCAGAGCGTACCAATCTTGCGTTTGACCATGAAAGCTCGCGCTTTATATTAAACGCTCTCGGTCACGTGCTATATGCCGAATGGCCGGAGTTTAAGCTTATACCCGCAGATTCTGAAAGCTGTCCGGAACCGCTTTACAGCTTTCCGGCACAGGTACTTACCATGCGCATTTTGCTCACGGGTGTCTATGCACCGTCCGGCGGCAGTTTCAAAGCTTACCGCGAACTGCCCTGGGGAGAGCTTTATGATAAAAATTTCAGCGGACGCTGCATTAAACGATTTGCGTACGGCTTCGGTTTTAAGCTCGATAAATTTGTAAAAGCCGCCGAAAAACTCGGCGGCGAAAAGCTGACCCTCGGAGATGCAGCATTCGATTTTCCATTTTTTGGCGGTATTACAAGCAGGTTTATATTATGGGTGCCCGATGACGAGTTCCCGCCATCGGCTCAAATACTATTCACTGACAACTCCGTTGTAATGTACAACGCGGAGGACCTCGCGGTAGTCGGCGACGTTATCATAACCTCGCTTCGCTATGTTGAAAAGCTGATATAGTACCCGCGCACAAAATGCGGGCAATATTCTTTTTCTTTAATCAACCCCAATTAAACTCCGCCGTTATCTCGTGTAATGTGCTTACCGGGAATCTGTTTGGTGTGCCGTCTGTCAAATCGTCCGTCAGCCATGTGTCTATCATAACATCCTTACGTATCCTGAAAAGACCGGGGTTTAAGAGATGCAGATATTCCTGCAGGTCTATTGTCATTTCAAAAAACCCGCCGGGTTCAATAAGAATTCCAACATCATTAATCATTAAAACACTTGGAATAAACCGCCATTCATTTGCATCCTTATACTCCAGCTTATGACCGTAACCGGTGATAAGGGGCAAGCTGCTGTTGTTGCGGATGGTTATAGTCACAGTGCTATCGGTTGCTACGGATGCTGCCATGGATACAAGACCGTCTAACTCCGGGTTTGTTTGTAAAGGCAGACTGAAGCTGCTTCCTGTGCGGTCGCGCAAGGATATCATCGGGGAGTCTGTGACCTCGGCGCGGAAACGGGCCGTTTCTTCATCGTCGTAGCGTATCATTTGGACGCCTATACTGTTTCCAATTGTATCAAGCCACCAGCTTGAAGCAAATTCCGCTACCTTATCCGCTCTTTCATTCAACCAGTCCATAAGCTCGTACAGTTCACGATGAGAAAAAACGGCTTCCCGAATCTGTACCCATTCATCCAGCTTTAAGAGGAACTCCCGGGCGTCGGGTGATTCGGATTCCACCATCATTATTATCAAACGTCCGTTATCATCCAGATAAACACCGCCGATATAATCCGGATACAGGGGCTGACCCCAGGAATCTGCGGGGAATGCAGCATTTATATCGTTAAGAATGGCAATGGAGCGGCTTTCGTTTGCCATTCTTTCGGGATCATTAAAAATATCCTGTTCCGCAGGCGCAAAGCCCGGTTCGAGGTGAGCAGCATTACTATTCTCCACCGGAATGTTGTTATCACCGTTTTCAGAAGTGCCGCAAGCAGTCAGTAAAATTGCTGTTGCGGCTATAAATGAAAGTGCTGTTATTTTGGTTTTTGTCATTATTTTCACCATCCTTCGGTTGTTTGTTAATATGATATGTCAATATTTTCGATAAATTCGCGAAGCTTATAATATCACAGCTTTATTCATATGACGCGTTGCAGAATTTTTTGTTCCCTCTTTAGTATCGGCTCTTGTATATTGACCCTTGCTTTAGTTGATGTACCATGCCTTTTATGATAATATTATCCTGTTTTTGTATGTGATAACCATGTTTTGAGGGAGTCCGTTATGTGGAGCTTTCTGACGCAGCCGCTTAGCAAGGTATGGGGGAAACTGCTGGTAATCCTTCTGCCCTGGTTGCGAAGGTATTTATTTAACAGCCTGGTAAAAAAGGCAGGAAGAGGAGCGTTGAATAAAGCCCCTCTCAACTTCCATGCACCGAACCTTATTGTAACGGGGATTTCTGTGTTTGTAATCAACGGGATGAATTTTGCTCTCACATTATGGTTTGCAGAAGGTGTGCTGCTGTCGCTTATATCTGCCGGCTTAGTTACCGTTGTTACAGCTTTTTTCCTGCTGCGAGGTTTTTTCTGCCCGCACACAAGGCGTGAGCGCATAGTGCTTTTAATAGTGCTGCTTATTGTTTTTGCGTTATTTGTTATTTTTCGTGTGGTCATTGATATTCCGTGGATTGCGCTTGTAATAAAGCTGTCTTTAGAGGTTATCTTTTGCTTCGCCGTCATGCTCTCGGAGCTGCGGCGATTGAATGCGGCGCAATCCAAAGCAGTGAATATTACCACCAGGGCTTTGGGTATCTCGCCTGATGGTTTTTTCGGAAAAATAATTATGCGGTTCCTTGTTCCTAAAGACAAATCAAATAATGGGACTGAGAACGACGGTGAAGTTAATGAAGCCGTCGATATTGATAAGAGCAACGGCGAAACCGGTGAGCAGGAGGATGCATACGAAGCTTAGTGTACAGATATTTACAGGAAGCGTTTGACAGGTAGTGGACAAGAGGCGGTATAAATGCTAATATATTATTGAAACAGCAAAGAATCCAGGTAAATGAGTTGCATAAAAGGTACTGTAAAACATGTATCCGGGAGGTAATAATTGTGGATAAAGCTCAGGAAAAAAGAGAAAAGGAAGCGCGATACGAAGAGTATTGCAATAAATACGCTGAGCAACTTCAGTTGCAAGGTTACATAAAGAGTCTTGAAAAAGACAATGAGCATCTGCGCGATACCACAACCACAACCAACAGAGGCGCAAGGCGTGTAAAGAAGCTCATTAAAATCAACGACAAGGATATAAAAAGGTACAACAGGGCTCTAAGTTCAATGCCTGATGTACCTCCATTCAAGTGATTTGCTTCCTTAAGAATAATGATTTATTAAAGCTCCGGCAATAAGCTTGTCAGCTCACCGACATCCCCGACTATAAAATCCGCGCCGGCTTCCGATAGCTCCGCCTTGCTGCCGTAACCATACAAAACTCCCACACTCTTCATCCCGACTGTTTTTGCTCCTATTACATCATGCTTACGGTCGCCAATCATGATGCAGCAGGATAAATCAGCTATTCCGTTTTGCTCAAGAGCATAAGAAATGACATCACTTTTTAAAGAGCGGTCGCCATTCAGCTCAGACCCGCTCATATAAGTGAAATACTTATCGATATTAAAATGAGACAGAACTATCTCTGCTTGATTTGTCGGTTTGGAAGTCGCGATAAAAAGCGTTTTCCCGGCATCCTTCAACTTTTGAAGCATAGTTTCTATGCCGTCATACAATATATTCTCATAAATCCCTTTTGCGTAGTACCGCTCTCTGAACTTCCCGACAGCCTTCTCCGTATCGGAATCATTAAATCCGAATAAAGCCTTAAATGACTGTCTCAGCGGCGGACCGATAAACTCCGTGAGACAATCATTATTTTCTATGCTTATACCGAAGCTGTCCAGCGCATACAAGACAGAGTTAACTATCCCGGTCTTCGGGTCGGTTAGAGTCCCGTCCAAATCAAATAAATATATATCCATAAATACCCGCCTTTTCCGCCTGATTACTGCTGTAAACGCGAGACTTCATCATAAACAAAACACTTTGTCAAATGATCGTTGACCATGCCCGCAGCCTGCATGAACGAATAAATTATCGTCGAGCCGACAAACTTAAATCCCATTTTCTTTAAGTCCTTGCTTATCCTGTCGGAAATCGGCGTGGTTGCCGGCATATTATCGAAGCTCTCCCAACTGTTGATAATCGGTTTATAATCCACATATGCCCATATAAACCTGTCAAAACTGCCGTACTGCTTTTGTATATCAAGAAAAAGCTTTGCATTTGTGATTGCAGAGTTTATCTTAAGGTGGTTTCTTATTATCCCGCTGTTTGCCAGAAGCTCTTGAATCTTTTTATCGTCATATAAAGCAACCTTTCGTGGATCAAAACCGTCAAAAGCCTCCCTGTATGCTTCTCTCTTTTTCAACACGGTTTCCCATGAAAGACCTGCTTGTGCGCCTTCCAGTATAAGGAACTCAAACAGCTTGCAGTCATCATGCACAGGGCGGCCCCATTCATTATCATGATAATCCATGTAAAGAGGGGTACTGCCGAAGCATCTGAATTTCTCGCTCATAAAACAACTCCCAATCCGCATAGTAATGCGCTTCGAGCCCGCTACCGCAAATACACTGCGGCAGGCATGCTACCGCAAATACACTGCGGCAGGCATGCTACCGCAAATACTTGCTCAGTTTCTCCATCACCTTGTCAATGTCCAGCGGCTTGCCCAGATGGTCATCCATTCCCGCAGCAAGGCAGTCATCTATATCCTCTTTGAAAACATTCGCGGTCATGGCTATTATAGGCAGCATTTTACTTTTTCGCGGAGGCAGCTTGCGAATCAGCCTTGTTGCTTCCAGACCGCCCATTTGCGGCATTTGCAAATCCATGAGCACAATATCGTATTTTTCAGGGTCGGCGGAAATCATATCCACCGCTTCCTTACCGTTTTCTGCGCAGTCGATGATAAGCCCGCTGTCCTCTAAAAGTGCTATCAGTATTTCGCGGTTTATTTCGATGTCTTCGGCAACCAGCAGCCGCTTGCCGTCAAATGAATCTCCCTTTGTATCCGCGCTTATATCACTGCCTATATCGACGGAATCGTCTGTTATATGCCCATCCTTCAAACTTTGCTTGACTAAAACCGTGAATACAAACCTCGTCCCCTTGCCGAGCTCCGATTCCACCCATATCCGGCCGCCCATCATTTCAACAATACGCTTCGAAATTGCAAGCCCAAGCCCGGTGCCGCCGTACTCGCGGCTCGTTCCGCTGTCCGCCTGCTCAAAAACTTCAAACAGCTTCGACTGCTGGGCAGGTGAAATGCCGATTCCGTTGTCGGTAACCTCTATCCGCAATTCATATGCATTGTCGATTTGCCCGACCAGGGAAATATCCATATGGATTTTACCCCTGTCCCTTGTAAATTTTACAGCGTTGGACAAAAGATTCATCAGAATCTGCGCAAGGCGCTGGTCGTCCCCTATGATAAAGCGGGGTATTTTGTCATCCTTGTTGACGGTCAAAATCTGCTGCTTCTCATCAGCCCGGAAATGTATTACAGTCAACACCTTGTCAATCATATGCTCGAAATTGAAATCTATCGGCAACAGCTCAAGCTTATTCGCTTCAATCTTTGCCATATCCAGCACATCATTTACCATACTCAGCAAATGGGAGGATGCATCTCCAATTTTATTGAGCGCGTGTGTTTTTTCTTCAATATCATTTGTTTTCTTTCCGATTGCCGTCATGCCGATTATGGCGTTGAGCGGAGTTCGCATTTCGTGACTCATATTTGAGATAAATTCGGACTTTGCACGATTCGCGGACTCTGCGGCTTCCAAACGCTGCCGCTCGGTAATATCTGTATAAAATCCCTCAATAAGACGCGGTGTCCCGTCGTCGGTGAAATCGGTCACATGGCTTCGATCCCAAATCCATTTTATATTTCCATCCTTTGTTATAATGCGGTATGTGGTTTCAAGCGGCAGTCCGATGAAAACCGTTTCCTCCAATTGCTTCATAAGCACGGGAGCATCCTCGGGATGAACAATATCGAAATACCTCACAGGGTCATCACCCGTGATTTCATCATAGGTATACCCTGTAAGCTCCAGACATCCTTCGCTTATGAAGGTCAGTGTGAAATCCGGCGGGTTGTTCAGAGCCTGAAAAACCATGCCAGGAAGACTGTTCATCATCATCTCCGTACGGTTTGCCAGTGCGTGGCGCTCTGCGCTTTCCATAGACAAAGCCGCGATGTCCGCCAGCGATGAAGCAAAGTTTTGCTCCTCCACCGTCCATTCCCGCCCGTCGGGAAACTCATCCGATTTATCCTGCTCTATGCAGACAACACCGACCAGTCTGCCGCCGATACGAATGGGAGCATCAAGCGTAGCACATAAATCGGGTCCGTAGTATTTTTCAAAAATTGCCGAAATCGGGTTTGGAACCCGGACATCGCTTGTGATTATCAGGCGCTCTGTTTTTAGCAGACCGACATACTCAGCGCAATCTGATATATCCAGCTCTTCCAAAACAATAAACTCCTGTGCCGACAAATCATAAGACGTAACACTTTTCAGAAGTATTGCGTCTTTATCCGTACTCCATATCCCGACCCTGCTTGAGCTTAAAGCTCTGCAGCCGGTTTCGGCGATGAGTCCGAATGCGGTTTTTATATCCCCCGCATAAAAATCAGGCGACTTTGTGATATCCGTCAGAGCATCCGTCAGCTTCTTTGAATACATATTTATCTGCGATTGCATCATTTCCAGAGCGTTCTGAAGAACCTCCAGCTCATTGCCCGAAAAGCGTTCCCTCTCCGCCTCCGGTTCAGGCAGCGAACCCGAAGAAAGCATGACCGCCCTGTAATCCGACACGCTCTTTACAAGATTATTTACAGGCCTGAAAATCAATCCTTGAATCGCAAAAATGTTTATTATGATTGTTATTACAAAGAACAGCAATATAACAAAAATAAGCAGAGTTAATAATATTTGCCTCTCCTGCATTATATCGTCCATTGAAATGTCAATACAGGCAAATGCGGAAACGCTTCCGTCCGAACGGTAAATCGGCTCATAAACCGTGAGCAGCCACCCCCACTCGGAGTAGGATATATCCCAATCGGGCCATTCGCCGTTTTTAAGCATTGTCAGCGTTTCACGGCTTAGATAGCTCGTTTCCTCGACCCAGTCATAAAAGTACCCTAAATCCCAATGTGTTTCCTCGTCATAATCCACATCAAAAACATAATACGCACCTGCGTCGGTAAACCTCGCAACGTAAAGATACGAAATTCCGGGCTTGTTGTACATTATCTCCATCAGATTCAGCACACGCTCATATTCTTCATCCTTTTCAAGCGTGGAAAGATAACGGTCGACAGAATCTCCGTCAATTACTTCGGCCAAAATTTTTGTAATTATCTCCGCCTTTTCCACGTTTCCGCTTACAATGCGGTCATGAAAAAAACGAAACGAAATTATTATCATAAATATCGCCATTGTTAGGGGCGCAAGAACCAGTATCAACGACAGTCGCAGTCTCAAAGATTTTTTCCATCTGACCGAGTCGTTACCGTGGCGTTTATTATTATTTGTGACACCCCTGCTGTTTGCCATTAATAAAGCTATCCTCCGCTAAAACGTTTAATTAGTACACGGATTTTATCAATTTTTTAATAAAATTGCAATATTCGAGTTAACACCTGTAAGGAAGCCGTTTTATTTTTGATAGCATGGACACAAGTCCGTACTATCCGGTGTTTCTTTTTGCTATTTTCAGCACGGTGAATGTAGCCGCACAAATGAAACACACGATACCCAAACCCGCACCGAAATACAAAAATGCATAGTGGGTACCGGCATACATGGAAATATAGCCGCCGAGCATGTTGCCTATGATGCTTCCAAGCCCTGCCTGCGCCAATGCCAGCATGCTTTGACCTGTGGACTTTAAATCACTCTCCATCTCATTGTTGATAAAAGTTGCGCAACTGTAATACATGCCGATAAATGAAACCCCGTTGCCAAGCACGGATATATAGACCATTACCATGTCCGTTGCCATAAAAAGCAGTATCATCCTCACTGTAACTATAAACCCGCAGAAAATAATCACAGTGAAGACGGAAAACCGTCGTAGTATCCTGTCAATAACTAAAATAACCGGTATCTCAAAGAGTACTGAAAAAAAGTTTGCCGCTCCGATCTCTCTGCTGGTAAATCCGAGCTCCTGTATATGAACGCCGAGAAAAACGAAGTAGAACCCTTGAGCAACCTGAACTGTAAATGCAAAAAACAAAACAAATATCAATCTTTTGTTTTGAAAAAGGCGCCGGTATTCCAGCTTTTTCTTTTCCTTTTTTTCAATATCGACCTGCGGTATTTTTCTGGCGCACAGGAAGAGCAGGAAGAAAAACACAGACGGGATTATAAAAATCAGCGCCCTGTTATAGGAGTAAATATATCCGGAGGTCAGTATCATAAATGCAAAGCCAATTGTACCTCCCAGACGAATCGATGAAAACTTCATCCGCCGCTGCGAGAGGTAAGATATAACTACAGCGTCAATCAGGGGAACTATGCATACCTGAAAACACATGAATATGGATATTGTAAGCAACAGAGTCCAGAAATCATTGCTTACAATCAATAACAATATTGAAAGGCACGCCCCTGCGGTCGTTACCTTTATAACGGCGCGCCTGTTGCCTGTCTTATCACTGATCCGTGACCAGACGGGAAGAATAAGAATGGTTGCGATTGAAGTGATACTGGCTAAAATTCCGATACGCCCCGAATCTATGCCAAGATTTGCATAATGAGCCGACATATACGGCCAATAAGTCGCAAAGCTTGAGTACATAATAAAGTTCATGAAAAAGAAGAGTGTTCCGGCGCGTCTCTCTTCGGGATGGTCGGATAAACGAAACAAAATTATTCCTCATTTCCACATCTGCAGACCGGCAAGGCCGCGTATTAATCATTTCCTCCCCTAATTATATACGCTTCCTCTACCATACGTTAGAAAGCCTAAATAATCAAGGATTAATGAATTTTTCAGCCGGAAGTTAATGTGATATAATATTACTGTTCAAATCCAACCTGAAGCGCGATGAGTATATTTCTTATTTGGAGAGTAACTACGATGTTGAAAATAACGAACCTGAACAAATCATATAATAAAGGAAAAACCAAAGCCCTTAAAGACATAAACCTTGAAATATCAAACGGTATATATGCCCTGCTCGGTCCTAACGGAGCAGGCAAATCAACGTTGATGAATATTCTTACACTCGGACTTGACCACGATTCCGGCACTGTCAACTGGGATGATAAATCAATCGAAGAAGCAGGGCGCGAATATCGTGCAATACTCGGATATATGCCGCAGCAGCAAGGCTTGTATGACAGCTTCCGCGGAATTGATTTTTTGCTGTACATGGCGGGACTAAAAGCTATAGCAAAAGATAAAATTAATGAGGAATCTGAGAGGGTAGCCGGACTTGTGAACCTCTCCGACCGGATGCATGACAGACTTTCCGCCTATTCAGGGGGTATGAAGCAAAGAATACTGCTTGCAGCAGCAGTTATGGGCGACCCGAAATTACTAATACTCGATGAACCCACTGCCGGACTTGACCCGAAAGAGCGTATTCGTGTCCGCGAAATAACCGGGTCGATGGCGGGAGGCAAAACAATAATTTTTGCAACCCACGTGGTGTCGGACATCGAAAGCATCGCCGACGAAGTAATTCTCCTGAAGGATGGTGCTATCGCCGATAAAGGCAGTCCCGCCGGATTATGCGAAAAGTTTAATGCCCCCGATTTGGAAGCAGTGTATATGAGGGTGTTTGGTGAATGATTAAATATGAATTATACAAGGTTGTTACCAGAAAACTTTTTTTGGTAATGCTTGCCGTTGCAGTTGCCGTTAACGCGCTGGCATTGTGGTGGCTCAATCCGCCGCCGGACGGCATGAGCCACAGCGAGGTTAAAGAAATATACGATATAATCCGCCCGTTGCCGGTTGAAGAAAAGCTTGAGTTTCTTAATTCCATCCCCGGCGACCTTTCCGATTCAATCATCCGTGACTTGACTGTCAATACATATACCGCTTATTTAGACCGGATTTACCACGAAGCGGATATACTGCTCGGCTCCGCTGTCTTTGGCGGCGATTCCGGCTCTTTTTCATACCGCAATATCGAAAAAACCGGGCAGGACTTCGCGGGTATGCGAGATATTAAAACGTATTATGACGTAAACACCGGACTAGCCGTATTATTTGATTCACCGTCCGCCGATATAATTATAGTTTTTCTTATAATAACAATCTGTATCGCTTTAATTACCGATGAAAAGGACAAGCGATTATTCATGCTTATAAAAGCTACTCCGAACGGGCATATTCATACTGTAGCTGCAAAGCTGGTTGTTGCCGCGATTTGCGTGGCCGGTGTGAGCGGCCTGGTTTATTTGTCCGGTTTGATATTCACCGAAGCCACCTTCGGACTTGGTGACATATCACGCCCGGTTCAGTCCGTGCCTGACCTGATGGGAAGCTTATTAAGCATTTCTGTCGCAGGATTTATCCTGTTGAATTTCATTGCCAAAACAGCGGGATTGCTGTGCATTGCCATGCTTATAATGCTTATAGCAATACATGCAAAGCATTCAATCATAATGATTTCGGCAACCGTAATAATTGCAGCCGTGAGTAACCTGCTGGCGGCAATTCCGGTATCTTCGCAATGGAACGCTCTTCGTTTCCTGAACCTTTACAGCCTTATCGTACCGCATCGAATATACGGAGATTATTTTAATCTCAATGTCTTCGGTATGCCTGTAAGTTTAATTCCCGTATTCATCATTTTTACGGCAATCCTTTTTATGGCACTTGTGATTACGGTCTGCCTGTCATTTATTAAGAAGCGCGGACTGGAAACGACTCAGGGTTTGTTCATGTTTAAAGAGCTTCGTTTAATACCATCACGACTTCATACGAACTGGAAGTATTTTGAACTGAAGAAACTGGCTTTTGTGAACAAGGCGCTTATGATACTTGTTATTTTCGGCGTTATACAGGGTTATTCGATATATACTGCAAATGAAGCGCTTTTCGGGTTTGAACACTATTATGTCAAAAATACATTGCTCCGGTTGCAAGGCGAGCTCACTGAAGAAAAGGAAACTGTCATTCTTGCCGAAAAGGTAAAGTATGACCATGCACAATCTGAAATTGACAGATTCACAGAGGCTTTTTACAATGGTGAAATTGATATTACGGAGTTTTTCGATGAAATACACGTTCATAGTGAGACCATGCAAATAATGCAAGGATTTTTGATTGTTTACGAACGCTATGAATATGTCCGCGACAATTTAAACGCTGAGTTCCTGTATGATGCCGGATACGCCCGGTTATTTGGTTTACATGATTCCGATTCCGGCTTAAATGCGGGAATGAGGCTAATTACCGTATTGCTTCTTTGTTTATGCGGCGTTTTCTCAATCGAATACAAAACCGGGATGTATAAGGTGTTGAACTCAACTGTTCACGGACATTCGGATACCGTCCGGTTTAAGCTTATTCTGTCGGTTTCATTGACAGTGATTGCATTTGTGCTTACATGTCTTCCGGACTTTATATACATAGGGCAAAACTACGGGTACGCAGGGCTGACATCACCGCTTGCGAGCATTCCCCCGGCGGACACAGGTCAAATCCCTGCTTTTATAGGCAGCCTTCCGGTATGGAGTTATATCGCAGCTTTGTTGATACTGCGGCTCATTGTGTTCACAGCAATTGCGATTATCATACTTGCGATATCGCTTTTTACCGGGAACAATGCATATGCCGCACTTGCCGGAGCGGGAATAATGCTACTGCCGCTGTTTCTGCATTTGTTCGGGTTTAACCTGTTTTATTCAGTCAGCCTGCTCAATCTTGTGACCGTTAATGGTATAATAGTCGCACCGGGTATTTTAAAAGCAGTACAAGTGATTATTTTTACAGGAGTTTCCGTAATGAGCTTATACTATATCAAAAGAAAGTTTGGTAAAGCATTATGAAAAGAGCGGTTATATCATTGCTCATTGCGGGTCTTTTCTTATACTCATGCGCAAATACCGACGAACCCACGCCAAGCGACTTCGGCGAAGACCATGTACCCGTATCCGTCAACTGGGAAACAGAAAAAGGCACATACTTTACATCTACTCCATTGTTCCTTGAGGGGATTATGCCCGGATTTAACCCGAGACCGGAAGATTATGACGAATTTGAAGGCGACCCGCTGCTGCTTTACATAAACGACGCTGCTTCAGGCAATAACATCATATTATGCAACCGCCCCGGTTGTGAGCATGATTCATTGGATTGCAATGCTTATTTACCATACGACAGCTATTCCGAGCCGGGTCGCAGCCGTGACATTCGAAGGACATCCGTTGTCTTTGTTGATGGCGGCTATGTTTATGCACACAATGCAGGCAGCAGGATTTTCCGGTTCAACTTAGACGGCACGGAGCGGACGGAAGCGGTAAAGCTCCCATCCAGATATTACGGATTGACCGATGGCTGGCTGATGAACGGTAAGCTTTACACACACGCATACAGCTATCACACAACGGGGGATTTTGATGTAGGGATAATCATAGCCAATGTACTGATAGAAATTGATTACCTGAATGGTGAGGTTCGGGAGCTTTGGGTAGAAAATCAAGAGGAAAATAAATATGCAAGCATTTTTGCAATAAACAACGGGGTATTTTATGGCATTGAAAGATTGGAGCCGTTCAGGTTCAGAGGTGTATTTGCAAACGATGAAGAAAAACTGGATTACCATACCAACATCGAATATACGTTGTTCTCTGTAAATCCCGATGATGATGAAGCGCAGGTAAATAACATACGCACCGGCAGAGGATATGAGTTTAACCCGTACCTGGTTATTTATCCTGCCGGAGATAACCCCGGTGTTTATTATCATTCCCGCCGTGACGAAGCGGTATTTCTGCTGGATTTAGTCACCGGTGAATCGGTCAGGGGCATCGAAAATATACCGGGTACTATGCAAATCACAGGTTTATTCGGCGGGCGGCTTTTTATGTCCGATTTCATGCAGGAGAATGAGACGGGATTTCGTGTCTACGATGATGTACACACCGGTTTTCTGCATTATGATGAAACAGGAAAAATGCACGGAGCATTGTTCTTCGTTGACATGGCAACAGGCGAAATTACTCAAAGTACCATAATAACAAAAAGGACCGCATTTTGTGCAATCCTTTTTACCGAGGGTGGCTACACCGGCAATACAGATGGTTTTACCGATATTATTTACGAGGATAACGGATATTTCTACATTGAAATCGAAAGACAGGAGAAGGAAGTTGATATATGGGGGAACAGAAGGTCTATCAACATATATTTATACCGCTTTCTAATCGGCAGGATTCCGATAGAAGACTACTGGTCAGGTAACGCCAATGCAATTGAGGAGCTCGGCTGGATAGATCTGGAGGAGTATTTAAAGTTGCGCAGCAAGGCGTAACCCCGGCTCCTGCAGGAGATGAACTTAGATATCACTGGATAGCAAGCGATAAGGAAAACTTGTTATTCTATTTCTATCATCACTTCTCCTAGTACTTCTTTAAACGTTTCCACAATTTTTGCAATATTATTAGCAAGGAAATTTATAAGCTCTTCCCAATGTTCTTCATCTAATACTCCTAAATTGGTGCAATGAACACAAACTCTACTCAATGACTTATCGGGACATTCTTGCCAGTCAAGAGGTGCACCAAATTTTTCTTCAATATAATTCTTTCTTTCAAGTAGTGCGTTGAATACTTTTTTAGTTGTACTTTTATCGTTTGTTCTGATATATATTTCTGCACGTGCTTTTTTCTTTAGGATAACTGAACTAAACCAAACCCCTTTATGACCGGTGTTTATACTTAGCCAATAATCTGATGTTGGTGCTGTATTATTATAAATGTCTGTTTTTGTACGTAAAACCGGGATTGCTGTCTCCCAAAACCGATAAATAAGGCTAGCTCGCGACGCATCTTCATTTAATGCTTTTGCGTCCTCTTGTTTCTTCGCAGTTAACCGAATTTGATAATCTCCAATATCTTGTATCGGCAATATATGTTCAACATCTAAGTACAACCTGTCGCTATCTTTATATGGCGTTACTTTTATGCATGAAATATCAATACCATAATCACGCAACCAAAGTACCGTTGATGTAACTTCTTTCCGGAAATTTGCAGCTACAAGAATTATTCGTTGTCTTCTATCTGTTGGATTTATCTTTATATTATCATAATCTCTATTATCGAAAAATTCAGATATTTTTTCTATAGCCGTCTCAAATGTTCCCAGATATTGTGCGTAAATCTCGCATATTTCATTTTTTGTTAACGTTGCACAATATGAAACATATTTTAATGCTTGCCACACTACATCTCTTCCAGAATCATCAAGTTTGTTTTCTATTACAACAACTCTCCCTTGTTCATCGAGTGCGAGTAAATCAAGACGTTCATTTGTATCAGAGAAGCCATCAAACTCCTTTTGAATGATTAAGAGATTTTCTCCGAGAATATTTGGATTATCAACTATCCATTCTTGTAAATCATAACGCTCAGAAAGCTCTAATTCTGAAAATGTTTTTTTCTCAAGTGAAATTGCTTTTTTCTCTTTCATATTAATCAAAAACATAACTGTTCTCCTTTAATATCCTCATAAATACCTCCATTTTATTCGCATAATTATATCTTTACATAAAACAAATAGCAAGCGAATAAAGTACTGCAACACAGATGATATAAATAATAAAGAGGTCAGTTCCAAAACGAAATCAACCTCTTTTGGAGCTTCCGACCGGGTATTTTTCATGCCTTTAGGCTGAAAGGACTTGAACCGGAGACCTCCCCCTTACCAATTTCAACGCAAGCGTGATTTGTAGTGTCATATAGTGTTGTATAAGCCTGTAACGTCCTGCGATTACAGGCTTTTTGTGTTATCGTGTGTTGTTTGGTGTTGTCCTGTTTTTTCTAAATTGTTTTTGAAAGTGGGTATAACATCATTTTATAAGAAAATGCTCTGGTTTATATATATTAAAAACCTACAGCAGACCTGCCTTGTCAAGGATGAGGGTGGAGATTTTTCCACCGCAAACCATTCAATCCGAAAAATACTACCCCCTTGACA